>TBL_comb47_HYPODRAFT_10006359_pt1 | contig 12787 bp, 9 predicted proteins | sample TroBogypolimnion_40_FD_10682 | JGI IMG/M metagenome (IMG submission 10682)
AGTGATTAGGTCGGATAAACTTCCTGAGTAAAATTTAACTTTACCAATTTCTGGCCTTTTATTGCGGGTGAGAACAAAAATATCTTTGTCCATGTAGGGTAATTCATAACCCATCGAAAGCACCTGATCATACGTTTTGCTCCCTAATATTACCGTATCAACCGTTTCCTGAAACTCTGAATAACCATAATCTTCACCTTCCTGATCCACAACCGACAAGAAACTAAAGTCGCCGTCTACCCTGGCTATATAGCCGTCCAGGCTCATGGCGATGTAAAGAATTACTTTTCTGGTGTTCTGGTTCATCGGATGATAAAGTGGTCATTTTATACAAAAAACAATATCTTTCCAATCTGCACCAACGCCTCTTCCACTGTTTCAACCGGTAGCATACAAGTGTTATTCTGACAAATGTAGATCAGTGTCTTACCGGGAACATACCTGTCTTTGAGAAGCGGTAAGCCGTTTTCAGTCGTGCCGGCACAATAAATCACATTGGGCATATAGTATTTCTGAAGTTCATTCAGCATATAAATGGCATTTTCGCCCACCAGTACTACTTCGAAATGAATTCCGGTCAGGTTCAGCATCAATTGAGACCAGTTGCTGTAACCCGAAGGATAATCCACCATATTGATGGTCACCTGTTCAAGCATATTTTGTGATATTTGCAGATAGTCGGGTTGATCCAGCAAATGTGCAAGCCGGAATAAATTCTTAGCCATCGCCGAGTTGGAAGCCGGAATCACATTGTCGTGCATCTCAATGGTTCGGGTGATGAGGTCCTTCTGATCATTCGCCGTGAAATAGAATACCTGTTTGTGTTCGTCATAAAAATCACTCATCACAATGCAGGTGAGCCGCTGTGCTTCATCCAGCCATTCTTTTTCTCCGGTAGCTTCAAATACAGCAACGTAAGCTTCGATGACAAAAGCATAGTCTTCCAGAAAACCACTGATCTTAGCCTGACTGTTCTTATATGAATGCAGTAGACGTCCATTCCCATCCGTGAGCTTTTGCTTCAGGAAGCTGGCCGTTGCTATGGCTGTTTCAAGGTATTCCGTTTCACCAAGAGCCTTGTAGCTACTGATTAATCCTGAGATTACGAGGGCATTCCACGAGGTGAGTATCTTATCATCCAGTCCCGGATGGATTCGTTTTTCACGTTCTTTTAAAAGCAGGTGTTTCCAATTGCCAAGAATCAGTTCAAATTCTACTATCGGGATCTTGTGTTTTGAGGCAAACGTATCATTATCTTCTGTCCGCAGGAGGATATATTGATTGTGCTCCCAAAATCCCAGTGAATCTACATGAAAGAATTCGCTGAAAAGATCAAAATCCTCCTCCAGAAGCCATTTTAATTCAGGCTTTTCCCAAATGTAATATTTTCCTTCCTGACCTTCGCTGTCAGCATCCAGTGCGGAATAGAACCCGTCTTCAGGTGAAAGCAGTTCTCGTTTCAGGAAACCTACAGTTTCCGATACGACCTGACGGTAGAGTGGGATAGAGGTGGCCTGCCAGGCTTCGGAATAGAGTTTGAGCAATTGGGCATTGTCGTAAAGCATTTTTTCGAAGTGTGGAACCTTCCACCGATCATCGGTAGAGTAACGTGCAAAACCGCCCCCGATCTGGTCATAAAGGCCGCCAAAAGCCATTTTCTGTAAAGTAAGATTCACCTGATCCATTAGATCCTGATCCAGAGATTGTGTTCCGGCCTGCAACAAGAATATCCAGTTGCCCGGAAGCATAAATTTTGGGGCCCCTTTAGTGCCCCCATTCTGGAGGTCAAACTGATTTTGCCAGTTCCTGATCAGTTCGGCCTGCATAAATGGTTCGGACTTAGCTGTTTTTCCTGAAATGGCGATCAGCGAATTTTGCACGATGCCCTCCTGAAGTTTTGAGGCATATTCTTCCGTCTTTGTACTATTGGCCGAATAATAATCAGCTACCGCTTCAATCGACTGAACCCAGTTCTCTTTCTGAAAATAGGTTCCGGCCCAGATCGGTCGTCCGTCGGGCAAGGCTATGCAGTTGAGCGGCCAGCCGCCACGTCCTGTTAGGACCTGAACCGCCGCCATGTAAATATGGTCGATATCAGGACGCTCCTCACGGTCTATCTTGATGCATACAAAATTGTTATTCATAACCCTTGCGACTTCAGGGTCTTCAAACGATTCGTGTTCCATCACATGGCACCAGTGACAAGCCGAATAGCCAATGCTGATCAGCAAAAGCTTGTTCTCCGCTTTAGCGCGGATCAGGGCCTTCTCCCCCCACGCCTGCCAGTTCACCGGATTGTGCGCATGTTGCAGTAAGTATGGCGAAGTCTCGTGAATCAGTTCGTTAGTATATTCGTGATCATTCATTTCTTCTCTAATTGACTTTCAAACGATAACAAGCGATCAAAGAGAAAGTTTTATTATCTTTAGAAGGTAAAAGGTAAAATATTACACACCAGCCCGAAAATAACTCAATGGGGATAACAAACATGGTTCCGGCCTCAATAATTTGCTTTATTGGATCCTTACTTTCATTTTACATTTATAGCTAAATCGTGCTAAAACAGTACACGCCCGCTACCTTCTTGTGTAAATTTGATCAGCATCTGTTGTCTATCTGTACTATTTTATGCAAATTAGTACAGATAGACAACAGATGCTGATCAAATTTACACAGGAGGGTGGCAGGCGTTCATACATCAGATAGGTCCTGAATTCCAGTATGCTTTTGGAAGGAAGATTTTGATGAGGGGCTAAAACTTCGGTCATCTTATATACATGTTTGAAGCGTTATTCCCTCCTGATGGCAATTGCGATTGATTCGGCATCCAAAGATAGGAGACGGTCATGAATCAAGTTTAGGATGACAGGATCATCAACTTTAATGCTGGCCAAAAGCAAGCGGGCATCATTTATTATAATTCGTCTTGATTTGCGTAATTCGTATTTTACACAATACTATTTTTTTCAAGACAAGTCATACTTAAATAAAACTGAAGGCTTCAAGTTATTTGTTTATTGCAGTTAATCAGATTTCAATTTCACCTTTCATGTAAGTCACGGCATTGCCGGCGATGAGGACCCGGTCGCCGGAGAGGGTGCACCACAATTGCCCGCCACGGGCAGAAAGCTGAAGTGCGGTCATTTGCGTTTTATTTAATCGGGCTGACCAAAAGGGAACCAGCGAAGTATGAGCCGATCCGGTAACAGGATCTTCATCGATACCTACTCCCGGTGCAAAGAAGCGACTTACAAAATCTACATCATTGCCTTTGGCAGTGACCATGATTCCGCGTGCACTGGTTTGATTTAGCAGATGAAAGTCAGGTTTCATTTGCCGGATTATTTCTTCTGATTCGAATAACAACAGGTAATCGGTTCTTCCCTTAAAGGTAGCCAGTGCTTCGATTCCAAGTGCCCTGGTAAAGAGTGGATTCGAATCTACAGGCTGGACAATATCGGCAGGGAAGTCAAGCTGTAGTTTATTGTTGATCTTACGGACGATGAGAATTCCACTTTTGCTGTTGAATGAAATCGATTCACCCGAATGATTAAGTTCGTTGAAAAGAATATGGGCAGTAGCAAGTGTGGCATGTCCGCAAAGGGCAACTTCAGACTTCGGCGTAAACCAGCGGATGTGGTAATGATCGTTTTCAGGAATAAAAAAGGCAGTTTCTGAAAGATTATTTTCAGCAGCAATCTGTTGCATCGTTTCGTCAGGCAGCCAGGTGTTCATTGGTACAATGGCTGCGGGATTTCCCTTAAAAAGGCTGGCAGTAAAGGCATCTGCCTGAAAGAGCTGAAGTTTCATTGTTTATAAAATTAAACACATAGACACATAGGACACATAGTTTAAATATTTAAAGGTGTACAATGAGTATGGTGTGTTATAAGTTCATATGATTATAATTTGTATTTTTAATTTCAAAGCGAAGTCGGCAATTTTCATGTTGTCGGATCTCTCTGTAAGAGTAGCAATTCTCATAGCCTGTTAGTTCACCTAGAATTTAACAGTCAGTTTCATGTTTAATTTTCTTTGGGTCAGGTAATTCGGGACACCAAACATGTCACCCGAATTATTGGCTACCCAAAGATACGAAATGGTATTGTTAATGCCCAACAGATTGAAGACTTCGAAGCTCAGCCACATCTCCTTAATCCCGTTGAGCGTCTTGTTCTGATATTTTCGGTGATCCTGGTTAATCAAGACCTTCGAAAGACCAAGGTCGATGCGCCGGTATGGAGGAATACGGAAAACATCCATGTATCTTGGTGAATTCGGTGGCCCGGTTGGAAGACTTGAACCGTAAAAGGCGGTCATGTGCATCTTCCAGGTAGGATTTCCGGGGAAATAATCCTGAAAGAAGATGCTGAAGTTGAATCGCTGATCGGTAGGACGCGGAATGTATCCGGGGTATACCGTTTTAGTGCTTGCACGTACCTGGTCTGTGGTTACACCCGGAACAATTAATTGACCGGCTGCATTGTAATAGGTGTAATAAAAGTCGCCGATAATGTCTTCTGCCGTTTTCATGATTGAAAGGCTGGCCCAGGATTCAATTCCACTCACAAATTCACCGTTAACCTTCATATCCAGACCTGTGGCATATCCTTTGGCATGCTCATCAGGCATATAGGTGATGCGTACATTGTCAATCTGGTAAGGAATCAGGTTGGTCATGTATTTGTAATACATTTCGGAAGTGAATTTAAAAGGCCTGTCCCATGCCCTGAAGATGTAATCGGTACCCAGGACCACCTGTGATGATCGCTGGGCTTTGGTATCAGGGTATATCTTCCCGCTCTGGTCTTTTAATTCCTTGTAGAATGGGGGTTGATCATAGATTCCGCCCGAAAGGTGAAATACAAAGTTGGCATCCCAATCGGGATAATAACGAAGGATTCCCCGGGGACTGAGCAAGAACTCGTTATTGAATGACCAGTAACTGGATCGAATACCGCCCGTGGCATATAACGATCCACTCCGGATTGGAATCTGGTAGGTATCCTGAACGTAAGCATTCAGGCGGGTGGAGTTCATGCTGTAGTTGGTATTCGTGGTGCTGTAAAGATTGATTGCATTTCCGCTGTAAGGAATTGAATAACCTGTGGAATCCCGTAGAATCCATTCGTTCATACGGTCGTTAATCTTTTCACCCTGAGCTTTGATTCCCCAGTTCAGGAGATGATGTTCGGAGTTATAGGCTCCCTTGTGTTCGAAACTGTATACGGTGGCATCAAGGTAATTTCGGGCATGATTCAGAAAAGTTCCGACACCTATATTCAGAACGCTGTCACCCAGGTTTTTTGATCCCAGGTTGCGTTCCAGTTCATTCAGGTAATACTGGCCTAAAATATCGTAGGTTTCCTGTTCTTTGGAATCATAGGCAGAGACTATGAATTTCAGGTTTAACCGGTCGTTGGGATGGTAATTAGCCACCAGCGCACCTGTAGCGGTTATGAATTTGTCTACTTCCTGTCCTTCAAAATAGATGGTTGCGCTATAGGCCTGGTTCCAGGTGCCGAAGCTTGTTTTTCGGGTTTGAGGAATAAAGCTATACGTGTTTTGAGCAAGGTTTCCAAGGAAGGAAATATCAAAGGATTTGCTGAATTTGTAGGTTAGATAGGCTTGTGCATCGATGAAATTAGGGTCGTATTCCCCTTTTGTGTCGAGCGAACTCAGTAAGTAGCGGTTTGTTTTGTATCGAATGCCTGTGATGTATGAAAACTTGCCGTTTTTACTCAGGTCTTCCAACTCAAGAGAACCCCCTAGTAAACTGGCTGAGGCCGAACCGGCGAACTGAGTAGGTTTACGGTATTTTATATCGAGAACCGATGACATTTTATCACCGTATTTGGCATCAAATCCTCCCGCAGAGAATTCGATGGAGGAGACCATGTCTGAATTGATGAAGCTCATGCCTTCCTGTTGACCGGAACGAATCAGTAATGGCCGGTAAACTTCGATGTCGTTGACGTATACCAGGTTTTCATCAAAGTTTCCACCACGTACGGAATACTGTGAACTTAGCTCGTTATTGGAGGATACACCCGGAAGTGTCTTGATCAATGCCTCGACGCCACCGGTTCCCGCATCAGTCATAGAGGTCAGGTATTTGGCATCAATACGGTCGAGGTTGGTTTTGTTTCGCTGGTGACGTACGACCTGAACTTCATCGATTTTCTGATCGGTTTGCTGAAGCGAGACTGCAATTTCAAGCTTTTGTTCCTCCCTGGCCGTGATGTTCTTTTCAACAGGCAGGTAACCAACCATAGAATACACGATGATGATAGGTTTTTTGGCCGGAATACGCAACAGATAAGCCCCATCGCGGTTTGAAACTGTGCCGATGGTAGAGTTTTTTAGTGAAATAGTAGCCAGTTCAAGAGGTTTACCGTTTTGATCGGTTACTTTTCCAAATAAAGTGGCATTATTGCTTTGAGCAAATAAGTGGGTGGCGCTCAGAAACAGAAGGATATAGATTAAAACTGATTTGGTAGACCTCATGCCGGCAAAAATAATATTTCTCTTAGATTTAACTGTTAAGTATCTTATTAATTGTTTTTGATAACGTATTTTTGTTTAGTTTCTCTGAATTACAGAGAAAGACCTGTAACCTGGAATATTAGACCTGCTATTTTTATGGCATCACGCGACTATCTTATCCGCCAAATAGAAGAAATGGGACTTTTCCTGGCGATCCTGTTTCGCCGGCTCTTAAAAATGAAAGAGGAGAAACAACAGGATCAAATGGGGGCTGTTATTCGGGAAGCTTTGATGCAGGAGATGAAACTGGATATCGATCAGGTAGTTGTTCTTGAGGATGAAGATTTTTTATCAGTTGTCAGGGACCATTTCACGAGCGAGAATCAGTTGGATCAGCTTGCCGATATTCTGAAAGAACTTGGACAGGATATTAATCAGTCTTTTTCGCCTACCAAGGAGGCCTATCTGCGGAAATCAATGTTATTATTTACCTGGCTGCAGGAATCGACAACCAATTTTTCCTATGAGCGAAAGATAAAAATAGAACAGATTCTGGAGTGTTTAAGGATCTGCGGATTATTGGAATAAGTTTTTTAATACTGACTTGAGAGATCGAGATGATTGAACAAATAGAAATCACCCTTCCAGCCTTTAAACGTGGTTACCACCTGATCACCAACCTGATAGAGAAGAAGCTGCAAAGACTACCTGAAACAGGATTGGTAAATATTCTGCTTCAGCATACTTCAGCAGCAATTAGCCTGAATGAGAATGCCGATCCGTCGGTGAGATACGATTTCGAGACCTTTATGAATAAGCTGGTACCGGATAATGACCCCATGTTTATACACATTGATGAGGGTGGAGACGATATGCCTGCTCATTTAAAATCGTCTCTGATTGGTGTCAGCCTGACAATTCCAATTACCCGTCATCGGCTTAACCTGGGAACCTGGCAGGGAATCTATTTGTGTGAATTCCGCAATTATGGTGGCAGACGCAAATTAGTGGTAACTATTCTTTCATAATAACTTTACTTTCATAGTTTACCTTTCAATGCTTGTCCGGTGTATGACTGAGGAATATACACCAGATCTTCAGGCTTTCCTTCAAAGATTAAATATCCACCTTCTTTTCCACCTTCGGGACCCAGATCAATCACCCAGTCGGCGCATTTGATTACATCCAGGTTGTGTTCGATGATGATGATACTATGCCCGCGCGAAATAAGTGCATTGAAAGAATCGAGCAATTTGCGGATATCATGGAAATGGAGTCCAGTAGTCGGCTCATCAAAAATAAACAAAGAAGGACTTCCTTTTTCCTTTGCAAGAAATGAAGCCAGTTTGATGCGCTGACTTTCACCGCCCGATAGCGTACTGGATGACTGTCCGAGTTTGACATAGCCTAAACCTACGTCCTGCAATGGTTTAAGCAGTTTGGCAATCTTTTTCGAAGAGGTAGATTTGTGATTCCCGAAGAAATCGATGGCTTCATCCACTGTCAAATCAAGTATATCGTAAATGTTTTTCTCTTCGAAGGTGATTTCAAGGATTTCGTCCCTGAAGCGTTTGCCCTTGCAGCTTTCACACTGCAGGTGAATGTCGGCCATGAACTGCATTTCTACCGTGATTTCACCTTCGCCCTGGCATTCTTCACAACGGCCACCTTCGATGTTGAATGAAAAATGAGAAGGTTTAAACCCATTGAATTTTGAACTTTGCAGTTCGGAGTATAATTTCCTGATTTCGTCATAGACTTTCAGGTAGGTTGCAGGGTTCGACCGTGATGATTTACCGATTGGATTCTGATCAACGAATTCGACAGAAGAAATTAGGTTGATGTCCCCCCTGATCATATCATGCTGGCCAGTCTTTTCACTAAAGCCTCCAAACATCTTTGCAAGGGCAGGATACAGTACTTTTGTAACAAGGGAGGATTTTCCCGAGCCGCTTACACCGGTTACCACACAGATCGTGTTCAACGGAAATTTGACACTGATATTTTTGAGGTTGTTCTCGCGGGCACCAGTAATCTCAATGTAATTAGTCCATTTTCTCCGGGAAAGAGGAATGTCTATCTTTTCGCGACCTGTCAGGTATTTGGCGGTCATGCTTTCAGATGAGGCTTCCAGTTGTTCATGTGTTCCCTGGAAAACAACTTCACCGCCAAGCCTTCCAGCCAATGGACCAATATCGATAATTTCATCCGCTTCACGCATTATTTCTTCGTCATGTTCAACCACCAAAACTGAATTGCCCAATTTCTGCAGTTTCCGAAGGACACGAATCAGCCGTCCGGTATCTCTCGAATGCAGGCCGATGCTGGGTTCGTCAAGGATATACATCGAACCCACCAGACTGCTTCCCAGCGAGGTGGCCAGATTAATACGCTGGGATTCACCACCAGATAGCGTTGACGAAAGCCTGTTCAGGCTTAAATATCCCAGGCCGACATCGGTTAAGAATTCAAGACGGTTGTTTATCTCAGTCATAATCCGTTCAGCAATTTTTATTTCATGATCCGAAAGCTTCAGTTTAAGGAAGAATTCCTGAAGTTCATCAATGGGTAGCAAAACCAGGTCCTGGACAGATTTACCGCCAACTTTAACGTACATGGCTTCTTTTTTCAGACGTGTTCCAAGGCAATCGGGGCAATTGGTTTTTCCACGATACCTCGAAAGCATGACCCGATACTGGATTTTATATACATTTTCTTCCAGCATCTTAAAGAACTGGTTTAGTCCCTGAAAATATTTGTTCCCGGTCCATAACAGTTGACGTTGCTCTGTACTGAGCTCATAAAAAGGTTTATGAATTGGGAAATCGAATTTTTCAGCTGCGTAGACCAATTCGTCTTTCCATTCTTTCATTTTATCACCCTTCCAGCAGGCCACGGCATCCTGATAAACGGACAGGGACTTGTTGGGGATAACCAGATCTTCGTCAATACCGATTACTTTACCGTACCCTTCGCAGGTCTTACAGGCGCCGATTGGGTTGTTAAAGCTGAACATGTGTACTGAGGGCTCTTCAAATTCAATTCCATCGGCCTCAAACAGATTGGAAAAATGCTCTTCACTGAATTGAGTGTCTTCAAATATTTTGATGATACATTCACCATGGCCTTCAAAGAAGGCGGTCTGAACTGAGTCGGCAATCCGGCTGATATTGTCTTCGTCATTGATAACAGTTGCCCTGTCAATCACAATGTTGCATTTCTCGTCCTTGCAAAGTACCTGATTGTTTTCACTCAGGAGTTCATCGATTTTGCGGACTTCATTGTTTATTTCAAGACGGGTAAAGCCCTGCTGGAGCAACAATTCTGCTTCTTGAAGCATCGTACGGTCATTCCTGATCTGAAGGGGGGCAGCGATCATGAAACGGGTATATTCGGGAAACGACTGAATATAGTTGATCACATCGCTGACATGATGCTGTTTGACTTCTTTTCCAGAAATGGGCGAGATGGTTTTGCCTACGCGGGCAAAAAGTAATTTCAGGTAGTCGTAAATCTCGGTTGAAGTGCCAACCGTTGAGCGGGGATTACGTGTATTTACCTTCTGTTCGATGGCAATTGCGGGGGGGATACCCTTGATATAATCCACTTCGGGCTTATTTATTCTTCCTAAAAACTGCCGTGCATAGGCAGATAAACTTTCGACATACCGACGCTGCCCTTCGGCATATAAGGTATCAAATGCCAGCGATGATTTTCCTGAACCTGATAATCCACTGATAACTATGAACTTATTGCGGTGTATGTTTAGATCAATATTCTTTAAATTGTGAACCCTGGCACCCTTAATCTGGATGTAGGAAGTGAAATTTGAAAGAGAACTCATTTGTTATGTTATTAAATATGCAAAAAATTTGTTTTATTAAAAAAAAAGGTTCACTTTTACAGACACAAAATTAGCAAATTGTTTAACTCTCATTCAAAAAAGGTTGCCTATCGACAGAACTGTACTCTTTAATTATTGAATTCAGTCACATAATAATTCAGAGTAATGTTCAGACCAGAAGATCTGAGCGATAATTCGCTCGTAAAACAATTTGTAGAGGGGGATCAATATGCAATTGAAATGCTTATTACCCGCCATAAAAAGAGAGTTTTTACCTACATCGTATTAATTGTAAAAAATCATCATCTTGCTGAAGATATCTTTCAGGATACCTTTATTAAGGTTATCCGATCGTTAAAGGCCGGGAAATATACCGAGAACGGTAAATTTATATCCTGGGTACTGCGTATTTCTCACAACCTGATTATTGATCATTTCCGGAAAGAAAAACTATTGAGTACCACATCCAATGATGATACTTCAATTGATCTGTTTAATTCTGCAAAATATTCGGAGGAGAACATTGAAGATAAACTGGTCTATGATCAGATTACAAGTGATGTGCGCCTGCTAATTGAAGAATTGCCTGATGATCAGCGACAGGTCATTATGATGCGACACTTCCAGGGACTAAGTTTTAAAGAGATTGCCGACCTGACAGATGTCAGTATTAACACTGCTTTAGGACGGATGCGTTATGCCTTGATTAATCTTCGTAAGATGATTGAGAAAAAAAATCTGAGCCTGACAAAAAATTAAAGGTCCGTTACAATATAATTACATTATTGGCGTTATTTGTCTATAACTAAATAGAAATGTTAAGCCTATGAGTAGATTCTCTACCTTGAATTACCTGATCTTTTCATATTATTCCGGAAGGAAAGAAGTTGAGTCATATCAAAATGTAGTATCTGTTTTTGATAATGCCATGAATTCTGATGAAATGAAATTTGAACCTTCACTGAAAAGTATTAATGCAATTCTCAATTTTGCATCACAGTGTGAGGTGTTGAAATCACAGAACGCCGGAAATATTGAATTGAATCTGAATTGAATCCTGAAAAAATTATTTAAGAGCATCTTGAGAAAGATGCTTTTTTTATTTATATTTGTGATATCAAATTAATATCAAAACAACTTAAATCTAATTGTATGGAAAAGTCATTTACTGCCCGTTCCGGTTATTTGTTTCTGGTAATCGAATTCGTTATTCTTCTGCTGGCAATTGCCGGATTTATTTCTGAAATTGTTGTTCTATCGGTTCTGCTGGTCTTTTTATTTGTACTTCTGGCACCAGGTTTTATGGCTGTTGATCCGAATCAATGTTACGTATTGGTTTTGTTTGGCGCTTACAAAGGCACCCTTAAGGATAATGGGTTCTTATGGGTGAATCCTTTCTTCGTAAAAAAGAAATTTTCGCTTCGTGCGCGTAATTTTAACAGTGAGCCTATAAAAGTGAATGATAAACTTGGTAATCCGATCATGATTGGACTCGTGCTGGTCTGGAAAATCGAAGAAACCTACCGTGCAGCATTTGGGGTCGATGAGTACGAACATTTTGTGGTTGTTCAGAGCGAAGCTGCATTGCGTAAACTGGCAGGTTTGTATCCATATGATAATATTGAAGATGATCATGCCAAGATTACACTGCGTGACGGAGGAGAAGAAGTAAACCAAATGCTCGAAAAAGAGATTCGTGAAAGGCTTGAGATTGCAGGAATTCATGTGATTGAAGCCCGTATCAATTACATTGCCTATGCACAGGAGATAGCTCAGGCCATGTTGAAACGTCAGCAGGCTACGGCTATAGTTGCAGCACGGTTTAAAATTGTGGAAGGTGCAGTAAGCATGGTAGAAATGGCTTTGGCTGAATTAAGCAAACGCGATATAGTGACCCTCGATGAAGACAAAAAGGCCACTATGGTCAGTAACCTGCTGGTGGTTCTGTGCGGCGACAAAGAAGCCACTCCGGTAGTAAATACAGGGACACTTTACCAATAATCGAATGAATAAGATATTGTTTAAGGAAGAGCAGCAATTCAGACAGTGGTGGCAAATTGTTTTACGTTTGGTTGCCACTGTACCTGCCATGATAATTTGTATTTATACACTTTATCAGCAAAATGTTGCCGGCGTTAAGGTAGGAGATGGTTGGGCTCCCAATACTATTCTAATCATGGCAATAGTTGGATTGGGAATTGGCCTTTGGGTTACATTCTCAATCAAACTGGTGGTCTGGATTGACCTGGATGGAGTTCATTACAGGTTCTTCCCATTGATACGAAAAGATAAGCTCATCTCAAAAGAAGAAATTCAGCGCTTCGAAATCAGAAAATACAGTGCTGCTTTTAATTATGGCGGGAGAGGTTATCGAAATGGATTTGGACATAAATGGGGTAAAGCATATACTATCGATGGAAACTCCGGTCTGCAACTATACCTGACCAATGGAAAGAA
>TBL_comb47_HYPODRAFT_10006361_pt1 | contig 12783 bp, 12 predicted proteins | sample TroBogypolimnion_40_FD_10682 | JGI IMG/M metagenome (IMG submission 10682)
CACTAATTTCTGTTGTAACCCAATTATTATTTTCTTCCATCTCCCTTCTCCCTTTTTATCAAAGAGATAGTATCTTACCACGACTAGTATTTGTGTATAAGGATCAGGGCTAAAGCCTGCGGCTACCAGATCTAATTATAACGATTTTACAATTCAAATTACCGTTTTTAGGATAATGCTTAGCAAGGTACGATGCAGGAATTATTAATCGTGACACATAGCTTATTGGGTTAATTAATATTGACTGAAAATATTAAGTGTAATATTATTTATGGCAACTCATTTTTAAATAACTCATTACTTAGTGAGTTAATGCGTAATTTATTGAAAGGATGTTTTATATGCCTAATTTTGATGAATATTTTCCCCTAGGTTTAGCAACTGGCGAAGCATTTTGCGACCGGGTTGAGGTAAGAAAAACTATATTACGAAATATTGAGGGTTGTAGGCATACGATATTATCGTCGCCAAGGCGTTATGGCAAAAGCAGCTTAGCAGAAGAAGCAATGAAAGAATCAAAACTACCCTTTGAAAAAATCGATTTGTTTGTAGCAAAAGATGCGAAGGTAATAGAGCATTGCATAGTAAAAAGTGTGCGAAAACTAATTAGTAAAGTCGTTTCTGGCCCTGAACAAGCTTTTCATCTTATTAAAGACTCGTTAAAGCATCTTCGTCCAAAAATTGAAATGGGAACAAGTGGAGTCAATATAGAGTTCGAACTGGTCAGTCTTGACGTTGCAACGAATATTTTAGATCTGCTAAGCGCTTTTGATCTCATACTTAAGAGAAAAGATACGAAGGCAATTCTGTTTTTTGATGAGTTTCAGCAAATAGGCCAATTGGGCAAAGGTATGTCAATTGAAGGGGCTATTCGTCATGTTGCCCAAGAAACTAAAAATATTGTGTTTATTTTTTCTGGCAGCAATCGTCATCTCTTAATGACCATGTTTGATGATTCAAATCGACCGTTGTATAAGTTATGTGATCAAATGGATATTGAGCGAATTAGTGCAAAGGATTATGTAGAGTTTTTAAATCATGTATCCAATAGAGCATGGAATCAAAACCTAAATGATAGTGTTTTCAGCAAAATATTTTTTGTAACAGAAAGACATCCATATTATATGAATGTCTTATGCTCTAAGCTTTGGGAATCTGAAAATATCCCAACTGAGCAAGATGTTTGTGCTATATGGAAGAAGTATGTTTTGAACGAAAGAAGCAGAACCATTGTCGAATTAGACAAGCTAAGTAGCACGCAGTATCACATAATTACTGATATTGCACGTGGACAATTAAAAGATTTTACTAGTCGTGAATATTTAAGTAAGACAGGTTTTTTAAGCTCGACTGTAACTAATGCTTTATTGCAACTTGAAAAGAAGGATTATATTTACAAGCGTGGTGGTGAATGTTTTATAGTGGATCCACTAATTAAATCATCATTGCAGTATTTTTTGAATGATGAAGCATAGTATCTGGGTTTAGTAAATCTTAGAGCAGGTTCTTACAAATCCTCTTTATTCAAAGCCGCTGGCATTGTGTTTGGTGCTATATCTACCTCAGTTGTCACCACAAAATGAACATCATCGATGTCTTAGCACAGATTCATTTAAAGATATCGTTTTAGTAACAGCAATATTGTCGATAAAAACCTCATCATGCGAAATTACAATCATTGCCCCTTCATAACAATTCAGTGCGCTTTCAATTGCAGCAATACCAGCCAAATCCAGATGATTGGTTGGTTCATCAAGAATCAATAATTGCGGCGGCTGTTTAGCCATTAGAATACACGCGAGCATTGCGCGCGTCTTTTCACCATTGCTTAAATTCATCACTAGTTTTAAAGCATCACGATCACGAAATAAAAATCTAGCCAAGCAAAATCGCGCTTCAGTTTCTTTAATTTGCGGATTAAATACTTTGAAATTATCAATAATAGAAAGCTTTGGATCTAATAAGCTCGCATGCTGATCTAAATACCTGATATTTTCAATTCCACGTGTTATCTTGCCGGTTGCTTGGGTAAGCGCACCTGTAATTAATTTAACTAACGTAGTTTTACCGCTGCCATTAGCGCCAACAATTGCAATACGCTCGGGTCCGGTAATGGTCAAATAGAAGTTATCAACAATTTGTTCATTACTGTTTGGATAACTAAAACCAACTTGTTCTAGACACACAACAATTTTCCCATTTGGAACTTTAGTTTCTGGCAATGAAAATTTAAACTCTTCGCTTATTTCAATATTGGCTTTTGCTTCGTCAAGAGTATTTTGTGCTTTTGCCAGCATCAGTTCTTCCCGCGTTGCTAATCTTCCTTGGTTTTTTTCGGCACGTTGCTGCATAGCATCTAAAAGTATTGGTGCCTGACTGCCGCTTTTGCGCAAACGCACACCATGAGCTTCATGCTTCGCGCGCTTCTCGCGCGTTGTCTGTATCGACTGCTTGGTTTTTTGCAACACTTTTTTTGCATCGGCTAATTGTCGCTCTGTTGCTGTTTGCTGCGCATTTTTTTGCTCCAAGTAATCACTATAATTACCACCATAGATCTTTATGCCGGCTGCGGTTATTTCTATTATTTGTTGCATCAGTTCTAACAATTTTCGATCATGACTAATAATAATTAAATTTTTGCTATAACTTATGATTTTTTCATAAAGCAATCGCCTAGCAGTAATATCGATATTGTTAGTAGGTTCATCCAGAATTAAAAAATCAGCATGGGTGGCAAAAATTTTAGCCAGCCATAATCGGGTAATTTCGCCGCCACTTAGAGTATCAAGTTGGCGCCACAGATCTAATTTTTCCAAAGCAAATTCTTGTAATTGTTTTTGAATACGCTCTTGAATATTCCAGTCGTCGTCTAAAATAGTAAAATCATTTTCATGAGCGCTGCCCGACGTTATTTTTTCCAGAGCGTGTAGTTTTGTGGTCACATTAAAAATATCAGCAATGGTGCTCTGCGCAAATGCGTTAAGATTTTGTGGGCAAATGGCCACCGTCCCATTGAGTTTAATAGACCCCGAGCTGGGCAATAATTCACCCGCGATTAATTTAACTAACGTGGTTTTACCGCTGCCATTTTTACCAACAATAGCAGTTTTGCCTGTACCAAAAGACAAGGTTAAATCTGCGAAAATTGATTTGTCGTCTGGGGTTTTATAGGAAAGATTTTGAATTGTTATTTGAGAAGTATGCCGCATATTAAGCCTTAAAAAAATTAAAAGTGCGCTCGTAAATATCGAGCACCCAAGAATTTTAAGTTTTAATTGCGCATTGGTAGATTTAACTCCTCAAAACATATTTAAATGATGTTGATATGATTGTAGCAGGTGTCGAAAAATTTTCACGAAAAATATTTTTTTTCAATTTATCTGATAATAAGATGTTTCTTGAGATAAATAATATTTTGATTGCTCGAGCCGCGAAAGGGCAAGTTAGGATCGTTTTTGGTTGCATCATATGGCCCGTCAATCAAAATATCGATTGATTGCAAAAACCCTTCAATCGCAGAGTCTTTTATTGCCATAGCGAGTAACTCGGCATAATAATATCCGCTATAGGTTATTATATTTAAATCACTTCTCTTTTGTTTTATTAGTTTGGCTAATTCCGCGCAGGCAGCTGCTTGTGCAAATGGTTCTCCGCCAGAAAAAGTTACACCATCGATTAATTTTGTTTCGTTGATTGAGTCCAATAGTTTAGCTATGGGAACTTCATAACCGCCAGCAAAGTCTTGGGTGTTTGGATTATGGCAGCCGACGCAATGGTGCGGACATCCTTGGGTAAAAATCACGTAACGCAACCCCGGGCCATCGACGACACTTTCTTTAATTATTCCAGCTATGAGAAGTTTCATATGATTGGGGTCAGGTCTTGAATCGTGAATTTCTGGGTTCCAAAAATTCACGATTCAAGACCTGACCCCATAGCTCCTTACAAATGTGCAAATCTTTGTTTCAATTCTGCTCGCTTAGCATCGTTAAAGCGATCAATAGTACTTAAATAGCCGGTAATGCGGCGTATGCGTTTAATTGCAGTGGAAGCACAAATAGGGCAAGCATCATCAATTATCCCTGAGTGACCGCAAGCATTACAAAAATCAACTGGAAAGTTTATACCGACATATCCCATGTTTGCTTCTTTCATGCACCGTAGTACTTTTTCTATGGCGCCTTGGTTGTGTTTGGGTGGTGAACTGAATTCGACGTAGCTAATATGTCCAGCATTAGCGTATTTATGATAAACGCCTTCAATTTTAACCTTATCATAAATGCTAATTGGATGGTTGACCGGGACATGAAAAGAGTTGGTGTAATACTCTTTGTCAGTAACTCCTTTTATAATGCCATATTCTTCCTTGTCTAATTTTACAAAGCGTCCCGATAAACCTTCAGCTGGAGTTGCCAGTAAGGTGTAATTTAAATTATAGCGTTCGGCTAGAACGTCAATTTTATTGCGCATGAACGCCACTATTTCTTCGCCCAATTTTTGTGCTTCTGGACTCATGCCGTGATGCTGATCAATTAATGCCATCAAGGTTTCGGCTAATCCAATAAAACCAATGGAAAGAGTTCCGTGTTTAATTGCTGGCTCGATGCTGTCATCTGCTTGCAAGTTTTCTGCATCTAAATATAAGTTTTGCCCCATTAAAAATGGCATATCGCGTACTTTTAGTTTTGCTTGGACACTGTAGCGGTGATGCAATTGCTCGGCTGCTAATTCAAGTGCAGTATCGAGTCCTTGGTAAAATTTAGGTATATCATGCTGCACTTTGATTGCTAGGCGCGGTAAATTTAAAGTAGTAAAACTTAAATTGCCGCGTCCATCAGTTACTGCAGGACCTAAGCGGTTAGCCATGACGCGCGTGCGGCATCCCATGTAGCTAACTTGATCGCCAAATTCTTTATTGAAGGAGGAATCCATAAAACTAAAAGTTGGATTCAAGCGTTGGGTGGCGACGCGGATTGCCAATTGAAATAAATCATAATTTGGATCAGTAGGATTATAATTTATTCCTTCTTTTACGCGGAAAATTATGTTGGGAAAAATCGGTGTTTCTCCCATGCCAAGACCTTTTTCGTAAGCTAATAATACATTACGTGTTACGCGACGTCCGGCTTCACTGGTTTCGGTGCCAATATTTAAGCTGGAAAATGGTACTTGCGCGCCAGCACGACTATGCATGCTATTTAAATTATAGATTAAGGCTTCCATTGCTTGGTAGGTTTCGCTGTCGTCAGCATTTTCTACAAAAGGTGCCATGTCACGATCGAAAAAAGCAAAGCTTTGTCCGCCATGCATGTCGTTTTGTGAACTTTGCAAAATAATAGCGGCTAATGCTGTAGCTGAACTGGGACGTTTTGGTGGGCGAATGAAGCCGTGGCCATTGTTAAAGCCATTGGTTAAAAGTTTGCCCAGAGGAATTTGCACACAAGTTAACGTTTTGCCGTAAAAGTCTAAATCATGAATGTGATAATCGCCGCGTTGATGAGCGAGTGACAGATGCTTAGGAATCAAACGGTGCAAATAATAAGCGCGCGAAGCGGTGCTTGCAATTTGTAGCATTTTAGCTGAAGGGGAATTGGAAATATTGGCGTTTTCGCGATTGGTTTCAACCAAAATATCTGCAACCATGTCCATTAACTTTGATTTGCCTTCACGAATGCGATTGCGTTCAGCGCGATATAAAATATAGGCTTTAGCAGTTTTAGCGTGGCCACTTTCAATTAATATTTTTTCTACAGCGTCTTGTACGTCTTCAACGCTAAATACTTGGTTTTGATATTTTTGTTTTAAATATTTTAAAACTTGCGCAGTTAGTTCCAGTGCTGTTGCTTGATCCGAACCGCCAACTGCTTGTGCTGCTCTTAAAATAGCCTCAGTAATTTTGCCAGAATGAAAATCTGCTTCACGTCCGTCACGTTTTTGAATTGTAGTAAACATCTATATTGCTCCACTTAATTTATTGGGTTTTATTCTTTAATTTAAAGAAAAACATTCCTTTGTTTGTCTCTTTGTTTTTTTGGATTTAATACAAAACAATCTGTGGTTTGTTTAATTTAAACCAAAATCAAATCAGAACCGACCTGTTTGTATAAACCAGCATAATACTACATTTTGTGGTTTTGGCAAAAAGAAATCACAATATGTAGTAAAAATTTTGTAGTTTGATAATTAGCTGATTTAAAAAGAAATGTAATTAAACGAACAGTATCGCTGTATATTTTTATTAGAGTCTGTTGACGTTTTGCTATAATTTTTTTCGAGTTTAATTTGTAGCTTTTTATTTTTATCCGAATCACTTGCAAAAAGTTCTTTATGGGCACCGCTATAATTCGAAAAATCCAAAATCATAAAAACTAGTTTCATGTTTTTGACATGAGGTCGCAAATGCACCAACGTAACCATCTACGGGGTTTAATGCCTCTAAGAACCAGTCGTTTGCATTAAACTCTGGATCGGTAATTTGCAATTGCAAGCGTCCTGCTTGTTTATTAGAAACCTCAACTGAAAATTTATCCAAGGCAAAAAATATACCTTTGCCAATTGCTTTGATAAAAGCTTCTTTGCGTGACCAACAATTAAAAAAAGCATGCAGTTGCTCCGCTGGAGATAAAGCTAATAAATCCACACCTTCTTTTTTAGAAAAAAATCTTTGTGCAATCGGGGCGAAATCAAAATCATCGCGTATAAATTCTATATCAACTCCAATTGGATGGTCTAAAGTAAAAGCAAACAATGCGAAATCATGTGAGTGCGAAATATTAAATTGAAGTGTAGAAGAGTCAAGATGTAATTTTCCATATTGGTTTTGTTCGAACACCAAGTCTTGCGGTTTAATCTGCAAATATTTTGCCAATAACCAGCGCAGGATTCCGCGTGCAACCATAAAATTATTTCTTGCATGCTCTGCAATAAATTTAGAGCCGCGAGTTTTTTCTTGGGTGTTAAGCAGGTTTGATAGTTTAGCCAATTCCTCTTTGTTTCGTCTAAGCGACGCGCGCCAAACGTGAATTTGATTAGTTGCTAAAATTGGAAAAGTTGGTGGAGATTGCCAAAGCATAAATAACTATACCTTGCCGTGCAAATAAGCCAAGCGCAATTTTTCCGGATATTTTTCAATTGCATATCTAAGCATGGTGCGTGGCATATTTTGATAGTGTTTGCGTAAAAAATTATCTAGAGTTGCAAAGTCACGTTTACCTACCTCGCGCAACATCCAGCCATTGGCTTTATGGATTAAATCTTCTTTATCCGATAAAGTTTTTTCTGCAAGCGCTAGCGTTTCTTTAAAGTCATTATTACGAATAAATTGCCAGGTTGCCACAATCGCAATTCTGCGTTTCCATAAATTTTTTGCGGTAATTAATTTATGCAAAAACTTCTTGTCCTTGTCCAGTAAATATAAACCCACAATATATGGCGCACTTAAATCAACTAAATCCCAATTATTAATCCCGGTGATGTTCGCAAAATAAAAATTATAAATTTGTTTTTGGCGAAGTGCATCTGCTTTTTTATATTGCAGCACTAAAATCAAAAGGGCGGTCAATCTTTCTTCGTGTAGTGGTGAAGCTAGCAAAATTTTCAGATTATTGTCAGACAATTCACGATAGGTTTTAGCGAGTTGGCGTTGTTCTGGGACAGTTATGCCTAAAAATTTATCACTTTCGCCCCCAGTCTTAAAAAAACGCTGTAAAGACATGGCTTTAATTGGGCAAGCTAAATCCTGCAAACATTCTCTAATTTTTTTTAAAGTACGCATAACATTTTCTTAGTAAGTTTGTTATAATTCCGTGCGATTTTAGCCTGGACTAAAATTAACAGCCACAAAATAATTCCTAAAACTTTTAAAGTGAGGAAATGTTATGTCTAATACTGCTGAATTAATGGCGCAAAAAGCATGTGAAGCTATGAAAAATGCCTATGCACCATATTCTAAGTTTCACGTCGGCGCATGTGTACAGGCCGAAGATGGTACGTTATTTATCGGTTGTAATGTCGAAAATGCAGCTTACGGTCCAACTAATTGTGCCGAACGCTCAGCCATTTTTTCCATGATCTCTGCTGGTAAAAAACGCATCAAAGCTATTGCTGTTGTTGGTGGTTCTGGCGAGACATTATGTACTCCATGTGGAGTTTGTCGTCAGGTAATTCGTGAATTTGCCGCACCAGATGCCCCAATATATCTTTGTGATCCACGTACCCAAAAAGTTGTGAAGATAACTAATATTACAGAATTATTACCAGATTCATTTGGTCCAGAAAGTTTAACGTAAACAATAAAGAGGAGAATAACAATGCCAACCACTAATGCAAATGTTAAAAAATGCGCAGCAATTATTGCTAAACGCGCTCCTGGATTCAAACCAAAAATTGGTGTAATGCTTGGTTCAGGTCTCGGTGCAGTATCTGATCAAATCAAAGATGCAATTATTATTGATTATAAAGATCTTCCTGGCTTTTATGTAACCAGCCTTGAGGGTCATTCCAAAAGAATGCATTTGGGTATGTTAAAAGGTGTTCCAGTAGTTTGTTTGGAAGGGCGTACGCACTACTATGAAGGGGAGGGTGCGACAGAATCTATCCGCATCATCATTAGAACTTTAAAAACCATAGGCTGCGAAATATTGCTTTCAACTAATGCGGTTGGTTCATTGCGACTTGAGAATAGTCCTGGAAATTTAATGGTAATTGAAGATCATATTAATTTTACCTTCCAAAATCCTCTGACCGGACCAAATGATGATGAATATGGCGATCGTTTTGTTTCCATGGATAATGCCTATGATGCCGAATTACGACAAAAATTATCAGATACTGCAAAAAAACTAAACATTCCACTTAGTTCTGGTGTTTATGTTGCTACTTCTGGGCCAACTTTCGAGTCCCATGCAGAAATTAAAATGTATAAAATGCTGGGTGGACATGCAGTTGGTATGTCGACCGTACCAGAAACTATAGTAGCTCGGCATTGTGGTTTAAAAGTAGCATCTGTCTGTGCTATTACCAATATGGGTGCTGGTTTGAGCAAAGAAGTTTTAAGTCATGAAGGAACACTGCGCGGTGCAAAATTGGCAACAGATAATTTGATTAAATTATTTTTAGCGTTTATTGGGGAAATGTAAAAAAGATCTAACCCCGCGTTTTCGCTTGTTTTCTATTGCAGATTTTATATGATATGACACTTAATTTTAGAGAGAATCCGAAATGGCTGATGCTTTAGGTATGATTGAAACAAAAGGCTTTGTTGGCATGGTTGAAGCGGCAGATGCAATGGTTAAAGCTGCTAAAGTCGAGCTAATCGGTTTTGAAAAAGTTGGCGGAGCTTATGTTACTGCTATTGTTCGTGGTGATGTTGCTGCTGTCAAGGTTGCTACAGAAGCTGGCGCTCGAGCTGCAAGTAAAGTTGGTGAGTTAGTTTCGGTTCATGTCATCCCAAAACCACATGACAATGTCGATATGGTTTTACCGTTAGGTAGACAAGGTAAAAAATCAAAATAACTAATTAGCGCCGAAGGTTATCCGCTTTTTGGGCAATTAAACCCGATGCGGTTGGTTCAGTTGGTAAAAAGAGAAATAGACTATGACAGAGATAGACAAAATTAATGTTGGTATCGCTTCACAAATAGATGTAGATGCCAAGCTTGCAAATATGATCGATCATACTTTACTTAAACCAGATGCCACTCAAGCTGAGCTTGCTAAAGTTTGTAGCGAAGCAAGAGATTACCATTTCGCAACTGTATGTGTTAATTCCAGCAATATTCCTTTTGTGGTGCGTCTGCTGAAAGGTAGCGGTGTAAAGGCAATTGCAGTTGTCGGTTTTCCACTGGGAGCGGCAACATCGCAAGTTAAAGTTTTTGAAGCTAAAGAAGCAATACATGCTGGTGCTGAAGAGATTGATATGGTTATTAATATTGGGGCAATAAAATCTAAAGATTACAAAACGGTTTACGAAGATATCAGACAAGTGGTTGAAGCTTCAGGGCCGTATGCAGTTAAGGTTATTCTTGAAACTTCAAGCCTCGATCACGATGAAAAAGTTTTAGCCTGTGCGCTGTCAAAAACTGCTGGTGCTGCTTTTGTAAAAACTTCAACTGGATTCGGTTCTGGCGGTGCAACCGTAGAAGATGTTGTATTAATGCGTAAAATTGTCGGTGAGGATATGCGCGTTAAAGCTTCTGGTGGAATACGCACCAAAGAAGATGCAGAAAAGATGATAAATGCTGGAGCAGACAGAATTGGCGCCTCAGCAAGTGTGGCAATTGTAACTGGCAAACAAGCAAAAGCTGGTAACTATTAATTACCATAGAGGATCAAAGACATTTATAGATAATTTACCACTATAAAATTAATAACAATATACTAAAGAAATTTGAAACATAGGGCTAAACTTATGAGAACACCGCTTATTGCTGGCAATTGGAAAATGAACAAAACCATTAGCGAGGCACTTGATCTTGCAAAAGCATTGCATCATGGTTTAGCACACGCTGATGCGGTTAAGCTTGAAATTGTTGTGGCACCGCCATATACCGCACTTAACAAAGTCGCAGAATTTTTAAAAGACTCTTTTATTGGTGTTAGCGCCCAAGATTTGTTTTGGGAGGATGCTGGAGCTTTCACGGGCGCAATTTCTGCTCCAATGATCAAAGATGCCGGAGCTGAATACGTAATCATTGGTCACTCGGAAAGGCGTCAATTGTTTGGTGAAACTGATAATGCCGTAAACAAAAAAATAAAGGCCGCGTTTAAAGCTGGTCTGATTCCAATTTTTTGTGTTGGTGAGACTTTGGCAGAGCGTGAAGCAGGAAAAGTAAACACCATTATTGGAACCCAATTTTTTGGTGGGCTTGCCGACTTAACCGTAGAAAATATGAAAAAAGTGGTGATTGCTTACGAACCTGTATGGGCAATTGGTACTGGCAAAACTGCAACCACCCAGCAAGCCGAAGAAGTTCATGTCATGATCCGCAAAATGCTAGTTGAAAAATTTGGCCAGGCAACTGCTGATATAGTTAGGATTTTATATGGCGGTAGCGTTAAACCTTCAAATAGTAAAGAATTGTTATCCGAGCCCAATATCGATGGAGCGTTGGTTGGTGGCGCCAGTCTAAAAGCAGAAGACTTTATTGGTATTATCAAAAACGCGATGTAAAAAATCAGCATTTTTATCAAATTAAACTTGACAATAATCTAAAAAAGTTTTTCATTTCATTGACAAAGTGTTACTAATCGGTAAGAATGACCGGCTCAAATTTTTTTATAAAGGGGAGGGGTTCCCGAGCGGCCAAAGGGATCAGACTGTAAATCTGCCGGCTTACGCCTTCGTAGGTTCAAATCCTACCCCCTCCAAAAGATTAGTTTTATGCGGGCGTAGTTCAATGGTAGAACTTCAGCCTTCCAAGCTGATAGCGTGGGTTCGATTCCCATCGCCCGCTCCAGTTTCGAAGGCTTTAAAGATGACTTTGCCCACATAGCTTAGTCGGTAGAGCACTTCCTTGGTAAGGAAGAGGTCATCGGTTCGATTCCGATTGTGGGCTCCAGAAAAATTTTAATGAAATAGGAGTACAAACAATGGCAGAAAAAGAAAAATTTGATCGAACCAAACCGCATATAAATATCGGTACTATAGGTCACGTAGATCATGGCAAAACTACGCTAACTGCAGCGATGACGATGGTGCTTGCCGCGAAATTTGGTGGTGAAGTAAAGAAATTTGACGAAATTGATAATGCCCCAGAAGAAAGAGAAAGAGGCATAACAATTGCGACCTCGCATGTTGAATATCAAACAGCGAAATTTCATGTTGCCCATGTAGATTGCCCTGGACATGCTGATTATGTTAAAAACATGATCACTGGAGCAGCGCAGATGGACGGAGCTATTTTGGTTGTAAGTGCAGCCGATGGTCCGATGCCACAAACCAGAGAACACATTCTTTTGGCCAGACAAGTTGGCGTGCCAAAAATTATTGTATATTTAAATAAAGCTGATATGGTGGACGATCCTGAATTATTGCAATTAGTTGAGATGGAGATTAGAGATTTATTGACTAAATATGAATTTCCAGGAGACACAACACCGATTGTTGTAGGTTCAGCTCTTAAGGCGTTAGAAGGAGATAAAAGTGAGTTGGGTGAGCCATCGATATTAAAATTAGCCCAAACGATTGATGAATATTTTGTAATACCTGAGCGTGCAAAAAACAAGCCGTTTTTGATGCCAATAGAAGATGTGTTTTCTATATCAGGAAGAGGTACGGTAGTAACTGGAAGAATTGAAAGAGGTATAGTCAAGTCTGGAGAAGAAGTAGAGATAGTTGGAATTCGTCCTACGCAGAAGACTATATGTACGGGTGTTGAGATGTTCAGAAAGATTCTCGACCAAGGAGAAGCTGGAGATAATGTTGGAGTATTGCTGCGTGGCACTAAGAAAGAAGACGTTGAAAGAGGCCAAGTATTAGCGCATCCAGGAACGATAACTCCGCATACTAAATTTGAAGCTGAAGTATATGTGTTGTCGAAAGAAGAAGGTGGAAGACACACAGCATTTTTCAAAGGATATCGTCCACAGTTTTATTTTAGAACTACTGACGTAACTGGAGCGGTAGAGTTACCGGCTGGTGTTGAGATGGTAATGCCAGGAGATAATATTAAGATAGTAGTAGCATTGATTGTGCCGGTTGCGATGGAAGATGGGGTAAGATTTGCGATAAGAGAAGGCGGCCGAACAGTTGGCGCTGGAGTTGTAACTAAGATTATTGAATAG
>TBL_comb47_HYPODRAFT_10006362_pt1 | contig 12782 bp, 12 predicted proteins | sample TroBogypolimnion_40_FD_10682 | JGI IMG/M metagenome (IMG submission 10682)
TAGTAATTTAAAACACACTTATGTCATTTAAGAGAAACATCCTTGACCTCCGGAAAAGAAAAAAGGAGGCTCAGCAGGGAGGTGGCGAAAAAGCCATTGAGAAGCAGGTGGCGATGGGCAAGAAAACAGCCCGGGAGAGAATCAAAGCCATTCTTGACGAGAACTCATTTCACGAGTATGATCTTTTTGTTGAACACACCGGGCGTGATTTCGACATGGAAAAAAAGGTATTGCACGGTGATGGTGTCATTATCGGAACCGGGACCATGTACAATCAGCCGGTCGCTATCTATGCACAGGATTTTACCGTCGCAGGTGGATCTTTGGGATTGATGCACGCACGGAAGATTACCAAAATCATGGATCATGCCCTCAAGATGCGTGTTCCGCTTATCGGGATTAATGACTCGGGTGGTGCCCGAATTCAGGAAGGGGTAAACTCCCTTGCCGGATATGGCGAAATTTTCTATCGGAATACCATTGCCTCCGGAGTTATCCCTCAAATTTCAGTTATCCTTGGACCATGCGCCGGTGGTGCAGTATACTCACCGGCACTGACCGACTTTGTTTTCGTGGTTGAAAATATCTCGAAAATGTTTATTACCGGTCCCGGTGTAATCAAAAGCGTACTTGGAGAAGAGATCTCGATGGAAGAGCTGGGAGGTGCCATGGTTCACAGCGAAATAACCGGGAATGCCCATTTCTTTGCCAAAAGTGAAGACGAATGTTTTGCCCAAATCAAGAAGCTGATCACATTTATCCCCTGGAACAACGCTCAAAAAGCACTTAAATTTCCGATTCAAGAACCACTGATCAAGAAAAGTATTGAAGAAATTGTCCCTGTTGATCCGCACAATCCCTATGATATCCGCGACATCATTAAAGCCGTTACCGATGGTTCTGACTTTTTTGAAATCATGGAATATTTCGCCAGGAACATCGTTATTGGATTTGGCCGTATTCAGGGGAATACGATTGGTTTTGTTGCCAATCAGCCCATGTATCTGGCAGGAGTTCTTGACTGTGACAGCTCAGATAAGGCTGCACGTTTTATCCGCTATTGCAATGCATTCAATATCCCGATTGTTACCCTGGAGGATATGCCTGGCTATTTACCAGGTGTGGATCAGGAACATGCAGGGGTTATCAGGCATGGTGCCAAATTGCTCTATGCATACAGTGAGGCAACCGTTCCAAAAGTAACCGTGATCATCCGTAAAGCGTATGGTGGAGGTTATATTGCAATGAATTCAAGGCATCTTGGTGCTGACTTTGTATTTGCATGGCCAACAGCTGAAATCGCAGTAATGGGTCCCGAAGGTGCCGCAAACATCGTATTTAAAAAAGAGATCGATGAGGCTGAGAATCCGGCAGAAATGCGGAAGCAAAAAATACAGGAATACAAGGATAAATTTGCAAATCCGTTTGTTGCCGCATCCAAGGGGTATATCGACGAAGTGATCGAACCCTCTGAAACCCGGGCAAGGCTCATTCATTCATTGGAGGTTTCAGGAAGTAAAGTTGATCAGCGCCCTGCCAAGAAACATGGTATCCCCCCGTTCTGATCTGAATTTAGTGTAAAGAAATTAATTATGGAAGATAACAGTTCAAATTATCAGGTTTTTGTTGTAAACAGTGCCAGGTACCTGACATTGACTACCACAAAATATGACAGGCGCAAAAAATACATCCCAAATGATCCGAAGGAGATAAGATCAATTATCCCCGGATCAGTGATCGATATCTTTGTCACACCCGGACAAAAGATAAAGGCTGGTGAGGTGTTAATGACTCTAGATGCCATGAAAATGTACACCAAAATTGAGATGCCGTTTGATGGGGTAATCAAAAGTATCAATATCCAAAAAGGTGACCGAATCCCCAAAAATACGGTGATGATCACAATAGAATAAGACAGGATTCTTTACCATATCAAAAGAGGGTTTCCCAATTGCGGGAAACCCTCTTTTATTTTCCCTGGATAATCGGACATTCAAGGTTTCTTTGTTTAAAAAATTTTAGCGATGAATGTTATAAAGAAATACCGTTAAAAACAATAAGCAGCCCCCCCTTTATAAACGAGGAGATTTGGTATGTTATATTTTAAATCTCGTTTTACAATCTTTGCAGTAATATGTGCTATCACTAAAAATCGGATAAGTACCTGTCAATAAGGCTAGTAAAATTACAAAGAAGGATTTTATGCTTTTTACAGATTTGAATCCTGATAATAAATTATTGGAATTACATTTAGGACAAGTAATTACCATATCATCCTCTTTTGTAAAAGGAAGTGAATTCGTTTTGCATAATATTTCTATTGCCTCTTCAAAGTCGGTTGACTTTATCATTAATCTAATCCCGCCAATTAAATTGGTATTTTATCATTTGATATCTTATCTTATATCAGATATAACAATCAGCAGATTATCATTTCAACAGGCTATAGTTAAGGATTTTCCATTTATGTAACCGATACCTGAGGGTCACCTTTAATACCCCCAGTCCATATTTGACACTTCTGAGGAAACTGATAGAAGAGGCTTCTTCAAAATACCGGGTTGGACAGGTAATTTCTGCAATCTCATATCCGGCGCTGAAAATCTGGGCAATAAATTCATTGTCGAAGACAAAATCATCAGAATTGTTGTTATAGTGGATTTTACGGAGTACATCGGTGCTAAAGGCCCGGTAACCCGTATGATATTCCGATAGTTTCTGACCCATAATAAAATTCTGAAACAGGGTAAGGAATCGGTTTGCAATATATTTGTAAAGTGGCATCCCCCCTTTTAATGCCCCAACACCCAAAATCCGGCTTCCGAAAACTACCGGATAAACTCCATTGGCAATCAAATAGCACATCGAATGGATCAACTTTGGAGTGTACTGGTAGTCGGGATGTAACATTACCACAATATCTGCATTGATTTCAAGAGCCTTGTTGTAACAGGTCTTTTGATTCCCACCATAACCCTTGTTCCTGTCATGCCTGATAACATACTGAATATTAAGCTTTGAAGCTAGAATTGAGGTTTCATCTTTACTGTTATCATCAACAAGAATTACATAGTCCACGATATCGCGCGGCACCTCATTGAGAGTCATTTCAAGTGTCTCTTCCGCATTATAGGCCGGCATTACAACTGCCACTGTTTTATTAAGTATCATCCGTTATTTTTTATAAATTCTTTTAAGTAAAGCAAATCCCCCCTTTTTTCCGACAATTTCAAGCTGCGGGTTTTGATCGACAACAGATTGTAAGGCAGTGACCTTTGTCACAAAATAAACGTCGCGGTCAACAGGCCCATGCAGGAAAAACTCCTCTTCACTGCCATCTTTGCAGGCTCGTTGCATTTTATTGGAATAAAAAAACGGGGCATAACTGTAATAACCTATTGTGGAAACCCACACAGGCTTCTCTTTAAACGACTCAATATATGAGATTGCCGGCCCCTGGGAGTATTTTTCAATTTTCGGGACTACCAAAACCATAAGGAGGAAAACAAACAGAACAGTACTTCCAAATATACCGATTACCTGTTTCGATCCGTGCCAGTAAATAACAGAGATGACCAGGCTTAGTCCTAAAAACACCCCAATGAGGAATTCATACCCTCCCCAATGGATTGTCCTGTCGATACAGGCAATGGCAAAGTCATCTTTTATGAATGTCCTCAAAACCTCCGGTGAAATGGTTGTCGCAATTAATTGAAGAGCTCCGGGAATCAGGGCAAAAATGAGTCCAACAATCAAAAGTAAAACCTTATTCAGTTTACCAAGCCTCGCCCCGTTAAACCAGATTTCGTAAACAGCCAGCGCAGCAAGATAGCTTAATGGGAAATAACACAACGAACTGTAATGAACAATTTTTGTCTGTACCAGAGAAAAAATAATCAGAACCACCAAAAACAAAATAACCATCAATCTCCGGAAATCATTATTTTGACTCTCTTTCTTAAAGAAGCCCCTAAGAGCCAGAATGGAGCTTGGAAACACACCTAAAAACAAAACCAGGGGATGATAAAAGATACTGCCTCCATGCCCTGCATCTTCTGTTTTCATCAAGCGGATCTGGTATCTGAAGAAATCATATACCAATTGCCAGTTTCCTGCCAAAATCTGATAAATGTGATAGGCTCCCCCGGAAAGGATTAAAACAATTGTAAATAACAATATATCAATCCATTTAATGTATTTCAGCTGCCTTCCAATAAAAATAAACAAAAGCAGGGAAGTCCCGAAAAGGAGAATGGCAACCGGCCCTTTTGTTAAAACCGCCAATCCAAGGATCGCAGCCGAGAGGATAACCATTTTAAAACCCTTCAGGTTAAGTGCCCTATGATTGAAATGGCGGAAGGCAAAATATAAGGAGAGGAAAATAAACAGATTAAACCAGGGATCGATAATCCCTGATTTGAAATAAAGGAAAGGTAAGATGGAAGCTCCGTAAGCCAATGCCCAAAGCAATCCAAATTTATAGTTTTTTAATCTTTTACCAATCTCAAACAGGATCAGTAAAGTGAGTACCCCGCAAATTGCATCCGGGAAACGGGCCGCAAATTCATTGATTCCAAACCATTTCATGCTTAGCACCTGCATCCAGATAAATAAAGGGGGTTTCTCCCAAAAAGGGATAAAATTGATACTTACGGTGCTGTAATTTCCCGAAACCAACATCTCCCTGGCAGATTCGGCAAAATTGATTTCATCCCAATCGAACAGATGGACCAATCCATTAAACGGTAAAAATAATAAAAGGCCTATGACCACGATCAAAACCCGAAGACGGGTTTCCAAAGAGATATTTTTAATCATAAAATTTGTTTTCTGACGAGAAAATTAGGGATATACCTGATTTTCTGATCTATCCATGAACTTTTAACCATCCCCATCAGGTAATAGCATGCCAGGGTTATAAATACTCCGATCAGCGCTCCGGTAACCACGTCTGCAGGGAAATGGGCCGAAATATACATTCTGGAATAACCAACCAAAAAGGCAACCAGAAATAAAAATAGTTTAAGATACCGGTTTTTAATTAAAATGGAGAGATATAATCCGACACTGAATGCAGTTGCTGTATGTCCTGATGGAAAGGTACTAAGGGTGGGAGGATCGTACCCCGGAATGAGATGAAGTATCTCTGAAGTTCCAAAATAAGCCACAGGGCGGTTTAATTCAGGAAAAATATGATCCTTCAATATATTCACAATGATTGTGATCAATAAAGTTATTATTAAAAAGGTAAGCGCGTCGCGGAACGAGATCCACAATAGAATTACAATCAGCAGAGCCGCGATAATTCCATCACCTAAGTTGGTCAGGTACAGGAAAAAAAAATCGGCAATATTGGAGTAATGTCGATTTACGAAAAGGAATAGCCGGGCGTTTCCATAGATCCCCAGGAGTGTAAAAAAAAGTGCTGTGAAAAGCAGAAACGGAATGAAAAAATTCCGGTTATTACCAAAAACCTGACCAATAAATGATGTCTTCCTAAAATTATGATCCATTGAATAAAAAATATCCGGCAAAGATAACAACCTATTGTTTCAGAAATGATTCAATTTGTTAAATCTTACTATATTTTGCTATCTCAGGGCGAAATCAGAAACAAAATGCCCATTTTTCCCAATTAATCCAGATTTTATCCGTCAGTGCCCGATTGAACCCGCCTATCCAGATCCCTGAAAATTCCAAGTATTTCCCCGATCGGAGCATTTATATCTGACTGTATTCCAATATTATATAATAATTTAACCGACTCTGTGCACAATTCCATGCGGGACAAGGAGGTTTCATGAGCAAAATTGAGGTATTTCAATATCCAAAATGCGTTGAACAGATGAAAGAATCTCTTCTCAAAAACATTTGCCGAGGAACAATTTCTCTTCAATTCCAACACCTGAGCCATAGCTTGCGTGTTTTCACAATAGGATTTCAACGCCTGATTCAGATTTCCGAAAATAGCATTAATCTCAGCTTTTTCCATTGACCAAAACCTGGAAGCCTTGGCAAAAAGGGGGATCAGGTGATTAAAAGCCTCGAGTGAATAGGTAGAATAGAGTTCTGTACCCCCGCTAACCCATTTTTTCAGAGCAGCACCGGTTCCAAACGGAACCCGGTCAGATATTCGAGATGCGGGAAATACAGTTGTGGCAGAGATATTCCCATAATTCCCGAGAAGGACCAGTTTTTGCAGAAAATAAAAATCCTCGCCTGCTTTCCGGCGGTTCATCCCCCCCTGTTTGACATAGGCAGACGCTTTTACCGTAAAACTTGACCCCACAGTATGAATGGCATGTGGATAACCACACCATTGCAGGGCATTTCTGAAGTACCGCATATGTAATTCATAGCGAATAATCCCCTCCCGGATCGCGGAACTTATTTCGGGACTATCATAAGGATGCTCGAAGTGAATTGTATAGAAATTGGATAATGGATTTTCACGAAAGGCTCTTTCAATGGAGTGCAGAAAATTGGGGGATACTGTACTGTCTGCATCCAGAGAAACAATTATACCATCGGCCAATTGGCCATCAGCAACTTGTCTGACAGCCTCATCCATACCAATTTTACGGGCCCACCCCACTCCTGCCCATTTTTGCGGAAGGGCATGGGCATAAATACGTTGAATTTTAAAAAAACAATCCGGATTGTGAAATTGCCACTTTTCGATTGATTCCAGTGTTGAGATATTCTGATCAACAGCCTCTTCAGGGGCGTCAGCTGCGTCGTTAATCACGATCAGTACTGAAACATTTTCTTCGGGCCGGTTGCAATCTGCGAGTGAATTGAGAGTAGTAAGTATATCAGGCTCATTATAACAAGGGATAACGACAAAAATTGATGCCTGTTTTTCCGGCCGGTCCGGAAAACGGGAGTATTGATCCTTCTGCTGATTGATGTATCTCTGGAAAATATGGGATCCGGACTGAAATGATTGGGTAAACAAAACAACCGATTGTTAGCGATGTTAAAATTTGAGGACAGATGGATGCTTTCGGAGGGGTACACTGGAAACATAAGCCCTGTTTTTCGTCCTGAGGGATGTCGGATAGAATCACTCTTGCCGGGAGATCGCCCAGGAACCCAGATTTCTCCTGTATCATATTCCACATACTCCCAGGAGGGATACCCATTTAATCGAACCGGAAACTACGGTCCGATGATTCTTCCACCTATTTTGTCTGGGATTTGTAACGTTCATTAAGCCCCTGTGTTACTTCCCTGGTGATATTAAACTGTGGGGAGCCTTCAAGCATACTCTGGCTATTGAGGATAAAGTCGTATTTTTTGACCTCATTATAGCTTTTAATATAGGAAGAGATGCTGTCAACAATTTGCTGATTGATCTGACCCTGCATTTCATTTAGTTTCTGGGTGAGCTCATAATCAAGCTTCTGAATCTCCTGCTGGGCTCCAACAAGTCGCTCCTGCTCCTGTTTGGCACGTTCTTCAGTCAGGAAACCTCCGCGCTGAACTTTTTCCTGAAAATTTGCGGCATCCCGTTCGAATTTAATCCGTTTGTCGGTGTATTCTTTTCTAAAAGTCTCCTTTTTTTCCGTGAATTCAGCATTTAGTTTTTTTGCCAGCTCATAAGTGAAAAGCATCGAATCCATTTTCACGTAAGCAATCGTTACCTGATGGTTTGTCCCCTTCACCCGATCGGGGCTACTTGACTTATCCTTACTGTTCCCTGTTAAATGGATCAAATATAAACCTGCTACCGCAAGGGCTAAAACGATATTTACAATTGTCGAGTTCTTCATAAAAAGCATTTATGTCTAATTCTCCTGAGTAATTTTTGAATGACAAATATAATTGAAAAGTCGCATCATAAAACCAGGTGATCAATTTTTGTTTGAAGTGTATTCTTTTGTACTGCAAAAATATTAAAAATGATTCTCTGTATTGATAAACATCATAGATCATTTGATTCTGTCGCTCTACTTTTACAAAGATTACAAAACCCAATTATTTCCGTTTGACCTGAGAAATAAATGATTATCAAATAAATTATAAGCTTAATCCGAAAAGATGATTAATCAGTTAATTGCCAGAATGCTCCCCTATTTTCCTAAAAGACTCGTGTGGATTTTCTCTAAAAGGTATATTGCCGGGGAATATATCAGCGATGCACTCGCTGAATCGCGGAAACTCAACCTTGCTGGGATAATGGTATCGACCGATTTGTTAGGCGAATATGTGAATAAACTCGAAGAAACGACTTACTACAAGGAGCTTTATATTGAACTGATAGAAAGATTTACCGCCGAAAAAATTGATGGTAATTTCTCTGTCAAGCCCTCCATGTTCGGATTGCTGCTCGACAGTGAAGCTTGTTACCGGAATTTGCGTGACATTGTAATCATCGCAGACAGATGTAACAGCTTCATTAGAATTGACATGGAAGATTCGGGCTGCACTTCCATTGAACTCGAAATTTTCAGGCGTTTAAAAACAGAATTTCCTTCCCGGGTCGGTTTGGTAGTTCAGGCATATCTGCATCGGACGCTTGACGATACCAAAAGTTTATTGGATTTAAACCAGCCTGACGCTCCTGTGAATCTAAGGCTTTGTAAAGGAATTTATATTGAAGCAGCTCAAATTGCTTACCAGGGTCACCAGGAGATCAGGGATCATTATGTCGAAGATTTACGCTTTATGCTTTCCAATGGCATTTACGCCGGCATTGCAACGCACGACAACTATCTGATCAATAAAGCTTATGAGCTTATTGATCAGTTAAAGGTGCCGAAGGATAAATACGAATTTCAAATGCTTTACGGAGTTACACCTCAACTAAGGAAGTCTGTTGTGGATAAGGGACACAGAATGCGGGTTTACGTTCCGTACGGAAAGCAGTGGTTCGGATATTCAACCCGAAGGCTTAAAGAAAATCCCGCAATGGTTTGGCATATTATTAAAGCAATCTTCATTCGGAAATAAAATACATCCAATTATTCTTTATTAAATCACCCCTTTATTTTGCGGGAACCGGAAGGGTATCTTTTGTTGTGTCGGGTTGAAGCATAGCTTTTCGAACTGCTTCGAAATGGCGTAATAAAATTTCACACTCAGAACTGGAGATCAGCTCCTTCTCTTTTTTTCCGGAGGCGATAACCGGCAATCCGTAGATCACTCTGTAGGTCTTATAACTCTGAGTCGACAATCCGAAACTGTTTTCCGGAGAAACAAGCATTCCCTTGTATTCGTTGCGGATCTGATTGGTTAGCATCGTTAACCGGACATCCATATCGGAATTGTAAACTTTGGCTGCACGCGTCAGCCCCTCCACAACCGCTTTATCTACATTGTTTTGGGCTATATTCATGGTATTTTGATCTGTCTGAACCGGCTTAATGATGATCGACGGGGAGCTGATTCTTCGTAAAATAATGACTTCAGCTAATTTTACAGATTGCTCCTTCATAAAGATACCCATCACATACTCCTGTGATTTTAAGGTGTCGGGCACAATTACCGTGGTAGGCTGATGACCCAGGTAGGTAAAAACAATGGTATCATTCGGGAAACCATAAAATGAAAAACGACCTGTTTCATTGGTAGCCAATCGGAATTGATGGTTAATGCTAAAATTAGCCTTGGAGAGCGGTTCCATGGTTTGACTATCGAATGCAATTCCTGTAATAAAAACAGATTTTGGATTCTTAACAGGGTTGACCTGTCCTTCCACGCTGATTACTAATAAATTAATAATCAGTATGATTAATACAAATCGCCTTAATTTTGGATTTTTCATAGCAGCTTTTATTAATCAGTTTGAGATGTATAAAGATAATCGTTTTATTACTGTTTGATTCGCATGTTTAATAACATCAAAAAAATAATACGCCGACATAAATAAAAGAGTAAGTTTGCAGAACGGATCAGAACAGTTGTTCCATTAGTTTTCCTGCATGAAGAAATTCAGTTTTAAACCAAATCTGGACTCCGGTGTTTCAAAAGTTCAACAGCTTGTTGATGCTTTACTTCGTTCCATTAATTATAAAATGCTTCGCGAAGGAGACTCCCTCCCATCGGTTAATGACCTGATGAAAGAATCCGGATTATCACGCGATACCGTATTTAAAAGCTACACAGAACTTAAACGACGGGGAATTGTTGAGGCGATACCGAATAAGGGTTATTTTGTGACCCGGTCGCAAAAACAGGTATTTCTCTTTCTCGACACCTTTAAAGCATACAAGGAAGTTTTGTATAACTCATTCAAACAGAGCCTTCCCCGCAATGTCAGGATTGATATTAATTTTCATCACTATAATTTTGATCTGTTTGAATCAATTATTCGCAATAGCATTGGAAAGTTCAATTCCTACATTATCATGAATTTCAATCACCCTGACATTCCGGGGATTCTCAGCGAGATTGATTCCGACAAATTGCTACTTATAGATTGGCAGATCCACTCGCAGCCCGGACAGGCAAAGGTTTACCAGGATTTTGGAGAATCGGTATATCGTTGTCTCACTTCAGGATGGCATTTGCTCCGGAAATATAACGAATTGGTTTGCGTTTATCCCGAATACACTTTCCATCCAATGGAATCTGTTGAAAATGCAAATCGCTTTTGCGATGATAACAACTTGAAATTTAGCATTATATACAATATTGGAGATCTTGATATTCAAATTGGCAAGGTTTATCTGGTTTTTGAGGATATCGATCTTGCAGCCATACTTGAGCAGGCAAATAATAAAAAATTCAGGCTTAGGGATGACTTTGGGATCCTTTCCTATAATGATACGCCCATGAAGAGATTTATTTCGGAGGGGATCACCGTGATTTCTACCGATTTCAAACTGATGGGGCAAAAAGCAGCAGAATTTGCTTCATCTAATTCCAAGCTTGATTTTCTTGTTCCAACTGAATTAATTATCCGTGAATCGCTATGATTAGCATGACACAACAGAACAGAATTTTTAAATATTCAACTTTAGACTGATATGTATTTATTAGGTATTGACATTGGGAGTTCATCGGTAAAGGCTACCATCATGAACGGTGAAACAGGTGAGATTGCAGGATCCTCATTTTATCCTAAAAATGAAATGGCTATCCTTGCCAGCAGGTCAGGTTGGGCCGAACAGGAACCCATCCAATGGTGGGAAAACCTGAAACTGGCTATTTCAGGGGCAACGAATTTGGCCAAAATATCAGGACATGATATTCGCGCAATCGGAATTTCGTATCAGATGCACGGCCTTGTTATTGTCGATAAAGAACAAAACGTGCTGCGTCCTTCCATTATCTGGTGTGACAGTCGCGCCACTGAAATTGGAAATAAGGCCTTTAATGAAATTGGAAATGAAGCTTGCCTAAACTCATTGCTGAACTCACCCGGAAATTTTACAGCTTCCAAACTTAAATGGGTTAAAGACAATGAGCCAACATTATACGATAAGATTGAAAAAATAATGTTGCCCGGAGATTATATTGCCATGCGACTGACCGGTGAAATCCGGACAACTGCCTCCGGGTTATCCGAAGGGATGTTTTGGGACTTCAGAAAAAACACGGTGTCAGATCTCGTTCTTAATTATTATGGCTTCCGAAAAGAACTGATCCCGGAGCTTGTGGATACCTTTGGCATTCAAGGCCATGTATTGTCAGAAATCGCCACTGAACTTGGTTTAAAGCCAGGCACTCCGGTGACTTACCGGGCAGGTGACCAGCCTAATAATGCCTTGTCACTGAATGTTTTAAATCCAGGAGAAATAGCAGCAACTGCAGGCACTTCGGGCGTGGTTTACGGGGTAAGCGGAGAAGTCAAATACGATCCGCAATCCAGGGTTAATACATTCGCCCACGTGAATCATTCCGCTGAAGCTGAACGGTTAGGTGTTTTGCTCTGCATCAACGGAACCGGGATTCTCAATTCATGGATGAATAAGAGTATAGGCAATCAAAGTTTTTCTTACGAACAGATGAATGAGCTGGCAGGCCGGATTCTCCCGGGTTCGGAAGGCATTTCGGTCCTCCCCTTTGGAAATGGGGCAGAACGTGTTCTTGGAAACCGGAATATAGGTGCTCAGATCTGCGGTGTTGATTTTAACCGTCATGGTCAGGGACATTTGTTCAGGGCTGCCCAGGAAGGGATTGTCTTCTCCTTTAAATATGGGATGGACATCCTAAGGGAAACAGGAATTGAGGCCAAAGTGATCCGTGCAGGGAAGGCCAATATGTTCCTTAGCCCGGTTTTCCGCGAAACCCTGGCCAATATAACCGGTGTTTCAATTGAATTGTACAATACCGACGGTGCAGCAGGGGCGGCACGAGGAGCAGGTGTAGGCCTGGGTTATTATGCCTCATTCGCTGAGGCATTTTCAGGTTTGAAAAAATTAGATTTTGTGGAGCCCGATTTAAAGGTAAAGGATTTGATCGGCGAAGCTTACCAAACCTGGGAAACCAATCTGAATAAATTTATTGGAAATTAGAGGTTATATTAATGATTACCAAAAGTATATAGTATTTTTTACAAAATAAACTGAATAATTATGGATGCTTTTATTGGAAAAAAAGAGTATTTCCCCGGAATTGGGAAAATTAAATTTGAAGGAGTTGAATCCAGAAACCCACTGGCTTTTAAATGGTATGACGAAACCAGGGTGATCAATGGAAAAACTATGAAGGAGCATTTGCGCTTTGCAATTGCCTACTGGCATACATTTTGCGGCGACGGTGGCGACCCGTTTGGTCCAGGAACAAAAAATTTCCCCTGGACTGGTGCACCGGATCCATTGGAAGCTGCTTAC
>TBL_comb47_HYPODRAFT_10006363_pt1 | contig 12782 bp, 9 predicted proteins | sample TroBogypolimnion_40_FD_10682 | JGI IMG/M metagenome (IMG submission 10682)
CCGAAACCCAGCGGCGCACCCCTCAGGGGGTGGCCGACTTCAGCCGGAATACCCGGCCGACATCAACCGGAACAACCGGCCGACTTGCGTCGGAATAGGCGGCCGACATCGTCGGAATGCGCATATTAAGTCCCTTTGAACAAAATATGATTCAAGCCCTCTCGTTATATCGAACTTCGATCCCACACGATCATGCAGATGCTTTGGAGAAAAGCTTAGATATCCCGGGTGCGTGGGATGGGCTCGATCGCCGATGTTTGCTTTCTTCAAGCGCAGATCATTCGCAATATTTCCTTCATAGCTTCATTGCAGGATGGTTGCGTACACGCTGTTTGGGTTATGGAGGGCACGGTGAAGACGATGAGGCTGATTTTGCTGTGCCAACGACCGCTGAAGTCCGAGAACGGGCGAGAGCCCTGCATAGAGCAATTGCGTCATGCTGGTTGGCTCAATTAGGAAACAGTCGCCGTGTCACGAATACAAATATTGGCAGAGCGCTTGACGCGTTCCATCACCTTATATCCGCTGGTGATGGGGTGCGGGTGCAAGCTGTCGCAGTCGAATTGCTTGCTGGAAATTTTGAATGGGCGCGACACCGCATTGAAAGGTTTTCCTTTCATCTTTTTGATACAAACGCGCCCGTCTCTCGCCAACGTGAAGCGCTTGAGTATTGGGTTGCATTGGAGCCTAACAATAATAAGCTGCATTGCTTTCTGGGTCAGTGTTGGCAAAAGGAAGAGGGGACTGGGAGCCTGAGAGCTTTAGAGTGTTTTCAGAATGCCTGCCGTTTGCGGGAAGACTATCCTCCTAACTGGGCTAATCTCGGGAAGGCCCTGCTTGCCAGAGGACGTGAGGGTGCGGATGAGTTTCTCGCTCATCTTGAACGGCTCGAACAAGATTGTCCCCAAGCTATTGATGGTCACGTGCGGGCTATTCAGGTGAACTGCTTTAAACTCGTTGGTAAAAACGTAGAAGCTGCTGCTTTGCGCATGGAGAGAATCGGCGACAACAGCGGCGACGCGGTATTTTACTGCGACGAGGCCAAGGCGCGGCTAGCTGCAGGCAATCCCTCTGGCGCGTTGGAAATCCTCGACCTGGCCGACAAGAATGGCTGCGATGGTGACTCCACGATATACACACGGACCATAATTCTCCAACAGACGGACCCTTCATTGGCAGGTGCCTTACGTATGAAGGAAATTAGCGCCGGGAGTCACAATTGTGCGTTCTACTGCGACGAGGCCAAGGCGCGGCTAGCTACAGGCAATCCTTCTGGCGCGTTGGAAATTCTCGACCTTGCGGACAAGAACGGCTGTTCTGACGACTTCACTGCGTCGACGCGTGCTGCAATTCTCCAGCAGACCGACCCTACACTAGCCGCTGCCTTACGCATGGAGAGAATCGGAGCCGGCAGTCGCCACTCAGCCTTATACTGCGAAGAGGCCAGGGTTCGGGTAGCTGCGGGCAATTCAACGGGCGCGTTGGATATTCTTGATCTTGCGGACAAGAACGGCTGTCCCGACGACTTCACTGCGTCGATGCGGGCTACAATTATCCAGCAGACTGACCCCGCAAAAGCAGCGGCTTTGCGCATGAAGAAAATTAACGCCGGCAGTCGCAATGGGGCATTCTACACCGATGAGGCCAAGGTGCTGCTAGCTGCGGGGAATTCTGCTGCTGCGTTGGATATTCTCGATCTTGCAGACAAGAACGGCTGCACTGACGACTTCACGGTGTCTGTGCGGAGCACAGTCCTCCAACAGAGCGACCCTACTCAAGCCGCAGCCTTGCGCATGAATAAAATCAGCGCCGGCAGTCGAAACCCGATATTCTACTGTGACGAAGCCAAGGCGCGGCTAGCTGCAGGCAATCCCGCAGCTGCGTTGGATATTCTCGATCTTGCCGACAAGAACGGCTGCACTGACGACTTCACTGCGTCGATGCGAGCCTCAATTCTCCAGCAGACCGATCCCGCAAAAGCAGCGGCTCTGCGCATGGACAAAATTAACGCCGGCAGTCGCAACGGTGCATTTTACTGCGACGAGGCTAAATCGCTGCTAGCTGCAGGCAATCCCGCAGCAGCGTTGGAAATTCTCAATCTTTCCGACAAGAACGGCTGCACTGACGACTTCACGGTGTCTGTGCGGAGCACAATCCTCCAACAGAGCGACCCTACGCAAGCCGCAGCCTTGCGCATGAATAAAATCAGCGCCGGCAGTCGAAACGCTATATTCTACTGTGACGAAGCCAAAGCTCGGCTAGCTGCAGGCAATACCACTGCAGCGTTGGATATTCTCGATCTTGCCGACAAGAACGGCTGCACTAGCGACTTCACGGTGTCTGTGCGGAGCACAATTCTCCAACATACCGACCCTGCACAAGCCGCAGCTTTGCGCATGAATAAAATTAACGCCGGTAGCCGAAACGCAGTTTTCTACTGTGACGAGGCCAAGGTGAGGCTGGCTGCGGGCAACCCCATTGGTGCGATGGAAATTCTCGACCTTGCCGACATAAATGGCTGCGAGAGTGATGTCACTTCGTCAGTACGGAGTATAGTTCGTCACTCACCTCTATCACTAGGTCCTGATTAAGCCTAAATCCTTGATTTTTATTGAAGACATTTGTCGGAGTTCAACCGTCGACCGGTTGATTATGGATTTCTTCACTGGTAAGTGCCATGACTTCTAAGTCTAGGTAATCCCAACTACTTTAGCAGGTGCCGAGGGTCAGACCTACACATTTCACAGTATTCGCGTTTCTGTCAATTGTGTAGGTCTGACCCTTCGGCACCTTTGACGAGGCACGCGTGAAAGCGAGGTCGCGCGGACTGAAAGGATAAATCGAGCCGTTACAGAATTGGCCCTGCCTGATGCAACATACTCAGAAGCTCGCCGGGACACTGCGGGACTTGGCCGAATTTGCTGGCAGTGACATTAGCGACGTTGCTGATGTCACTGGTTATGCAAAAATCAATACGGTAACGAAAAGTGTACCACCCAGAGATCGAGGGGGACGTTGTTAAGTTCATTAACTTACTAGTAGAACTCAACAAACATACCATGACAAGCTTTCTCCTTTTTTTAAAATGAATGTATTCACTAGATTTTGGATGACAATGATGTTAATTTGCTCATGTTTATACCCTAATTTCCGGGGCTTTTTGTGGGTACCATTTGAAAAAGGAGACCTAAGTGAGTGCACTTTCTACGGTAGCGGGTGTAGAAGTTTTCAAAAAAGTCGTAAGCTCGGCATATGAATATTGTTCAAAAGGTGCAGGTCTAAAACTTAAACAATGGAATACGGAACGCCAGATGGAGACGCTATATAAGAGGATTTTAGCGATTCGAAAAGTAAAAACTATCTGGCAACTTGATAAGTCCGTTGACCTTTTTTCATTTTATTGTGATTCGCACTTAATAATCAATGATAAAAGAATTAGAGTTAAATCTTCAAATGATCTCGAGCTAAACGAAAACGTACTTATTCAGGGCATCGCAGGTCAAGGTAAATCAATCCTTCTTAGATATATTTGCGCAATTGAGCTAACACGCGGTGAATTTATTCCAATTTTCATCGAACTTAGTCGTATTAGAAGTACCTTTAATTTAATGGATAGAATAGAAAAAACCTTCCAATCACTGGGATTAGCAATTGATTCACAATTATTTGATGCACTTGCGTCTTCTGGCAAAATATTACTTTTACTTGATGCTTTTGACGAGATCCCCGATGAATTGAAAACGCAAGTATTGACAGATATAGAGGATTTGGCTGCTAGATATGACAAACTCAAAATCGTAGTTACTTCCAGGCCGAACCATAAAATCCAAGTTTCTAATCATTTTCGAGTTGTCAAGTTGGATGATCTCAAAAAGAATGAGTATAAAGACGTAATTATTAAGTTGGCTAATAAAGAGATTTGGGCTCATGATTTGATTGAGCATATTGAAAAAAGAGCAGTACATGTAAAATCGCTACTTTGCACACCATTGATAGTTACCTTATTAGTAATATCGTACAAATCATATAAAAAACTACCTGGGAAACTATCCGATTTTTATGACTCAATTTTTATCACACTTCTTCAACGACACGACGGTACAAAACCAAGTTGCATTAGACCCCGGAGTTGTGATTTAGATGATAATGAGTATCGTCTGGCCTTTGAAGCTTTTTGCATTTCAGCAAAAAAAAGCGGTCATGAGTCATTACAGTCTAATAAAATATACAAAATTGCCAAAGAAGCTTTAGACCTATGTTCATTTAATGCAAAACCTTTGTCTTTTATTGATGACATCGTTAAAATCACATGTTTGTTAGTAAAGGATGGTGAAGAATATAGGTTTATACATAATACTGTCCGGGAATACTACACAGCCTCTTACGTACAAAAAAAACCAGATTCTTGGGCCAATACATTTTATACCAAAATTTCAAAATCATATAGAGAGTGGCACCAAGAGCTAGACTTTTTATCAGAAATTGATAGTTACCGTTACAATAGGTATTATAAGCTTCCTGCTATCCTTAACCTATTGAACATAACAGAGGATGCTCTAAAAACAGAAAAGGCAACAAAGATTTCGTTGAGTACCGCAATTAAATTAGTGGATGAATTCATAATTAACTATGACTATATTCTAAAAGTGAATGTTTGCGGCTTCTCCTGCGCATGGACTAATAAGAATGAATGGCACGAAGAATTGCTTTCAAGAATATCCATATACATTTCGACCGAGAATATGGTAGATATTTTACCTGTTATTGAAAAATTTCCTGAACTTGTAGAGCCATATAACGATGAAAACAGTATGGGAGTTAAGAAAATTATTTCTTTAAGTGAGTTAATCCAAAAAGATGACTTGCCCAAGGTGAATGATGTATTACAGGCATATTGTGATAATTTGTTTATGCTTGGTAAGCAGGTTGTTGATTCGCTTGAAAATGCTGAGAACCCATCATTTCTTGATGACCTCTTGTAAGGTTGTATTTGTTTTCCTTAGCAGGTCGTTGAAAATAACGCCTGTTTTTGACTTGTAATGTTTCTATACGTTTTTTTTAGTTTTTTGTCGTTGGCGCTAATTGCTTTCCGAGATCTTTTGATCTTTTTCAACCCATTATGCTGATGCTGCAACCCGATTGTATTAGGTTGTAGGCTGCCAAGTTGCATGGCGATCTTCTCAATGCCTTAGCAGGTTGTTGAAATACTAAGTACCAAAAAGAGCCGTTTTATGGTAAACTTCAGCGCGTAACACACTGCTATTACTGAGGAATGTTATGCGCGGAGCGGACAAAAAGACAGAGGCTCTTTTCACCTATGTGACACCAGAAACTTTCGTTCCCAAGGATCATCCTTTGCGTGCCATCAGAAAAATGGCCGATGAAGCCTTGGCAGGAATGGACAAGCTCTTTGACACCATCTACGCCTCTGCTGGTGGACCGTCCATCCCACCGGAAAAGTTACTCAAGGCCCAGTTGCTGATGATCCTCTACTCGATCCGTAGCAACCGGCAACTTGTTGAGCAGATCCACTACAACTTCTTGTTCCGCTGGTTCCTGGGAATGGCTCTGGATGAGAAAATATGGGATCACTCCAGCTTCTCCAAGAACAGTGAGCGACTCATTGGTTCCGAAGTTGCCGCCGTCTTTTTATCCCGAATCCTCGAACAGGCAAAGGGCAAGCGGCTGTTGTCGCAAGAGCATTTCACCGTTGATGGAACTCTCATCGAAGCTTGGGCTTCGATCAAGAGCTTCAAGCCGAAAGATCCCCAGGATGGCCCCCCAACTGCCGGCGGCAAGAACGATTCAGTCGACTTCAAGGGGAACAAGCTTAGTAACGAAACCCACGGCTCAGATACTGATCCCGATGCCCGCCTCTACCGCAAAGGAAAGACCAAAGAGGCGAAGCTCTGTTATCTGGGGCACACTCTGATGGAGAACCGCAACGGCCTGATCGTAAAAACAGCAGTCACACCGGCTACCGGCACCGGTGAACGTGAAGCGGCAAAGAGGATGATCCAGAAACTGCGGCGGACATCAAAACGGATTACCCTGGGTGCTGACAAGGGGTACGACACAAAGGATTTCGTGAAGGACCTGAGAGAGCTTAATGTCACGCCCCATGCGGTGCCGAGGGTCAGACCTACACATTTCACAATATTCGCGTTTCTGTCAATTGTGTAGGTCTGACCCTCCGGCACTGACCCTCCGGCACTCCTTATATAATACATTGTCCAGGTATCTAACAGATGACGATCATGTGATTTACGCCATTACTTCTATTGCCTTACAGTTGCACATGCAAGGAGCTAAAATAGTCGGAGAGCCAGGTATATATAACGATGTTCAGGAATGTTTCAATGATTACATCGAAAAATTAGCGCACAAAGAGGAGTAGGTCAATGGCCAACTAGCGCTCTGACCGGACCAAGAAGGAGGCCGGTCAGGCTTATGGAGTTGAACGGAGAGTTATCATACCTATGAACGGCCAAAAGGTCTTCATCAGTTACAGTCACGACACCCCAGAGCATTGCGAGCGCGTGCTTGGATTTGCGAATTCTCTCCGCAGCCAAGGCGTTAACGCAGAAATCGACCAATACCACACCCGTCCACCGCAGGGCTGGGCAGCTTGGTGTGAGGAAGAACTGCGGCCCGAGAACGCCAAGTTCGTGCTTGTGATATGCACAGAAACCTACCGCAAACGAGTGGACAACCGAGTGCCGGTGGATGAGGGGCGGGGAGTGTTCTGGGAAAGCAGGCTCATCTATAGCTACCTCTACAACGATAAGGAAAACACCCGTTTCATACCGATCCTCCTTCCGGGCGCGAATGAACCAGATATTCCTAGGCCGCTCTTGGACACCACCCGCTACCAAATCAACGCATTTAACCTTAAAGACTGCCAATACGAGGCGCTTTACCGTGAACTCACCCATCAGCTTTCGACCGCCAAGCCGGCCCTACGCCCAATAGTCCCCCTCCCTCCAGGCAAGGCCCTGTCCCGTTTCATTTTCGCTGACATCTCCCGCATTATCAAATACGCTCCAGAGGAGCTAAGAGGCCGTGGGGATGAAATCAAGCTTCTCAACGATAGTTGGGCGAAAATCCGAAACCACGAACAGAACCGCCCCCATATCCTCACATTCGTCGCCCTCGGCGGGGAGGGGAAGACCTCGCTTGTTGCCAAGTGGGCTGCAGAGCTGGCGTATCTGGACTGGCCGGGGTGCGACGTGGCCTTTGCGTGGTCATTCTACAGCCAGGGGACAAGCGAGCAGGTGGCGGCGTCTTCTGACTTGTTCCTCAAGGAAGCCCTCCTCGCCTTTGGTGAAGACACTAAGTTCGCCGCCGGCAGTGCCAGTGCCTTCGCGAAAGGACAACGCCTCGCCCAAATTGTGGGCCAACAGCGCAGCCTCCTCATCCTCGACGGATTAGAACCGCTGCAATACTCTTCGACCTCACCAACACCGGGCAAACTAAAAGATCAAGGAATTGCCGCTCTAATAAAGGGACTTGCCACCATGAGCAATGGCCTCTGCGTGGTCACCACACGATTTTCGCTTCCAGAATTGAAGATGTTTTGGCAGACCACTGCTCCGGAAATAATGTTGCTTCGCCTCTCCACTGCTACCGGAGTGCATCTGCTGAAAAATCTTGGTCTAAAAGGAACAATCAAGGAATTTGAGACGTTGGTTGAAGAGTTGAAGGGCCACGCACTCACGATGACCCTACTTGGCGGTTTTTTGAAACGTGCCTTCCACGGGGATATACGCCAGCGTAACAGGGTGAAGTTCCAGAAGGCGGATGAGAAAATGGATGGCGGCCACACCTTTCGGACCTTAGCGGCCTATGAGCAATGGCTACTTTCGGGTGGGGACGAGGGGCGGCGTGAAGTGGCCGTGCTGCAGCTCATGGGACTGTTCGATCGCCCCGCCGATGCGGGCTGCCTCTCGGCCCTACGGAGCGAAACCATCCCTGGACTAACCGAACCGATTGCAGGGATGGCCGGCGACGATTGGGAATTCTGCCTCAGTGGTCTCGAAGCCACAAAGCTGGTCACAGTGAACCGCGACACAGCCGGCGAGCTGGTCTCGCTAGATGTTCATCCGCACTTACGCGAGTTTTTCGCTAAGCAGCTCCGCGAAAAGAATCCCGTGTCGTGGCGCGCGGCCCACCAACTGCTCTATGAACACCTCTGCGCAAGTACGCCGGACAAACCACAACCCACACTCGAAGACCTCCAACCGCTCTACCAAGCTGTTTCCCACGGATGTCTAGGAGGCTTGCAACAGGAGACGTGTGACAAAATTTATATCGCCAGAATCCTACGCGGAACTAGTGCAAATGGTGGATTTTACAGTTTCAGGCAACTTGGCGCATTTGGTTCCGACCTAGGAGCAATTGCCTGTTTTTTCGAAATACCATGGAGTCGTGTCTCCACGATGCTCACTGAGAATACACAATCATGGATGCTAAATGAAGCTGCTTTCCGCCTGCGCGCCTTAGGCCGTTTGGCCGAGGCCCGTGAACCCATGCTTGCCGGTCTTGACATGAGTATTGGACAGGAGGATTGGAGCAATGCAGCCATCTATGCTGGCAATTTGAGTGAATTGGAGTTGCTTTTGGGTGACATAGCCAACGGGAAATTACATGCTCGGTTGTCAGTGACTTATGCCGACCAGAGCGATGAAACATTTCTTGGATTGTGCTTTCGTACAGCACTCGCTAACATCCTTCACCAAGCGGGGAACCGAGACGAGGCGATGGCGCTCTTCGACGAAGCTGAACAAATACAGATCAAACGAAGAACGGACAATAGACTGCTTAATTCACTTCGCGGTTTTCAATATTGCGATTTGCTCTTGGCCAAAATGGAGCGTGAAGCTGGGAGAGCTATAAAAGAAAGCCGGGGAAAATTTGGGGACGTGTATCGTGCAGTCACTATGCGTGCGACATCGGCCCTCAGGGTTGACGAAAGACACGGCTCCTTACTTGACATTGCACTCAACCACCTCACACTCGGACGAGTAGCCCTCTTCCACTCTATCCTTGATTGTTCGAACGTCCACCCTGTTATTGCTCTCTCCCATATTAATACTGCTTTGAGCGACCTACGTCGCGCTGGGGCTGTCGATTTCCTCCTACTTGGCCTGCTCACCCGAGCTTGGTCACGTAGTCTAGCAGGACAACGCATCGGAAAAGAAAGTGCACAAAATGACCTGGATGAGGCTTGGGGAATTGCCGAGAATGGACCCATGCCATTATTTATGGCGGACATTCATCTCTATAGGGCGAGGCTTTTTCATCTCGAAAATAAATATCCATGGGAATCCCCCCTTATTGACCTTGCCGAAGCTAGGCAGCTCATAGAAAAACATGGATATTTTCGGCGCAAGGAAGAACTGGAAGATGCCGAAAAAACGCTCAATGTTGCGAGGTAGTGTAGAGAGCAGGGTGTTACCCTGCCCTCCCTCATCAACCGTGCATGGAGGAACCGGGTCGTTCGATAAAATATCATTAGTACCTGAATTGTTTAATCCCTACGGGTAAATTCCCTGCCCCTTGGGGCGCCAGGTGTAAGCCCGCCAGCGTTTACAGCGGTGGATGTGACGTATGGTTTTCTTCATATGGCGATCTTTGCTTCGCGATAATTGGTGCCTGCGGAGGTGAGAGCATCCTGCTTGTTAAATTCCAAGGCTTCGCGCAAGGTTATGCGCAAGCTTTCAACCAGTTCGTCATAAGAGCGCTCATGACAATTCACGCCGGGAACTTCCTCCACCCAGCCTAACCACCATTCGCCGTCACGTTTGATTACTGCAGTGTATTCGTTGCTCATTCCAAAGCCTCCCGCTTAAGTTCTGGGTATATATAAGAATAGCATGGATTTCGCCCATCAGAAAGAAATTCGGGTAATCACTCCGGGGTAGTCGCACGCGGGGCGGGTCTCCAGCATACGACCCGCCTCGGACGCTGTTGACTATTCCTACGGATCAAGGCTAAAATTTGAAATAACAAATTAAAATATCGGCTTCAAGTTCGGCGGATTGTTGGAATAGCGCAAGGAGGGCGAATGGACTGATCTATTCAAACGTAGGAGGCTTCGAGGTGATGTCATGGAACTATATAAAGGTTTGCTTATAAGTAGAGTAATAAGGACCATCTGCACGATTCTTCTTACCCAGTTCCTCGTCGCGTGTGGTGGTGGCGGTGGCGGTAGTGGTGGCAGCACTGTCAGCAGCACAAGCGGCAATGGCGGAAGCAGCGGCGGAACAGGCAGTGGAACCGGGAGCGGAACAGGGAGCGGAACAGGGAGCGGAACAGGGAGCGGAACAGGGAGCGGAACAGGGAGCGGAACAGGCAGCGGAACCGGCAGCGGAACCGGCAGCGGAACCGGCAGCGGAACCGGCAGCGGCGGCGCTACTGGCAGTGGGGATGCCCCCGGAGTCCCGTCAGCGATTATCCTGACCAAGGTGGCTGGTGGTTTCAACCACCCGGTTGCCATAGCAAATGCCGGAGACGGAAGCGGCCGTCTTTTCATCGTGGAGCAGGGCGGCTTGATCAAGATCCTCCGCAACGGCCAGGTCTCCGCTACTCCCTTCCTCAACCTCACCAGCCAGGTCACTCCGACCGGCGGCGAACAAGGTCTTCTCGGGCTTGCCTTTCCCCCGGGCTTTACCGCCCGCAACAGCTTCTACGTCGACTACACCAACAGAACTGGCATAGGCAACACGGTGGTGGCACGCATAGCTGTCGGCTCGGACCCGAATGTGGCCGACCCCGCCTCCCAAGCGGAACTCCTGACCATCACTCAACCCTTCGCCAACCACAACGGCGGGCAACTCGCCTTTGGGCCCGACAGTCTGCTCTACATCGGTAGCGGCGACGGCGGCAGCGAGCGTGACCCCTTGGGTAACGGCCAGAACAAGAATGTGCTGCTCGGCAAACTTCTCCGGCTCGATGTCCTTTCCGGCACCAGTCCCTACGCCATCCCGGCCGGCAACCCCTTTGGAAACGAAATCTGGGCCTACGGGCTGCGCAACCCGTGGCGCTTCTCGTTCGACCAATTAACGGGGGACCTTTATCTGGCTGACGTGGGGCAGGACCTGGTGGAAGAAATCGACTTCCAGCCCGCAGGAAGCGGTGCCGGGGCGAATTATGGCTGGAACATCATGGAAGGTGACCGCTGTTTCCTCGATGCTTCCTGTAGCAGCGCCGGTCTCACTTTGCCGATGACAGAGTACCTGCACGGCAGCGGCGACTGCGCGGTGGTCGGCGGTTATGTCGACCGAGGAACCACCACGGCGCTTCGTGGCGTCTATTTCTACGGCGACTTCTGCAGCGGGCGCATCTGGGGGCTACAGCGTAACGGCACAACTGTGGATAACAAGCTGGTCAATAGCTCCGCGCTCTCCATCTCGACCTTCGGCCAGGATGAGAGCGGGGAAGTCTATTTGGCGGATTACGCGAAAGGCGACATTTACCGCATTGCTGCACCTTGATGGAGCCTGGACAGGCGCCTAACTCCCCAGCACCGAGCCGCGGATATCCTGGACCAGCGCCGCGATGTCCTCAACCTTGGTGTCCCAGGAGCACATGAACCTGGCGCCACCCGAGCCTATGAAGGTGTAGAAGTGCCAGCCGCGACCACGAAGCGCCTCCAGGGCTGCAGGTTCCATCTGGAGGAACACGGAGTTCGCCTGGCTCGGGAACATGACCTTGACCCCGGGTATCTTCTTGATCTCGTTCTCCAGAAGTCTCGCGCAGTTGTTGGCGTGGGCGGCATTCCTGAGCCAGGCGCCGCTCTCCAGCATGTTGATCCAGGGGGAGGTCAGGAAGCGCATTTTAGAGGCCAACTGGCCCGCCTGCTTGCAGCGATAGTCAAATTCGAAGGCGAGATCTCTGTTGAAAAAGACAACGGCCTCGCCTATGGCGAATCCGTTCTTGGTGCCGCCGAAGGTGAGCACGTCCACCCCGGCTTTCCAGGTGATCTCTTTGGGTTCCACCTGGAGCGATGCCACCGCATTGGAAAAACGGGCGCCGTCCATATGCACGTGCAAGGAGTGTTTTTTGGCCAGTTCGCCGATCGCCTGCATCTCGGCCACGCTGTACACGGTGCCGAGCTCGGTCGCCTGGGTGACGCTGAGCGCCCTGGGCTTGGGATAATGGATGTCGCTGCGCTTGGTGATGGTGTGCTCGATGGCGTCCAGATCCACCTTGCCGTTAGCCCCGGGAACCAGCAGCACCTTGGTGCCGTTGGAGAAGAACTCGGAGGCGCCGCACTCGTCGGTTTCGATGTGCGCCATCTCGTGGCAGACGATGGAATGGTATGACTTGCACAGCGAGGCCAGCGCCAGGGAGTTGGCAGCGGTCCCGTTGAAAACGAAGAATACCTCGCACTGCGTCTCGAAGAGGTCGCGGATCTGCTCGCAGGCCTTCGCGGTCCAGGCGTCGTCGCCGTAGGAACTTGCCAGTCCGCGGTTCGCCTCATCCATGGCCTGCCACGCCTCGCTGCAAATCCCCGCATAATTGTCGCTGGCGAATTGATATTTAAGCGGCTGCCCAGCTGTTCCCATTTTCTCTGTCACCTGTCTGCCCCCTCTGGTTTGGCTTGATCCTCATTATTAGCATGGAAATTTGCCGCTCACAAATAAATTGTTTGCTGGTAGTAAACAGTTGGCGGGTGGTGCATCAAGGGGAAGGCGAGGGCAGGTTCGTGCGATGCGGTTATGAAAGAGTGCTTTTCGGGAAGGATAGTGATGTATGGCTTCAGCTAATGGCGACTAAGT
>TBL_comb47_HYPODRAFT_10006366_pt1 | contig 12777 bp, 9 predicted proteins | sample TroBogypolimnion_40_FD_10682 | JGI IMG/M metagenome (IMG submission 10682)
GCCGCCGCGGCTCATGGCCGCCCCCCTGATGAAGTCCACCTGCCCGCCGATCCCGCTGTAGAACTTGTAACCGATGCTGTCGGCGCAGATCTGACCGGTGAGGTCCACCTGCAGCGCCGAGTTGATCGCCACCACGTGGTCGTTGGCGGAGATCACCCGGGGATCGTTGACAAACTCAGAGGGGTGGAACTCGACGCCGACGTTGCCGTCCACGAAATCGTAAAGGGCGCGGCTGCCGATGACGAAGCTGGTGACGGTCTTGCCGGGGAGGATCTTCTTCAGGCGGTTGGTGATGTTGCCCCCCTGCATAAGGGGGAGCAGCGCGTCGCTGAACATCTCCGTGTGGATGCCGAGGTCCCGCTTGTCGCCCAGGTAGCGCAGCACCGAACTGGGGATGCTGCCGATCCCCATCTGCAGGCAGCTGCCGTTTTCCACCAGGCGCGAGATATGGTACCCGATCTGCAGCGTCGCCTCGTCGGCCTCCTGCGGGACGGATTCCAGCATGGGCTGATCGATCTCCACCAGGAAGTCGAGCTTACTTATATGCACGTGGCTCTCCCCGCAGGTGCGGGGCATCTGGCGGTTCACCTCGGCGATGACCAGCTTGGCGCGGTCCAGCGCCGCACGCTGGATGTCCACGTTGATCCCCAGGGAGCAGTAGCCGTGCTGGTCCGGCGCCGACACCTGCAGCAGGGCGGCGTGGTTGCCGCGCTGCCCGTGGCGGATCAGCTCGGGGATCTCGCTCAGAAAGATCGGGGTGTAATCGGCGCGCCCCTCGCAGACGGCCTGGCGGATGTTCTCGCTGATGAAAAACGAGTTATGGCGCAGCCGCCCGGTGTTCTGGTCGTTTATGTAATCGGCCGATCCGAAGGAGAGCAGCTGGATCAATTCTATATCGTGGAACCTGGTGGCGTTCCGGCAGAGCGCGGCGACCAGCTGCTGGGGGACGGCGCACCCCGATCCCAGGAAGACGCGCCAACCGGACTGGATCTGGCACACCGCCTCGTCCGCCGTTGTCAGTTTTTTTCGGTAGAGCTCGGAGAGTTCACTATTCATGTAGAGTCCTTTATGGCAGCCGGAGCCTTGGTTTGACAGCTGGGACACGGTGATGGTACCACAGCTTGCCCGTTTTTGCGCGGGCTAATTGTTCACCCCGCGCCGGGCCAAAAACGCCGATAAAATCGGTATTTCACCTTCCACAATTGCTTCAGCCAATCCGTTTTCCCCGCCCGAAAGCATCAAATCGTTACACCTGTTTTCATTTTTTTACATGACAGCCCCTTTTTTCAAACAACGTATAACATTGCAATACTCTAATCCGAAATATACACCGTGTAAATACATAATGTTAGACATCAGTTTAAATTATTCTTGCATTTCAGTTTAAATGGAGCTAGTTTTGCAAAACAGTATTTTACTTATTGCGAATCAAGCGACAAGTCAACTACTGCCGAGGGGGGTAACAAAGCCATGCCCTACAATCTCAATCTTCCGGAAACCTTCAACGCCGCTGACTATTTTGTCGACCGCAACGTCCGCGAGGGACGGGGCGACAAGGTCGCGATCCGCTGCGAAGACCGCTCCTTCAGCTACCGCGAGATTCAAGAGCAGGTCAACCGCACCGGCAACGCTCTCATCTCCCTCGACCTCCGCATGGAGGAGCGCGTCGCCCTGCTGCTGCTCGACACGGAGGTCTACCCCCAGGCCTTCTTCGGTGCGATCAAGATCGGCGCGGTCCCCGTCTGCCTGAACACCCTGAACCGCTCCAAAGATTTCGAGTTCTACCTGAACGACAGCCGGGCGCGGGTGCTGGTGGTCGACGCCCTGCTGCTGGACCAGATCGACCCGATCCGCGCCAACCTGCGTTTCCTGAAACACATCATCGTCGCCAACGGGGCAGCCCCGGCCGGCGACCTGAGCTTGAGCGAGCTGACCCGGGCCCAATCGGCCGAGCTGGCTACCGCCCCCACCTGCCGCGACGACTCCTGCTTCTGGCTCTACAGCTCGGGCTCCACGGGCTCCCCCAAGGGAACCGTGCACCTGCAGCACGACATGGTGTACGCCACCGAGACCTACGCCAAGAAGGTGCTCGGCATCAGGGAGGACGACGTTTGCTTCTCGGCGGCCAAACTGTTCTTCGCCTACGGCCTGGGCAACGGGCTCTACTTCCCCTTCGGCGTCGGCGCGACGGCGGTGCTGCTCCCCCAGCGTCCCACCCCCGAGGCGGTGTACGCCACGGTCAGGAACCAGCGCCCTACCCTGTACTTCGGGGTGCCCACGCTCTACGGCCAGATGCTGGAGGACGAGGGGAGCATGGACGGGGTGAGGCTCTGCGTCTCCGCAGGTGAGGCGCTCCCCGGCGACTACCTGAACCGCTGGAAGTCGCGCTTCAACCTCGACATCCTGGACGGCATCGGATCCACCGAGATGGTGCACATCTTCATCTCCAACCAGCCGGGCGACGTGCGCCCCGGCAGCTCCGGCCGGGTCGTCCCGGGGTACGAGGCCCGCATCGTCGCCGAGGACCTGAGCGACCTGCCGGCCGGCGAGATCGGGATCCTGCTGGTCAAGGGGGACTCGGCGGCCGCCCACTACTGGAACAAGCACGAGAAAAGCCGCCAGACCATGATCGGGCACTGGATCAACACCGGCGACAAGTACTTCCGCGACGCGGACGGCTATTATTACTGCGCCGGACGCTCCGACGACATGCTGAAGGTGGGGGGCATCTGGGTCTCCCCTAACGAGGTGGAATCCTGCCTGATCCAACACCCCTCCGTACTCGAGTGCGCCGTGGTCGGCGCTCCCGACGAGAACGACCTGATCAAGCCGATGGCCTTCGTGGTGCTCAACCGGGGGCAGCAGGGCTCGCCCGCCATGGAGGAGGAGCTGAAGAACTTCGTCAAGTCCTCCCTGGCGCTCTACAAGTACCCGCGCTGGATCCGGTTCCTGGACGAGCTCCCCAAGACCGCCACCGGCAAGATCAAGCGCTTCGAATTACGGATCCTTGCCAACGACAAAGGCTCTGAGCACCACCCGGCCGCTTCCTAGCCCCCTCGAGGGAGGCGGCAGCACTAGATAGGCGCCCGCGCAAAACAGTACGAACTTTCAGGCATTTACGTACCGGTTAACCGGATAGTCAGGGAGAAAAACATGCACAGCAGCACATCGAATTACCGCCAGCGCAAAGACAAACGGATCCTGTTGCTGGGCCTCATATTCCTGGCCGGTTGCGCCGGGGCCAACGAGTCGGTCAACAGAGAGGGCTTCGTGGAGATTGCCAATCCCGGACTGACTATGTCCCCCAACGCGCCCGAGACCATCTGGGTGCCGCGCAGCTACGTGGAGAAGGGTGTTCCCCGCGGCAACGAACTCGCCAAGAAGGGATACGACGCCGTGACGGGCAACACGGCCGCCCCGGTGCCCAGCGCGGTCCCGGCCCGCGCGGCCGCCGAGGCAGTCGCGGCACCCGCCCCCATGGCTCCCGCGCCGGTCGCGTTCACCGACCCGGCAGGCAAGCCGGCCGCCCTGCTGCCCCATTTCGGGCTCGTGGTGGCGCTGGAGGGGAACCGGATCTACCTGAACCTGGGCCAGGAGGATGGCGTGAAACCGGGACAAAAGCTCACGGTCTACCGTGGGGGGACGGTTGTCAAAGGGCTGGGACTGGCTCCGGGCGAGAAATTGGGAACAGTTGAGGTGCAGGGTTTTGTCGGCAGCAATGGAAGCTACGGGGTCATGAAGCAGGGAGGACCGGTGAAGACCAACGATCTGGTCAGCTTCGAGTAGCTTAAGGAATTTCCTGGCAACACTAACGAACCCGCTTGCGGGGGAACGGGGGGTGAGGCAGCAAAGACTTAGGACAGTTTTTAATGGTTAGATTTGGATGGTTATTAACTCTTAGAGGAGGCAGAAAAAATGATTAAAAAGGTGAGTTTATTGGCAACAGCGTTGTTATCAGTGGCAGGCATGGCCTACGCCGAAGAATCGGCTCCCTACAACTGCGACTTCTCGCCGTCTTGCGAGGTCGCGCCGGGAGTCTACGGTGCCATGGGTTCACCGGTCATGAGCAAGTTCAACCTCTCCATCGGCGGCTATGTTAAGCTCGATTACGTGCACAATACCACAGCGGTAGGCCCCCTGAGCCCGGGCGCCCCCGGCGGCGGAATACCGATCAATAATCACAAGGAAGAGTCGCTCTTCACCGCCAAGCAGTCACGCTTCTGGTTGAAAGTTGCCGGCCCGACCTTCCTGGGTGCCAAGACCAACGCCCTCGTGGAAGCCGACTTCTACGGAACAGCCTCCCTGGCCAACGAATTCGGCAACATGCGCATGCGTCATGCCTACGGCAGCATGGACTGGACCAACACGCAGGTCCTGTTCGGTCAGTTCTGGGATATCTTTGGACCCGCCGCAGCCGATACCATCGACTTCCGTCAGGGCGGCACCACCGGCGCAGCCAACAACCCGCGGGTACCCCAGATCCGCCTGACCCAGAAGATCAACTTCACCCCGAACGAAACGCTCAAGTTGGTGGTCGGCGTGCAGAACCCGGTTCAGGATGCAGCGACCCAGGGTGCCGCGGTTGCAGGTGTTCCCGGATACATCACCTCGGGCGGAGACAACTCCAACGGCGTCGCCGGCAGCTACGGCTCCGTGCCTAACTTCGCCGGCCAGCTCATGTTCTCCAGCAAGGCGCTCGGCGTGTCCCCCGGATTCATGGGACTTGGCATGAGCCCCCTTCAAGTTGGCGTCTTCGGCCTGTACGGCACCCAGAAGTTTACCACCCAGACGGCTGACATCGACGTTTATGGCTACGGCGCCTACGCCTTCGTCCCTATCCTCAAGTCCAGCGACGGCAAGCACCGCAGCATGACGCTTTCCTATGAAGGCCAGATCATGCAGGGCGCAGGCCTGGCAGTCCAGGGCCTCACGGCAGTAGCGACGACCGGTCCGGCAAACAACCTGAGCGCGGCCAGGGGCTTCGGCATCTACAACCAGCTCAAGTTCTACCCGACGCAGGACATGGGCATCACCGCAGGCTACATGAAGCGCAACGCCGACCACTACGCAGCCTACAGGGCCACCAATGCGGCTTTTGAGAAGTACAACGACAGCATGTACGGCAACGTCACCTACGACCTGAACGCAGCAGTCAGGGTGGCAACCGAGTACGAGCACAACACGACGCAACTGGCGGCAAAATCTGCAGCAGGCGCCAACTTCGGCCAGAACAACATGTTCCGCGTGGCCGCCTACTACTTCTTCTAAGACCGCTCGTTCTGTAAAAAAATCGTTCAGCCTGTGATGGGGCACCTCTTCTCCTGGGGGAGGTGCCCATTTTTCCCGGCGGTCCGGCCCGGCACGACCTTACCAGCGGGGTACCTGGCAGCCGATGCGACTCTCACGAGACCGTAACGCTATAGTTTCGCGCAAAATACACGGTAGTTTCCCCGGCACTGATGCACGACTCATTGAGGGAGCACACCATGAGCAGCGACAAGACCATTCTCATCATCAACCCGGGGTCAACCTCGACCAAAGTCGGCATATTCTCGGCCGGGGATATGAAGGCGACAGTTTCCGTGCGGCACTCCGACGAGGAGCTGCGCAGGTTCCCCACCATCTGGGACCAGTATGACTACCGGAAGAACGCCGTGTTGTCCGTGCTGCGGGACCAGAGGCTGTCGATGGAGGACATCGACGCCATCGCCTGCCGCGGCGGCAATGTGAAGCCGCTGCCGGGCGGCATCTACCGGGTCTGCCCCAAGATGATCGCCGACATGAAGAGTGGCGTCTACGGCGCGCATCCCATCAACGTGGGAGGGCTGGTCGCCTTCGACCTGGGGAACCAGTACGGCATCCCGGTGCTGACCGCAGACCCCCCCATGACGGACGAGCTCTGCCCTTCCGCCCGCTACTCGGGGATTCCGCAGATCTCCCGGCAAAGCAGCTTCCACGCACTGAACCAGAAGGCGACCGCCAGGAAGATCGCGGCGGGCCTGGGCAAGCGCTACGACGAGGTGAACCTGATCGTCGTGCATCTGGGCGGCGGCATCTCGGTGGGCGCCCACCGCAAGGGGCAGATCATCGACGTGAACAACGCCCTGGACGGCGACGGCCCCTTTTCCCCGGAGCGCGCCGGATCGCTCCCCGCGGGTGACCTGGTGAAGCTCTGCTTCAGCGGCGAGTACAGCAAAGAGCAGGTGCTGAAGCTTTTGACCGGGGGCGGCGGGCTCTACGCCTACCTCGGGACGACCAACGCCATCGAAATCCAGCAGCGCATCGCGGCGGGCGACGCTAAGGCAGCCGAGGTGTACGAGGCGATGGCCTACCAGGTCGCCAAGGAGGTCGGCGCCTGCGCGGCGGTCCTCGAGGGCGAGATCGACGCCATCGCCCTGACCGGGAGCCTGGTCTACTCGCAGCTCCTGCTTGACAGCCTGAGGAAGAAGATCAGCTTCATCGCCCCCCTGTACCTGAATCCCGGGGAAAACGAGATGGAGGCGCTGGCCGACGCGGCCATGCGCTACTTCAACCACGAGGAAGAGCTGTCGGTCTATGACTGAACCCTGAAGGAGCGCGGCTCCTCCCGCTGGAGACCGCGGCACCTCCCGCAGCCAGCGTCCTTCGGGACGCTAAATTTCGCGGCAGCGATGCTGCCCCAGCTGTTCTTAACCGTAGCGGGCTTTACTTCCAAAAGGAGACGCACTATGAAAAGCAATAGACACGATTCGCGGGCCGGGATTCCCGGAGCTTTGAAAGCCGGCCTGGCGTTCGCGATCTGCGCGCTGGTCGCCCTGCCCGCCGGCCGGGCTGGCGCAGCGGAGCCGATCAAGGTCGGCATGATCGTCGAGATGACGGGGGCCTTCGCCGACTTCGGCCGCCACATCGTGAACGGCGCCAAGGCGTACATGAAGGAGCACGGTGACACGGTCGCCGGCCACAAGATCGAGCTGATCATCAAGGACACCACCGGCCCCTCCCCCGAGATCGCCAAGCGGCTGGCCCAGGAGCTGATCGTCAAGGACAAGGTCGACTTCATTGCCGGACTTGGCTTCACCCCCAACACGCTGGCGATCGCGCCGATCGTGACGGAGGCGAAGAAGCCGACCATCATCATGAACGCGGCGACCTCCATCATCACCACCAAGTCCCCCTACTTCGCCAGGGTCTCCATGACGCTGGCGCAGACCACGGTTCCCATGGCCCAGTATGCCTACAAGAAGGGGTACCGCAAGATCTACACCCTGGTGGCCGACTACGGTCCCGGACACGACTCCGAGAACGCCTTCAAGAAGGAGTTCACCAGGCTGGGCGGACAGGTGGTGGGTGAGTCCCGGGTGCCGCTCAAGAACCCCGAGTTCGGCCCCTACGTGCAGCGCATCAAGGACAGCAAGCCGCAGGCGGTCTTCGTCTTCGTGACTCCCGGCGAGATGCCGGTCGCCTTCATGAAGGCGTACCACGAGCGCGGCCTGGACAAGGCCGGCATCAAGCTGCTGTCGACCGGTGACGTCATGGACGACTCGGTGCAGGACGTGCTGGGAGCGGTCGCGCTCGGCGTGGTCTCCACCCACCAGTACTCAGTGGCGCACAAATCGCCCGAGAACAAGGCGTTCCTCGCGGCCTACGCCAAGATCGACTCCGAGCGCCCCAACTACATGGCGGTCGGCGGCTATGACGGCATGGCGGTCATCTACAACGTCGTCAAGCAGCTAAACGGCAAGATCGACGGCGACAAGGCGATGGCCATCATCAAGGGGATGAAGCTCAACAGCCCGCGCGGTCCCATCACCATCGACCCCGCGACCCGGGACATCGTGGAGAACGTCTACGTGCGCGAGGTGAAGAAGATCGACGGGCACTTCTACAACGTGGAGTTCGAGACCTTCCCGCAGGTGAAAGACCCGGGCAAGTAACGGGTTGCAGCGCAGCAGGCCAGCGCGCTGCCGGCCGGGGCAACCTGGCCGAGGTGACGCGGGTCCAGGTAGGCAGGAACCAGCAATGCAAGCGGCGTGGGAGTTTTCAGCACCACCGGAAGTTGGGGTCAACCGATTAAATTGGTATTTAAGAACCACAATACCGGGATTTAGTGTAGTATGGACAGGAAGTTCGAGGCGGAGTTTAACTTCAAACAAAGGGGACTCAGCATGAAAATCAAAACGATGCACCTCTTCAGAACCGGCCTTGGCGTGGCGCTTGCCAGCTGTGCGGTAGCCGCCCTCAGCACAGGCCAGGCATGGGCCGCCGAGCCGATCAAGGTCGGCATCATCGCCGAGATGTCCGGCCCCTTCGCCGACTTCGGGCGCCACCTGGTGAACGGCGCCAAGGCATACATGAAGCAGCACGGCGACACCGTCGCCGGCCGGAAGATCGAGCTGGTGATCAAGGATTCCACCGGTCCGGCGCCCGACGTGGCGAAGCGGCTGGCCCAGGAGCTGATCGTCAAGGACAAGGTCGACTTCATCGCGGGGCTGGGTCTTACCCCCAACGCGCTCGCCATCGCGCCCATCATCACCGAGGCGAAGGTGCCGACCATCATCATGAACGCGGCGACCTCCATCATCACCACCAAGTCCCCCTACTTCGCCCGGGTGTCGCTGACACTGCCGCAGGTCACCGAGCCCATGGCCCAGTGGGCCTACAAGAAGGGGTACCGCAAGGTCTCCACCCTGGTCGCCGACTACGGCCCTGGGCACGACGCCGAGGCCTCCTTCAAGAAGGTGTTCACCAAGCTGGGGGGCCAGGTGGTAGGCGAATCGCGGGTGCCGCTGAAGAACCCGGAGTTTGGTCCCTACGTGCAGCGCATCAAGGACAGCAAGCCCCAGGCGGTCTTCGTCTTCGTGACTCCCGGCGAGATGCCGATTGCGCTCATGAAGGCCTATCACGAGCGCGGCCTCGAAAAGGCGGGGATCAAATTCCTTTCCACCGGGGACGTCATGGAGGACGGCGACCAGGACGCGCTGGGGGACAATGCGCTCGGCATGATCTCCACTCACCAGTACTCCGTGGCCCACAAGTCGCCCGAGAACACCGCCTTCCTGGCCGCCTACGCCAAGGTGGACCCGCTGCGCCCGAACTTCATGTCGGTCGGCGGCTACGACGGCATGGCGGCGATCTACAACGTGGTCAAGGCCCTGAACGGCAAGATGGACGGCGACAAGGCGATGGCGGTGCTCAAGGGGATGAAGATCAACAGCCCGCGCGGCCCGATCCAGATCGACCCGGTGACCCGCGACATCATTCAGAACGTGTACGTGCGTGAGGTGAAGAAGGTGAACGGCCACTACTACAACGTCGAGTTCGAGACCTACAGCCAGCTGAGGGACCCGGGGAAGATGTAGGGGGCGGACCCAACCCCCCTGGCACGCTGCGCGAACCTTCCCCCCTGCCCTGCAGGGGGGACAGCCGTCGGGGTATCGAGCATCGTTCCCACGCTCCTGCGTGGGAACGAGAATCCCCGGACGCTCCAGCGTCCAACACCGGAGGTGACGCCCGCGAGGTACCGGGCGCCCTTCCACGCGGGAAACGGGACGCGGGAGCGGGTGCAGGTGCGGAGCAAAGAACGGGACGCGGGAGCGTCCCTGGCTGCATTCCCACGCTGGAGCGTGGGAACGATACTTCGATATTTAGGATCACCAGTACTATCCGCCACATTTGAGCGCTGATTCACAGCCGGCCGGCAGAAAGTGCCGACCGGCTCTACCAAAGCAAAAAAGGTTCAACCATGCTTAGCATACTTGGAGTCATTTTCGACGGGTTGGCCTACGGCTCGCTGCTCTTCGTGATCTCAGTCGGGCTTTCCATCACGCTCGGGCTGATGGGGTTCAACAACCTGGCGCACGGCGTGTTCGCCATGGCCGGAGGCTACCTGCTGGTGACGCTGATGTCCAAGGCGGGCATCGGCTTCCTGGCGGCGCTGCCGATCGTCTTCGTCGCCGTCGCGCTTGGTAGCCTCGTGCTGGAGCGCACCCTGTACCGCCCCCTGTACAAGAGTACGCCGCTGGTCCAGGTACTGCTGTCGGTCGGCATCATCTTCGTCACAACCGCCGGCGCCAACTTCATCTTCGGCTCCGGCCAGCAGCCGGTGCAGATTCCCGAGTGGCTGACCGGGCAGGTCTCCCTGCTGGGACTCGACCTGTCGCGCTACCGCCTGTTCCTCATGCTGGTGGTGGCGGGGATCACCCTGGGACTCATCTTCGGCCTGGAGCGCACCCGCTTTGGCGCCAAGATCCGCGCCTCCGTCGACAACCAGCGCATGGCCGAGTCCATGGGGATCCGGGTCGAGCGGGTCTTCCAGCTCACCTTCGCACTGGGAAGCGGCCTGGCCGGCCTGGGCGGGGCGCTGGGCGTGGACGTGCTCGGCCTCGACCCGAATTTCGCCGTCAAGTACCTGGTGTATTTCCTGCTGGTCGTCGTGGTCGGCGGGCCCGGCTCGGTGCTCGGCACCCTGCTGGCGGCCCTGCTTTTGGGCGTCGCAGACGTCGCGGGAAAATACTACGTGCCGGAAATGGGCGCCTTTATCATCTATGCGGCGATGATCATCCTGTTGTTGCTCTTTCCGCACGGGCTACTGGGACGGAGGAACGCGAAATGAGTGAAAATGTTGCCCAGGCCTCGCGCCACCACGCCTATCTGCGCAAACTGGAGAGCTGGAAACCGGCTGAGATCGGATTTTGGCTGGTTCTGGTCGCGGTCTACTTCGCCTTTCCTACCAGCCTGGTGTTCGCCTCCCAGATCCTGATCACCGGCATTTTCGCCATGTCGCTGGACATCATCCTGGGCTACGCCGGCATCGTCACCCTGGGGCACGCCGCCTTCTTCGGCATCGGCGCCTACACCGCCGGGCTGATGGCGTCGCACGGCTACTCCGACCCCTTCCTGGGGCTCCTGACGGCGGGACTTGCCGCAGGGGTCGCCGGCTACCTGAGCTCCTTCCTGCTGTCACGCGGCAGCGACCTGACCCGCCTGATGATCACCCTGGGCATCGGCCTTTTGCTCTTCGAAGTCGCCAACAGCGCGGCCAGCATCACCGGCGGGGTGGACGGGCTGCAGGGGGTAGTGATCGGCAAGCTGTTCGGGGTCTTCGCCTTCGACCTCTACGGCAAGACGGCCTACCTTTACGTGCTGGTGGTCGCCTTCCTGCTCTTCGCCTTCACGCGCTCCATGATGCTGTCGCCCTACGGGCTCGCCCTGCGCAGCATGCGCGAGAACAAGACCCGGGCGCTCGCCATCGGGATACCGATCACCGCCTGCCTGACCGACATCTACACCATCGCGGCGATCATCGCGGGGGTAGCCGGCGCGCTCCTGACCCAGACCACCGCGTTTGTCGGCATCGACGTACTGAGCTTCCAGCGCTCGGCGGACCTGCTGGTCATGCTGATCATCGGCGGCACGGCGACCATGTACGGCGGCTTCATCGGCGCCGCGGCCTTCCTGCTGGTGCAGAACTCGCTGTCCAACATCAACCCGCAGTACTGGCAGTTTTTCCTCGGCATCCTGCTTATCATCATGACCCTGTACCTGCGCGGCGGCGTGCTCGGTGGCCTGGCCAAGCTGGCGGGCTTCATCAGGAGCCGGCGCAATAAGGAGCGTCCATGAACCCCATTCTTCAGACGCGCGACCTCTGGAAAGCCTTCGGCGGACTCATCGTGACCAAGAACGTCAACCTGTCGCTGGCCCGGGGGGGGCGCCACGCGCTGATCGGCCCCAACGGCGCCGGCAAGACGACCCTGATCAACCAGCTGACCGGCGTGCTGCGTCCCTCCAGCGGCTCGGTCTGGCTGGACGGCGAGGACATCACCCGCACGGCGCCCAACGACCGGGTGTACCGGGGGCTGTCGCGCACCTTCCAGATCAACACCCTCTTCCCGCGGCTCACCCCGCTGGAGGCGGTGGCAAGCGCCATGTGCGTGCGCGAGCGCACCCGGTTGAACGTCTTCAAGCGCCGGGTACTGAAGGTCTCCCGCCGCTCCGGTCTGATCGACGAGGCCTACGCGCTGCTGGAACTGCTGAACCTCGGCAAGGACTGCCTGGTGGAGACCCACACCCTCGCCTACGGCAAGCAGCGCCTGCTGGAGATGGCGCTGGCGCTGGCGGCCAAGCCGAAGGTGCTCCTTTTGGACGAGCCGGCGGCCGGGGTTCCGGAGGGGGAGAGCGACGAGCTGTTCGAGGTGCTGAACAACCTCCCCAAGGATATCAGCATCCTACTGATCGAGCATGACATGAACCTGGTGTTCAACTTCGCCGACCGCATCACGGTGCTGGTGAACGGCGAGGAACTGGTAACCGGCACGCCCGCCGAGATAGCGGACGATCCCAGGGTGCGCGAAGTTTACCTGGGAAAGGGGCACTGACGATGCTGCATTTTGAACAGGTATCCGCCGGATACGGCGAGGCGATCGTGATCGACGACTGCTCGCTCGGCATGCACCCGGGCGAGAGCATTGCGCTTCTGGGGAGAAACGGGGTCGGCAAGAGCTCGCTGTTGCTGACCATCATGGGGCACACCAAGCTGCACCGGGGCGCCACGCGCTGGCAGGGGCAGGACCTGGCGAAGATCCACCCCCACGCCCGGGCGCGGGCGGGACTTGGCTGGGTGCCGCAGGAGCGCGAGATCTTCCGCTCGCTCACCGTCGAGGAGAACCTGACGGTTACCGCGCTGCACGGCAGGTGGGACCTGAAGTCGATCTACCAGCTCTTTCCGCGCCTCAAGGAGCGCCGCAAGAACCTCGGCAACCAGCTCTCCGGCGGCGAGCAGCAGATGCTGGCGATCGGGCG
>TBL_comb47_HYPODRAFT_10006369_pt1 | contig 12771 bp, 12 predicted proteins | sample TroBogypolimnion_40_FD_10682 | JGI IMG/M metagenome (IMG submission 10682)
ATTAATGGACCTGGCAATCCTTGATGGAAAGATTGTAAAAGTAGCCAGGGATATTGATGGCAAACAAGCCCTGCAGGTTGTGAACGCGACCGGGTATTTTATTACGCCCGGACTGATTGATATTCATGCCCATGTCTTTGCCGGGACAGAGATTGAACGGGGTTTAAGCAATGGGCCAACCGCCCTGCCACCTGATGGGTTCACTTTCAGGGTTGGCGTAACTACCGTTGTGGATCCGGGAAGTTCCGGTTGGAAGTCCTTCCCAACTTTCAAAAAGAATGTCATCGACATATCACAGACACGAGTTCTTGCACTGCTGAACATCGTCGGTGAAGGAATGAGGGGTGGTGCATGGGAGCAGGACACCAAAGATATGGATCCTAAACTAACAGCCTTAACAGCAGCACAGTACAAAAAAGACATTGTAGGTTTTAAAGTTGCCCATTATTCAGGAAATGAATGGATTCCGGTTGACAGGGTTGTCGAAGCGGGGAATATTGCCCACCTTCCGGTGATGATCGATCTTGGGTCTGCCACTCCCCCGCTATCTTTAAACGAACTTTTTATGAAACACCTTCGTCCGGGTGACATTTACACGCATACCTATGTCAGGCTTGATGGGAACATCAGGGAAACCATTGTGGACGAAAACTTAAAAAAATTGAAACCCTTTGTTTTGGAGGCACGCAAAAAAGGGATCATCTTTGATGTGGGTTATGGTGGTGGGAGTTTCAACTTTTCGCAAGCCATGCCGGCCTTAAAAAGTGGTTTCTACCCCGATTGCATCAGCACCGACCTTCATACCGGAAGTATGAACAGTGCCATGAAGAATATGCTGAATGTGATGTCCACCTTCCTGGCAATGGGAATGAACTTCCCTGATGTGATAAAAGCATCGACCTGGAAACCTGCCCTTGTCATCCATCGCGAGGAACTTGGAAATTTATCTGTAGGTTCGGAGGCTGATGTTGCAATACTCAATTTACAGAAAGGAGATTTTGGGTATTGGGACAAGACCGGCTATAAAATTCAAGGAAACCAGAGGCTTGAATGTGAAATGACAATCAGATCAGGCAAAATAGTTTACGATCTGAACGGAATAGCAACTCCGATTGTTGTTCCGGCAAAATAAATTAGTCTTTGTGGCCAGTGGTTATTCTTGCTTTTCGTTTATTCCGTGTAGCCAATTAAATACGTCCAAGTGTCTTGATACGCTTCTGAATTAACACTTACTTTCAGTAAAGCTCCACCATGGGTAATTGTTGTTGTGCCTTTGCGCTATTTTTATCAAAGTTCAAGGCTTAATTTAAGATGACCTCCAAGTCCCTCGCGAATAATTCTCATAAGAGTTGAAAGGCGAATATCGCTGGCATTGTTCTCAATCCTTGAGATATAATTTTTTGTTGTTCCGCATTTTAGTGCAAGTTCCTCCTGTGTCAGGTTCTGCTGTTTTCTGGCTTCTTGAATAAGTACACCAATTTTGAAATTCTCAAATTCCTCTTCGTATTTCTCTCTTGACGGAGTTCCTGATTTCCCATATTTTCTGTCCAAGTGGTCATCCCAGGAAACAAGATTATTTTCTTGATTTATCTTCATAATATTTCTTTTTTAATCGTTCTGCCTTGTCTATTTCATTTTTCGGTGTTTTGTCCGTTTTCTTTTGAAACCCATTGAGTAGAATCACCAAATTCCCTTCATCGAAGAAACAGAAAACCCGGTAAATATCGGTACCGACCTTTACTCTTATTTCAAAAAGTCCGTCCGTTCCTTCAAGATGTTTGAGGAATTTCTCAGGAACCATTCTTAATGACCTGATTAAACCAATTACCCAATCAATTTTATCTTGAACTTCAGACTTTTGTGTGTAATAAAAATCCCAAAATTCGTTCCCGTAAACGTATGTTGTGCGCATATGTTTTCTATTACAGAACAAAGTTACCTATTTGGGCAACAAAATCCAAATTTTAAATCAAATTATCTTTGAAGCAGTTTTCTAAGAATGGCTCATTAAGTTACATAGCTACACGCAGGTGGGATTTTTTATCACTAAACTATCTACATATCAATATTTTAATTTTTCTGCTTTCCTATCCCGCGAGCACCGAAACCCCGCTTACGGGTAGCTGCTGTTGGCGGCTTGCTTTTTTTCCGTCTCATCGTTGTCTATGTTGTTGTCCATGTTTCTCCTTTTCAATATAATCTACAATAAATTTATCTAATTCAGGATTATTTATCTTGGTGACTTCAAAGTTGATTTTTTTAATATAGTCGTGATAAAAATACTCAAAAGGAGTCATTATTGAATTAAGAGCAAAACTATTACTCTTGAATCTTCCTAAATCAACAATCATTTGATAAATGGCATTAACCAATGAATACCTTGAAGTTGTTGTAATTATGTTTTCACGATTTATAATGTCAGTCATCTCTTGACTAAACTCAGCTGAATCTATTCGGTTTCTATGAGTAATAATTTTTNGTTTAAATGCGTATTCCCATTCTCCGTGTTGAACTTTGTTTCTAATAGAAAAGTTTGGAACAAGTCTTTGTGTTATTATGCTTTTTAATTCTAAGTAATGGTCAACTAGATCGTCTCCAAGGTTTCTCCTTTTTCTTTCAATGTCAACTGTGTCACAAGTTTCGTCATTTACAGGAACAAGGTCATATGCAATTGAGAAAACAATCTTTAATGTAGCATACCAACGCTGGTCAAGAGCAGATCGTCCCAACAAATACTCTCGTTGACTGTCAGTAAATAATGCTCTTTCATATAGAAGTCTCTTTATACTTTCTTCAGCCCAAGAAACTTGAATACCAGAAAGTAGTCGTGATAATGCCTTTTCTAGCTTTCTATGGTTTATTTTTTCAGGGTCTGTTTCTGTTAGTGAAAAAATGTAATCGTTGTTTTTGTTTCTTGTTCTGTAAAGCGTCTTTATTTGGTCTCTGATGTTATCAAAGCCAATTTTCAACAACTTGATATTTTCGTTGTGATATATAAAATATTGTTCGATTTCTTGTTCTGTCATTTATTTTTCTTTTTGTCGACCCCAGCCGAAGAGAAACCTTTTACTGTTTATCTTCGGCTGGGTATCGAACCCAGAGGACTTTGCAGTCCTGACACCCGCCCACGCTACTTTTGTAGTTCTTTGATGTCTTTATAAATTATAATTCGTCAAATTTAGTCATTTCGTTTAAACTTTGCACTTTTCCTTAAGCTTGACGCCAACTCACAAATACCCATGACAAAACCATCCTTAGCAATGACCAATTCAGTCATATAGATCTGAATTTCATTAGTACTATTGTTGAAAATTCATTAATCTATATTGGGAGTTTGCGCTTCAAATCACGTATAAATCACCATCTGCCGTTCGGCATCCCATCCCATCCCTTTTACATACATATTGTATAGGCCTGGCTGTGAGAACCCGTCCCAGACAACCTGGTGCTTCCCTGGTTCCAGATCGTTGGCTTCGAGACGCCAGACAACTTCACCTTCATTGTTCAGGATATCGACAAAAACATCCCCCTTTTCAGGAACAGATACTTCCATTACAACTTTGTCATTTGAATCGGTGCCAAGTGCACGGATAGAAGGTGAAGAGCTTTGAAGTTGTTTACCGGACTTCCATGAAGCGTAGTCGAATGGCTCATTGCAAAGATGGTATTTGTCTTCGTTTTGTCCGTCAACATTTTTCCGGAGATATGGGGTCAGAAGTGGGGTCCTTTTTAAAGAGTCCAGTTTAATCAGTTTCGCCTTCCCGTTTTCCCACAGATAAACAGGGATATCCATTGGATTCAGGACATTGGATACACCCCGCTCGATACCAACGTGGAAAAGTCCAAAATTTCCGGGCTCGTGTCCGGCCAGCCAGTGGGCAATGATGTCCACCCTGAAAGCATCCTTTCCAAAAATAACATTGTTGCTCGTAAAATCCATTGCCTTCCCATCGTGTGGACCACCTGAAAAACCATCACCATCATGACCATAAATTCCCTCAACAATGTTAATTCCTGTTGGTGTAACACTGTACGAATCAATCATCCGCTGAACCCATTGCTCCATAAACAATCCACCGCCATAAGGGGGTTTGTCCATACGGGTAGTCCAGCGGGGTATCCCTTGCTCTACATGCTTATTATGCAGTTCCCGGACTTTTTCCAGATAATCTGTCTGGAAAAACGGATGATATCGTTTATCGTAGCTTTTGAAGATGCTGTAATGTCCACCGCAAAACTGATGGAACTTACTGGCAGTAATCCCCTGGAGGTTTTTGATAGAACCTGTAATTCCCATCAGATGGGATTTGAATTTTGCAATATTGATCAGAAAAGTGTCCGGACCTGTCATTGGCGCCATAAAGCCGATCTCTTTGAAGACAACTCCATCGACTTTATGAAAAATGACATCCTCTTTTTCAAGGTCCCAAAAATCTTTTGAACTAAGGTCCCTCAAATTAAAATTGTTCCGCTCTGCCATCTGAACATAGCCATAATCCTTCCACAATTGAGGACAGGCACATTCCCTCAGGTAGTATTCCCTGGGCCCTTTTGTCTTGACTGCCTGAAGAAATCCTTCGATAAAATTTAGGTCAGTGGTGATCCCTGCGTTTTCAAGAGAACCCGTATTGTCAGCGGGTCCGCTACAAGTCCAGTTGGGTTTACAAGTTATTTTTGTTGATGGGGGATAACCTACTCCATTTGATGTTTTTACAAACATCTCATTGGCGAGCTTATAGGCGGCATCATGAATTACCTTTGTATCGAATTTGTCCTTAGCAGAGGTCAGATTAATAAAAACTGCATCGGGATGCTCCTTTACAAATGGATGGAGATCAAAACCGGATTCACCGGAAGATGAAAGATCAGAAATTGCACCATATCCGGGCCCCACAATAGAGGCAAGGCCTGCTGCTGAAGAAACCTTAATAAAATCTCGTCTTTTCATTAGCTTTGAAAATATTTTCATATTAAACGTCTAATTTCATGATTGGATACAAGATTTCCTAATTTTTTTTCATTTATTTTTGAAAGGTAAACTTACAATAATAAAAACATTAAAATTAGCAGGTTCGTTTCTGCCAATTTTTTAATACAAAATACAAACAACTAATTATCAATTAAATATGAAAAGAAGGGATGTGATCAGAAATATGGCTATTCTTCCGATTGCAGGAAGTATCCTACCGGTAGATTCAATTTTAAAGAACAAGGATCATGTGGGGACTCCCGGCTCCAATATCTATGAATCAATTGGTGTGAGTCCTGTGATCAATTGTATGGGTACATATACAATTATTGGAGGATCGTTGGAACGCCCGGAAGTCACAACAGCCATGCATGCAGCTTCAGGATTTTTTGTCCAGTATGATGAGCTGGCATTTGGAGTCGGTAAAAGGCTTGCTGAACTAACAAAGGCAGAATGGGGAATGGTTTCGTCGGGATGTGCAGCCGGGATGAAACATGTCACTGCCGCCTGCGTCACTGGTGGTAATCCTGAAAGATTGATCCGCATTCCAGATCTTACAGGATTTGACAAGACAGAAGTTGTCATTCCTGTCAGTTCCAGAAATGTCTATGACCATGCGCTCCGCATTATCGGGGTGACAATTATCACGGTTAACACCATGGATGAGTTGGAAAAAGCCCTGAATTCAAGAACAGCTATGGTCTATCTGATGGCTGGTTCCGAGACTTTGCCGGGAGAAAAATTTGCACTTGAAACCATTGCCAAATTAACAAAACCCAAAGGAATTCCAATTTTGGTAGATGCAGCCGCCGAAGACCTTACGATACCCAATGTTCATCTTGAACAAGGTGCCTCGGTGGTTGTGTATAGCGGAGGAAAAGCTTTGTGTGGTCCGCAATGTGCCGGCCTTGTCCTTGGTAAGAAAGATATCCTGATGTCTGCATGGCAGGCCAGCGCGCCACATCATGGTCCCTGCCGCGACAACAAAGTTGGCAAGGAAGAGATGATGGGTATGGTGGCAGCTGTTGAATCTTGGGTATCTCGCGACCATGTTGAAAAAGTCAAAACATGGCACACCTGGCTTGAAAATATTTCAAAACGTGTTTTATCCATGAGTGGGATCAAAACGATGGTCAATGAACCTCAGGGACTCTCGAATAACAGTCCGTCGCTGACAATTTCATGGAATGCCGAACAATTGAATATCAACGGACCAGAAGTTGCAGAGGAGCTGGCCAACACACAACCAAGGATTGCACTCCACAGCAATATGACCGATGATTCAGGAAATACCTCAATATCAGTCACCGCTGGTCAGATGCAACCTGGAAACGACATGGTTGTGGCAAACCGGATTGTTGAGATTCTTTCTCAAAAGCATGCAAAGCCAAAAGAGATGGATGCACCTTCAGTTAACATCACCGGACGTTGGGATGTCGATATTGAATTTTACAGCAGTAAAAGCCGGCATTCACTTTTTCTTGAACAGGATGGCAACTGGATAAAAGGGGCACACCATGGCGAATTTTCAATCAGGGACTTGGTTGGCACAGTTGAAGGTGACCAGATAAAGCTAAGCAGTTCAGACCATCATATTGCCGACAATATTCTCTTTATCTTTTCAGGTGCAGTTTCAGGCGACAATATTTCCGGTCAGATCTATATGGGCGAATACATTCGGGCTACTTTCAAAGCAACCCTGAATAGACAAAAGGTTGTAAAGAAAGCCATCAAATTTCCAAAGGGGCAGCCGTTGGCAACCTAGCGGTCGCTTGCAGGGGCCAAGGAGCAGCACGTAAGGAGTCGGGGGCATGGGGAGGCAAGCGCTGGCTACTGGCGTCTGGCTGGCGTTCGAATGTTGTAGGTGTAATCAACGTTTAACTGTCAAAACCAATTATAGCACAGTATTTCTGTACGTTATAAATATTTTTAACCACTTCAATAAAATATGGGCAATCATTTCTACAATCGGTGTACCCTCCTGTTGGGTTCATTTTTAATTGCTGCCATGATCTGTGAAGCTTTCACTTCCTCTAGGGATAGGAAACCGGACTGCAATTCCTTCCAATCTGAAAGTATCGATAAGCTGCCAAACCAACCGGCAGATTCCATTAAGAATGCCATTTTCTTTGACACAGGGATTTCAATTAAGACCTTCCGATCTGTTGTTGTGGACAATGACAATAACAAATGGTTTGTAACCGAACAAGGAATCGTCAGTTATAATGGTGGGAAATGGACATTGCACAATAAGAATAAAAAGGTGAAGTATCAGGATTTAAACGATGTGGCGTTCGAAGCCAGCCAGAAAGGATCGCAAATCTGGATTGCATCGGGAAATGGAGCAACTGCCGTCAACTTTCCTTTTGATAACGATATGGAAGCCATTACGTATCTTAATGGAAGCTCTCCCCTTCTTAGCAACAAAGTGATGCGGGTTGTGGTCGGGAAAAGCCCTATCCGTTGGTTTGGAACAGCTAAAGGCATATCCGCTTTGTGGGGAGATAAATGGCTAAAACCCGATTATGATGATTACTATCCTGTGGAACTATTTCAGGATTATGCGATTACCTCAATGGCCACCAATCCCGCAGGTGATTCATTATATGTTGGAACAGAAGGGGCAGGTGTTGCCAGAATGATGAGGAATGATGTTGACGGAATTTCTGGGGCATCCGTTTATGCCCAATGGGGTCCGATCCTTTTGCCATCCGATAAAATATACAGCGTTTTCATTGAGAACAATGGTACAAAATGGTTTGGTACTGATAAGGGAATTGCACGCCACATTGGAAATAAAACCCTTATGAACTGGAGTGTTTTCACGACAAAAGATGGTCTTATTGATAATTTTGTTCAGGCAATTGCTGCCGACAAGTCAGGACAAATATGGATAGGCACAAAAGCAGGGGTATCCGTTCTGAATGGTTCAGCCTGGTCTTCTTTTACAATTATCAATGGGTTGAATAGCAATAATATCCGATGCATTGCGGTGGACAAGACCGGTGTAGTCTGGCTTGGCACTGATGATGGGGTATCCAGTTACGACAATGGAAAATTTAAGAGTTACCGATAATTCAGATAAAATTATCGTTTATTGTTAAATCTTATTTTTAAACTTTTTAAACAAAAAAACTCGTATTGATTTAAGGATTAAATTTCTATCTTCGCAGCTTTTAAAACAACATTGAAAATTTTATAAGAAAACGGTTATGCAAATCAAAACATTGGTTATTACATTAGTTGCAGGTGTGCTTTTCATGGGTTCATGCAACACGCCACAAAGTTCAAAAGTTACGCTGAAGACACTTGCTGATTCGGCTGCCTATGCAATTGGTATTGATATAGGAAATAACATTAAGAAAAATCTTCCAGCTGCACCGGGAGGCAAAGATCTTGACCAGAAGATTATTCTTGCTGCTTTCACAAGTGCTTTGAATGGTGATTCATCAAAAATCCCTTCTGCAAATGTTCAGGCTGTAACTCAAAGTTATTTTATGAAAGCTCAACAGCTCGAAGCTGGAAAAGCTGGTGAAGCAGGCAAAAAATTCCTTGAAGCAAATGGCAAGAAAGCCGGCGTAAAAACGACTGCCAGTGGACTTCAGTATGAAATTATGAAAGAAGGTACAGGACCAAAACCTTTGGCAACTGACACCGTAATCGTTCATTATCATGGCACAACAATCGAAGGTAAAGTATTCGACAGTTCAGTTGACCGCAAAGAACCTGCAAAATTTCCTGTTAACCAGGTTATTCCAGGATGGACAGAAGCACTTCAGCTGATGCCTGTTGGTTCAAAATGGAAATTGGTCATTCCAGCTGCATTGGCTTATGGCGAGCGTGGAGCAGGTGCCGATATCAAACCTAATTCAGTTCTTGTTTTTGAAGTTGAATTACTCTCGATCAAAAAATAATTTGATTTTTTAAATTACTTTTGGGGAATTATCCCCCTTTGAAAGATCCGGGGCAAATACTCCGGATCTTTTTTATAAGTAACTTAAAACTAAAAGAGTATGAGCTTTAAAACAAAAGGAAAAGTATTACAGATTCTTCCCGAACAAAAAGGGACGAGTCCACGCGGTGATTGGAAAAAACAGGACTTTGTTATCGAAGCAGCTGATGATACTCAGTATCCAAAAAAGATTTGCTTCACACTTTTTAACGACAAAAACGGGACTTTCGACAAAATCAAAACGGACATGGAAGTTGAGGTTTCGTTCAGCATCGAGTCGCGCGAATACCAGGGGAAATGGTACAGCAACGTCAATGCATTCCGCGTTGATCTGGTTTCGCCTGGAAATAGCGGTGGAAATACTCCCCCACCTTATACTGCAGCGGATATTCCACCAATGGGCGATTCGGACGACAAAGATGATCTGCCTTTTTAATCAAAACGAGAAAACGAAAAAGCCCCGGTTTCGGGGCTTTTTCGTTTTCTCGTTACTAAATATCCCTTACTTGATCGGAATCTGACGTTTAAAGTCCTGCTCAAGTGAGATAAATGTTTCTGTCCTTGCGATACCGTCAATAGCCTGAAGATCAGTGTCGATAATCTTCATCAGATGTTTGTTGGTCTTGGTCTGGATCTTGATAAAAATCGCCCATTGACCTGTTGTATGGTGACATTCAACAACTTCGGGGATTTCACGCAATTGTTTCAATACCTTTTTGTCGAAACTGACCTTTTCAAGATAGATTCCCATGTAGGCGGTGGTATTGTAACCCAATTTTTGAGGGCTCACCAAAAACTCTGAACCGATTATCACCCCAACGGTTACGAGTCGCTGAACCCTTTGATGAATCGCAGCACCCGATACACCACACTCCCTGGCAACTTCAAGAAAAGGAATTCTTGCATTTGCTGTGATCAACTTTAGGATCTTTCGGTCAAGGTCATCAATCTGAACACTTTGTTCTTTAAAATCTTCTTCCAGTTTAATATTGTTCTTCTTCACGATGCTTTCAATTTGATACAAAAATGGCTAAAATAAATCATATTTAGAATTTTTTTAGGAAAAATTGATCTTTTTTGCAAAATCAGACCCCGATTTTACAAATAAATATTTATCAAAACAATCATTTCGAGCGACTAACGGTCAAATGTCAGGATTGCTGATTGTTGAAGACCTGCGAATTATTTGAAGGATTCTGAAATACCTGCAACCCAAACCGGGGCAATACAGCAAAAATATGATCGAAGATTTCGGCTTGTAATGTCTCATAAAGATCACCTTGCTGGAACTTGCTGAACACAATCACTTCAATGGGGAGACCCCTTTCGTTCGATTGGAGGAACCTTACCATTCGGGTCATGTTTTCATGGATCCCAGGATGGGCCGTGAAATAACCTTCCAGGTACTTTTTAAATAAGGAAAGGTTCGTTGGAAAATCAAAAATATCCATTTTAAGTTCCCCAACATTGAGATCATCCTGAAATTCATCCCCATTGGGAGATTCCGGATTCATAAATTCATTGTATCGTGGAAGCCGGGCAATTCTTGCCATTAAATCCGGGTCACATATTCTGATACTGCAAATGTCAATATTTACAGAACGCTGAATACGCCTCCCTCCCGATTCTACCATTCCGATCCAATTGATGACAGGCTCTGAGACCAGCGAATAAGTCGGAATCATCGTGATTGTCTTATCCCAGTTTTGAACTTTAACTGTAGTCAGCGAAATATCATAAACGGTTCCGTCAACATTGAACCTTGGGATCGTGATCCAATCACCGGGTTTTACCATATTATTGGCAGCCAATTGGATACTAGCTACAAATCCCAGAATCGGGTCTTTAAACACCAACATCAATACCGCAGCCAGGGCACCAAGACCGGCAAACAGACTGGCCGGATTTTGATCAACCAATACCGAGATGATAAAAATGGCCCCAAAAAAGTACACAAAGATTTTCACCAATTGGATATACCCTTTGATCGGACGGTCTTTGGCATAAGGATAGGTATTGTAGATCTCCATTGACGCATTTAAGAACCGAATAAATGCTGTCATCACTATAACTGCAAGATAAATATGTGCAACACCCTTAATCAATAAAGATAGTTTTGCAATATCGTCGCCGGCAAAGCCCGACGAAGAATAAATAATCAAGGCCGGAAGGATATGCGTCAATGCATGGAAAACTCTGTGATCAAATAGTGTATCGTCCCATAATCCACTAGTACGCAATACAATACGTCCTACAACCTTCACAAAGATCTTTCTGAAGATCAGGAAAATCAGAAATGCGATAATAACTAGAAAAAAGAAGGTGATCAAAGCTGCTCCATGAATGGCAAACCGGTTGTTGACCCCGTTGTTCAGCAAAAACTCCTTGATATATTCGTATAATACAGACATAATCTAAATTGTTTATCGATCAAAAACACTAATTTTGATTTTCGTTGCAAAAATAACGAAAGATAACCATTATGATGAAACTTTTATTTCGTATCCTGTTGTTCTGTGTACCACTTTCGTCCATGGGTGCCCCAATTTATGATAAATTCTTTACGGAGGATGTGCTTCGTTTCGATTACCTTTTGTCTGGAAACCATTCCTCCTCAAAAGTTATTGCTTGTGAACTGAAGAAGGAAAAAGTTTGGAGCGGATCACCGAACAATTTGATTGACAGCTTAAATTACGGCACCTATTGTTTTAAGGTTTTTGATAAAAAAAGTGGGGACCTTATTTTTTCGAAAGGATTCTGTCCGATATTTCAGGAGTGGCAAACGACCGCCGAGGCGAAAAAAATTGATAAGGCATTTTATCAGGTAATTAGGTTCCCGTTTCCTAAAAAAAGTGTATTGTTGAAAATAGCTCGCAGGGACTTCGACGGCCATTTTCAGGATATCTATTCATCGGAAATCGATCCTGAAAGTTATTTCATCCGGGATGAGCCACCTTTAAATATTCCAGTTGAAAAAATCTTATTTTCGGGCGAACCGTCCCATAAAATAGATATTGCCATTCTTGCCGAAGGATATACTGAAGGGGAAATGGGAAAGTTTGTGGCAGATGCCAAAAGGTTGACAGACTCCCTTTTTGCTGCAGCGCCTTTCTCAACCATGAAAAATTATTTTAACATTTACGCCCTGAAAACGCCTTCATTAGAATCGGGTACAGATATCCCCGGTGAGCATATTTATCGGAACACACTGTATAACACTACATTCTACACTTTTGACATTTCAAGGTACCTGACCACTTCTGACATGAAAACCATTGCTGACAGGGGTGCTGTTGTTCCTTATGACCATTTGATTGTTTTGGTCAATTCTACCCGGTATGGCGGAGGTGGTTTTTACAATTTTGTAACAGTTTGTACGTGTGATCACAAACTGTCACCAAAAGTCTTTGTGCATGAATTCGGGCATGGCTTTGGTGGCCTGGCCGACGAATATTATACATCGGAGGTAGCCTACGACAATTATTACAATCTTAAAGTCGAACCCTGGGAACCAAACCTCACAACATTGGTCAATTTTGATTCAAAATGGAAAAGTTTGCTGGACGTAAAAACCCCGGTACCTACACCGCGAACCAAGGAATTTGTCTCTAAAGTTGGTGCTTTTGAAGGGGGTGGTTACATTCCCAAAGGAATATACAGTCCGATGCAGGATTGTCGCATGAAATCAAATGAAACTTCCGCATTCTGTCAGGTTTGCCAACAGGCAATCAAAAGAATGATCCTCGAGAATACAAAATAAAAAAAGCCCGATATCGGGCTTTTTTTTGATCAACAAGGAAATTAACCTTTTATTTCTTTATTGGCCTGCTCCTTCTCTTCCCTACGTTGC
>TBL_comb47_HYPODRAFT_10006373_pt1 | contig 12761 bp, 4 predicted proteins | sample TroBogypolimnion_40_FD_10682 | JGI IMG/M metagenome (IMG submission 10682)
CGGCGGGACGGTGAAAGTCACCGTCCCCACGCTGGCAGGCACTGACCCGGAGGACGGGACACTGGGCTCTGGCAGCAGCTTCAAGATCATCAGTCTGCCCACCACCGGCACGCTTTATTACGACGGCGTTGCAGTGACTTTGAACCAAGTGATCAGTTCCTACGATCCATCCAAGTTGACCGTGGATCCGAATGATGGCGCGGTGACGGTCTCCTTCGCATACGCGGCGGTGGATGCAGCCGGCAGGGTTGATCCAAGCCCGGCCGCAGTGATCATGCCCTTCACCAATAACGCGCTCACCGGCACGGTCTTTGATGATGCCAATGGGTCCCAGATGCAGGACGGCGGCGAGTCAGGAACCAACGCTGCTGGCACGTATGTCAATCTGCTGGATGCCACCGGCACCACGGTGCTGGCCACCGCCACGGTCAACCCGAATGGCACCTACAGTTTCGCCAACCTGCCGCCGAACACCACTTACGAACTCCAACTGACGATCAATCAGGGCACCGTGGGACAGGCTGCTCCTGCAACAGCACTGCCGGCCGGATGGGTCACGACGGGTGAAAACTCCAACGGCACTCCCGACGGTGCCCCTAACAGCCTGCTTACGGTGGTGATGGGAACCAGCGGCGTCAGTGGCCAGAACTTCGGAATCGAGCAGTTGCCGACGGCCAATCCGGTCACCGCAGCCTCCCAACTCAACCCCGGCGGCTCGACCCGGGTGGTGGTTGCCACGCTGACTGGCAGCGATCCGGAGGATGCCTCGGTGACGACCTTTGTCATCAACACTCTCCCGGCAAATGGCACGCTCTATTACAACGGCACGCCGGTGACCTTGGGCCAGATCATTCCAAATTACTCGGCTTCGCTTCTAACAGTTGACCCGATCGACGGTTCGATCACGGTGAGTTTCACCTATTCGGTCACCGACGCGGCGGGCAAGTTCTCCGCTCCCGCGGCGGTGAGCATGCCGTTCACCGCGGTGGGCATTGCGGGCAATGTGTATGACGACGCCAACGGTCTAACCGACAACACGGTCAATGGCAGCGGCAGCAATGCCGGAGGCACGCTTTACGCGAACCTGGTCGATGGCTCTGACAAGGTGGTGCAAGCCGTGGCGGTGGCCGGGGGCGGAAGTTATAGTTTCGGCACGGTGGCACCGAACACGAGTTATACCATAGTGCTGTCCACCACACAGGGCACCGCCGGCGCGACGGCACCCGCGGCCGCATTGCCCGCCGGTTATGCCAATACCGGCGAACATATCGGCACTGGCACGGGCAGCGATGGCACGCCTGACGGAATCCTCGCCGTGGCGGTGACCACCAGCAGCGTGAGCAACGCCAACTTCGGCATTGATCAATTGCCTGACAGCGGGACGGCAACGGCGAGCGGCCAGGTGAATCCGGGCGGCACGACGAGCGTTGCAGTGAGCGCGAGCCTGTTCAGCGCGACTGATGCGGACGGCACTGTGACGAGCATCCGCATCACGTCTTTCCCGTCCAACGCGACGAGCGTCACCATCAACGGAACGACTTATACCTCCGGAAGCTTCCCGGGTGCCGGAGTGACGGTGCCGGCAAACACCAGCGGCCAGCCGACCCAAGCGATCAGCGTGGATCCGATCGACGGGGCGGTGAGCGTGGTGATCAGCTACGCGGCGATCGACAACGCGGGCAAGGAAGATCCGAGCCCCGGCAGTGTGACATTGCCATTCACGACGGTATCGGTGGCGGGCACGGTGTTTGACGATGCCAACGGCCTGACTGACAGCCTGATCAACGGCACGGGCACCAACGTCGGCAACACGCTCTACGCGAATCTGGTGAACGGCAGCGGGACGGTGGTGGCGGCGACGGCAGTGGCATCTAACGGGATCTACGGTTTCAGCGGGGTGAACGGTGGCAACTACACGGTGGTGTTGAGCACCACGCAGGGCACTCCCGGCAATGCGGCACCGGCGCCTTCCCTTCCGGCGAGTTGGTGGGTCAACACCGGCGAGGGGACCAACCCGGCCGGCGATGGCACGGTTGATGGCGTAACCGCGATCACTGTGGCCGCAGCCAATGTCAGCGGGGTGAACTTCGGCATCGAGCAGTTGCCCGACAGCGGAACGGCCACGGCGAGCGGCCAGGTGAATCCGGGCGGAACAACCAGCGTTCCGGTCAATGCAAGCCTGTTCAGCGCGACTGACGCGGACGGCACGGTGACGAGCATCCGCATCACGGCCTTCCCGACCAACGCGACGAGCATCACCATCAACGGAACGACCTACACCGCCGGAAGTTTCCCGGGTGCCGGAGTGACGGTGCCGACAAACGGCAGCGGCCAGCCGACCCAGGCGATCAGCGTGGACCCGAGCGACGGGGCGGTGAGCGTGGCGATCAGCTACGCGGCGATCGACAACGCGGGCAAGGAAGACCCGAGTCCCGGCAGTGTGACGCTGGTATTCACCACGGTGTCGGTGGCCGGCACGGTGTTTGACGATGCCAACGGCCTGACCGACAATCTGATCAACGGCACGGGCACCAACGTCGGCAACACGCTCTACGCGAATCTGGTGAACGGCAGCGGGACGGTGGTGGCGGCGACGGCAGTGGCATCTAACGGGACCTACGGTTTCAGCGGGGTGAACGGTGGCAACTACACGGTGGTGTTGAGCACGACGCAGGGCACTCCCGGCAATGCGGCACCGGCGGCCTCGCTGCCGGCCAACTGGGTGAACACGGGTGAACATCTCGGTGCAGGCTCGGGCAGCGATGGCACGCCCAACGGCAACCTCGCGGTGGTGGTGAGCACGAGCAGCATCAGCAACGCGAACTTCGGCATCGATCAACTGCCGGACACCTCCGATCTGACGGCGGCAGCGCAGCCCAACCCCGGTGGCACGACGAAAGTCATGGTGCCCACGCTTGCCGGGTCCGACCCGGAGGATGGCGTGCTCGGCAGTGGCAACAGTTTCGAGATCACCAGTCTGCCGAACTCCGGCACACTCTATTACGACGGCAGCCCGGCGACGCTGAACCAGATCCTCAGTGCCTACGATCCGACCAAGCTGACCGTGGATCCTTACGATGGAGCGGTCACGGTGAGCTTTACCTATGCGGCGGTGGATGCCGCAGGCAAGGCCGATCCCACGGCGGCGGCGGTGACCATGCCCTTCACCGCAGTGGGCATAGCGGGTCATGTCTTTGACGATGCCAACGGGTTGACCGACAACACGGTCAACGGCACGGGAACGAACGCGGGCGGAACGTTGTATGCCAACCTGATCAACGGCAGCAACAAGGTGGTGCAAGCCGTGGCGGTGGCAGTGGACGGAAGTTATGTCTTTGGCACGGTGACACCGAATACGAGTTATACGGTGGTGTTGTCCACCACGCAAGGGACCGCAGGCAATACGGCACCGGCACCCTCGCTGCCGGCAAACTGGGTCAACACCGGTGAAAACATCGGTACCGGCACTGGCAGCGACGGCACGGCCGACGGCATCCTCGCCGTGACGGTGACCACCAGCAGCGTGACCAACGCCAATTTCGGAATCGAGCAGCCGCCGACGGCCAATCCGGTGACGGCGGCCTCGCAATTCAACCCCGCCGGGACGGCGCAAGTGACGGTTCCCACGCTGAGTGGCAGCGATCCGGAGGATGCCGCGGTGACGACATTTGTCATCACCACGCTTCCGGCAAATGCAACCCTCTTCTACAACGGCACGCCGGTGACCTTGGGCCAGGTTATTGCGAGCTACTCGTCGTCGCTTCTAACGCTTGACCCGAATGACGGTTCGATCACGGTGAGTTTCACTTACTCGGTGACCGACGCGGCGGGCCAGTCCTCCGCACCGGCAACGGTGAGCATGCCGTTTGTCGCAATCGGCATCGCGGGCAATGTCTATGACGACGCCAACGGCCTAACCGACAACACGGTCAATGGAACGGGCACCAACGCGGGCGGGACGTTGTTTGCCAATCTTGTCGATGGCACTAACAAGGTGGTGCAAGCCGTGGCGGTGGCGGCGGACGGGAGTTATGCCTTTGGCACGGTGGCGCCTAACACCAGTTACACCCTGGTGCTGTCCACCACGCAGGGGACTCCGGGCAATACCGCACCTGCGGCCGCGTTGCCCGCCGGCTACGCCAACACCGGCGAAAACATCGGCGCGGGCGCGGGCAGCGACGGCTCGCCCGACGGCCGCCTCGCGGTGGCGGTAACCACCAGCAGCATCACCAACGCGAACTTCGGCATCCACCCGGCGGCCATCAGCGGTTACGTGCTGGCCGGCACCACCCCGATTGCCGGCGTGCTCCTCACCCTGTTGGACCGATATGGCAACCCAGTCGATGGCGACCCGAACACCCCCGGCGTGCAACGGGTCACCGCGGTCACCGATTCCAACGGATTCTATATCTTCAGCGGCATCGCACCCGGCATCTATCAGGTCGCGCAGACCCAGCCGTCCGGTTACAGCAGTTTTGGCGACCGCGACGGCGGCAATCTCAACATCATCGGCGACGTGACCCCGGTGGTGGTGCTCGCCGGCCAGACCAATGCCAACAACACGTTCCTGGAAACCAGCGACTGCCCGTCGAACTGGGCCGAGTGGATCAGCCAACGGCCCGGCCAGGGCGCGGGCGACAACCCGGACGGCGATGCCTACGACAACCTAGCCGAATTCGCGTTTGCCATGCCTTCGGACAGCGGCGCGGGCAACGCCTGGCGCATTGAGCCCTCGGCGCTCAATCCCGACATTTTGGAAGGCGTGTTCGTGCGGCCGATTGGCGCGCCGCTCAATGTCACCTACTCGTTGCAATACGCCGCCAGCGCGGGCAACCCGACGGTTTGGCAGACCCTCGTCATCACGCCTGACATGGTCACGGTCGTCGCCAACGATGCCTGTACGGAAACGGTCACCATTCCGAATCTGGAATCCCTAACAGGCCTCACCGGGGGCAGCGGCGTCGTGCGCATCCAGGCCGCTCTCGACACGGCTCCGCCCAGCGGAACCGACCACACATCGTACACGGAAGTGGAAGGCTGGACCGAAACCGCGCTTGGGCTGTGCTGCCGCACCTACAACAATCCGTACCTGCGTGAAACCGTCTTCACTGGCACCGTCAGCGGCGTCAGCGGCCAGAACCTCAGCTTTGCCACCAGCGCCGGCAGCGTGGACCTGGCGAGCTTGCTGGTGGCTGGCGTGCCATACTATCTGGAAGTGACCTCCGGCAGCAACGAAGGCCAGCGCTTGGACGTTGCATCCGCCAGCGGCATCACCCTCACCGTGGCCAATGATTCCAACGTGTACGGTGGCAGCGCTCCGTTCAACACCCTAAGTGGTGCGCCGCCGGCCGGGCTGGTCGGCGCCCAAGTGGTGCTGCGCCAGCATTGGACGCTCAACGAGGTGTTTCCGCCGGCTGGCTTCGGGGCTTCCGGCAGCCAGGCGACCTCTGACGAAGTGCAGGTTTTCGTCGGGGGCGCGTGGAAGATCTACTGGCTGTACAATGGCGATGCGCCGACGCGGTGGGTGGATGCCGCCGATGCGGGCATGGCCGATCAGGGTGCGACCGTGATTCCGCCGGGGCAGGGGATGTTTTTCAACAACCGCACGGTTGCCGGGTCGATTCTGGCCTATGGCGAGCTGCGTGCCAACGCGTTTGTCCGGCCGCTGGCCGCGGGATACAACCTGGTCGGTGGCGGCTACCCGCTGGATCAATCCGCCAGCGGTGCGGGCGGTCGCGCCATGAGCCTAACGGCGGGCTTTTTCGGCAGTCGGGATTTCCAAACCGCCGATTCGTTTTTCACCTGGAATGCCGACGCGACGGTGGGTGCCAGCGGCTACACCAGCTACTACCTGCTTAACGGGGCGCCGGTGAGTCCGGCGCTGATCCGCTGGGTGAAGGTCGGCGACTCCTCGGCCAGTTCTCGCGGCAGCGAACTGCTGCTGCGCGGCAACGGCGCGGTGTTCACTCGCTCCGCCTCCGCTCTGCCTGGCTATGGCTGCCCACTGCCGTGGGCACCGTGAAATCTCGCTCGTGAGTCCAAAAAATTGTTGCAATGAGCCATCCCGATGCTTTACTTTTCGCGTTACGTGCTAGAGCCACTGGGGCAGCACGGATTTGTCCCCTTTTCATGAAATCCTATCCGAAGTTACTCATGGTTGCGTGTTCCCTGGTCATTGGCCAGCGAAGCGCCGCGCAGACCGTGAATTGGGGGGACACGATGTTCAGCGATTTGGTGAACAGCAAGGGGCAGGCGCTCGACAGCTCCTACACGGTCGAGATCGGTGCCTTCGCCAGCAATTTTGTGCCGGACCAATCCAACGTCACCCAGTGGTCGTCCTATTGGCGCGGCTTTGACGGTACCACCATCAACGGCATCGAAACCCCGGTGGATGATGGGATCACGGGCTATTTCACCTCGAGTGTGCAGATGCAGGCGGGCGGCACGAGCAGCAACAGCGCTTATCCGAGTCTGGGATTGAATTTCCAAGACCTCCAGGCCTACATGTGGATCCGCAAAGGGACCGATGCGCAGCCCGGGAGCGAGTGGCTGCTGGCTCGCGCGAGCACGTGGACGTTTCCGACCTATCAGGGTTGCTGCTCCAACAATCCGCCCACCGAGTGGTCGGTGAGCGATCTGGCTGCGGAGAATGTGGTTCCGGTCTTTGGCAAACAAGGCGACCTGGCGGGAGCGGGTACCGCCACCGACACCGGAACCCACACGCTGCAGACGTTCACCTTCGTGCCGGAGCCGTCGGCCGCCCTACTCGTCGTGTTCGGAGGCTTGTGCCTGGTGCTGCGTCGCCGCCGCCATTCCTAACCGTCATGAGGCCGCTCGCCTGTTGGCGCTGGCTCGCGTGGAGGCGTTGTGGCAATCCGCTCGTCACGCCAAACGTCATTCTGGGAGCCGTGATGTTTGCCCTCGCGCTGGGTGGCTTGGCCGTCAGCGTCGGCTTGTTTTACCGGCATGTGGTCGGCGGCGGGATTGCCGGGTGTGGTGGCGGCGGCGCCTGCGAGGAACTGCTCGCCTCGCGCTGGTCGCAGGTGTTAGGGGTGCCGGTCGCGGGCTTGGGTGGTCTGACATACGTGGTTTTGTTAGGCTCGCTCGCGGCCAATCTCAGGCGCCTGCTCAGTCCGCTGCTAGGATTGCTGGTCGGTGCGGCGGCATGGTTCATATTCGTCCAGGCGGTGCTGGTCGGGCGGTTTTGCCCGTGGTGCATGACACTCCATGGCATCGGGTTGCTGGTCACCGCGCTGGGTGTCTGGCGGCAGGCCGGCAGTGGCGGCACGGCGCGCGCGCTCCAGGGCGTCGGACTGTCGGCGGCTGCGGCGGTTCTGGCGCTGGGCACGTTGCAAATTTTCGGCCCGCGGCCGGCGACCCACCGCATCGACGAGGCTGGCGGCGCCGTGCTCTCACTGCCGTCGGCGATTCACGCCCGCGGCAGTGGCCGCAAGGTCGGGTTTGAGGATGGGGCGAAAACCTACGATCTGGCCGCCTTGCCGCACCTTGGCCCAGCGGATGGGCGGCGGGTGATGGTGGAGTATTTCGATTACTCGTGTGAGGCCTGTCAGACGATGCGCGGCTATCTCGACGCGCTGCTGGCCAAGCATCCGGCCGACATCTGTGTGGTGGTCCTGCCGGTGCCGTTGGACGTTTCCTGCAATCACGCGCTGGGCGGCTGGGATGGCCAACACCCGGGGGCTTGCGACCTTGCCAGGCTGGCGCTCGCGGTGTGGCGGCGGCGGCCGGACGGGTTTGGCGCGTTCCATCAGGCATTGCTCGCGGCACCCGGCCCGGCTGCCGCCCGCGCCCTGGCCTTGAAGCTCATGCCGGAGGCCGAACTCGACGCGGCCTTGCGCGACCCATGGATCGACGAACTCATCCAAGCCGACATCAGCGATTGGGTGGCCTTTTCCGCCTCTAGCAAAAACCTGCCGAAACTGCTCGTCAGCAACCGCCGCATCCTCCACGGCCTGCCGTCGAGCGAAGCGGATTTCATCCGCGTGCTCGAGCGCGAGCTGGGCCTGTAGCCCGCCGCCGGATTTCGCTTTGCAGCATGGCCGGGGCGTGGCATCATTACGCTCATGCTTTTCCCACCAATGCGTCCTCTTTCGCTCATCGCGAGTGTCGGGTTCGGTTGCGGCAGTTTGTTTGCCCAAACCGTCGCCAAACCGCCGGCCGCCACATCCAAAATCGAGCCGGGGCTCGAGCTTGCCGTGAATTGGAAATGGTGGGTCGCGCCGCCGGAGAACAAGGCGTGGGGAATGCCGCTGCCGGAAGCGCTGCAGCCCAAGACGCCCGGCACTCCTGCGCTCAAGGCCGTTGCGCCCGCCGCGACGCGTCCGGACACCTACGAGGTGAAGAAAGGCGACGCGATTATCAAGATCGCACGAAAGTTTGGCATGACCGCCGCGCAGTTGAAGCAATTCAACGACATGAAGGATGATCGCATTGGCGTCGGCCAGGTGCTGGCCATTCCCACCCTCGAGCAGGTGCTCGCGATGGCCCCGCCGCCACCGGAACCGAAAAAGGAAGTCGCCGGGAAGAAAAAGCCCGACAAGCCCGCGGGGGTGCTCGACCCCGATCTGGATCCGGGCACCGAGGCGCGGCGCGAACTCGAAAACGTGCTGCAGCAGGTGTACCTCGATCGGGAAATGTTTTCGCCCGGCCTCATCGACGGCAAGGCCGGCCCGACGTTCCAGAAGATCCGCCAGGTCTATCAGAACACGCACAAGGAAGCCGCGGACCCCGGCTTGCTGCAGGCGAAAGCCGAGGCCACGCTCAAGCAACCCTACACTCACTACATCCTGCGCGCCGACGATTTCAGGTTCATCAAACCCGCCAAGGCCGAGCTGGTGCCGGTGCGCAGCGGCGGCGAATCCTCGTCCGCCAAAAGGAAAATCCCCAAGGCGGGCAACGTTGCACCAGCAGTACCACCCGTCACGATTGACAAACTGGTCGCGGCGGATTTTCTCGGCTACACGAGCGCGTGGGAATTCGTCGCCGAGCGCTTCCATTGCGACGAGGCGTTCCTGCAACGCATCAATCAACAACTGAAAGGAATACCCGCCGTCGGTGCCGAGTTTGAGGTGCCCAACGTCATCCCCTTTGAAATCGAAAAGGCCCTCGACCCGCCGCTGCAGCCCGCCGCCGATCCGAAGAAACCCGTCACCGCCGCAGTGGTGGAATTGTCCCGCCTGGAAATCTCGTGCGACGGCAAACTCATCGCCGTCATGCCGCTGGCCTCGGCGCGCCCGGGCCTTCACGGCCGCGGCTCATGGACCGTGCTCGATGCCATCGCGCAACCGCGCATGGCCACCAAGCGCGAACCGCGCGAGACCCCTAAGGCAAAGCCCGCGGCGCCAGGCGATCCGACTCCGGCCTCCAATCCCGTCGTCGAGCCGCCGCTGGACAAGGAGCAATACCTCGCGCCCGGCCCTAACAATCCTGTCGGCGTCATCTGGATCAATCTCGCCAAAACCGGCAGCACCGAGCCCTTGCCCTACGGCTTGCACGGCACCAGCATCCCTGCGCGGATGGCCACCCAGCAAGGCATCGGAGGATTCCGCCTCGCCAATTGGGACATCGCCCGCGCCGCGCGTCTGATGCCCGCTGGCACCGTCTTGCAATGGAAGGCGCGCTGACGGCGTCACCGCAATTGGCCGAGACCGCGGCTGGAAGGGTGGAACAACGGATTCAAACGAGCGTTGGACGCGACTGATTAAAACGCTTGTGCTAATGACTTCCGCTTGTTCTGAGGCACCGCCTCGCAAGTCAGTACGCGTCTTGATCGTAGGCGCATTCGTCAGAATGCGGGGGGACGAGTCCCGCTCACACGCTGCCGTCGCCATGGCCCCCCTCGCCAATTCACGCCGGCTGAAGCCAGCGCTCCGTGTCCCCCAACGCGGTGTGACCAACGCGCCGATCCGGCGGCGGTCATCAGCAGGATGTCAACGAAGTTCACGGGCTCTCGCTTGGGTTCATTGCTCGGGCATGCATTCGCTGACCTGGCCATTGACCCGCAGCTTGATCGTGGAACTGCCGGCGTGCTGGCCGGCATGAATGCGATAGGTGGTGACCTTGCCGTCGGCCCAGGCGAAATCCACGGTGAGGTCGCCGCGGGCGCGCAGGCCGGTGGCGGATCCGTTAGGCCAGGACTTGGGCAGGGCCGGCAGCAATTCGATTTCCCCGGCCTGGGATTGCATGAGCATTTCGCCGATGGCCGCCATGTTGCCGAGGTTGCCGTCAATCTCCCAGAACCCGCGAAAGCCCGCGCTGAGGTTCGGATAGGGCACGCCGCGGAAATGGCTGGAGAGGATTTCGGTCATGCGTTCGCCATCGCCCAGCCTGGCAAACGTATTGGCGGGAAACGCGCCCTGCCATGAATGCACCTCGCCGCTGACCCACGGCCGGCGGTCAGGCGCTTCGTAGGCCTTGCGCATGGCGGCGGCCAATTCAGGCGTCTTGCGCGGGCTCACCTGATCGCACCAGATCAGACCCCAGGTCGAGAGCAATTCGCAGGTGCGGCGATCGGTGATTTTATAGGCGGGGTCGAGGTATTCCTGGATTTCCCCGTCATCCGGGCTGACCACGGTGGGCGGCAGTTGCGCCACGGCTTGTTCGAGTTGGGCGCGCAGTTGGGCATCGCATTGGAGCACGTCGGTGGCCGCGATGCAGTTGAGAAACAACTGCCGCACCATCATGTTGCTAGGCGTGGGTGAAATGCACAGCGCGCCGCGGGTGTAGGTGTTCTCAAAATTGGTGTCGGTCACGGTGACGAGGTAGCCGGTCCTGGGGTCCTTCACCATGAGGTCGAGGAAAAACTCGGCGGCACCGCGCAGGGTCGGCCAGATTTCAGTTAGATATGCCGGGTCACGGTCAAAGGCATAGTGTTCCCACAAGTCCTGGCACGCCCAGGCGCCACCGCAGATGAAGGCGGCCCACACCGGATTGCCGCTCACCGGGGCGGCGTTGCGCCACAAGTCGATGTTGTGATGACCGACCCAGCCGCGGCAGCCATACCAGTTTTTGGCGACGCGTGCGCCGTCCACGCTCCACTCCCGGATCATGCGGATGAAGGGTTCGTGCAACTCCGCCAGATTGGCCGCCTCGACGCCCAGATAGTTGAAGTTGGCGTTGCAGTTCATGGTCCAGTTAGACGACCAGCCCGGCGCGCTTGTGTTATTCCAAATGCCCTGCAAGTTGGCGGGCTGCGAGCCGGGGCGCGAGGAACTGACCAGCAGGTAGCGGCCGAATTGATAATACAATGCGCTGAGAGCCTGCAAGTCATCGGGTTGGAAGCCGCCGCCCACCCGCTCGTCGATCGGTCGCTTGGCATGAGCGGTTTGCGGCGCGTCCAGATGCACGCGGTCCATCAGCGCGCGGACGTCGGCGGCATGGCGCGCCCGGAGTTGCGCGAAGTCGGACCTGTTAGCCCCGGCGAGCTGGCCGGCGCACAACGCCAGCGGGTCTTTGCCCTCGCGGCTGGGGCTCTTATCGAAGCCATTGAAACTGGTGGCCGCCACCAACCTGAGCGTGACACGATTGCAATCGACGAGCGCCAATTGGCCGTCCTTGGCCAGCACCTGCCCGCCTTCGGGCGTGGCTTGCAGTTCGACCGCAAAGCGCATGCCCTTGGGGTTGGGTCCCTCGTCATAGGTGAGTGCGCCGCCGACATAATCGGGGTTGGCATGGCTCGGGCAGCGGCCGGTCATGCGCAAGAGGCCGGCATTGGCGCACACCTCATGATGGAGCAAACTGGAGAGCTTGGCCCTAAAGGATATCTTGCCCGGATGATCGGCGCTGAGCCGCATCACCAGCGCCTGATCGGGATAGGACACGAACATCTCGCGGGTATAGGTCACGCCCTCCTGATGATAGGTCACCGTCGCGATGCCGGTGGCCAGATCCAGCCGCCGCTGATAGTCCCACACCTGGCTGGCCGCCGCCGGCTGTGAGAGAAACAAATTGCCCAGTGGCATGTACGACTGGTTGAAAGGGCCGAACATTTGCGGATACATCGCATTGGCCGCCGGTTCGTCGCGATCCAACAACAACTGTTTGATTTTAGGAAAGGCCGCTGCCGCGGTGGTGCTTGTGGACTGGCTGTTTTCGCCCGACCACAGGGTATCGTCATTGAGCCAGATATTCTCTTCCGCAACGCCCCCGCAAACCATCGCCCCGAGGCGGCCGTTGCCTAACACCATCGCCTCGTTCCATACCGTGCCGGGCCTCTTCCACCACAGCACCAGAGGCGACTCGGGAGGCGGCGCAGAACCGGCGAAACCCGCGCGTGGCGTGTTAGACTCGACCTCGCCAACCGGGTTGCCGCCGGCGGTCGTGGCGCACACATGGGTCCAGGTTGCCAGCGGAGTGAGCTTCCCTAGCAGCCGCTCGCGCGCCGGGTGGCTTGTGGCCGCCGCTGCGTCCGGTTGGGTCTGTGGCTGGGCCGCCACTTCCTCTGACGTGATCGCCCGCCCAGAGACGCCCAGCGCGGCGATGGCCCCGGCCTGCTCCGCGCCGATGCGCAGCGGCAACGCTTGCGTCATGGCCGGATGACTCCAGACGATGCTGACCATACCTGCGAGGATTCTGCGCATGGCCGCCCCATACGGCCCAGGATCGTGCATTCTTGCATCCGCACCGGATCTAACCTCTGTCGCAATGTAGCGGCGGTCTGTGACCGTCGCTGCGAATGCTCAAGCGCTTCTCATTCGCTAGCGACGCTCACAGAGCGCCGCTACAAGGCTTCTCATTTGCTA
>TBL_comb47_HYPODRAFT_10006374_pt1 | contig 12758 bp, 10 predicted proteins | sample TroBogypolimnion_40_FD_10682 | JGI IMG/M metagenome (IMG submission 10682)
TCAAAATGTTTTAATGATTAGTACTTGTTCAAATCTTGTTCAAAGTGTTTTAATGAAGTACTTGATTTTTAGTTAATAATAGTTCTTAAAAATATTTTACGTTGTTCTCCCCGGATCTGGCTTTTGATTAATACTTGTTCCTTAATTGTTCATGTTCAACCCAGGTATTTTCGAAACCAAGCCGGTTTTAAGAAGTTTAAAAACAAACATATCATCCATAAGCTAAGCTCGATTTTTATCGGGCTATAGTTGTTTAAGGAATAAGCAAATTGGATCAATCAAATTGAACTGATTTGTTTAAAGCAGTAAATCAATTGTGATTACCGCTAAAAATATAATGCTTTTTATCTCCAGATAAATTCTATTCTGATTTATTTTCTATATTTACGACTAACTAACTGAGCACAATTAATTAATTTATGAATGTCCAATCTTACCCAATATTAATACAAGAAAAACCATAGAATACCAATAATTATTAATAACCTCCACTAAATCTGACTTTATGAATTTTAAAAAATTTATTGTAATTCCTGTATTTATTGCAATCCTTGCAGCATCATTTATTGTCATCGACCAGCTTCTTAACCCTTTTATGCCTATCACTGATAAGGGAGGATTTGGTTGGGTAACTTTTCAGGCTTGGGCAATGTACTTTCTTGCGGGCTGTACTTTAAAAGGTGGATTACGCACTTTTCTGGGTTATATCATGGGAATCCTGGCAGCCGTTTCAATTATTTACCTGGTGGGCATATTTGGATCAACTGGTTTTTGGGCTCTTCCACTGGCCGTTTTAGTTGTAGTTATTCCAATGTGTGCAGTAGAAAGGGCTCCATCTCTTTTTGATTTTGTTCCTGCCTTATTTGTTTCATCAGCAGTATTCTTCGCATTTGGCAAACTTTATCCAAGTTCATCAATGACATCATCTGCAATTACAATTTTGACCTATTGTGCAATCGGTATGATCTATGGCGTTGTTACAGTTTATTTAAGAACCCTTTATGAAAATAAAGCTGTTAAAACTTTATAAATTAATTCTAATAAACAAATACGAATCATAGTGAAAGGGATGTCAGATTGGCATCCTTTTCTTTTTTAGAAATGTATCACGATTTAAAATGTTTGTTCTATAAAGAATAAACTTCTAAAAAATAAAGATAAAGAGTAATTTTGCCAAAATCATTTGAATTAAATATCTATAAAATACGAATTATGAAACCAACCCTTTTAATCCTTGCAGCAGGAATGGGCAGCCGATATGGTGGCCTTAAACAAATTGAACCTGTTGGCCCAAACGGAGAAACTATTCTCGAATATTCTGTCTTTGATGCAATCCGTGCAGGATTTGGAAAAGTGGTTTTTGTTATTCGTGAAGGTTTTGCTGATGACTTTAAAACACGTTTTGAACCGAAACTAGCAGGGAAGATCAAAATTGAATACGCTTATCAGGAAATCGATAAACTACCTGAAGGATTTAGTCTACCTGAAGACCGGGAAAAACCTTGGGGGACTGGTCATGCCGTATTGATGGCAAAAAACATTATTAAGGAACCATTTGCAACAATAAATGCGGATGATTTTTATGGTGCGGAAGCCTATCAGGTAATTGCTGAGTATCTTAAACAAACAGAAATTCAGGAGAAATATGTGATGGTTGGTTATCAGTTAAACAACACTTTATCTGATTTTGGAAGTGTCTCCCGCGGGATTTGTATTACCGATAATAATAATCATTTGACTCAAATCACAGAAACTCATAAAATCAGGATGGAAGATACCAAGATTTTATGTGAGTCGGAAAACAATGAAGATGTTGAATTAACAGGAAAAGAAACTGTTTCTATGAATTTCTGGGGATTTCAACCTTCAATCTTCGAATATATAGAAAATCAATTCATTGAATTTTTAACACACAACATTAAACAACCAAAATCTGAGTTTTATATTCCTTTTGTTGTATTTGAAATGATTAAAAGAAAACAAGTTGTTGTTGAAGTTTTAACAGCTGATTCACCATGGTTCGGAATTACTTATAAGGAAGATAAACCATTTGTGATTCAACAGATTCAGAATTTGACTGATCAGGGAATCTATCCTGAGCAACTTTGGTAATCAGTAATTGAGCTTCAGGCAGAAAGGATCATTTCATCTATTTCCGCTTGTAAAATGTATATCTTATATTTAGGATTAACGGGAATTCAGTGAAAGTATCCTTTCCAATAGCTAAATGATTTATTGGACTATATAATTCATATTCTTTTGCTCCGATTTGATAACCTAATTCAATTGCAATTCCTTTGCGGTTTATTCGTTTACTATACCATTCCTTACCAATGAGTAGCCCTGGAATCGGAAGATTTGTACCTTGATTCGTATTGCTTATGTTTACCCATTTCCATTTTCCGGTAATTCCAAAGTATGTACGATCTGTACGGGTGTATTGAAGGCAATGGAGATATTTAAATCCGGCTTCCAGATCGTTTGGTTTAAAATCACCTAACTCGGAAGCAATTCCTCCAAAGATTTCAAATCCGGTATATTTTGAAACCCAAATTGTCAGATTGGGTTTTAAACTCAGAACTGATAGCTCTCCGCCAAACCCGCCCATTTTCTGAGCAAATGAACTTATTCCCAGGGAAAGGATCAGAGAAAATAATAATAGAATTCGTTTCATCGTAATTTTTTTGTTAATTGTCATTTATCCAATTTCCCATTTCCTTAAGGCATCCTGATTCCGTTGATTGATTATGTTTTTTGCCTCGGGTGTATATAAAAACTCAAGTTCTTCTGCAAAATATTCTGTAATTTTTCCTCGCACCATTTTCATAGTCGAATTTAGCAAATGGTTTTGTTCAGTAAATGCTTCAGGCAATACGGCAATAGCTGTTGGAATCCATCGTTCAGGAAAGGTATCTGCGAATTTTCCGCCAGTTTTGTAGGCATCAATTTCCTGTTGAATGATTTTAAGAGCTTCGATTAGAGCTTCATTTGTCCCTTTTTTGATACCGCGTTTTTCAACTTCCCGGTTTATTGCAGCTATATTTGGTGTAATCATTCCTGAGGTATAGGCATTCTGATCATTGTACAGCATACACTGATCAATGAAATGAGATTGATCAACCAGGGCCTCTTCAATTCCTTCAGGGCTGTATTTCTCGCCATCGCTGCCAATCAGTAAACTTTTAAACCGTCCCAGAACGTATAGAAACCCATCTTTGTCCATATAGCCCATGTCTCCGGTATATAACCAACCATCTTTAATGGTTTCTTCAGTAGCTTTTGGGTTGTTCCAGTAACCTTTCATTACATTATCACCTTTTACCACAATTTCGCCCTTTTCACCCTGAGGAAGTTCGCTTCCATCAGAGTTGCAGATTTTCAATTCCATATACTTAACCAGCTGGCCTGAAGAACCGAATTTGATGGCATGAAGGGCATTTGACGAAATAACAGGTGAAGCCTCTGACAATCCATATCCCTGGCACATGGGCATTCCTACGGCAAAGAAAAAGCGCTGCAATTCAATATCAAGCAATGCACCACCACCGATGAACAGTTGTAGTTTTCCTCCAAAGCCCTCACGTATTTTCGAAAAAAGGACTTTGTCGTAAATATACAGGAATGGTTTATAGATTACTCGCGGCCATTTCCCCCGATCCCAACCAGTACCATTGTATTTGTAAGCAATCTTTAACGCATGATTAAATAGTTTTTCAGTAGTCGTACCTTTTGACCTGATGCTGGCTTCAATGCTTTTTCGAAAATTTTTAGCAATCGCAGGTACGCTCATCATTATTGTCGGCTGAATTTCTTTAATATTCTTTGGAATATTTTTTATCGTTTCCATTGGTGACTTCCCGATCTCAAGAGATGCAATACTTGCCCCATTGACCATAAAGCAATACAGACAAGCTGTATGTGCGAAAGCATGGTCCCACGGAAGAAATGCCAATGTTTTCCATTCCTCTGTGATTTCCATCAATGTATTTGCCTGAATTACGTTTGCGACATAATTCAACTGAGTAAGCATTATTCCTTTCGGATCAGCCGTTGTTCCTGAAGTGTATGATATATTGGCGATGTCGTCGGGTTGAACTGTTTTGTATATCGCTTCAAAATCATCCGCATTTGTTCTCAGGTATTCATCGCCCAAGGCTAAGACCTGATCGTATGAAATATCATTGGCATCCGGGTTGTTTTTCCCATCGAGATAAATTACTTTTTCGAGTTCAGGCAGTTCATTCCTGATCTCTTCTACCTTGGAGGCATGACCTTTTGAAACCACGATCATTTTGCTTCCCGAATGGGCCAGTCTGAATTTGAGCTCGTTACCCGATTCAAGTTTTACCGATAGGGGAACATTGATACCACCGGCATATAAAATACCCAATTCTGCAATAATCCATGCATTACGGCCTTCCGAAATCAGGCCGACCCGATCACCTTTCTGAAGTCCAAGAGACACTAAACCTGCCGCAAAACGGAATACCAGATCGTGCGTTTGCAGGTAGGTGGTTCCTTCATATTGGTTATCTTTCTTTTCCCAGAGATAAATATTGTTGGGAAATCTGGATACACTGGTTTCAAAAAGTTCTATAATGGTTCTCATAAAGTTTAATGCTAGGTATCAACAGCATCCAAAAGTACAAATTTTATCTTTCAGCAACAGGCATAAATTAAGGGCCGAAGCCCTTCTTTTATTTTGCACCGAATTTATAGGTCGTTTTTTCGTAGAACGATTGTCCCGGTTCCAGCTTTACTGAAGGAAATTCCGGTTTGTTTATAGAATCAGGATAATGCTGGGTTTCCAGGGCTACACCTGAATATCGTCCGAACTTCTTATGGCCATCGATTGTCAGTTCAGGAATCCAATATCCGGTATATAGCTGAATTCCAGGTTGTGTAGTATGTACTTTAACCATTCGGCCTGTAGTTTCTTCGCTCAGGCATCCGGCATAAACCAAACTACCATCAGGATTATCCAGTACGAAATTCAAATCATATCCATCAGGAAGCGGTTCGATGTCTCTGCCAAGTTTCTTTTTTGTCAGAAAATCAAAAGGAGTTCCTTTAACCGAAAGAATTTCTCCGGTTGGAATTGCTCCTGACAAGACGGTATATGTTTTTGCAGGTAATTCTAACTCATGATCCAGAATCTGATTTTTCCCTCCGGTCAGGTTGAAATAAGTATGATTAGTAAGGTTAACTATGGTGGTTTGATCGGTTTCAGCACCATATTCTATTGTCAGTTCATTATTATTCGTTAGAGTATAGGTACAGGTTACTTTTAAATTTCCCGGGTATCCTTCTTCCATGTCTGGACTTAGATAACTCAGTTTAATACCAATTTTTTCATTTTCGTCAATCACTTCCGAAGTAAAAATTCTGCGGTCATAGCCAACTAATCCGCCATGCAAATGGTTTGGTCCATTATTTACCGCAAGGGAGTAATTTTTACCTTCCAGTTCAAATTTACCTTCACCAATGCGGTTACAAACCCGACCGCAAATACAACCAAAATAAGGATAACTTCCAAGATATTCGGGTGAAAGATAGGTTTCAAGCTTATCAAAACCGCAGTTAATTTTAGCTATTACTCCATTCTTATCCGGAGTTTCTATGGAAGTGATTATGGCCCCGTAATTGGTAATCTTTACTGTAACCTGTTTGTCATTTGACAATATAAACAGATCAACCTCAATTCCATCAGGTGTTATGCCGAAGAGTGATTTTGTGATTTTCATGTGTTTCGATATTTAAGTTAAATTTTGAATTTCAGTATAGGTGGATAACTACTTTAATGGCCATATGTAATTCTCCATGCTTTCGGGTTTATTCCTCAATCTCCCGATTAGTCAATTATTATGCAAATTTAATATTTCCGACACTATGACGTATGATGTGGGTGAAAATTAATTTGACAAAATGGAATCATTTGATTTTCCTGGGAGGAATCCGACTGAACAGGTCAGGATGAGTAATTCAAAAGGAGACGAACCCATTCTCCTTTTTGTCCCGATTCCTCACCATCACGGGAAGTATTTGAAACCATATAAACTTTCATGGCGATTCGAAAAATGAAGTGCAGAACATGAGGATTGAAGTCATACCGAACAGTGAACTGCAGGGGATGCGGCTATGAACACGCTTTGATTTATGTATGTTTTGCGTAAGGTTTCTGTAAGGTTTCTGTATGTTGACTTACACAAACCTTATTAAAATAAAATTAAATTCATGCAAATTATAAAAGGCGTTAGACAGTCGTTTATATCGGGAATGTAAGCCTGTTACAGGCCGCTCTCATTTTTTTTCCTGATGGGGTATTGGGTGGGCTTTGAAGGATTAAGCTGAATTGCGATTTATTCTCACTCATACTGGTAGGTAAAGGTTGTAGAATTTGTTCTGAATTATTTTTACATTTGAAAATTGTTAATCTAACTAAAAAGCAAAACGATTGAAGAACATTCAGATTGATGATTTATTAGGTGTACCCAAATACAGGCAAATTATTAATTCCATTTATGCGGCAATATCAAGGGGTGAATTGAAGTTGGGCGATAAGATCCCTTCTTTGAACCAGATTTGTTCTGAATTTGATCTGTCGCGTGATACGGTTATGGTTGCTTTCAACGAATTAAAGGCAAAAGGTATTATCACTTCTACTCCAGGTAAAGGATATTACATCAATAGTATCGAAATTAAAGTGGATCAGAAGATATTTGTACTATTTGATGAACTGAATGTATTTAAAGAGGATTTGTATACTTCTTTCTTAAATAGTCTGGATGCCCAATCGACTATAGATATTTATTTTCATCATTTCAATTACCAGGTTTTTAAAGATTTAATTTCAAATAGTGTTGGTAAATATACTTCCTATGTTATAATGCCGGCTACCTTTGATTTTACTTCAGACATCATCAATAAATTACCCAAAGACAAGGTTTATATCCTGGACCGTAAAAAGGATGATTTGAAAGATTATCCTGTTGTTTATCAGGATTTTGAGCAGGATGTTTATGATGCATTGAAACACAGTCTCGATTTACTGAAGAAATATACAAAGCTGATTATGATTTTCCCGGGAGGAAAAGAGCCTGAAGGTCGGTTATTTGGCTTTGAAAGGTTTTGCGATGAAGAAGGATTTGACTCTGAAAGTATCCGCAATGTACTGAACAGGGAAATGAAAAGGGGAGAAGCCTATTTTGTTCCTTCCGACCGCGATTTGGTGCGTCTTGTAAAAATGGCTGCAGAAAAAAACTTGAAATTGGGTACGGATGTTGGAATTGTATCGTTTAATGATACGGTATTAAAGGAAGTAGTAGCAGATGGGATTACAACTATTTCAACTGATTTTAAGGTGATGGGAAAAACACTTGCGCAGATGATTCAGAACCGTGGAGCCGGAAAAATCAGGAATCATTCGTCTTTAATCAAGCGAAATTCACTTTAGGTGAGTTATAAAATGATCAGTATATAGACACATGTAGTATTTCGCTGAGTAAAATGTCACTTAGCAAGAACATATCAATGATTCCAGTGAACATGTTTCTAAACACAACTTCAAATTCAATAGGAAAGGGTAAAATCAATAATTTTACCCACTAGTACCTACCAGTTACAACAGTTATTCATTATGAGCAAATTTAGTATAGAAGAATACCCGCATAAAAGGTTAAATCCATTAACAGGGGACTGGATTTTAGTTTCACCTCACCGGGCAAAAAGACCATGGCAGGGACAAGTAGAAAAGACGGTATCTGATGAACGTCCGAAATATGATCCAATCTGTTATTTATGTGCCGGAAATGAAAGGGCAGGAGGGAAGTATAATCCTCAGTACAAGGGAACCTTTGTTTTTACCAACGATTTTAGCGCTTTATTAACTGATTCACCTGCTGGAATTATTGATGAAGGAGATTTATTCCAGGCTAAAAGTGAAACGGGCATTTGCAAAGTAATTTGCTTTAGCGATGATCACAGCCTGACCATTCCTGAAATGGAGGTTGAAGACATTCGTAAGGTAGTTGATGTTTGGTGCCATGAATTTAAAGAATTGGCGAAGAATCCAATGATTAATTATATCCAGATATTTGAGAATAAAGGTGCGATAATGGGGTGCTCAAACCCGCATCCTCACGGACAAATCTGGTCATCTTCTTCAGTACCAACTGAACCAGCTAAAGAATCGGCTACGCAAAAGGAGTATTTCGAAAAACATGGTACAACCCTGTTGGGCGATTACCTGAAAGCTGAATTGGTCAAAAGAGATCGTATTTTGGTTGAAAATGAGCATTTTGTAGCCCTTGTTCCTTATTGGGCTGTTTGGCCATTCGAGACCATGATCATCAGTAAACATCCGGTACAAACGATTGCCTTATTAACCGATGCGGAAAAGACTTCTTTGGCTGATATTTACCGTAAGCTTACGATCAAATATGATAACCTCTTTGAAGTATCGTTTGCCTATTCGGCAGGGTTCCACCAAGCCCCAACTGATGGAAATGATTATCCTGAATGGCATCTGCACATGCATTTTTATCCACCCTTATTACGTTCAGCTTCAGTTAAAAAGTTTATGGTAGGATATGAAATGCTTGCAAGCCCTCAGCGGGATATTACTGCAGAACAGGCAGCGCAGCGTTTACGCGACCTCCCCGATGTGCATTATAAGAAACGACCATGTTAATCCTAATTTGACATAGCGGAGAATGATAATAATCAAATATAAACAAATGAAAAATAGCCACATAGATACATAGGGTACACTTTAATATTTAAAGTAACAATTAAACTATGTGTCCTATGTGTCTATGTGGTTAAAAATTTACACATATGAAACAAACTAATAAATAATTAAAAAAATAAAACTATGACCAAGATTAATTCATTAATCGAAAAGATTGCTGCCGGGAATAATCCCTTGTTTAAGGAATTATATGGCGTTAACGAAGTAGTATTGAAAGAACAGGCCGATCGTTATGCGGCATTGATGAATGAATTCCAAAAAGTATACGGAAAGGACGATGTTGCATTATTCAGCTCTCCTGGACGTACAGAAATTGGTGGTAACCACACCGATCACAACTACGGAAGGGTATTGGCAGGTGCAGTAAACCTCGACATGATTGCGGTTGCCGCTGCAAATGGAGCAGATGTAATACGTATCAAATCTGCCGGTTATCCTGAATTTCAGGTAGACCTTTCGGAACTGGCCATAGATGAATCTCAATTCTATACTTCCTCCTCTTTGGTAAAAGGTATTTGTGCACGAATGAAACAGCTGGGTTTCGAAATCGGAGGATTTGATGCCTGCATTGAAGGCCGTGTACCAAAAGGATCCGGGTTAAGTTCTTCAGCCTCATTCGAAGTTCTCATTGGTGCGGTTGTAAACCATCTATTCAATGGCGGTAAAATGACTGGTGTTGAAAATGCTATCATTGGCCAATGGTCAGAAAATAATTACTTCGGGAAACCTTGTGGTTTAATGGATCAGACGGCTTGCTCTGTTGGCGGCTTAATTACCATTGACTTTAAAGATCCTTCAAAACCTATCGTTAAAGAAGTTGACTTTGATTTTGTTTCAACAGGCTTTGCATTGGTGATTACTGATGTCGGCGGTGGACATGATGATGCTGCTTCTCAGGCAGAATATGCATCTCTTCCTACCGAAATGAAGGCAGTTGCTGCGGTTCTTGGTGCTAAAGTTTTAAGAGAAGTAACATTGGAACAGATTGTTGACAAAATTCCTGAGATCCGTAAAGTAACAGGTGATCGGGCAATTCTACGTGCCTATCATTTTCAGGGCGACAATCAACGTGTTGTTGATCAGGTGGCAGCGCTTGAAAACAACGATTTCCAATCCTTCCTGAAGATGGTGGTTGAATCAGGCTACAGTTCCTACATGTACAATCAAAACATTTTTGATGTAGTTCACAAAGACGATCAGGTAGTTTCACTTGCTTTGGCCCTGAGCGAAATGATTCTGAAAGGAAAAGGTGCCTGGCGTGTTCATGGCGGAGGATTCGGTGGGACCATTCAGGCTTTTGTACCCCAGGATTTGCTGGATAAATATGTCGAAACGCTTGAACATGTCTATGGCAAGGGCAAATGCCACAAGTTGTTTATTCGTGCTAAAGGATCAATAAAACTTGATCTGTAGGCAAATATAAACATACTGATTGTTGGTTGTTTTATTATATATCGAGGTTAATGTTTGTTCTATAGTGGTTTAGAGTTTTTTTTGCAAGTCATGTATAAATACTTAGTTATTTTTTGCAAATTCGAAGGCTAAATTGAAATATACAACACAAACATTAACTTCATAAATTAACAAACTAATTACCTAAAATTATGACACAGAAAAAAAGTTATGCATTGCCAATAGCAATGATGTTTGCCCTCTTTTTTATGATCGCCTTCGTTACCGGACTGCCAAGTCCTATGGGTGTAATCGTTGCAAAACAATTTGGTGCTTCAAATTTCTTATCCCAATTAGGTTTCTTTGCCAATTTTATTGCTTATGCATTCATGGGTATTCCTGCCGGGATTTTACTCGAACGTATCGGGTATAAGAAAACAGCCTTGATTGCCGTAGTAGTGGGTTTTACAGGTGTTGGAGTTCAATTCCTGTCAGGAAGTCTTGGTAGTTTCCCAGTATATCTTGCAGGTGCATTCATTTCAGGTTTTTCAATGTGTATGCTGAATACAGTTGTAAACCCGATGTTGAATACATTAGGTGGCGGAGGTAAAAAAGGCAACCAGCTCATTCAGACTGGTGGATCTTTAAACTCGGTTGCTGCTACCATCGTTCCTGTTCTTGTAGGTTACCTGATGGGGGCTAATGCTGCAGAACGTACAATTGACAAGGCAAATCCGGCGCTATTTATTGCAATGGGTATTTTTGCTATGGTTTTTGTTGTTCTTTATATCATGGATATTCCTGAACCACGCTTAATTGGTAAAGTGAAAATCAAACATGAACACAGTCCGCTTTCTTTCCGTCATTTTATACTTGGTGCAATTGCGATTTTTATTTATGTAGGTGTTGAAATTGGTATTCCTAGTACAGCTAACCTTTTCATGACATCTGATCTCGCTCATAATGGTTTAGGTATGGATGCCACTATTGCAGGATTTGTAGTAGGTACTTATTGGTTTCTGATGATGATAGGCCGTATTGTAGGTGCATCTTTAGGAGCGAAGTTTTCAAGCAAATCCATGCTTTCAGTTGCAGCTGGTCTGGGTCTGGTTTTCGTATTGCTTGGCATAATGCTACCAGTTTCTTCCACTATTAATATGCCGGTTTTCCAATCCAATCTTGCCTTCGGATGGGCTCAGGTACCAATGGGCATTGCATTCCTCATTCTTTGTGGATTATGTACTTCGGTTATGTGGGGTGGAATTTTTAACCTTGCTGTTGAAGGACTTGGTAAATACACTGAAGCGGCTTCAGGTCTCTTTATGGTTATGGTTTGTGGTGGTGGGATCATTCCACTTATTCAAGGTAAAGTTGCCGATTTGACAAGTTATACATCCAGCTATTGGGTAATCTTCTTGTGTTTGGCTTACATGTTATTTTACGCCTTAATCGGTAGTAAGAATGTCAATAAAGATATTCCGGTTGAAGTTATTTTATAAGACTCAGTCTTATTGATCCGCTAATTTATTGTTTATAAATAGGTATGGCAGGAGGGATTTCTCTCCTGCCATTTTTTTTGTTATAGCTCTGATAAGTGATTTGATCCTGAACAATTATATAACTAAGAATTTAACAGTTCCGGTATGAAAGATGTTAAAATAATGTTTTCCAACAGAAACATCAATTTATTTTAATTTGATTTATAAAAGTAAATAATACTTTTATACTTTAGCCGATATTATTCTCAGCATAAGTCTATGGAATTCTATAAAATACATCCGCAGCATTACGTGGCGGTCGATTGTGTGATACTTGGTTATCAGGATGAAGAAATTAAACTTTTGCTTTATCCACGCAGCTTCGAACCATTCAAAGGCAATTGGTCCCTGTTGGGTGGTTTTGTCGAGGATAATGAATCAGCCGATGAGGCTGCAGCCCGGATATTGAAACAAACTACAGGCCTTGAACAGATTTACCTGGAACAGGTGTGTTCTTTTTCTAATCCACACCGCGATCCGGAAGCAAGGGTTATTAGTCTGGCTTATTATGCATTGATACGCATAGACCTGCATGATGAAGAATGTGTACGGGAAAACGGTGCATATTGGGTACCCATCCGGAAACTCCCAAACCTGATATTCGACCATCAGGAAATGTTTGAGAAAGCACTGGTTAAACTACAGCAAAAAGCTGGTTATAGTCTGGTTGGAAGCGAATTATTACCTGAAATGTTTACCTTGATTCAACTGAGAAAACTTTATGAGGCAATTCTTCAACGTGAATTTGATCCGGGAAATTTCAGGAAGAAGATACTTTCACTCGGAGTACTCGAAAGATTAGATAAGAAGGATACGTCTGAATCGAGGAAGGGTGCATTTTATTACAAAGTTAAAAGCAATCTTGCAGAAAATGATATTGATCAGATTGAAAATTTTAAACTATAAATAATCTAATCTATAAAACTATGAATTGGAACTCACATGAATTTATTTGGCTCGACTGGACAATTATGGCGGTCGGGATTTTAGCTGTAGGCTGGGCAGTATGGCATTCGATACAAAAACACAAACGTATGATGCTGGGTGCCGACAGCCAAGATTATCTGTTCGGTAAAGGT
>TBL_comb47_HYPODRAFT_10006375_pt1 | contig 12757 bp, 12 predicted proteins | sample TroBogypolimnion_40_FD_10682 | JGI IMG/M metagenome (IMG submission 10682)
GGGTGGTGCAGCTCATGGCCTTCGCCAACGCCGGGGCCGCGTTCGTGTTCGGCCCCCTGGCCGACCCCGCGGGCGCGCCGCTGCTGGACGCCAGGGGCGCGCCCGCCGCCTCCCTGGGGATGATCTTCGCCTTCGTGGTGCTGCCGACCATCATCTTCATCGCCAGCCTGTTCGCCATCCTCTATCACCTGGGCGCCATGCAGCGGCTGATCGGCGCCTGCGCCCGGACCATCAGCCGGTTCCTGAAGGTGAGCGGAGCCGAGAGCGTCGCCGTGGCCGCCAGCATCCTCATGGGCCAGGCGGAGGCGCCCCTCACCATCCGCCCCTTCCTCGCCGGGCTGACCCGGTCCGAGCTGATGGTGGTGATGACAGCCGGCATGGCCCACGTATCCGGGGCCATCATGGTCGCCTACGTCCAGGTGGCCGGGGTGGACGTGGCGCACCTGCTCACCGCCGTGATCATGACCGCCCCGGGCGCGATCATGATGGCCAAGCTGCTGGAGCCCGAAACCGGACAGCCGGTCACCGCCGGCGAACCCAAGGTGGTCCTGCCCGCCACCGACGCCAACCTGCTGGACGCCGCCGCCCGGGGCGCCGGGGACGGGCTCCAGCTGGCCCTCAACGTCGCCGGCATGCTGGTGGCCTGCATCGCCCTGGTGGCCATGGTGAACGGGATCCTGAAGGCCGTGAACCCGGCCCTCAGCCTGGAGCACCTGCTGGGGCTGGTGTTCCGGCCCTTCGCCCTGCTCATGGGCGTGCCCTGGGGCGAGGCCGGGCAGGTGGGCGCCCTTCTGGGCAAGCGCATGGTGGTGAACGAGCTGGTGGCCTTCATCGATCTGGGCCGGATGCACGGCCTGGGCGCCAAGGCCCGGCTGATCGCGACCTTCGCCCTCTGCGGCTTCGCCAACTTCTCCAGCATCGCCATCCAGATCGGCGGCATCGGCGCCCTGGCCCCGGAGCGCCGGAGCGACCTGGCCCGGCTCGGGATCAAGGCCATGCTGGCCGGATCCATGGCCAACGCCGTCTCCGCCTGCATCGCCGGGATACTTGGCTAGCGTCTGCGCAGGAGATCCAGGGAGCCCACCACCGCCCCGGCCACGATCAGGCCCATGGCGCAGGCCGACAGGGTGGTGAGGTGCCGCCCCCCGAACAGCACCAGGACCAGGGTCGACAGCAGGGGCGTGAGGTAGGCGAGGGCGCCGATGATCCGGGGATCGCCGCGCTTCATGGCGGCGTCCCAGGTGTAGAAGGCCAGGCCCATGGGCCCCAGGCCGAGCAGCACCAGGAACAGCCAGTCCCCGGGCGCGACGGCCAGCGGCGCCGGGCCCGTTCCCGCCAGCCGCTCCAGGCCGAACACCCCCAGCGACAGGAGCCCCGAGGCCAGGCAGAAGCCGCCCACCGCGCCGGTGGGGAAGGGGCGGACCCGCTTGGTGAGGAGGGAGTAGCTGGACCAGACCAGGGCGGCGCCCACCGCCAGCAGGTACCCCGGCAGATGCTTCAGGTCGGGATCGAGCCTGCCGCCGGAGATCACCAGGGCCGCCCCGGCCAGGCCCAGGCAGGCGCCCGCCAGGTGGTGGCTCCCCAGCCGGCTGCCGCGCAGGTACACCGGCGACAGGAGGACGATCAGCAGCGGCCAGAGGTACTGCAGGAGGTTCACCTCGACCGCGGGCGCGTGGCGCAGGGCCAGGAAGAAGCAGGCGTGGTAGCCGAAGATGCCGGCGATGCCCAGGGCCAGGGTGCGCGCCGGCACCTTCCATTCCCGGACCCGGTACAGCCCCACCAGCCCGCCGATGCAGAGCGCCACCCCCGCCGAGAAGAAGGCGGGCAGATGGCTCACGCCGGCGCTGAGCAGGGTGAGCGAACTCCAGATGAGGATGGTGAACAGCGACAGAACGATGGCGGGCATCTACCCAGATTAGAGAAGACCCAGCATTCCCGCCACTTCCATGCGCAGTTCCGGGATCCCGACGCCCTTTTCGGCGCTCACCCAGGCGATGTCCATGGTCTGCAGCCCCAGGTCGGCCGCCACGTCCCGGCGCTGGGCCAGCTGGCGGGAAGGCTTCACCTGGTCGCACTTGGTGGCCACGATCCGGTAGGACAGGTCCACCGAGCGCAGCCAGTCCACCATGTGGTGGTCCAGCTTGGTCGGCCCCACCTCGGCGTCCACCAGGACGTAGATCATGCGCAGGTTCTTGCGTCCGGTGAGGTAGCCTTCGACCATGGCCTGCCAGGTCTCCCGCTCCTTGGCCGGGCCCAGGGCGAACCCGTAGCCGGGCAGGTCGACGATCCAGCGGTCGGTTCCGGTGAGGAAGACGTTGATCAGCCGGGTGCGGCCCGGCGTCTTGCTGGTTTTGGCCAGCCCCTTCTGGAAGCAGAGCGCGTTGAGCAGGGAGCTCTTGCCCACGTTGGAGCGGCCGACGAAGGCCACTTCGGCGAAAGCGGTCCCCAGCTGCTTCACGCTGGAGGCGGAGGTGACGAAGTGGGTGTCTTTGAGGGGCTGGGCCATGGCTGCACTCTTGATGTGAGGATCCAGCTTGGCATGGTTCCCCCAGGGATGGCCCTCGAAAGCGAAGCCGGACCCGGGGTGTCGTTATCATGTACCCATCGAACTGGAGGCACCATGAGTTTCGCCACCGATGCCGGGATCGCCGTTGCGGCCCTTGCGGACTACCTGCGGGACTCGGAAGACCGCGCCGGAAAGGTGATCCGCCAGCCGCCCATGCGCGAGCTGGTGGATGGCCTCGGACTGGAGCGGTTCATCGAACGGGGCGGGCTCACCGGCGAAGCCTTCCGGGCCTTCCTGGACCGCTACCTGGCGGCCACCACCCGGCTGCACCACCCCGGCTACATGGCGCACCAGGTGGCCGTGCCCCACCCCATGGGGGCGGTGGGCTCGCTCATCGACGGCCTGACCAACAACCCCATGGCGATCTACGAGATGGGACCGGCCGCCGCCGCCATCGAGTTCGTCGTGGTGAACTGGATGCTCGGCAAGGTGGGCTGGACCCCGCAGCCGGTGCCCCCCGCCGTTTCCGCGGAACCCTGCGGCGGCGGCGTGCTCACCCACGGGGGCTCCCTGGCCAATCTCACGGCCCTCTGCGCGGCCCGCGGCCGGGTCGACCCGGACGCCTGGCAGACCGGGGGCCGCCGGGACCTGGTCGTGCTGGCGCCCGCGGCCTGCCACTACTCCATCTCCCGGGCCGTGGGCATCATGGGGCTGGGCCAGCGGGCCCTGCGCGCCGCGCCCGCGGACCGCGACGAGCGGCTGATCCCGGACCGGCTGCCCGAGGCCCTGCGCGCCCTGCGCGAAGAGGGCGCCTCGGTGCTGGCCGTGGTGGCGAACGGCTGCAGCACCGCGGCGGGCCTGTACGACCCGCTCCGGGAGACCGCCGCCTTCTGCCGGGAGAACGGCCTGTGGCTGCACGTGGACGCCGCCCACGGCGCCTCGGCCCTGCTTTCGGACACCCTGCGGCGCCACCTGGACGGCCTCGCCCTGGCCGATTCCGCCGTGTGGGACGCCCACAAGATGCTGCGCACCCCCACCGTCTGCGCCGCCGTGCTGGTGCGCGACCACGCCGACCTGGACCGGGCCTTCCGGCAGGAGGCCAGCTACCTGTTCCACGACAAGGACCAGCCGGGCTTCGACGCCATCCACCGGACGGTGGAGTGCACCAAGGCCGGGCTCGGGCTGAAGCTGTTCATGGTGCTGGCCGCCGAAGGCGAGGCGGCCGTCGGCCGCTACATCGAGCAGCGGGCGGAGCTGGCCCGGGCCGCCGCCGGGCTGATCCGCGACCGGCCCGGCTTCGAGGTGGCGGTGGAGCCCGAAAGCAACATCGTCTGCTTCCGCGCCGAAGGCAGCGACGAGCTCCAGCTGGAGCTGAGGCGCCTGCTCCTGGACCAGGGCCGGCACTACATCACCACCACCGGGTTCCGCGGCCGGCGCTGGCTGCGGATCACGGCCATGAACCCCGGGACCACCCTGGAGGACGTCAGGGCGCTCCTGGCCGAGCTGGAGGCCTTCCTCCCCGCCGCGAAGGAACTGCATCTTGAAAGCGCGAACACCCAGGGCTCCTGATAAATAGTTGAACCTACGCTCCGCTGCGGACACCTTTCATGGGCACTTCCGGGGGGGCGACGTGGCCAGACTCAATATCCTCATCACCGGCGCCACCAAGCTGCTCGCCCGCCGCTTCGGCACCAGCGGCGTTCCGGTGGAGCGCGGCTCCAGGACCCTGGTCCACCTGGCCCTGGCCCCCGAGGCCGAAGGGGTCACCGGCGCCTACTACGTGGAGTGCCGCCCGGCCCGTCCCGCCGACCTGGCCCTGGAACCGGAGCTCCGGAGCCGGTTCTGGGAGCACACCGGGCAGCTGCTCAAAGGCCGCTGAACACCCGCTCGACCCGCCCGCCGATCTGGCAGGTGACCTCGTAGGTGATGGTCCCCAGGGCCTTGGCCCATTCGTCCGCGGTGATCTCCTGGTCGCCGCTGCGGCCGATGAGGACCACCTCGTCGCCCACCTGGACCCGGGTCTCGGGGCCCAGGTTTATCATCGTCTGGTCCATGCAGACCCGCCCCACCACCGGGTAGGAGCGGCCGCCCACCAGCACCCGGCCCCGGTTGGAGAACAGCCGGTTGAAGCCGTCGGCGTAGCCCACGGGAAGGGTGGCGATCCAGGTGTCTTCGGGCGCGGACCAGGTGAGCCCGTAGCCGACCCGGGTGCCCGCGGTCACCTTCTTCAGGAACGAGACCCGGGTGAGGAAGGACAGTCCCGGCAGCAGCGGGATGGACCGCGGCGTGCCCTGGTCCGGGTAGAAGCCGTAGATCATGATGCCGGGCCGGACCAGGTCCAGGAAACCCTCCGGGTGGCCCAGGACGGCGCCGGAGTTGGCGCAGTGGACCAGCTCGAGCTTGCGTCCCAGCGCGGCCTCCACCGCCTCCACGGCGGTGCGGAAGCGCAGGATCTGCGCTTCGGTGTAGGTGGGGTCGGCCTCGTCGCTCACCGGCAGGTGGGTGAAGGCGCCCTGGATCCGCAGGTGCGGGCAGCGTTCGGCCAGGAACGCGGCCAGGGCCGGGGCGAGCAGGGGCTGCACCCCGATCCGGGCCATGCCGGTGTCGATGACCAGGTGCACCGTGGCCGGGACCGCCATGGCCGAGCACACCGATTCCAGGGCCTCGGCGTTGGCCTGGTCGCAGACGGAAAGGGTGATGGCGCCGCGCACGGCGGCCTCCATCTCCTCGGGAAAGGCGGGCGAAAGCTTGAGGATGGGCAGCCCGATGCCCGCTTCGCGGAGCTGCAGGCCTTCGGGGACGGTGGCCACGCCCAGCCAGTCGACCCCGGCCGCCGCGGCCATGCGCGAGACCGCCACCGCGCCGTGCCCGTAGGCGTTGGCCTTGACCGCGATGAGCATCTTCCGGTCCGGCCCGATCGCCCGGCGGATGGCCAGCAGGTTGGCCTGGATATGATCCAGGTGGATGACGGCGTGAGTCTGATAGAGCATGTTCCTATCATACACCGTCAAGGGTTCAGATGAGGCCGCCCCGGCCGGTCTTGAGCAGTTCGGGCACGGTATGGCCGAAGCTGTGGCCGTAGCTGGGGCTCTGGATCCTCAGCTTGCCCAGATGGACCTTGCCGGTGATGGTGCGGATCCGCACCTGCTGGCCCAGCTCCGCGTCTTCCACCAGGAAGCCGGAGACGCGGACGGTGTAGGAGGGCGCGCGGGCGGGCTCGACCGGGTTTCCGGGCAGGCGCCTGGCGGCGCTGACCAGCGTCCGCTCCACTTCAACCCAGGTTCCTTTGGGGATTTTGCTCATGGGTACACCTGAAAGAGAAGGCCGCATTGGGCCTGATTCAAACCTTCTATGGGTAACTCAAGCGATTCGAAGCGCCAGCGGGGTGCCCGGCGTTCAAAAATGGAATCTCTAGGCAAATGATGACACAAATCATCAATTGGATTCGAGCATGTTTTCAGCTTTTTTTCTGCTGGACAATTGCGATTTATCCCTGAAATCAATACGTTTTCTTTTTGTAAGACAGGGTTTTTGGGGGATGGGCGCATGGCCGGGAAAATGTCCAAAATCGGTCATTCTATTTACGAATCGTAAAATTATTAAATTCCATGAACCGGCCGGACGCCGATCCAGGGCGTCCCTTCCGCATTCCCGCGCACCTGCCGGTCCGGTTCAGGCCAGAGGCGGCAGCACCACCATGCTCGCCGGCGCCGGATAGTCGAAGGCCATGCGCCCGTGGTCCAGGCCGATGACGCGCTTCTTCATGCGCTGGATGAGGTTGCGGTCGTGGGTGGCCACCAGGACGGTGGTGCCCTGGCCGTTGATCCGCTCGAACAGGGCCATGATCTCCTGGGCCAGGTCCGGATCCAGGTTGCCGGTGGGCTCGTCCGCGATGAGCACCAGCGGATCGTTCACCAGGGCCCGGGCGATGGCCACCCGCTGCTGCTCGCCGCCGGACAGCTGCAGCGGGTAGCTGGCCAGCTTGTGCTGGAGCCCCACCATCTTGAGCGCCCGGAAGGCGCGCTGCTTCTGCTCCGCGTGGCTCACGCCGAGGATCTTCAGGACGAAGGCGACGTTCTCGAACACCGTCATGGTCCGGATCAGCTTGAAATCCTGGAACACGATGCCCATCTTGCGCCGGAGCGCGGGGATCTCCCGGAGCGGCATGGAGCCCAGCCGGTGGCCGGCGATCCGCAGCTCCCCCGTGGTGGGCACCTGCTCCCGGAACAGCAGCTTGAGCAGGGTGGACTTGCCGGCCCCGCTGGGCCCGGTGAGGAAGATGAACTCGCCCGGGTCGATCTGGAAGCTCACGTCCGCCAGGGCGGTGTGGATCCGGCCGTACTGCTTGCCCACGTGGGTGAGGGTGATCATGGAATGAGCCTAACAGCCTACGACTTCGGTGTACCAGCCGCGGGCGCGCTCGGGGCTGATGTCCCCGTGCAGGAGCGCCCGGCCGTCCCGGAACAGCATGATCTGCACCGCGCCCTCCTTGCCGGACAGGGCCAGGGGGGTGAGCTTCCAGGGCAGGCCGGTGCGCTGCTCCAGGCGCGGCAGCAGGGCCTCCAGGTCCAGGTTGCCGGGCGGATTGACCCGGATCTGCACCCCCTCCATGCCGCACAGCCGGGAGGCCATCATGGCCCACCGCGCGTTCAGGAACTCGGTGACCTTGCCCGAACAGAACCGGCACCGGGTGACGGGGGGCTTGAGGAACTGCCGCTCGTCGCGCCAGAAATCGAAGCGGGCCAGGTCCGGATGGGGCCGGCCGCCGGTGAGGAACTTCATGGCCTCCATGGCGGCCCAGCTGCCCACGATGCCCACCGCGGGGCCCAGGACGCCCATGCTGTCGCAGGTGTCCACGTCCCCGCCGGCCGGCGGCTCCTCCATGAGGCAGCGCAGGCAGGGGGTCCGGGGCGGGTCGATGGGCCAGACCATCCCCTCGCCGCCGATGGCGCCCGCATAGATCCACGGGGTTTCCGTAAGGATGGAATAGTCGTTGATGAGGAAGCGGGCCTCGAAATTGTCCGTGCCGTCCATGATCAGGTCGAACCCGTCCAGCAGCTGCCGGGCGTTGCCGCTGGTCAGGTCGGCGACCATGGGCTGGATGTCGATCTGGGAATTGGCCAGCCGGAGGCGCCGGGCGGCGGTCTCCGCCTTGGCCTTGAACAGGTCGGCCTCCTCGAACAGGATCTGCCGCTGGAGATTGGAGGTCTCCACCAGGTCGCGGTCGATGAGGGTCAGGTGCCCCACGCCCGCCCGGGCCAGCCAGGAGGCGATGACCGATCCCGTCGCGCCCAGGCCCACCACGGCCACCCGCCGGGAACGCAGCCGCGCATCGGCCTGGCTGCCGAGGAAGATGCGTTGCTTGGCGTAGCGGTTGACCATCCCCAAAGCATAAACGACAAGGAACGGACTGGCGTCCGTTCCTTGCGGTTTTTAAATGAATTGTAAGGTTAGTTCACGGTGCCCTTCTGGCTTTCGGCCATTGCCTTTTCATAATCGGCCTGGAGCCGGGTGCCGTCGGAGATGGCGAACTTGTAGACGTATTCGAAGCGGTCGGCGCCCTTGGTGAGGCCGATGATGACTTCATACACGCCTTCGGAACCCACTTCGAAGGGGGAGGCGATGACGTTGAAGGTGCCTTCCTTGGCGCCGTCGGGAATCTCCACGTCGCTGTCGCGGATGATGTCCTTGCGCTCGCCGCCGGGGGAGACGATTGAGAAGCTGAACTTGAAGGTCCCGTCCATCCGCGAGAACCGGGTGTAGAAACAGACCTTGGGCAGAACGAAGGGCACCTGGGGCACGACGATGTGATGGTCGTACAGACCCATGAGGGAGGTCTTGCCGCCCATTTCCTGGCGGATGTCATCACAAAGAAGGGTGAACTCGTGCTTGGGGGCCTTGATCTGGACTTCTTGCATGGGAGCTCCTGGGTGAACCGCCAGTGTACCTGTAGAGTGCGGGGAGTCCAAGCAAAGTGCGACCGGGCGGGCCCTTTTCGATCCCGGCAGGATATGGTAAAGGTCGTGGTGTCCGAGGTGGAAATGGTGGTTCGCTGGTTGAGTGTCGTCCTCTGCGCCCTGGTTCTGAACGCCCAGGAGGTGCGCCTCCAGGTGCTCACGACCACGGATGTGCACGGCCGCATCCTGCCCCAGGACACCTTCACCCTCCAGCCGGCCAACCAGGGCTGGGCCAGGCTGGCGTCCACCATCCGCGGCCTGCGGGCGGCCAACGCCAACACGGTGCTGGTGGATTGCGGCGACGCCACCCAGGGGGAGCCCATCAACTATGTGTGGTCCAGGCTGAACAGCAAGCTGCCCGAGCCGTCCATGGCCATCATGAATTCCCTTGGCTACAACGCCATGGTGGTGGGCGGCCACGAGTTCGAGCACGGGATGGTCCGGCTGCGGGCCATGGAGGAGCAGGCCCAGTTCCCCTGGCTCGCGGCCAACGTGGTGTTCGCCGCCGACGGCCGGCGGGTGTTCACCCCGTACGTGAAGCTGGACGTGGGCGGCGTGCAGGTGGCCATCCTGGGCCTGGCGGCCGTCCCGGCGCGCCGGGCGGAACCGGACGGGGAGCTGGTGTTCCAGGACCCGGTGGCCACCGCCAAGGCCCTCATCCCGCTCCTGAGGGAGAAGGAGAAGGTGGACATGGTGATCGTGGCCCTGCACGGGGGGCTGGGCCAGGAGCCCTGTTCCCCCCTGGACCCGGACCAGGCCTCCTGCCTCGCGGCCCAGGTCCCGGGCATCGACCTGATCCTGGCGGGCCGCAGCCATCAGCAGGTGAGCGCCGAGGTCAACGGCGTGCCCATCCTCCAGGCGGGGACCAGGGGCCAGGCCCTCGGGGCCGGCGACTTCGTGTTCCGCCCGGGCCGCAAGGGCAAGTGGGAGCTCCAGTCCCGCCACGTCCGGATCGTGCAGCCCGTGGCCGAGGCCGATCCCGGGGTGCTGGAGCTCACCGCCCCGCTGCGGGCGGCCACCGAGACCTACCTGAACACCTACGCCACCAACCTCGCCGCCGACCTGGACGGGCGCTGGTCGCGCATGGAGGACACGGCGCTCATGCACCTCCTCCACACCGTCGCGCGCCATGCCAGCGGAGCCCAGATCACCGCCCTGCCCACCCCCGGCGCCCATATCTTCATCCCACGGGGCGCCACCTCGGTCCGCCAGTTCTACGATCTCTTCCCCGGCGACGACCGGATCGGCCGGATCCGGATCACCGGGCGTCAGCTGAAGGCCTACCTGGAGCAGGACGCCCGCTTCTTCAACTTCAGCCACAATCCCGAGCTGTTCGCGAAGAACGCCGATCCCGGCGACTACGACACCCTGGACGGATGCACCTACACCTTCGACCTCTCCCGCCCCCCGGGCCTGCGGGTGGTGGAGCTGAAGGTCGCGGGCCAGCCGGTCAAGGAGGACCAGGTCCTGACCCTGGGCCTGCCCTCGAGCCGGCTCGCCGGCGCCGGCGGCTTCCTGGAGGCCATGGGCTGGACCGGCCGGGCCGAGTTCCCGAACCCGGAACCGTTCCGCAACCAGCTTCTGGAGTATGTCCTGTCCCGGCCGTCCCTGGCCCCCAGCGCCGGCGACAACTGGCACATCGTGCCGGCCCTGGACCGGGAGCGGGTCCTGGCCCAGCAGCCCTAGGAGGACGGTCATGGAACTCAGCAGCATCGGCCTCGGCACCTATCTGGGCGATCCCGGTCCGGCCGCGGACGCGGGCTACGCCGCTTCGGCCCGGGCCTTCGCCCAAGCCGGCGGGACGGTGTTCGACACCGCCGCCAACTACCGCATGGGCCGCTCCGAGCGGGCCCTGGGCGAGGCTTTCCGGGACCTGGCGCGGGAGTCCTTCTTCGTGAGCACCAAGGCCGGCTACCTGCCCATGGCCGACGGGGTCACCGCCGAAGGGCCCCGGGCCTGGTTCCAGAGGGTGCTGGCCGGGCCCGGGGTGCTCGCCCCGGAGGACGTGGTGGACGGCTGCCACGCCCTGACCCCGCGCTACCTCGCCCACCAGCTGGGGGTGTCGCTGGAGGCGCTCGGGGTGGCGAAGGTGGACCTCTTCCACCTGCACAACCCCGAACAGCAGCGTTCGTCCCTGGGGCCGGAGCGGTTCCGGGAGGTCATGCGAAGGGCCTTCGAGGCCTGCGAGGCGATGGTGGCCCAGGGGCGGATCGGCGCCTACGGCTGCGCCACCTGGAACGGGTTCCGGGTGCCGCCCGAAGCCGCCGGGCATCTGTGCCTGGAGGAGCTGCTGGAGGACGCCGCCGCGGCGGGCGGCAGGGACCATCACTTCCGCTGGATCCAGCTGCCCTTGAACCTGGCGATGCCCGAGGCCTTCACCCTGGCCACCCAGGCCTTCCGCGGCGAGCGGCTCACCCCGCTGGAGGCGGCCCGGGCCGCCGGCCTCCAGGTGCAGGTTTCCGCCAGCCTGATGCAGGCCCGGATCCTGGGACAGCTGCCGGCCGGGGCCGGGGCGGTCCTGCCCGGATGCCGGACCCCGGCCCAGGCCGCCCTGCAGTTCGCCCGCTCCTGCCCCGGGGTCGACACCGCCCTGTGCGGGATGGGGCATCCGGCCCACGTGGCCGAGAACGTTGAAATCATGAAGCGCCCCAAGGCCGGCCCCCGGGAACTCCGGGCCCTGTTACCCTGAATAGGCGACAGAAGTGGTATGGATTTTCGGCCCGGAGCAAACATAATTAAAACATGCATATTCTAGCCGTCACGCCAGGCTCAGGGATGGAACCCGATCGTTGGGAACGCGTGATGCGATCCGGCATCGATGCGTTCATGATCCGGGAACCCCTCATGGACGCCCGGGCCCTCCTGGCGGCCGTGCGCTGGGTGCGGGAGCGGGCGCCCGGGCTGGAACTGTGGCTGAACGGCCGGCTGGACGTGGCCCTGGCCGGGGGCTGCGGGCTGCACGCCGGCGAGGCCCATCCGCCGGTGCCCCCGGGGCTGCTGGAACTGTCCCGTCCCATCCATGACCCGGCCCAGGTGCCGGGGCGGTCCGGGGTCCGCCAGCTGCTCCTTTCGCCCATCTTCCCGGTCCCCGGCAAGGGCCCGGCCTGGGGCCCCGGGAAACTCCGGGCGGCGCTGGACGCCATGCCCGCGGTGGCGGGCCGGATCCTCGCCCTGGGCGGGATCACCGAGGCCAACGCCGGCCTGCTCCGGCACCCCCGGCTGGACGGGGTGGCGCTGATCCGGGGCCTGTGGGCCGTTCCGGACCCCGGGGTGGCGGTGGCCCGGATCCGGGCGGCCTGGGCGTCCCCCTGACCTGCGGTCCGGATTCTGATCCCCGTCCAAGGCATGAACCTGATGCAAGCGTCCCTTTGCGGAGTCCCGATGAAGCGAATCGTTCCATGGCTGGTGTTTGGTTTGACCGCGCTGTCCCTGAGGGCGGACGCGGACTGGAAGACCCTGGCGGCCCGGTTTCCCCAGGCCATGGCCGTGGTGGAGGACAGCACCGAGACCTTCGACGTGGCGGCGGACGGCAAATACCTGTCCACCACCCACTACCGGGCCACGATCCTGCAGGAGCCCGGGATCGAGCCGCTCTCCAAGTACGGCGACAGCTACTACGAGAAGTACGACCAGGTGGTGGTCAAGCGGGCGGTGGTCATCGGCCCCGACGGCCGGGTGACGGAGGTCGGCAAGGACAACGTCAAGGACCTGCCCATGCCCGCCCACGGGCCCTTCTACCTGCAGAACGTGCGCCTGGTGCTGATCTCCTTCCCCCAGCTGCAGGTCGGCTCCACGGTGGAAGTGGACATGGAGGTCAAGCGCAACACGCCGCCCATGGACCACACCTTCTCCCTGATGGAATCGCTCCAGGACCAGCATCCGGTCCTCCGCCAGCGGATCAGCGTGACCCTGCCGGCCGCCATGCCGCTGGCCTGGAAGGTCTACCGCGGCGAGGCCGACTTCACCCGGCAGGAGCGGGACGGCCGGGTCACCTACCAGTGGCAGGTGGCTGAGCAGCCGCAGCTGATCCCCGAGCCCTCCATGCCCCCGGCCCAGGAAGTGACCCCGGTCCTCTCGCTCTCCACCATCCCCAGCTGGAAGGACGTCTCCCGCTGGTTCGCCGGCCTCTGCGCCGACGGCCAGAAGATGACTCCGGAGCTGGACAGGCTGGTGGCCGAAGTCACCGCCGGCAAGACCACCCAGGAGGACAAGATCCAGGCCCTGTACTTCTGGTCCACCCGGAACATCCGCTACGTGGAGACCGCCTTCACCGGCGAGAAGGCGGGCTTCAAGC
>TBL_comb47_HYPODRAFT_10006377_pt1 | contig 12755 bp, 11 predicted proteins | sample TroBogypolimnion_40_FD_10682 | JGI IMG/M metagenome (IMG submission 10682)
CGATACAAATTCAGAGCAATTTCAGCTCCCTCTCCTCTGAAAAACGTTGGGACACTACTGATTGAATGTAACTTTTTTAATAAAACGAACTACTAGTTTGTTCAGGATCGGAGGCCTAGGTCGTTAACCGGGCTTGGGGGCAAGGGGTGGCACGGGCAAGGGTGCGCCTTGAAGGGCGTGGAGCTTGAGGAGCTGGTTGTAAATGAGGATCTGGTAGCGTTGGTTGTAATAGGGATTGTGTGAATGGTAGGCGCCAATGGCAAACCAGCTTACACCATATTGAGTGAACTGTTTTTTCAATTGCCAAGCCGTGACATAGGTCGCGACACAGGCATTCAAAAGGTGCTCTGGGGCAATGCCGTATTTCGCCAGTTCCTGAAAATGCACTGAGTTCATCCCCCCAAGCCCCAGGTCAACACTGCCGTTGGCGTTTTTGTTGATCGTGTTGGGGTTCATGCCGGACTCGACCAGCAAGATGGCCCTTAAGATGGAATCACTGACTTGGTGAAAGGCTGCTGCATAAGGCACGCACTCATCGTTTCTGGGTTGCGCTTGTGGCCTGACTTTGGGCCAAGACAAAGTGAGCACTGGCAAGGCGCTTGTGTTGGCATTGGCATTGGCATTGGCATTGGCATTGTCGGGGGAGATGGCTGAAATTGATTCAGACAACGCAGCATCGGGGCGTTGAGCTAACTCTGTGGGGGTTGTGCGCTCGGCGTTGTTGCCGGACTTGCTGCTCGAGTCTTGTGCAAAGCCCAATCCTATGCCTTCAACAAACAAGCACAACACAAAAAAAATAGACTTCATTCAAGACTAGGAGAGCAATTCAATCCACCCAGTTTAGCCTAAATCATGCCAAAGATGCCGCCCCATGAGCCTTGCCAATCAAATGGTTTTGAATCTTCGGGGTGGCTTATTCAATGAGTAGCCCTTAAAAAAATCGCATCCTTGGTTGCGATGATGCTGGTGGGATGATTTTTGTGCTGTGATCCATCGTCCTTTTGTTGAGCGCGATGAATCACAGGCCATACGCCTCAGGCTTCAGGCCTCAAATGGTTTTGAGTTTTGGCATGATGCGCAGTGCATTGCCGCGGTCAATCGCCATGCGCTCCGCCGGGGTGAAGTCGCGTGCCGCCAAGCCTTCTCTCACCTCTTGGCCCTTGCGGTAGGGGAAGTCGGAGCCAAACATGATTTGTGACGTGGGAATCAAAGCGCGCAAAGCGGCCATGGCACCGGCGTGGTGACCTTGTGCCGTGTCGTAATAAAAACGCTGGACCTCGGCCAACACGCCGTTGGGGAGAACCTTTTTGGCAGCCTCTTTCATGTCGACTTCTTGCCGTGTGAAGCGACTCCACAGGAACGGCATCGTGCCCCCACTGTGCGACCAAATCCACTTGATATTGGGGTATTTGTTGGCCGCACCTCCAAAGAGCATGCTGGCAATGTCTCGTGTGGTGTCGGTGGCAAATTCAATAGAGGAGTCGGGAATCTTCATTTCTGCCAAAGGATTTTTGCAGCAAGCTGGGCCCAAGGGGTGAACGTAGATCACCGCTGCACGTCGGTCCAACTCTTCCCAGATTCGCCAAAACTTCTTGTCGCCCAAGTAGCTCTGGCCGTAGCTGGTCATGAGGCCAATCCCGTCGGCCTTCAAGGTGTCCATGGCGTATTCGATTTCTTTCAAGGACCCGTCGGTGTCCATGAGCGGCAAAGTCGCAAAGGAGCCAAACCGTCCTGGGTAGTCTTGCGTCATTTTGGCCGCGTACTCATTGGCCTCACGGGCCAGTCGTCGATCGAGGTCTTGGTTGTTGAAAAACGCACCGGGTTGCATCAAGGCCACCACCGAGGTGGCGATGCCATTCATGTCCATGTCTTCAATCGACATTTGGGGTGACCATTTGGGCGCGTTGGAGCCATCAAAGGCCTTCAAGGCTTCAGCGTATTGAGGCGGCACCACATGGTGATGGATGTCAATGCGGTGGGGCTTGGCAGGCGTTTGCGCCAGTGCCGATTGGACTGGGCTGAGCAAGGAGGTGAGGCCACCCCCGAGTCCCAAAGCCCCCACGCTGGCCAACCCCGTGAGCCATCCGCGTTTGCTCGTGTCCACGCCCTCTGCGCGACTTGGGTGGAGGTGTTGGGCTCCTTGGCAGGAACAACGGTATTGGGTCATGTTGAGTCTCCTAAAAAATTATGAGTGAATCCACGCTTGGGCTTCTTGCACCAAGCGATCAAAGGCCTCGCCACTCGCGGTGGCCAAGTGGGGGCTCACCTGGGCGCCGTGGCTGGTTTGCAAATAGGCCAAATGGCGGTAGCCTTCTGGAAAGAGGGCCAGCTTTTTGGGGTCGAGTTCGAGCAAAGCACCTGGGTTGACCAAGTCCATGCGGTCTTTTTCGTAAATCACGTTTCTCTTTAAGATTTTCCAGTCCCCGTGCACTTTGACCACCCGGTCGTAAAAGCGTCCAACACAACTCACATCCACCTCGTGACCTTCCAAGGCGCCTCGCACCATGATGGTCATGCGCGTTTGGGCGATGGCCTTGTCGCCGGAGATTTGAGCCACTGTTCCGCCCAAAAAGTGTTGGCTCTTGGAGCCTTTGCGCCAAGACGCTTGAACGGCCAAGATGAAATCGGTAAAGGGGCCATCAAACCAAGTGGCCGTCATGTGTGCATTGGGGTGCAAGGTGGACTTGAGCCCTTCCCAGTCCCCCGTGTCACGGTAAAGCGCCCAGCTTTGTACGGCGTCATACAGCGCCAATTTGTCCAGTGTTGCAGAGGAAGTCATTTGTTCAATATCACTTTCTTGGGGTCTACTTTATTCGGCCTCGATGCCGGCTTGCTTCAAAAGCGCGGTCCACTTGACCACTTCCGATTTGACAAAGGCCTCGGTCTCCGCTGAGCTCATGTTGAGGATTCTGCCGCTGCCTTGCTGTAGCCGTGTTCTCACTTCGGCATTCGTCATGGCCTTGTCAATTTCGACTCGCAGTTTATCGACAATGGCTGCTGGGGTTTTGGCGGGCGCAAACCAGCCAAACCAGGTTTCCATCTCCAAATCCATGGCGCCGGTTTCTTTGAGGGTGGGGATTTGGGCGGCATCCACTGCCCTTAAATGTGAAGACACAGCCAAGCCCTTGACCTGGCCTGACTCCAAATAGGTGCGTGTGGTGGTGGAGTTGTCAAAAAAGAGGTCCACTCGGCCTGCAATCAAGTCCATGTAGACCGGTTGAGCTCCCTTATAAGGCACTTGCAGGAGATCGATTTTGCCCAGGTTTTTCAAGAGGGTGGCCAAAATGAATTGACCGCTGCCCGGTCCACTCGAGCCGATGGTGAGTTTGCCTGGTTGCGCCTTGGCCAATGCAAACACGTCTTTCAAACTGTTGGCTGCCAAGGATTGGGTGGCAATCAAGGTGTAGGAGTGGCTCACCACCAAGCGAATGGGGACGAAGTCATTCACCGGGTCGTAGCCCGGTTGCTTGTAAAGGCCCACATTGAGGGCCATGTTGGACAAACCGCCCACCAAGAGGTGGTAGCCATCAGGGACAGACTTGGCAATGCTTTGGGTACCGAGCAAGGTGCCGCTGCCTGGTTTGTTCTCCACCACGAATTGTTGCCCCATTTGATCTGATAGTTTGCTCGCCAAAACCCGGCCCACCAAATCAAACCCGCCCCCAGCGGTGGAGGGCGCAATGACTTGAATGGGACGCGCTGGATAGGTTTGTGCTTCGGCCCATCCACTGAGGAGCCCCACAAGGGCAACTAAAACAGCGCGAGTGTTGTGCGTGAAGTGTTTCATGGATTGGGTTGTCTGAGCGTTATCAATGCGAGGTTACTGGGGAGTTCTGCAAAGAGTCAACGTCTTGATCTCGGTCTTTGCAGGATGCATCCCCAGAGTTTACGAAATGCCGAGCTAGGGTTAATACGGAGAGCTGGTGTGATGGCAACAAGCGCAAGTCATTCGGGTTGGGATTTTGTGGCGATCGCTGAAAATTCGATTGGACTTGGAGTGTGAATTTTTGTGAATCGTTTTGGATGCAAATATCCAGTCAAGCTAGGGTAATTGCGTGTGGTCACCCGAGGTGAAGAGGGATATCTTATGGCTCATCTCGAATCCCCTTGGGTTGCAAGATTGGCGACTCAGATTCCAACGATTTTTTTATTTTTAAAGGGTTCAGCATGCAAGAAGAACAAAAACCAATTAAGCCCGCGCGCCGTAAATTTTTGAACAATATATTGGCCACGAGTGCCGCAGGTGTCGCTGGTGCCACAGGGGTGATGTCGGGCAAGGACGCCTCAGCGGCCGAGACCCCTGGCGCCAAAACACCCACCGCTTTGCCGCCCTCTGTCAAAGCCATGGAAAATGAAAAAGGCATGCCTCCCCCCGACTTTGGGCGTGTTGGGGGTGTTGCAGGGTCCGACTTCATGGTCGATGTCATCAAGACCTTGGACATCAAATACTTGCCCTCCAATTGTGCGTCGAGTTTTCGCTCTATCCATGAGTCTTTGATTGATTACGGTGGCAACGTGATGCCCGAGTACATCAGTTGCATGCACGAAGAGTCTGCAGCGGCCATGGCGCACGGCTACTTCAAAGCCTCGGGCAAGCCCTTGATCACCTTGTGTCACGGGACCGTGGGTTTGATGCACGCCACGATGGCGGTCTACAACGCTTGGTGTGACCGCGTGCCGATGATCATCATGGGCGGCAACGATGCTGACGCGGCGTTTCGCCCGCCCATGGTGCCCACCTACCATGCTGCTCAAGACATCAATGGCATCGTGCGTGAGTTCACCAAATGGGACGATGCACCGGTCTCATTGCACCACTTCTCACAATCCATGGTCAAGGCCTACAAGGTGGCGATGACGCCTCCTTATGGACCGGTTGCGATTTCGCTCGACATGGGACTGCAGTCCGAGATCATTCGTGAAAAGGGCGGTCGCATGCCCTCGATCCCACGCTACATCCCAAGCTCGCCACCGCAAGGTGACACAGGGGCAGTCAAAGAGGCTGCAAGGTTGTTGGCCAACGCCGTCAATCCCGTGATCGTGGCCGATCGCTCGGCCAGGACGCCAGCTGGCATTGGCCTCTTGGTGCAACTCGCAGAGCTATTGCAAGCCCGCGTGGTCGATCAAGGTTCGCGCATGAATTTCCCCAACACCCACCATCTGTCAAGTCCCGCCAGCGTCATTGCCAAAGCCGATGTGATTTTGGGCCTGGAGTTGTCAGACTTTTGGGGGACCGTCAATCAGTACACGGACAACGGCTTGTTTGATTCGGCCGGAACCCAAGAAAGTCGCATCAAGCCCGGCACGAAGTTAATCAGCATCAATGCCTCCGAGTTGCTCACCAAGGCGAATTATCAAGACTTTCAGCGTCCGCAAGAGATCGATGTGCAAATGCCCGCCGACGCCGAGGCCACACTGCCCGCCCTCATTGAAGCGGTGCGCGCGGCCATTCCGAGCAGTGCCAAAGACGCCATTGCCAAGAGAGGCGAAGACGCAAAGAAAGCCCACGCTCAGGAGCGAGCTAAAAACTTGCAAGCCGCTGCGGTGGGGTGGAATGCAAGTCCCATCAGCACGGCCCGCTTGTGCATGGAGACCTATGAAGCGGTCAAGCATTTGGACTGGTCACTCGTTGCCCAAGAGGGCAATGTGAGCAACTGGCCGAGTCGTTTGTGGCCCTTTGAAAAACACCACCATTGGTTGGGTCGCTCGGGGGGCTTTGGTGTGGGTTATGGCGCACCGGCCTCTGTGGGGGCTGCCTTGGCCAACAAAGATTTGGGGCGTTTTTCAGTCAGTATTCAGTCCGATGGTGACTTGATGTTTGCACCCGGTGTCTTGTGGACCGCTGCCAAGCACAAAATCCCCTTGCTCTCGGTCATGCACAACAACCGTGGCTGGCACCAAGAGGTCATGCACGTGCAGCGCATGGCCAACTTCAGGAACCGCAAAGTCAATTTGGGCGGCGACATGGGACCCATTGGCACGAGTATTCAAAACCCCGACATTGAATACCACAAACTCGCCGAATCCATGGGTTGGTGGGCCAAGGGTCCGATCAAGGATCCTGCACAACTCGCAGGCGCCTTGAAAGAAGCCGTCGAAGTGGTGAAGTCGGGCCAACCCGCTTTGCTCAATGTCTGGACTCAACCGCGTTAAACCCATTCAAGCATTGCGCATTAAGGAATTGTCATGACCCCATCATTGAATCAGAGCAAAGCATTGCACCCCGCCACCAGGCTACAAAACCAGGCCTTCAAATTGAGCTCGGTGGTCTTGCTCACCGCCTGTGTTTGGTTTTTAACGGCGCACAACGCCACAGCCGCCTCTGCAGAAAAAGGCAAAGAGGCCTTTGTCAAAAACGGCTGTTGGCAGTGCCATGGCTTTGTGGGGCAGGGCGGGGCTGCAGGACTCAGGTTGGCGCCCAATCCCAAGCCCTTGGAATACTTTTCCGCATTCGTTCGCAATTCAAGCGGCCCGATGCCGCCTTACACGAAAAAGGTTTTGTCGGACAACGATTTGGCCGATATTCACGCTTACTTGCAAAGCTTGCCGCCAGCTCCCGACCCCAAAAGCATACCTATTTTGAACTGAGGTTCGCTCACCCATGATGGGCACGTGACTGGCTTGGCGCTGGGCCAGTCGCATCGGGTGGTTTGAGGCTTGCGTGAGTGCTTTGAAGGGCGAGTTAACTGAAGTCTGCGAGCTGCAATGGGTGTGAGTTTTCGGCGACAAGGACCTGTATGGGTCTTTAGCCTTTGATGGCGCCCATGGTCAAGCCTCGAACGATTTGTTTTTGGAGAACAAATACCACCAGCATCACGGGCACGAGTGCCGCGATCCCGACGAAGGCCAACTCACCCCAACGCACCCCTTGTGATGTGATGAGTAAGGGTATGGCCACAGGCAGGGTCTTGATGGCTTTGCCCCCGAGCATGAATGAAAACAAAAACTCATTCCAAGCGAAAATAAAACACAACATCGAAGTAGCGACGATGCCTGACTTTAAAAGTGGCAGTACCACTTGAAGAAGAACATCAATTCTTGAGTAGCCTTCAACAAGTGCGGCCTCTTCGAGTTGGATGGGCAAGTCACGGCAAAAGCTCTTGAGTACCCAGATAAAGAACGACAAATTAAATGTCAGGTAGGCGAGTGTCAAGCCAGCAAAGGTGTCGAGCAAGTCTATTTTCGCAAAAATCAAATACAAAGGTATCACCAAACAAATGGGGGGTGCCATGCGAGTGCCAAGAATGAATAAAAACAAATCATCTTTGGCCTTGATTTCAAACCGAGCAAAAGCATAGGCCGCAGGTGTTCCAATGATCACCACCAAGAGTGTACTCACCAAGCCCAGCGCAATGGAGGTTCCCAAGTAAGAGATGAAGCCATTGTCGAGGACATATCGGATGTGAGAAATGGTCGGTGAAAAAATCCAAACAGTGGGCCTGGCAAACATCACGTCATCGGGCTTGAAGGCCATGCTGAGTAACCAAAAGACGGGAAAGAGAACAATCCCCGCAATCACAAAAATGAGAATACTCCATAGCAGCCGCTTAACGTCAAACGCAAACCTATTCACGCTTGCTGGTTCAGCACTTAAAGTCGATGTTGAGGTGTTCATGGCATTGGGTGCCTTCAAAATGCGTTGAGTCGCTTCTTGCCGACTTGGTAAAAAACATTGCAGATCAAGAAAAATACCAACCACACCACAACGGCCATCGCTGCCGACTCGCCAATTCTCCATTGCTCAAAACTCATCTTGTAGGCCAGCATGCTTGGCGACTCGGTGGAGACACCCGGACCGCCCGAGGTGAGCATGAATATCGAATCAAAAACCTTGAAGGCATCGATGAAGCGCAACATGCCAATGACCGCCATCAACGGTGTCATAAGCGGCAAGGTCAGTCGCCAAAATATTTGCATGGTGCTTGCCCCATCGACTTCGGCCGCTTTGTAAAGCCCCATGGGCAAGGACTGACGACCAGCAAAGAAAGTGAGCATCATGAATGGCGTCCATTGCCACACGTCCACAATGGCCAGCGCCAAAAGAGAATATTCATTGGAAGCAAAAACTGAAGTGCCCGTCAAAAAATGAAAGCGTTCAATGATGTTGTAAGACAAGAGTCCCCAAGAGCCTGCAAGCATGATTTTCCAGAGCAATCCCACCACAATGGGTGCCATCATGCTGGGGATGAATAAAAGCGGTAGCCACAGTCCCCGAGCCCAAATCTTTTGGTTCAAAATCAATGCGCCTGCCAGACCCAGGGCAAACTCAATGGGAACTGCTGTCAGCATGAATTGGGTCGACACCCAAAGGCTATTCCAAAATCGATCATTGTGAATGAGCTTGACGTAGTTGCTCCACCCGGTGAATTCGCCCACTTGCCCGTAGTCAACCACATGAAAACTCAACCATATCGCATAACAAAAGGGGACCAAACTCACACTCACCAAGACCACCAAGGCTGGCGCCATGAGGGCGTAGGCGAATAAGCTGGAGTCTTTGGGTGTTGGGTTTGAGTTCATAGGGTTGGAGTTGGACGAATAAGCTCGAGGATGTGGATCCAAGCCGCGAATGGTCTCGCGAGGCTTGAATCCAGGTCCTTTGAGCCATCAAGCGTCACACTGGGGCCTTCAAGAGTAGGCAAAGAGATTGAGCCAATCGGGGCGCTCTCATGGCTTTAGAGTGTGCAGCTTGCGCAAATGGCCAGCATCTTGGCTTGTCCTGCCTTGGCGGCAGCCTCTGGGGTGATCTTGCCCAATCCAACCTCTTGAACGATAGGGTTCAAAGCATCATAGATCTCAAAGAGTTTGGGAGCCTTTGGCTTGGCCACAGCGACCTCCATGGTATTTTTCATGGCGTTGAATAAGGACACATTGGCACCTTTGCTGAGTTCTGGATAAGCAAAGCTAGACGCTCTCATCGGAACACCACCTTTACCCGTAGTGATGAGGCGCTGCTGCGTCGATTTCTCAACCATCCACTGAAGAAACAAGTAGGTGGCTTCTTTGTTTTTTGCTGCTTTTGATATGGCCAGCATCGATGGCTCAGATGCCGCAAAACGAGGGCCTTTGGCGCCAGCGTTGGTCGGGATGCCGCCATAGACAAATTTTCCGTGCAAGGCCGAGCCTGCGGGCGTGTCCACACCCAATACGAAATCACTGAACGCAATGGTTTGTGCAGCAATGCCGTTGCCCATCACGGTTGGGACATCGACCAATGAGTATTCTGCTTGTCCTGGAGGTGAGTATTTCCACATCTTGGCCCAAGTGGTGAGCGCTGCCACCACCTCTGGCGTATCAAAACTGGGTTTGCCAGAGGCATCAAAGATATTGCCCCCAAAGTTTTTGATGATGTTTTCCCAGACCGAGACCAATGTGGCACCACCAGGAATGCCCTCATGAAGAATGCCATAGAAGTCACTCTTGAGGATTTGGCCGGCCAATTTCTCACCAGCTTTTCGTGTGAAGAACTCCCCAATGTCTAAAAACTGCTTGTAAGTTTTGGCGGGAGCCAGCTCATAGCCATACTTGGCTTTGAAGGCCACTTTTTCGCCCGGGTCGTTGAGCAAATCAGCACGCGCCCAGTAAATCATGTTGTAGTTCCAGGTCAAAAAACCGTAGCTTTTGCCGCCAAACTTCGTGGTTGTGTCGTTGGCTGGATTGAGGATGTCTTTCATATCAAGCCCAGGGTCGGTGAGCGAAGCATTGCCCAAGAACGGATCGATGGGTTCAAGAACTCCTGCGGCGAGCATTTGACCAATTTGAACCGAGTGCAGCATCACGGCGTCGTAGGCAGCGCGTTTGGAGAGCAAGTCGGCTTGACCTTTGTTGATCACCTCAAAATGGTTCAAGAGTTCGTAGTCCACTTTGATGCCGGACTCGGCTTCAAATTGGGGCACCAATTTTTTGAGGGTTTCTTGCAGTGGCGTGATTTCATCCAGGATATGGATGGTGGTTCCCGCGTAGGGTTTTGCTGCGTCTTTGAGAGTCCAAGCCTGGGCTTGAGAACCAGCGCCCATGAGACCCAAAGTCAATCCAATGGCCAAACAGACTTTGTTCAAGCGTTGATGAGAGATGGCGGCAGGTGATTTCATAAAAAGCTCCTTGTGGATGAAAGAAAGTGAATTGAAATTGACGTAAAGTCTTATTGCAACAAGACCCCGGTTTGGGGATGAAAGTTGAGCAAGTGTTGGTGTAGAACGTGAAAGGTGATGGGTTGACCCACACTCAAGTCAGGCAACTCAGTCATTGGGCCTGGGATCTTGCAAGAGATGATGAGTTGCAAATCGCGGTCTTCGCTGCCACTGGAATGGCGCTGGGTGGCATTGAGGCTGGCGGTGATCAAGGTGTATTTGCCAAAAGGTTCGATGGTGTAGACATGGGCCTCAACGACAAGGGTGGGTAAATGTTGTGTCGGGTTGAGTATCACGTGATGGGGTCTAAAACCAATCAGATCTCCGTTGGGCAGTGGCATGATATTCATGGACGGGTCGCCTACGAGTTTGGCGACTTCAACATTGGCGGGAGATAAAAAAATCTCGGATGGACTTGCCTTTTGTGCTATGCGGCCGTTGATCAAGACCGCCACTTGGGTTGCAATGGACATGGCCTCGATGGCATCTGGCGTTAGCCAAAGAGTGGGTTGAGCACTCATTCTTAACCTGCGTTTGATCTCGCTCCTGAGTTTGTGTTTAAGCTTGGCATCCAAGTGACCAATGGGTTCGTCCAAGATATAGAGCTGTGGGTCTTGGACCAAGGTTCTACAAAGTGCGACCCTTTGCTTTTGACCGCCTGAGAGTTGTGAAGGAAGCCGATCTTTCAGTGCATGGATTTCCGTCAAATGAAGCACCTCTTCAATGCGGTGATGGATCTCCTGGGGTGTGAATTTCCCTTTTTGGGTGGGTGACAAAAGGGGGGACGCAATATTTTCAAAGACAGTGCGGTTGGGATAAAGGGCATAAGATTCAAACATGTGCGCTACGCCTCTGGCTTGAGGGGTGAGAGTCTGGACTTCTTGTTGGCCGAGTCGGATGGTTCCCGCGTCACAGGACTCCAGTCCACTGATGAGTCGGGCAAGGGTCGATTTGCCTGCACCAGAGGAGCCCGTAATGGCCAATATCTCTCCGGGTTTGATCTCGAGATCGATGGTTTTGAGCACCTCGTGAGAGCCAAAGGATTTGCTCACGCCATGAAGAGTGAGGCTCTTGGATCGCTCGGGCGTTGGATTCATTGTCATGACCATTGTGCCCATAGGGATTGAATCGCTTGGGGGCTCATGTGCATTTTCAGTTCAGTTTTAGTATCAAAGACATGAATTTTGTCGGCGGCAATGGCCACACTGACATGGCTGCCAGTGATATTTTCACTGGGCCCTTGGATCTCCATCAAGAGGTGACCCCTTTGGCTGGGGAGCGCTGAGTTGAGTGTCAAGACATCGCGGTCGCCCAAGGGTTCAACGTCCATTATTTGTGCATGGAGTTGAAGTGGCAGTTCTGTGAAGCTGGCGTTGGTGTTGGCCAGGCGAATGTGCTCAGGTCGGATGCCCAACATCACTTCTTGACTTGAATCCCAAGGCAAGGTGGCTTTTATAAAGTTCATGGGCGGCTCACCGATAAAGCCCGCGACGAATAAATTGCTGGGACTGTCGTAGATTCCTTGAGGCGAGTCCACTTGTGCGAGCACGCCGCCATCCATCACCGCGACCACATCGGCCATGGAGATGGCCTCGGTTTGATCATGGGTGACCAAGACAGAGGTGAGGCCATTGGTGATTTGAAGTCGCTTGATCTCGGTTCTGAGTTGCACACGTTGATCGGCATCCAAGTGACTCAATGGCTCATCAAAAAGGATAACCTCGGGATGTCTTACCAGGGCGCGACCTATCGAGACGCGCTGCTGTGCGCCACCCGAGAGGGTGTTGACCTGAACATCGCGGATGTCTTGAAGTCTGAGAAGATCTAGCATCTGTGTGACGATGCGGTGGATGTCCGGGTTCTTTTGCTTTTTGACACGAAGTGGAAAAGCAATGTTTTCAAAAACACTCAAGTGGGAATAAAGCGCGTAATCCTCAAAGACCATTGCAATGTTGCGTTGTGCACTGGTGAGGGCGGTGACATCTTTTTGATTGAACTGAATCGTGCCTGAACTCGGAGACTCTAAGCCTGCAATCATTTTGAGCGTCGACGTTTTGCCGCAACCCGATGGACCCAAGAGCGCAATCATTTCGCCACTGTTGCAGCGAAGATCCAAATGCTTTACTGCAAATGCCTTGCCGTCATACGATTTGGATATTTGGTTCAGTTCGACCAAGGCCATTGAAAATATCCTGATGAACAATGATTAAACATGTTGTGTTCATCAGCAAACTTTATGCCCAATATTCCTTTAGACTTGATTTGCTTAATATTTAAGAATGAAATATCTATATTTAGGGTGCCCTGAGTTCAATCCTGTGCTGGCAAGAAGACGTGTGCATGCACGATTAAAGTCACCACAACGCACGAATAATGGGCGGGAATTGAATTGATGTTCAAAATTCAAGCGCTGAAATAGTGCGCAACGACCTTGGTATCAAAAAATGAATGACTCAAAAAAATATCCCTAGCGATGTAGGGATATTGTGGGTGTGATGATCCATTCAAACGAGCGGACTTGTTGCAGTCGACTGGGTTGGTGATGAAAGAGACACCAAACCAGTCGCCCAAGCATGGAGTTCTTATTTTTTTGTTTTGGCTTTGCTGCTCTTGAGTGTCTTGGCC
>TBL_comb47_HYPODRAFT_10006378_pt1 | contig 12754 bp, 12 predicted proteins | sample TroBogypolimnion_40_FD_10682 | JGI IMG/M metagenome (IMG submission 10682)
CAAGTACACCCTGATCGACCGGGTTAAGATCGAAGAGCTGGCTCCCGCCTACGGACTCACCACCGAGATCCTGGAGCGCGTCGACGAGAAACCCCCTTCCTATAGAACCGCCGAGGACAGGCTGCAGGCCGCCTACCTCAACACGCTGGAGCTGATCCTGCTGGACTGCGCCAAAAAGGGAAACGTTATTCTGTACGGCCGGGGCGCCCAGGACCTCATTAAGGGTATGAATAACGTCCTGAAGGTCCGTTTCGTGGCCCCCTTCGAGGACAGGGTCGAGAAGTTTGCCGAACGGGAGTGGATTGATCCCGAACTCGCCAGGGACCTGATCCGGAAGAGTGACCACCAGCTGGGAGGGTTCATCCATTTCTACTTCAACAGGGACTGGAACGATCCGATGGCCTATGACATCCTTTTCAACACCACCAGGATCTCCCAAAGCGCCATGGTGGAATGCGTGATCGCCGCGGTCAAGGATCCACGGCTCAAGGAGGCCGAGGAGGATTCCATGGAGCTTCTGGAGGACCTCATTCTGGCCAAGAGGGTCGAAGTCGAGCTCCTGAGGTCCAGCCTGATCAACGTGCTGCAGTTTGGCATCAGGGCCGAGGAGGGTGTCGTCACCCTTTCCGGGCACGTCCAGTCAGAGGCTGAAATCGAGGAGGCGCTGCGGCTGGCCGAATCGGTGGAAGGAGTTTCCTACGTGGAGAGCGAACTTGATGTCATGAGCTTCAAGCCCGCCAAGGACTAGGCAGCACAGCTGTTCGCAATTTATCACTTCAACTAAAAAGGGCCCCTCGCGGGGCCCATTTTTTCACCTCACCCTTGGCGCGACTCCTTCACCCGCTTCAGTTCCTCCACGCAGGAGTAGGGGACGGCCATGCTGCCGCGTCCGGTCCCGATGCCGATTCCCTCCTCGATGCCGTGATAATCCGAGCCGCCGGTCCAGATCAGCCCGCGCTGCCCCGCGTAGGAGCGCAGCCAGCCGCTCTCCTGCTCGCTGCAGACGTTGTTGTAGGCCTCCAGGCCATCGAGGCCCATGGAGCACAGCTCGTCTATCACCCCGGCCAGGATGGGGCGCTCGGCAGAGATGGTGGTCGGATGCGCCAGCACCGCCACCCCTCCCAGTCTGTGCACCGTGGCGAGCGCCTCGTCGACCGGGAAGTAGCGCTTGGGCACGTCGCAGGGGACCAGGTAGCGGTTGAAGGCGTCCTGCATGTTGGCCGCGTACCCCTTGGCCATCAGGACCTGGGCGATGTGGGGACGCCCCAGGGCGCCGCCGGCCAGCGCCGCCGCCTCCCTGGCTTCTATGGGGGGCCTCCCCTCCAGGGCGAGCTTCTCGTTGATCCGGTCGATGATCGCCTCGCCCCGCCTCTCGCGCTTGTCCCGGAACTCCTGCAGGGTCGCCAGCAGTTCGGGGTCGCGGTGGTCCAGCAGGTAGCCGAGCAGGTGTACATCGCTGTAGGGGCCGAAGGCGACGGAGAGCTCCAGCGCGGGGAGCACCTCCAGGCCGCAGGCGGCTCCCGCGGCGAGCGCCTCGTTTATGCCGTCCACCGTATCGTGGTCGGCAAGGGCGATGGCCCTGAGGCCAAGCTCGGACGCGAGGGCCACCAGTTCGCCCGGCGTGCGGACGCCGTCCGAGAAGTTAGAGTGCAGGTGCAGGTCGATCAGGTTGTTCATGGATTCTCCCTTTTCTTGGTTCGTGGCCATTATAGGTGTTTTGCTCCTTTGTGCAACAGGTAAGGGCGGTTTCACTTATCAGTTGCCTTGGCCAATCGCTTCTTGTATAAGAATGTATAGGGCTTAGCTTGGCTGGCGGCATCGGGCTTTGGTCCGGTGCGAAGGGGTGTTGATTGGCAAAGGCACGTGGCATGGCAGTAGCGGTAACGGCACTGGTGATTTTCGTCCTGGGGGGGATCTCGACCTTCACGGGGCTCGGCCTGCTCGCATTCATGCGGCACCGCGATCTGTTCGGCCTGGGTGACGGCCGCAGCATCGGCGTCTCCCTGGTCTGCATGGGGCTCATCGGCTCGGTGCTCGGCGTTCTGCTGATGCGGCTTTACCGCAACAGGGTCTAGCCCGTGCAGGGGGAGCAGATCCACCAGGCGATGGCGCTCCTCGCGGAGGCGGTGAAGGACTGGGTCACTCCGGCGGTCACCATCGTGGCGACCCGGGACCACGACCCCTTCAAGGTGCTGATCTCCTGCATCCTCTCGCTGCGCACCCGCGACCAGACCACCGCCCAGGCCTCCGAGCGCCTGTTCGCGCTGGCGGACACCCCGGGAAAGCTTTGCCGGCTGAGTGCCCTGGAGGTCGAGCAGGCCATCTACCCGGTCGGCTTCTACCGCAACAAGGCGCTGCAGATCCTGGAGATCTCCCGGCAGCTGCAGGAACTCCACGGCGGGCAGGTCCCCGACGAGATGAACGACCTGCTCAAATTCAAGGGGGTGGGGCGCAAGACCGCCAATCTGGTGCTGACGCTTGGCTTCGGCAAGCCCGGCATCTGCGTCGACATCCATGTGCACCGGATCTGCAACCGGTGGGGCTACGTCCGCACCAAGAATCCCGCCGAGACGGAGCAGGCCCTGCGGGCGACCCTGCCTCAGCAGTACTGGATTCCCATTAACGACCTGCTGGTCTGCTTCGGCCAGAACCAGTGCACCCCGGTCTCGCCGCGCTGCACGAGTTGCCCACTGGGCCCGCTCTGCGACCGGGTGGGAGTGGTGAAGCACCGCTAATTACCGCATTGCACTGCGCAGCCCTTGGCAGTATAATGAATTGCCTTTTTTACCGCTGGCAGCCCGATCAATCCCGCCTGGGCGGGGGCTGACGGTTATCCGCCGATGCCACAAGCGCATCGGCCACCTTGGGGGAAACTATGCTGAAGAAGATCGGTTTCGTAGGGCTGGGGACCGTTGGCGTGCACATGGCCGCCAACCTCGCCAAATCGGATTATCAACTGACCGTGTTTGATGAGGATGCTCACGCGGTGGCCGAACTCGCGAAGCTCGGGGTGAAGGTCGGCACCACGCCGGCAGCAACCGCGAAGGGGCAGGACCTGGTCATCGTCATCATCCCCGAGAGCGAGTTCCTGGTGTTCGGCGCCGACGGGGTGCTGGAGGGGATCGACCCCGGGACCATCATGGTGGACATGGGAACCCACTGCATCGAGACCATCGAGCGCATGGCGCAGGAGGCGGTGAAGCGCCGCGTCATGTTCCTGGAAGCCCCGGTCTGGGGGACCAAGGAGCATGCGGCCAACGGGCTTTTGACCATCATCGCCGGGGGTGACGAGTCCCTGCTCGGGCGCTGCCGCGAGCCCTTTTCCTACTTCGGCCTCAATATCATCCACGTCGGCAAGGTGGGCGACGCCACCCGCATGAAGCTGATCGTCAACATGCTGCAAGCCGAGATGATGCAGTCGCTCTCCGAGGGGCTCATCTTCGGCGAGAGGATGGGGTTCAAGGCGGACAAGATCCTCGAGGTGCTCGACTCCGGCGGGGTCGCCTCGCCGCTCTTTCACTCGAAGGGGCGCTCCATCGCGCGCGGCGACTTCAGCCGCAACCTGGCGCTCAAGTACGTGCACGCCCAGATGGTGCGGGTGCTGGAGACCGCTCAGAAGCTCGACCTGAGGCTCCCCGCCGCCCAGACCGTGCTCGACATCTACTCGCAGGCCATCGCCGAGGGGAGGGGTGAAGAGGACTTCTCCGCGATCGTGAAGCAGCTGCGCAGTTAGGCTGCTCACCCGACCAACCGAAAGCAGGGGCGCCCCCCAAAGGGCGCCCCTTTTTTATGCGCCGGGCGCCGGGGCCGCCCCACATATAAATGCCGCAAGGGACTGTATTTTTCGAATTTTGTTTTATAATCAAGTCACGGTTAGCCCGTCATGCCTGGTCCGCTAACCAAAAGCAGCCACACCTCCTGGGCAGGCAGAGGTAGCTTATGCAGAGGAATCACCCGCGCCAGAAAATCCTCATTATCGATGATACTCCCGCCAACATCTCCATCCTGAACGAGACGCTGAAGGACGAATACGACGTTTTTTTGCGACGAGCGGGGCCGAGGGGCTCAGGGTCGCGGCCGCGCTGGTGCCGGACCTGATCCTGCTCGACATCATGATGCCGGAGATGGACGGCTTCCAGGTTTGCCGCAAGCTGAAGGGAGCCGAACTGACCTGCGCCATTCCGGTCATCTACGTCACCGCGGTCGTGAACCACCAGGAGGAGGCGAAGGGGCTCGAATGCGGGGCGGTCGACTACATCACCAAGCCGATCAGCCCGCCGGTCGTGCTGATCCGGGTCAGAAACCACCTGGAACTGACCAGGCGCAGCCGGATGCTGGAGGCGCTCAGCGAGGAACTGGCCCGCAAGAACCGCCAGCTGCAGCTTTTGGCCAGGATGGACGGCCTGACGGGGCTCGCCAACCGGCGCTTCCTGGACGAGACCCTGGACGCGGAGGTGAGGCGGGCCCAGCGCTGCGGCACGCCGCTTTCCCTCATCATGTGCGACATCGACTTCTTCAAGCGCTACAACGACCGCTACGGCCACCAGGCCGGTGACGACGCCCTGCGCCGCATCGGCGCCCTGCTGCAGCGCCTGTTCCAGCGGGGGAGCGACTTTCCCTGCCGCTACGGGGGGGAGGAGTTCGCCATCATCCTTCCGGAGACCGGCGCGGAACAGGCGTCTCACCTGGCGGAGCACCTGCGCTCCTCCATGTGCGAGGAGGCGCTGCCGCATGCCTTCTCCGACGTGTCGAACTGCGTCACCCTGAGCGTCGGTGTGGTGAGCGCCCCCGCCTCGGAGGGGCGCTCGGCGCAGTGGTTCATCGGGCAGGCCGATGCCGCGCTGTACCGCTCCAAGGATGAAGGCAGAAACCTGACCACGGCGGTGGCGTTCGACCCCTGACCCCCCACAACCATGTCACGAGGGAGTTCCCAAGCATGAACCTGGAACCGTCGATCGTCCAAGAACTGGAGCTGCGGGTGGCTCAGCGGACCCGCGAGCTTTCCGAGGTGCTCGACCTGAACCGCACCATCATCAACGAGTCGGTGGCGGGGATGGTCGCTTTCCGTGCCTCGAGCGGCGAGTGCGTGCTCGCCAACGAGGCCGCGGCGGCCATCATAGGAACCTCGCTGGAGAGCCTGCAGCAGCTCAACTTCCGGCAGCTCAAGTCCTGGAACCACGGCGGGCTCTACCTGCGGGCCGAGGAGGTGCTGGCGAGCAAGATCCCCTCGCGCCGCGAGGTGCGCTTCGTCTCGGGGTTCGGCAAGGAGGTCTGGCTGGACAGCGTGCTGACCCACTTCACCAGCTCCGGCGAGTCGCACCTGCTGCTCATCATGGACGACATCTCCGAGCGCAAGCAGTCCGAGGTGGCCCTGAACCGGGCCAAGGAGGCGGCCGAGTCGGCCAACGTTGCCAAGGGGCGCTTCCTGGCCAACATGAGCCACGAGATCCGCACCCCGATGAACGCGATCGTGGGGCTGGGCCAGCTCGCGCTGCAGACCGACCTTTCGGACAAGCAGCGCGATTACCTGCTGAAGATCCAGGCGGCCTCGCAGTCGCTGCTCGGCACCCTGAACGACATCCTCGACTTCTCCAAGATAGAAGAGGGGATGCTGACCCTGGAGGCGACCCAGTTCTCCCTGCACGACTCCCTGTCCAGGATCGCCGGCCTGATCACGGTCCGCTCGGCCCAAAAGGGGCTGGAGATCCTGTACCGCATCGACCCCGGGGTGCCGGACGCGCTGGTTGGCGACCCGCACCGGCTGGAGCAGGTGCTGATCAACCTGCTCGGCAACGCGGTGAAGTTTACCGAGCACGGACAGGTCGTGCTCGCCGTCCAGAGGGACGAGGCGGCCGAGGGGACCGGGCCGGGGGGCATTACGCTGCACTTTATCGTGTCCGACAGCGGCATCGGGCTCTCCGGCGGCGAGATCGAGAAGCTGTTTCAGCCCTTCACCCAGTCCGACAGCTCGACGACGCGCCGCTTCGGCGGCACCGGGCTCGGCCTCAGCATCTGCAGCCGGCTGGTGCAGCTCATGGGGGGGGAGATCTCCGTTTTGAGCGAGCCGGGCAAAGGGAGCCGCTTCCACTTCAGCGCGGTCTTTCAGCCGGGCACCAGCTCCGTCCCGGAGTTCCGCAGCTTCGCGGGGCTGCCGGGCACCCGGGTGCTGGTTGCCGATGACAACCCGCTTTCGGCGGTCCTGCTCGCCGAGATGCTGCAGGCCCACGCCCTGAGGGTCGAGGTGGTGACCAACGGGCGCCAGGCACTCGACGAGCTGGTCCGCTGCGCCGCGGAGGGGGCCGAGGAGCCCTACGGGCTGGTATTCCTGGACTGGCGCATGCCGGACCTGGACGGCCTGGAGACGGCGCGCCTGATCCGCAAGACCCTGAAGCCCCCCTGCCTCCCGGAGGTTATCATCACCACCGCCTTTGAGAACGCCCGGGTCGTCGACCAGGGCGCCTCGCTCGGGGTGCGGGCCTTCCTCGCCAAGCCGGTGCTCCCGAGGATCCTGCAAAGCCGGCTGGAGGACGTCTTCGGCCCGGGCGAGGGCGCTTCCGGCGCGCCCAACCGGTTGCAGGGGGCGCGGGTGCTGATCGCCGAGGACCACCCCATCAACCAGGAAATCGCCCGCGACATCCTGGAGCGCTCCGGGGCCTGGGTGACCCTCGCCGATAACGGCCAGGAGGCGGTGCAGGCGGTGCTCCAGGCCGAGCACCCCTTCGACCTGGTGCTGATGGACATCCAGATGCCGATCATGGACGGCTTCCAAGCGACCAGCCTGATCAGGGAGCAGCACCAATCGCTGCCAATTATCGCCATGACGGCCAACGCCCTGTCCAACGAGCGGGAGCGCTGCCTGGGGGCCGGGATGAACGACCACATCGCGAAGCCGATCGATCTGGAGGAGCTGTTCCAGGTACTGAACCGCTGGCTGGGCCAGGGCCGGGCCGGGGGGGCTGGTGAGGGGAGGGAAACGGAGCCGCCCGTGACGACCCTGGCGGAGCGCATCTCCGGCTTCAACCTGGCTGCCGGCCTGAAGCGGGTGGGCGGCAACGCGCCCCTGCTCGCCAAACTGCTGATCGCCTTTCGGGCCCAGCATCAGGGCGCGGTCGCGGAGATCCGTGCCGCGCTGGCCAGCGGAGTGCCGGGCCAGGCGGCGGCGCTTTTGCACATGCTCACCGGCCTGGCCGGAAACCTGGGTGCTGATCGGGTCTGCGCGGCCCTGGCTGAACTGGACGGGGCCCTGCAGGAGGGGAGCTTCGAGACGATAGAGCTGCTGCTGGTCGCCCTGCAAAGCGAGCTGCAGTCGGTGTTCGACGCGGCCCAAACCCTGGAGGGCGACGACTTCCCACGCCCGAGCGTCAAAATCGAGGGCCCCACCAAGGAGCTTACCACGCTCTTTACCGAGTTTTCGGGGCTGCTTTGCTCCAACAACCTGCAGGCGCTGCAGCTCTTTGATAGACTGGCCCCGCAATTGAAGTCCTCCGATGAATTCGAAAAGCTGAAAGCGCAGCTCGACAGGCTCGATTTCGCCAATGCCCTGGTGACGCTGGAGGCGGTCGCCAGGGAGAGCCTGCCGGAGGCAAAGCCGTAGCATGGGGACCAGGAATCCACCGGTAGTCTACCCCATCCCCACCCCCGACCCCTCCCCTTGAAGGGGAGGGAGAGTGCATAGAGGTCATACCTATCTCCATCCCAAACCTCCCCGCTGGTGCCCCGTTTGTCATCTAAAGCATTGCCGACCCGCGCAGTCCATGATATGTATTGCAGGTGCCGAAACCGAAAATTGGCCGCAGTGTATCGGGAGCTTTAATGACAAATAACGATATATTCCGCCGCTTGCGGTATGCCCTCGATCTGAGCAACCCCACGGTCATCGAGATCTTCAAATTATCTGGAAGGGAGATCGCCCAGTCCGAAGTTATCGCCCTGCTCAAACGCGAGGGGGAAGCAGGGTTCCAGGAGTGCGACGGCCCCGTCCTGGAAAACTTCCTGGATGGGCTGATCGCGCTGAAGCGTGGTAAGAGGGAGGGCGAAGCCGCCCCCGTCCCGGCCAGCGGCAGCCACCTTGGCAATAACGAGATTCTGAGAAAGATACGGATCGCCCTGGAGCTGAAGGAGGCGGATATGCTTGCCGTGTTAAAGCTGGCCGGCTTCCCGACCGCCAAGTCAGAACTGACTGCCCTGTTCCGGACCAAGGGGCATGAAAACTACAAGGAGTGCGGTGACCAGCTGCTGAGAAATTTCCTGAAGGGGCTCACCTTGCGGTTCCGGGACGCCGCCCCTGCCAAGAAGTGACCCCGGGACCTGCTCGATTGGGCCGGTCGACAGGGTGTCAGAGCAGCAACCGCAAGATGGAGGGTTTTTGGAGAGTTCAGCGGTTGAAACTGAAGTCGTGGAGGATTTTGGCCCGGGCCTAGCCAAGGTCCGCCGGCGGCGCTGGCTGCTCTGGTTCGTGCTGAGCGCCTACCTGCCGACCATGTGGATCACCCAAAAGATCACCCGGTCCTTCCAAGGCTCGCTGCCGGTATTCTTTGGCTGGCTGGTGCTCCTGATCCTGGCTGCCATGGTTTCCGCCATGGCGCGGTGCCCGCGCTGCAAAAATCACTTTCATGTGAACGGCATGGTTTTACTGTATCTGCGCAAGTGCCTGCACTGTCAGCTCCCTATCAACGCGGACAAGAAGAAAAACAAGTGACGACGCACCATTCAAGTTGCTGACATTCCACCTGACGTCTCCAAATTCATGCGAGGGTACGGATATGAAGAGAAGATCTTTTCTGAAGCTTCTTGGCCTTTCGGCGCTTTATCATCAGTGGTTGATACGCGGGGTGAGCGCCTCGGAGGGGCCGCTTCTGGCGGTTGCCGAGGGGAAAGACTACGCCCGGGTGACGCGTAACGCCATCGCCGCCCTGGGGGGGATGAAAAAGTTCGTCAAGAGCGGCGACGTGGTCGTGGTGAAGCCCAACATGGGGTGGGACCGCTCCTCGGAGCAGGCAGCGAACACCAACCCGATCGTGGTGCGGGCCATCGTTGAGGAGGCCCTGCGCGCCGGTGCCAAGAAGGTGAAGGTGTTCGACCGCTCCTGCAACGACGAGCGGCGCTGCTACGTCAACTCCGGGATGGTCGCCGCGCTCAGCGGGATGAAGAACGTAGAGCTGAAGTATCTCGAAAACGAGCGCTTCAAGAAGGTCGAGCTGAAGGGAAAGGCCCTGAGCGAGTGGGAGCTCTATGACGAGGCCCTGCACGCCGACGTCTTCATTAATGTCCCGGTCGCCAAGCACCACCAGCTGACCAAGGTGACCCTGGGGCTCAAGAACGTCATGGGGGTCATGGGCGGCAACCGCGGCTCCCTGCACAAGCACATCGACGAGGCGCTCGCCGATGTGAACGGCGCGCTCAAGAGCCACCTGGTCGTGATCGACGCCACCCGCGTGCTCACCGCCCACGGCCCCCAGGGCGGCAACCTTGCCGACGTGAAGTTCCTCAACAAGGTGATCGCCTGCAGCGACATAGTCGCCGCGGACGCCTACGCCAGCACCCTGTTCGGCCACCGGCCCGAGGACATCTCGGTGACCGTGGCGGCCCACAAAAGGGGATTAGGCGAGATAAACCTGAAGAAAGTGCGCATCGTCCGGGCCTGATCAGCTATGAAAAAGTTCCCCAAGATCACCACCGCCCGGGCGAGCCAGCTGCTGTTCCTGCTGGTGTTTTTCGTGCTGTTCGTCCAGACCGAATACCGCGGCTCCGACACCATCTCCGCCGCCATCAACAGCTTCTTCCGCGCCGACCCGCTGGTGCTGGTGAGCTATCTGGCGGCCACCCGCTCCTTCAGCTGGCTGCTCTTCCCGGCCCTGCTGACCCTCTTCTTCACGCTGCTCCTCGGGCGCTTCTTCTGCGGCTGGATCTGCCCGCTCGGCACGGTGCTTGACCTGGTGACCGGCCGGATCAGAAAGACGGCGCCGCTCAGGATCCTCAAGGGAAACCTCAAATACTGGCTGCTCTTGCCGCTGCTTTCCTCGGCCCTGTTTCACGTGAACCTGGCCGGCATTCTCGACCCGATCGCCATCCTGGTGCGCGCGCTGACCTTTTTCCTGTATCCGCTCTTCGGCGGAACGGTGCGCGGCGGCTGGGTCGGCCTGTACCGCCTGATCGGCGAGCGCCGCGATGCTCTCGAGCCCGGCTTCGGCCTGCTGCGCGACCACCTGCTCCCATTCCGGGAGACCTTCTATCCGCTTGCCTTTCTTTCGGCGGCCATGTTCCTGGCCATCGTTTTCATCGAGCGCTATGAGTCGCGCAACTGGTGCCGGAACCTCTGTCCGCTCGGTACCCTGCTCGGCCTTTTCAGCCGTTTCTCCCCCTTCAAGCGTTTCCCCGCCCAGCTTTGCTCCGACTGCAAGGCGTGCCGCGTCACCTGCCCCACCTCGTTTGACGGCGAGGAACTGCGCCAGGACGAGTGCGTCCTCTGCATGGAGTGCCTGGGGGCCTGCCGCCAGGACCGGGTCAAGTTCTCCTGGACCCTCCCGGGCAGAGTGGGAGCCCCTTTTTTCCCCGAGCGGCGCGTGCTGCTGGGCGGTCTCTTCTCCGGCGTGCTCCTCTCCGGCTCGTTCCGCTTCCGCCGTCCCGAGGCCCAGGCGCGCCTGCTCCGCCCGCCGGGAGTGAAGTCCGAGGACGAGTTCCTGAAGAAGTGCGTGCGCTGCGGCGAGTGCATGAAGGTCTGCCTCACCGGCGCGCTCTATCCCGCCATCGCCCAGGCCGGTGTGGAGGGGGTCTTCACCCCGGTGGTCACCCCGCGGCTTGGCTACTGCGAATACAACTGCACCCTGTGCGGCCAGGTCTGCCCGACCGCCGCCATCCCGAGCCTCCCCGTGGCACAGAAGCGGCGGGCGGTGATCGGCAAGGCGGTGTTCGACAAGAACCACTGCCTGCCTTACGCGCGCAAGACCAACTGCATCGTTTGCGAGGAACACTGCCCCATTCCCCAAAAGGCCATCCGCTCCGAAATCGTGGAGGAGCGGGACCCCAGCGGCGCACTGATCCGCCTGCAAAAGCCTTATCTGGTGGAGGATCTTTGTAACGGCTGTGGTATCTGCGAGAATGTCTGTCCGCTGGAGGGGAAATCGGGGATCGAGGTGTTCGCCGTGAAGGACCGGACGCCGCTTAAGGAAGCGCTGCCGGGACCGGTTCAACCTGGTCCGGCGCAATCGGGCTCGGCGCAACCAGGCAAGGCGGGTGGGACGGCTTCGGAATCGGATGATCCCTACCGCTAAGTGGAGGTTCTTCTTACTGCCTGTCTGAACTTCGATATGAAATGGTGTTTCTGATCAGCTCTATATGCGGTTTTGCCTTTCGTGGCGGCGTTGTTTTTGGGCGAATGATGATTCGCCCCTACAGTGCCAACCCTCAATCATGCCAGGCTTCAGCCTTTTTTTTGCGCCTCCAGCAGAAGTGCAGTTTTAGCACGCTCTAGCGCGGTTTGCGCCTGGCTAAGCGTACTCTGCAGGCTGTCGCTGTCCACTTTGGCTTTGCGCAGGATCGGTTCCAGCACGTCAATGCCGGCAGGGGTCAGGTTGCCTGAGAGATAGCTCTGGATCTGCTCGATATCAAACTGGAAGGCGCGAAAGCCGCGCTTGATAGCGCCGCCGGTCTCCGAGATGAGGTAGAAATTCTCACCCAGATCTATGCTGCGCAGGTCGTCGGTTCTGCCCGAGCGCGGGAAGGCGCAGGCCTCCAGCGACTTCCCTGATTCCACGAAGTAGTAGGTACCCCGGTAAAACATCCCGTCGGCATGAGCCACCAGCCGTTTCCCGATCTGTTCCATCATGGCCATGTTGGCCGAAAAATAGTCGAAGGACTGCCGCAAGTCGAGATCAGCAGAAACGACCAGTCCGTCCAGGGCATCCTGGGTCGCAGCGGCCTGCAGTTGCGCCTGACGGTAATCGTCCTCCACCGTTTGCAGGGTGGCGCTCGGCGGCGCCGCCGGTCCCAATCCGATGCTGGCGCAGCCGCCCAGAAGGAGCGCTGCGGCGATAATGACGGCGGCGAGCAAGACTTCGGGGTGTCGGGACGTTCTCATGATGGCTCTCCTTATGGTTGGTGATTTCAAGTTAATGATATATAATGGTGCCTCCACTGTCAACGCTCTGGCAGTGTTGCCGGGGGAGCCCCCGCTTCGCCTGCTGCATAACGCTCAATCTTTGATAAACTTCACAGCACCGTTGTGGCATACGGTATTACCTAGATATTCTGGAGGTTTATTATGAAACAGTGTCTGATGGCACTCATGATGGTCCTGATGGCGCAGTCGGCTCAGGCCCGTCTGGTGACGAAAAACGTGGAGTACCGCCAGGGGGATACGGTCCTGGAGGGCTACCTTGCCTATGACGACGCGGTCAAGGGGAAGCGGCCCGGCGTGCTGGTCATTCATGAGTGGACCGGGGTCAATTCCTTCGTGAAGACGCAGGTGGAGCGCCTGGCTGCCCTGGGGTATGTGGCCTTCGCCGCCGACATCTACGGCAAGGGTGTGCGCCCGGCGACGCCTGAGGCGGCCGGCAGGGAGGCTGCAAAGTACCGGGGCAAGGACCGCTCTTTGCTCAGGGCCCGGGCCGCGGCAGGTCTCGACGCACTAGCGGCCAGCCCGCTGGTTGATGCGAGCCGGCTCGCGGTTACCGGCTACTGCTTCGGCGGTACGGCGGCGCTGGAACTGGCCCGAAGCGGAGCCAAGCTGCTGGGGACGGTGAGCTTCCATGGCGGT
>TBL_comb47_HYPODRAFT_10006379_pt1 | contig 12751 bp, 12 predicted proteins | sample TroBogypolimnion_40_FD_10682 | JGI IMG/M metagenome (IMG submission 10682)
AGCGCATGAGTTCCGCCAGGAGATACCCCGCCTCCGCCTCGACGCTGAATGATACGCTTTGGCTGCCGTCCGCGTAAATCGAGGCCTGGCCCCAGGCGCCGTTTTGGGTCTGAATCGGCGCGGCTTCGGTCTGCAAGGCCTGCAAGCCGGGCGCCGGCAGGCCGGCCGCGGCATAGGTCCCGGAAGACCGGGAGAGCAGCATGACCGAACCGCCCAGGAACTTACGCTGCTCGTGCAAAATGGCGCCGCCGGTCAAAACGCAGGATGCCGATGCCTTCGGGCTGATGATCAAACGGCTGTAGGCGTGATCGCCAGCGCGGCCAGGGTCGAGAGCGATGCGCGGGAACAGCGTCATCAGGTCGTTGAGGACCCGGCGCCGCGCAAAAGGCGGGGCGTATTGCGCGATGAGGCGCAGCATGGCCTTGCCTTCCCTGCCATAAGGAGCCTCGGTCAAGAATCTCTCGAATTCCGCCGCTGCGACCTCGCCGAGACCAGGTAGGGCGGGTGGCAGGGCGGCCGGCACGGCAGTAGATGCCGTTATCGGGGCCACCACGGTGACCGTCGAGACCATGACCGCTGTAGTCCCGGTCGAGACTATCGCGGCCGCAGCCACGGGCAGGGCCGGCGAGGGCGCCACCGCGGCCTGGACTTGAGGCATGTCCGCGGCAGGAATCGCAGCGGGCAGGTTCACGGCGGGAGGAGCTGAGACCGCCGGCGTGGGCGGAGCCGGAGGAGCCGACGCGGGAAGAACCGGAGGCGCCGGTGAGGGTGGAGCAGGCATGGGTACCGGCGGAGCTTCCTGATCCTTGAGGTCCTGTTCCGCCAAGGATGCCTGGGGCAACGGCACCTGGTCCATCTTCTCCAGCTCCCTCAAGGAAAAATAGGCGCGGAAATCCTTGCGCGACTTGCGCGTCAGGATCGGCCAATTGTCTCTGAGGAGGCTGCGGATGGACTCGCGCTCCGCATCCGTCAGGTTCTTCTCGCCCTGGCTCTTACTCAATATGAGGTCGATCTGCACAAGGACCTGGAGGCGCTGGCTGCTTTCCAAGCGTTGCACGATATAGGGCATATCGGCATGAACGACAGGGGTGGACACATCGGGCGGGAGCACGGTGCCATCCGGCTGGACCTGATAGCGCGCTTTCAAGAGCAGCCGGGAATCTATGTCGGAAAGAGGTTCGGCTTTGACGCTGTAGAGCGCCTGGGCTGCGGCATCCTGCCCGCGTGCGACGCCGGTCGCCATGCCGAGGCAGAGCCCTACCCAACAGATGAAGAAGCCGCGCCGCATCACGACGCAATTATGAATGAACGGGATTAAAGAAATGTTGCGGTTTTCGGCCGCCATAAGGCATAATCCCCCATGCCCGATCCTACGGCACGCAAGGCCGCCCAACTTGTGTTCCCGTCTTTCCGCTTCGGCCATGACGACCCGGAACGGGCCTTAGCCCAGGCGGATTCGGGGATGGGAGGATTCTGCCTCTATGGCGGCGAGGCGCGCCAGATCGCGGCCTTCACCTCCGAGCTTCAGGCCCGCGCCCGAACGCCGCTGCTGTTCTGCGCCGACTATGAGGACGGGGCCGCCTCCCACTGCCGGGGCGCGACCGCCCTCCCCTCGAACATGGGCATCGCCGCTTCCGGCCGCAGGGAATTGGCCCAGCTCAAAGCAGAGATCACGGCCCGGGAAGCCCTGGCCTTGGGCGTACGCTGGGTTCTGGCACCGGTCGTGGATCTGGCCTGCGAACCGATGAACCCCATAGTCAACGTGCGATCGTTCAGTGCGGACGCGCGCGTCGTGACGAGCTTCGCGCGATCCTATCTTGATGGCCTGCGCCGCCACGGAGTGCTGGGGTGTCTCAAGCATTTCCCAGGCCACGGGCGCACCTGCCTGGACTCGCACCTGGAACTGCCCGTGGTTCGGGCCGCTCACGGCCTCTTGGCCAGCAGCGATCTGGTGCCGTTCCAGGCCCTGGCCACGCGCGCGGATTCGATCATGGTCGCCCACCTCGCCATTCCTGCCTACGGCGGCGGGCGCATGCCTTTCTCACTTTCACCCGCGGCGAGCCGCCTGCTGCGCGGCCGCCTGAGGTTCAAGGGCCTGGTCGCCACCGACGCCCTGGACATGCGCGCCATCACCCGGCGCTGCCCAGAAAGCGCTGTCGCGGCTCAGGCCCTGCGCGCCGGCGCCGATATCCTGCTGGCACCCAAGAACCCGGAGCGGCTTGCGGCCGGCCTCTGCGCCGCGCTGGTGGACCCGCGGCTCAGGCGGCTGGCCGCACGGGCGCTCTCGCGCCTCCGCCAGGCGAAGGAAGATGCAGGGCTGTTCCGGGGGTCGCCGGGTCCGCGGAGGCGCCTGCTCTCCTGCGTGGGAGGCGCGCCTCACCAGCGCATGGCCGAACGCATGGCCGAAGCCTGCCTGGCCTGGCATGGCTCCTCATCCACTTTGACCGGCCAACGCTTGCTGTACGCGGAGCCTGGCGTTGCGCCGCGCGATTGGAAAGGACAGGATTTCCTCGCCACGCTGCGCTCGCTGGGAGCGACCGTGCGTCCCGCTTCAGAGGCTTCCGTCCGGTGTGGAGAGCCCTTGGTCCTGGGGGCCTTTCTCCGGCCCCGCGCTTACACCGGCCGCATAGCGCTGGGCTCCCAGGGACTAGCCGAAGCCCGGACGCTGGCCTCCCGTGCCGCCGCGACCATCGTAGCCTGCTTCGGCAGCCCGTTCGTCGTGACCGGCTTTCCAGGTCATAGCGGCCTGTGCGCCTTCTCCGGCGACGCGGCCGCGCAGAGAGCGGCGGCAAGAGCACTCTTGGGGCGAATTCCGGTCACCGGGCGCATGCCCGCAGCCATCGCGGCGGATCAGTAGAGCAGGTAGCGCCGGCGGGCCCGCTCAAACCTCGCGGCATCCAGATCGAACAAGTCCTTGATCTTTGCGGGGGCGGCACCGCCCTCGATCAGATGTTGGAATTCCCGGGAGCCCATCATCTTGCGGACCTCATCCCAGCGCCATTGGAAAGCCTTGGGGTGCGTTTGACGCACGACTTGCTCAATCCGGAGGAACACCTCCAGGGGCCGGAAGGCGTCGCGGTCCGACACCATGATACGCACGCCATGGCATACCTGGCCGGCGTAAACCGACTTCGCGGGGATGACATCCTGCGCAGTAAAGGAGACCCCCGCCATGGGAACCTTTTCAAGGCGCCCCAAAACAGTCCCGGCGTCCAGCCAAGTCGCGCCGACCCAGCCGAAGGGATGCGGCGTGCCGCGCCCCACGGAAAGATTGCTAGCCTCGAAAAGGCCTATGCCCGGATAGAGCATGGCGGCCGCCAGGTCAGGCATGTTCACGGACGGCACGACCCAAGGCAGGCCGGTCTGGTCGTACCACATCCGGCGCTTCCAGCCCCGCATGCGCACGATCTTGATCCTGAGACCCCGGACGCCCACTTTGTGCAGCAAGGCCATCTCGCCCGCAGTCAGGCCGTGGCGCACCGGGACAGGGAAATAGGCCGTGGGCGTGAGCGCCAGCAGGTCCCGATCCAAAAGCATGGGACCTTCCACGGTCAAACCGTTGATGGGGTTAGGCCGGTCCAGGACGATGAACGCGATGCCGGTCCGGGACGCCTCTTCCATGGCCATGCCCATCGTGGCGAGATACGTGTAGAATCGGGCGCCAATGTCCTGGATGTCGAACACCAGGGCGTCGAGTCCGTAGAGGTCGTCGCGCGTAGGCCGCATGCCGGCCATACCGCCGCGATAGAGGCTATGCACGGGGATGACGCGGCCCGCCAGGGTGATGGCGCCGCCGCCGATGGAGGCCTCTTCGCTGGCGCCGGCGAAGCCATGCTCAGGGGAAAAGATCGCCGCCAGGGTGACGCCGGGAGCCGCGGCCAGGACTTCGGCCGTGAGTCGTCCGCCGGAATCGCGGCCGGTATAATTGGTGATCAAGCCGATCCGGAGGCCGTGGAGTTCCCGGAAGCCGTCCGCTTCCAGGACGTCGATGCCGGTCCAGACCCGACCGGACGGGACGACGCCCCGGGGATGCAAGCGGCTGGCGCAGGCGGAGGCGCCGAGGCAGGCCAGGACACATCCAGAAACGAACGCTTGGCGAATCATGTCAGGACGGCCCCATGATGCCGCTCGCCTACTGGCAGGAAGAATCCAACAGGCTGCAGGACCCGCTGTTGGATGAACCGCAAACGCTGCCGTTGTAAGCGATCGACCCCGAAACGGTGGTCGGCGAGAACGTATTGCTCGTCACGGTCAAGGTCAGGGTGTTGGTCAAGTTGACGGGGCACGCGGAGCCCGACAGCGAGATGTTGCCGTTGGGTACCGCGATGAATCCGGTGACCGTGAACCGGGAATGGTCCGCGCTGAAACCCTCGGTAAGATTCAGACTCTCAGTCCAGCTCCCGGCCATGGTATAGCCGGACACGACACAACCGTTGAGGTTGGCCACCACGCTGCCCCCGTAGGTGGAGGTGCTGGCGGACACAGGCGTGATGGTGAAGTTGGAGCCCTCGGTGACGCCGATGCTGCCGCCTCCCGGACAAGGTACGGTGCCGGCGACCCGGAGCCCGGCCCTGCGGCTCACCAAGGCGAAGGCCCCGACCGAAGCCATGGCCGAACTGACCGCGGCTACGGGACCCTGGGAGCCCCCGCCCGAGCCGGACGTGTGGCAGGCGGTCCCGAACGCCGCACAGCAGAGCAGGCCCGCGACCGACGCACGCCGCACTCTCAGAGATTTCATACGCGCTTTTCCCTTCGCTTCATTATAATAAAGAATTGGACAGGCTTGACTGCCTCCTCATAGACCTGTTATAACTTCCCCAGCGCAATGTTATCCCACAAGAAGATCGCCGTCGTCGGCGCGGGGCACATTGGCGGAGCCCTGATCGGCGGCATGCTGCGCGCCAAGCTCACCGCCTCCAAAAACATCAAAGCCTCGCGGCGCAACGAAACGGCCTTGGCCGCCCTCAAAAAGCGCTGGGGCATCAACGTCACCACGGACAATAAGGCCGCCGTCCGCGGCGCCGACATCGTGATCCTGGCCGTCAAGCCCCAGGTCAGCCCCGAGGTCCTCACCGAGCTTGCCGCCGTCATCCGGCCGGAGCAGCTCGTCATCAGCCTCATGGCCGGCATCACCGCCAAGGCCATCGGCCAGAAGCTCGGCCAGCCCTGCCCCGTGGTGCGCGCCATGCCCAATACCCCTTGCCTCGTGGACGCGGGCGCCACCGCCATCGCCGCCGGCGCGCATGCCGGCGCGAAGGAGCTGGCCATCGCCGAGCGCATTTTTTCCTCCGTGGGACAGGTCGTGACCCTGCCCGAGAACTGCATGGATGCGGTGACCGGCCTTTCCGGCACGGGCCCGGTCTACATCTTCATGGTCATCGAGGCCATGATCGACGGCGGCGTCAAAATGGGCATCCCACGCAGCGTGGCGACCAGCCTGGCCACCCAGACCGTTCTGGGCGCGGCCAAACTCGTCCAGGAGACCGGCAAGCATCCCGCCATCCTCAAGGACGAGGTCACCACTCCCGGCGGCACGGCCATCAACGCCATCCACGTGCTGGAGACCAAAGGCCTGCGCAGCGTCCTCATCGACGCCATCATGACCGCGACGCAGCGCTCCCAGGAACTCAGCCGCCTCTACGGCGATTGAATGACGACAGCGCAAGACGAGTCCGCGTCCCCCCCTCCCGCCACCTTGGTCACCGCGCGGGAGCACCTGGAGGAGGTCGTCGCCGAACTACGCCATGAGCCGCGCCTGGCCATAGACACGGAGTCCAACGGCTTCTACGCCTACCAGGAACGCGTCTGCCTCCTGCAGATATCATCGGCGCGGGAGGATTTCATCGTGGACCCCATCGCCATCGCGGATCTCTCGGCCTTGGGCGAGCTGACGGCCGCGCCCCATATCGAAAAGGTCTTCCACGCCGGCGAATACGACGTCCTGTGCCTCAAGCGGGATTACGGCTTCGCCTTCGCCAACGTCTTCGACACGATGATCGCGGGCCGCCTCCTCGGGGCCAAGGAACTGGGCTTGGCGGCCGCCATCCGGATCTATTTCGGCGTCACCCTCTCCAAAAAGCTCCAGCGCGCGGACTGGGGTGTGCGTCCTTTGACCGACGCGCATCTCCATTACGCCCAGCTCGACACGCACTATCTGCTGCGTCTCTCGGACATCCTCCGCGACCAACTGCGCGAGAAGGGGCGCGACGGCGACGCAGCCGAGGCCTGCGCCCGGTTGGCTGAGATCGAACCCGTGATCAAGAACTTCGACCCAGACGGATTCTGGCGGCTCGCCGGCCGCAGCCGGCTTTCCTCCCGCCAGACCGCCTGCCTGCGGGAGATCTTTCTCCTGCGCGAGCGGCGCGCCAAGTCCATGGACCGGGCGTCCTTCCGGATCATGCCGGAGGACCTCATGGTCCATTTGGCCGAGGCCATGCCGGAAAACTCCGAGGACTTGGCCCGGGTGCGCGGCATGACACCGTATCTGCAGCACAAACTCGGCGGCGCCATCCTGGACGCGCTCGCCCGGGGCCGGACCGCCGAGCCGCCGTCCGAGCCGCCCCGCAGCGGCAAGCGCCGCAGCAACCGCGAGCGCCGCCTCTTCGAGGATCTGCGCCAATGGCGCAAGGTCCAGGCCGAACGCGAAGCAGTGGAGCCGGTGGTGATTCTCGACACCAAGTGCCTTCAGGAGCTCGCGCGCGCCGCCGCCGCCGATGAGCCCGACCCGCTGTGCAGCCTTTCCGCGCTCAAGCGCGGCCGTTACGGCGAGACCCTGCACGGTCTCCTGCGGCCGAAACAGAACTCTTAAGGCGGCGTCAGTAATGGCCGACCGGACAGAGCCCTTCTTGGCCCGGGCGGGGCTCGCCCTGGCGCAATGGACCGAGAAATGGTTCCCGGATTCTCTGGTCTTCGCCTTCCTGGGAATACTCGCCACCTTCTGCCTCGGCCTTTGCATCGGGCAGCCGCCGGCGCGCCTCGCCAGCGAGGGAGGCAAATCCTTCTGGGCGCTCGTCCCGTTCGCCATGCAGATGGCCATGGTCATCATCGGCGGCTTCACGGTCGCCTCGACCCCGGCGGTCTCCGTCCTGATCGAAAGGCTGGCGCGTGTCCCCAAGACGCCCCGCGGAGCGGTGGCCTTTGTGGCTTTCTTTTCCATGGCGTCGTCTCTGCTGTCCTGGGGCTTCAGCCTGATCTTCAGCGGCCTGCTGGTCAAAGCGCTGGCGCGCCGGATGAAAGACCTGGATTATCGCGCCGCTGGGGCCGCGGCCTATTTGGGACTGGGGGCGGTGTGGGCTCTCGGATTGTCCTCTTCGGCCGCACTGATGATGGCGACCAAGTCGGCCATGCCGCAGAAGCTCTTCGCGATCAGCGGCCGCATCCCCTTGACCCAGACCTTGTTCCTGTGGCAGAGCCTGCTCCTCGCGGCCGTCCTGGTCAGCGTCTCGGCGCTCATCGCGTACGCCTCGGCGCCCGGCGCCGGGCAAGGACGCAGCGCCGCTTCGTTCGGCGTGGACCTTTCGCCCCGCAAGCTGGACCTCGCGCCCGCGACCCGGCCGGGAGAATGGCTGGAGCACAGTCCCCTGCTCAACCTCCTGGTGGCGGGACTCTTGACCTGGTATCTGGCCCGGCTCTTCCTGACATCGCCGCATGGCCTCCTGGCGGCTCTGGACCTCGACACTTATAATCTGCTCTTCATCACGGCCGGCCTGCTCCTGCACTGGCGGCCCAAGCGCTTCACCGCAGCGGTGGCCCAGGCCGTGCCGGCCGCGGGCGGCGTGCTGATCCAATTCCCCTTCTACGCGGTCATCTTCGGCATGATCACCGGCGCCGGGATCTCGGATTGGCTGGCCCGCCTCTTCACTCGGCTGAGCACGCCCGGCTCCTACCCGCTCTTAGTCGCGTCCTACTCGGCTATTCTGGGGATATTCATCCCGTCAGGCGGGAGCAAATGGGCGGTCGAAGCGTCCTATATTCTGGAGGCGGCCAAGCTCCATCACGTGCATCTGGGCTGGGTGGTGCAGACCTACAACGCGGCAGAGGCGCTCCCCAACCTGATCAATCCCTTCTGGATGCTGCCCTTGCTGGCAATCCTCGGCGTCAAGGCGCGCGACCTGGTCGGGTACAGCTTCCTACAGCTCATCGTCCATGTGCCGGTGGTGTTCTTTCTTTGCTGGCTGCTGGCGCACACACTGCCATTCGTCCCAGTCCTGCCGTAAAGCCGCGGCAGGAAGATTCAGCTCTGAAGCTTGAAATTAATGACCTGCGGGAGCTTCACCGCCACCGGCCCGTTAGGGCCGACAGCCGGCGAAAAAATCATGCGGCGGCCCACCTCCTTCGCCGCCTGATCGAAGGCCGTCCCCCCCGAGTGTCCGATATCGACCGGGTTCACCCGGCCGTCAACGCCGATGTGCAGATAGACCAGCACTTGCCCCTCGCGGCCGGCGCGACGTTCGTTCTCAGGATAGAACCGCCGAAGGTTGGCCAGCAGCTCGTCGCGGTTAAGGAGCCTCGGGTACTGCAAGAGACCGGAACCTCCGGACCCGGTGCCTCCAGGCACCCCATAGTCCGAGCCCTGGCCGAAACCGCCGGTCTTGGCAGCGGTGCCGGAACCCTCGGGCGCCCCGCCCGGCGTAGGCGCGGGCTCCGGGAGCTTCGTAAGAACCTTGGTCTGCGGACCAGGCGTCACCCAATCCTTGGGCGGAGCCGGGACGGGGAGAACCGGCTTATGCGGATCGACCGTCTCAGCCGGCTTGGGCAATCCCGCCGCCGAAGGCGTCAGCTTCTTCGGCGCACCCAGCTTTGCCGGACTGCCGCCTAAAGGCGGAAGGCCGGTCAAATCCACCTCGACCGCGGACGGCGCCGCGGCCGGCTTATGGAATAGGCGGCCGCCGATCAAGAAGCACAGATGCAGGGCGAAGGATGCCCCCAGGCATTTCCAGAAAAGGTTCGAATCCGCCTTCCACCGCCCTGGCATAGTCGCGTCCCCGCCGCTATTGGGCTTTGACTTCGAGCCCGATCTTACGCACGCCCGCGCCGCGCACCAAGTCGAGAATCCCCACGATCTCGCCGTATGGTATGGCGCGATCGGCGCGCAGGGCCACCCGGACATCCTCTGAGACCGCCGTCATGGCCTTGAGCCTGGCTCCCAGCTCGGCCGGGCTCATGCGCTTTCCGGAAAGGAAGATCTCCCGGTCAGCGTTGAAAAGCACCTGCAAAGCGTCGGTGGCCGCCTGCTCATGGTGCGCGGCCTTGGGCAGGTCCACCTTCATGGCGCGGTTATGGATGAGCGGCGCCGTGGCCATGAAAATGATGAGTACCACCAGCAGGATGTCCACCAGCGGGGTGACGTTGATATTGGTGATGACGCCTTCGTCGCCCGCCAGGGAGGACATGCCCGCCCTACCCGCGCGGCGCGTGCTGCGCGCGCACCTGGGCCAGCAGGATGCGGCCGAAAGACTCGGTGCGGGCCAGCAGATCCTTGGCCTTGCTCGTGAGGTAGTTGTAGCTCACCACGCAGGGGATAGCCACGAAAAGCCCCACGGCCGTGGCGATCAAGGCCTCGGAGAGGCCCTGCATGACTACCTCCGGTCCGGAACCGCTGGCCCCCAAATCATGGAACGACTTGATGACGCCCAGCACCGTACCGAAGAGGCCGACAAAGGGCGCGTTGTTGCCCAAGGTCCCCAGGATCAGGAGACGGCGCTCCAAGCCGCGCTTCTCGGAAAGGGTCGCCGCCACCAGGTGATCCTCGACGCCCGCAGCGCCGTGCTGCGCCTGGGCCAGACCCGCCTGCAAGATGCGCGCCGCGGCGCCGGGATGCCCCGCGATCAGCTTTTCCAACTCCGGCAGGCCCTTGGAGCCCGAACCTCGGAGGAAAGCCTTGTCCAAGTCCGCCAACGCGGATTCCTCGCAACGCAGTACGATGCTCCGCTCCACGATGACGGCCAGAGCCACGACCGAACAGAGCAGGAGAAGATAGATGACCCAGTCTCCCCCGGTCAGAGCCACGCTTGCCAATATTTTCAGGTTCATATTATTGAGCGAACCGCTGGAGCTTGAGCAGCGCCGCGCACATCTCGGTGCGGACCATGGGATGCTGCTCAAAGGCCAGCCACAACAGGATTTGACGATACTCATCCGCGCCGCCCATCTCGCCCAGGTAGTGGATGGACATGGCCCGCACGAGCCAATCCGTGTTCTGGGCCAGGCGCAGCAGGGTCTCGCGGCCGAAGATGTCTCCCATGCGCCACTGGCCGGCCGCGGCATAGATCTGCACCGGCAGGGACAGGTCCATGCGTGCCATGTTGGCGACCTGGAACTGCATGGACGGGTTGTTCATGATGAGCATGGATTCAAGCGCCCCAAAGCGCGCCGTGATGTTGTGGTCGTTCGTCGCGTTCTGGAACAAGGACAGGTAGCGCAAATCATGCGTGTAGGCCAAGGCCGTCATGGCCGCGGCGCGCATCTGGGTATTGGTCCCCCTCTGCGCGGCCGCCTCCAGGGCACTGGAGAGCTCCATGTCGGTCACTCCGGCCAGCCCCTCGGTCAACAGGAATCCCAATTGGGTGTAGCGGGTCTTAAGCTGATACCCCGTCAAAGTCGAGATCCGGGCGAGGTTTCCCAGTGAGGCGTCCAGGGCCGCCTGGGAATCCGGGCGCGCGTTCATGCGGGACTGGAGCAGGCGCAGGAGAATCTGGTTGATCTGCGGATCGATGGCGATCTGGTTCTGGATCTTGTCGCGCGGAGCGGTGACGGTCAAAGGCTCCAGTTCGAAAGAGCCCAAGTCCACCGTCTGAGCGGGCGGGGAGACGGACGGCTGCTGCGCGGCGGCCGCCTGTGTGGACGCCTGCTGGGCCGCAAGAGGTGAAGCGGCCAACGCCGCGAGACCAGCGGCCACGCCCAGGACCGACAGCAGGCGGAGCGATTTCATGGTGATTTCTTAGGGAAAAGCTTGAGCGCCGCGATGCAGTACTCCGCGGCCACGAAGTCGTTCACCGTCTCCTGGCCGATGCGGGAGACGAGGAGATCATAGTCCCCGGCGGTGCCGTAATCGCCGAGGTAGCGGGCGGACATGGCGCGCACCAGCCAGCTGCTGCTTTCCAGGCCTTGGCGCAGGCGGATGAGCCCGGTCGGATCCCCGAACCGCGCCATGGCCCCGGAGGCATAGACGCGCAGGATGGGTTCGCCGTCACTGTCCGCGACCTGGCTAAAAAGGGGCAGGGACTTCTCGGGATGACCCCAGACGATCATGGCTTCCAAGGCCCCGAAGCGCACCGCGAGGTCCAGATGCATGAGCGCCTCGCGGAAGATATCGTAGTGCACCGCATCGTGGGTCGTCGCCAGGGCCACCATGGCCGCGGCGCGGGTCTCGCCATCGGCCTCCCAGCGGGCCATGTTGATGAGTCGTTCGCGGAACACCGGGTCGGAGTTGCTGGCGAGGGCTTCGGCCTCGGCCATGCCGATGTTCAGATAGCGGTTGCGCAACTGGTAACCGCCAGGAGAACCCAGAGAAACCAAGTCCCCCAGCGGCGTATTAGGTTGGACCTTGGAGAGGTCCACCTTGAACTTGGCTGGCGCTTCGACCTGCTCCATAAGCGCGGTGGTGATCTGCGCGTCGGTCTTGATGGGGGGCGGGGCTCCAGGCGAGGCCAGGGGCGGATTGCCGAGCTTCACGGCCGGCAAAGTGGGCATGGTCTCGACGCAGCCGCCGAAGGCCGCGACGGCCGCAAGGGCGCCAATCGCCCGCCAACGCTTCATGAAATCATCTTAGCAAATTGCACGCTCAGGTCATCACTTTTTCGCAATACCTGACCTGCACGTGTCTCTGTCAACGCTTCGGCGGTGGCCTTGCGGGCGCCGTCGCATGCCTCTGGGCCGGTATGGACGGCGCACCCTTTACCGTACTACTCTTTCATTCGCAACACCTTGCCAGTTTATCCTGGTGCTACCCTCACCGGGAGGGCCGGAACCCCAGGACGCAGCGGAAACCCGGGCCGCGCTCGCCCCGGAAGGCCGATCGCGCGTTGATGGTGCCGTCGTTCCACGAGCCGCCACGAATCACGTGGCTGAAGCTATCAGGACTTTCCCAGGCGCTTCCATCAATAGGCGCTCCATTATACGAATCGTGATACCGATCCTGTACCCACTCCCACACATTACCGGCCATGTCGCAAAGTCCTTGCTTCGTGTTGCCTGCCGGCTTCGAGCATACCGGCGCCGTCGGATCGTATCCGCAATCGGATAGCACAGCCAACTCGCAGGTTGCATCGCCATCACCCCAGGGATATTTCTGCTCGCGGCCCCCGCTTCGCGCCGCATACTCCCATTCGGCTTCCGTCGGCAGGCGCCCCCCCGCCCACTGTGAAAAAGTCCTGGCCTGCTCCCAATCCACCCCGACGACCGGCTGGTAGTCTCCTGCGAACCAAGGCCCTTCCGAGACCGAGATCGCTTTGGTACAAACGCCCGCATCAATGCACGCCCGGTACTGCTTGTTCGTCACCAGCGTCTGGGCCATTTCAAAAGACTTGACCTTGACTCTATGCCGCGGTTGGGCGGATGGAACGAAATCATCGGCGCCCATTATAAACGTTCCGCCCGGAATCCTTACCCATCGGATGCCGGCCCTGCCCGCCGTCGTCCTCCCGGGCTTAGCCGTCCTTCCCCATGACCCGGCGTGCGGAGTTGCTGACGCGAAGACAGATCCTTCGACTTGAGCACCGGAGTAGTTGACGGCAATCCCAGCCCCAGCCAC
>TBL_comb47_HYPODRAFT_10006380_pt1 | contig 12750 bp, 8 predicted proteins | sample TroBogypolimnion_40_FD_10682 | JGI IMG/M metagenome (IMG submission 10682)
CTGGGTCGCGCCGCTGGACAGGTTGATCCGTTCCACACCCTGCAACGCGACGTTGGCCGTGTTGTTAAACCAGTCGGGCGCGTAGTAGGTGGTGGCGAACGAGCTGCCATCGCTGAACTGCAGCGTCAGGTTCGCCGTCCCGGTGCTATCGCCGTTGCCGGAGTGGGCGATGACCGCGATCGATTGGTAGGTCTGGGGGGTTGTCAAAGCCAGCGTCCCTGACCCGATACCGGTGTCGCCGCTCAGAATCAACGCGTTGTTGTTCGTGTAGGGCTGGAATTGGAAGAGGCTGCCGTCGGCCGCGCTGAAGAAGGACCGGGAGCCGGGCAGACCGTAGGAAAAGCCCGGCAGGCCGCTCTGGTAAAACGCCGTCCCTTCGGTCACGTTCATCTCCACCGCATAGCTCGTGAACGGCGGGCCCACGGCGTTGCTCTCCACGACGACGTCGCGGTTGAAACCCGTCACCGCGATCGGGCGGTGGATCGGGTTTACCGTCAGGGTCACCACGCTGCTGGTAACGCTGTAGTGGACATTGCTGACCACATTGGCGGCCACCAGGTCGAAGCCCGCGCCGCTGTTGGTGAGGGCCACCGCAGCCAGCGTGTAATTGGCGTTGGTCGCGGCGGCGACCGGCGCCCCGTTTTGGTACCATTGCAGTGTTGGAAACGGGTTTCCCGCCACCACCGCGCTGAAGTTGGCGGCCGCCAATTCACTGACAGTGACGCTCGCGGGCTGCGTGACGATGGTGGCGGGGGTTTGTGTCGCGAGTTCGCCGCTGACCGCATAAATGCCGGTGGAACCAGCCCCCGAGACTTTCGAGAAGGCCAGGCTCACCAGTGGCTTATTGGTCGCGCCGGAAAGGCCGGCCAGCCCGATGGTGGTCTGGTAAAACCTCGGGTTGGTCGGTGCGCCGGACAGCGCCCCTGAGGTCAGGTTTACGCGCTCGACTCCTTCCAGGGCGTAACCACTGTTGTTGAACCAATCCGGCGCGGCGTAGTTGGTGACCAGTGTGCTGCCGTCCTTGAAGGTCAGCGTGAGCGTTCCCGGGTTGGTGCCGGTGGCGCTGGCAGAGTTGGCGAGGATGGCAATGCGCAGATAGGGCGCGGGCGTTACGAGTGTCAGCGTGCCGGTGCTCGCGCCGGTCGCGCTGCTCAACACCAAGGCGTTCTTGCCCGTGTACGGTTGGAATTGGAAGACAGTCCCGTCCCCCACGGCGCTGGTGAAGCTGCCCAACACCGGCAGTCCGTAGCTCTTGCCCGCCAGCCCGCTCTGATAAAACGCATTGCCTTCCCCGGGATTCAGTTCGGAGGCCGTGGCAAAGGGCGGGCCCGTTGAGGTGTTCTCAACCACCACGTCCCAATTAAAGCCAGTAAGGCCCGCCGGGGCCATATTGGCGGCGCGGGCGGGCGGAACCAAGAGGGCCAGCAGGGCTGCAAACGCCAGCCCCAACCTGCATGTTTGCTGGCAGTCCCTGCCAGTGAAACCCCCAGGACGCGAATAAAGTTGGCGATAAACCATCGGATAGGGGTTCTCTCACGAACCCAGGGAAACGGCAAGTTGATTCGCCATCCCGGGGGCGGCTCAACGAGCTACTCTGGTTTCCGGTTGTAAGTCACCAGATAGAGCTTGGTGCCCGCCAGGCTCTTGAACTCCGTAGGCAGTTTCGCACCGGAAAGGTCGTAGCAGATGCTCAGCGTGTCACCCTTAAGTTCGTAAATCGCGGGGAAGGTCTTGCCGTGGTTCGGACCTTCGGTGCCGGTGATGGTCATGCTCCTGGGCTTGGTCGTGGAATTGAGCGCATAGGTTCCGTGGTCGGGGGTCGCGCCCACCAACACCTCGTATTGGCCATGGTCGAGCTTGAGGCTGATGCTCTTCAAGACCGCGTCAGGCATGGGCTGCCCGCCCAATTCAGCCTTCGCGGGCGTCCAATGGCCTTGAATGGCCTTGGCGTCGTCGGGTGGCTCGGCGGCGAACCCGGTCAATGAGGCGGCCACCATCAGGCAAAGGTAAAGAACCTGCTCGAGATGCTTCAGCGGGTGGAACCGGCTCAAGAGCGGTAAACCACGGGACCCGCATAAATACGCGCTAATAGACATCATATTGAAATAATATAATGCGTCACGGTGCCGGGTCAATCCCCAGCAGGAAGCCGCGACGATGAGGGACGGGATCAGCCGCTGCTTTCAACCTCCTTGGTCGCGCCTTCACGGGATCTTAATGGAGGATGCGCTACACTCCTCGCACATGAAAGTTCGGAACCTAGATTTTAGTTCAGGGTGGCACGTCGCCCTCCCGAGATGGCTCGACCTCCCATACCGGTAACTAGCCTCTCACTATGTCATTTTCAGGTCCCACCCAACCAACGAGCAGCGGTCTCGGGGCCAAACCCTGGATACGGACGCGTTCATCCACCGGTCCGCCTCGGCGCGCTCGGTTTCTCGCGGCGGTGTTGAGCGGTTTACTGTTGGTGGCTCTCGCCGGCCTGGCGCTGGGCTTGCGGCAGGGTTTCCCGGCCGCGGCTACCGTGGCGCAATTGGACGGGCAGGGTCTGTTCAACCTGACCAATGTGTGGAACCTGCGCCTGAGGTTCGCGCCGGAGGAATGGAAGGCTCTCGAACCCAAAGGCGGGCGCGGGCCGTTCGGCATGGGCGGCCCGGGCGGCCCCGGCGGTCCGGGTGGCTTCGGCCCCGGCGCCGAACTGGCGCCGCTCCTCCTGCAGCAGGGGGACCTCAACCACGACCACCAGCTCTCCCGGGAGGAGTTCCTCGCCCTCGGGCGCCAGTGGTTCACCGCCTGGGACACCAACCATTCGGGATCGCTCAACGTCGCGAAAGTTCGGGCCGGCCTGAGTGCGATGCTGGGGAGCGTTCGCCGGACCGAGCCGCCCTTGGCGGCAACCAACGTCAGCGCCGCCGCCACCCGCGCCAAGACCGGTAACCTCAACGGCTACCCCGTGGTCCGCGCCGACCTGGATTTTGAAGGCTGGGTCTTCCCGGACGTCTCCGTGCGCTACAAAGGCAACAATACCTACATGACCTCCCGCAACTCGATCAAACGTCCGCTCAAGGTGGATCTCAATCACGGCTTCAAGGGCCGACGGTTGGGCGGCGTTACGGCTCTCAACCTCCATAACAACGTTAACGATCCCAGCGGGATGAACGAACCACTCTCCTACTGGTTGTTCCGCGACGCCGGCGTGCCCGCGGGTCGGACGGCTTACGCCCGCGTCTTCCTTTCTGTGCCCGGCCAATACACCAACCGCTACCTCGGCCTCTATTCCATCGTGGAGAATGTCGACAAGAACTTCGCCTTTTCCCGCTTCGGCACCAAACGCGGTTCCCTCTTTAAGCCCGTCACCCGCCAGGTGTTCGAGGACCTGGGGGACAATTGGTCCGCCTACCAGCAGGCCTACTTGCCCAAGACCCCCATTTTGGACCACGAGGCCAAGCGGGTCATCTTGTTCAGCAAACTCGTGTCCCATGCCGACGACCGGGAGTTTGCGGCCCGCTTGGAGGAGTTCCTCGACCTGGATGAGTTCGCCCGCTTCATGGCCGTCACCGTTTGGCTCAGCAACATGGACAGCATCCTCTCCATGGGACAGAACTTCTACGTCTATTTGCACCCGAAAACCCAACAGTTCCAATTCCTGCCCTGGGACTTCGATCACTCCTTCGGGCAGTTTCCCATGGCCGGCAGCGCCGACGAGCTCGAGCATCTGCGTCTGTCGCAGCCCTGGGGCGGGCGGGTCTTGTTCCTGGAACGCGTCTTCAAGGTCGAAAAATTCCGCCGGCTCTACCTCGCTCGGCTCAAGGAATTCAGCCAGACTATCTTTGAGCCGGGGCGCATCCAACATAAAGTCGATGAGCTCGCCCCCATCCTCCGACCGGCGGTCCAGGAGGAATCAGCGCCCTTACTCGCCCGCTTCGACCGGGTGGTGTCGGGAGAGGCGGACCTCCAGGGCGGCTTCGGTGGTCCAGGGGGCGGGGGCTCGCCCTTTGGCGGCCCTCCGGCTGGGTTCGGGCAGGCGATGAAGCCCATCAAAACCTTCGTCGCCGCCCGATCCAAATCGGTCAACGACCAACTCGCGGGAAAATCCCCGGGGACCACACTGTCGCGCTCCGGTCCCGGCGGCCCTCCCGGCGGCGGACGCGGCGGCCCCGGCGGTCCGGGGGGTGGTCCTGGTAGGGGCGACCCCGGCGGCCCTCCCGGCCGTGGTGGTCCGGGCGGTTTCGGACCCGAGATGTTCCTGGCACAGGCTTTCATGACCGCCCTCGACGAGGACCATGACGGCACGGTTACCCCCGTTGAATTCGATCGGGGCTTCCTGAAGTGGTTTGATTCTTGGGACCGGCTCCACCAAGGGGGTTTTGAGCGAGGCGCAACTCCAGGCCGGAATCAACCAGGATCTCTCCCCGTTTCGCGGCGGTCCTCCTGGCGGAGATGGCTTTGGGCCCCCGCCCGACGGGTTCGGCCCGCCCGATGCTGACCTTGATTTTTAAGAAACACCCCCAATGGACTGAACTATGCAAATCGACCAAACCCTGCACGAACTCTTCTGGAACCCTACCGAACTGGCCTCGCTGCCGAGCCTCATCCTGAGGCTGGTAGCAGCCGCGGTGCTTGGGCTGCTGCTGGCCCAGGCTTATGTCCGCTTCGGCCAATCCCTCTCCAACCGGGTCATCTTCGCCCGGAACTTCATTGTCCTGACCGTGACCACCACCCTGATCATCAGCATCGTCCGGTCCTCGGTGGCCTTGTCCTTGGGCTTGGTGGGGGCGCTCTCGATCGTGCGGTTTCGCGCCGCCATCAAAGAACCCGAAGAACTAGCCTTCCTATTCCTGGCCATTAGTATCGGCCTGGGCTTGGGGGCCGGCGCCGCCATGGTGACGATCGTCGCCCTGGTGCTGATCCTCGGGCTCCTCGCGATCCGCAACTTGGTGGGCCGCAAGCCCGGCCCCCCGAACCTCTATCTGACCGTGGCCAGTCCGGCGTCCGCCAACCTCAGCCCCACCCAAATCCTCGAAGCCCTCGCCGCCGCTAACGCCGGGGCGACCTTGAAGCGGTTCGACCAGACGCCCGACTTGTTCGAGGCGGCGTTCGTGGTCGACTTCAAAGATGTGGGCAGTTTGGAGCGGTTCACCCGGCGTGTCCGCGAGTTGTGTCCACTGGCGCGCATTAGCTGCCTGGATGACCGCGGACTCGGCGCGTGAAACCCGGAGGAAAACGGGCATGAATTCGACGCTCCCCAATCCGCGTTACGAGCGAAAGTTCACCACCCAGACGCTCCACGTTCCCGAGGTCCTGGCGCTCGTTGGCCGCCATCCCGCACTGTTTCGGGAGATCTACCCTCCCCGGATGGTCCATAACCTCTACCTGGATTCCCCGGATCTCCGGGATTACCAGGACCATGTCAGCGGCGTGGCCCATCGCATGAAGACCCGCATCCGTTGGTATGGTTCCTGGTCCGGAGCCGCCCTCGCGGCCACCGTCGAATGGAAGCTCAAATCTGGTCTGGTCAGCGGGAAGGCCACCCAGCCGCTACCGCCCCTGTCGATGAACGGGAGCGTCTCCCTGCCTGGCCTCAAGGCGGCCTTGGCGGCCGCCACCCTCCCGCCCCGGCGGCGCTTCGCCCTGGACCAACAGCAACCCTCCCTCCTCAACCGTTACCATCGCCACTATTTTCTGAGCGCCGATCGCCGCTTCCGCCTGACCGTGGACTCGGGTCTCCAATTTGCCGCCGCGCCTCCGGCCGCGACCCTGGGCGCGCCCTTCCACCCACCGACTTCCTTGGTGGTGATCGAATTGAAATATGACCTCGACGCCGCCGATCCGTGCCGAGGCCATTACCAACCGTCTCCCCCTCCGCCTGGCGCGGTGCTCGAAATACCTGCTCGGGATAGACAGCCTCAAAGCCTAAGCGGGGCGGTCGGACTGCGAGGGGTGCGGGTGCGGGTTCGACTCGGTGGCCTGGCCCGATTTTCCTATTTTCCGGGGGCATTTTCTGGGGTATGGTGACGCCATGGAAGAACACAATTCCCCCAAAGGGATATCCTTCATGGGGCGGCTTGGCTTGGCCTGCCGGTTGATTTTCAACGGAGAGCTCGCGCGGCGGGCCGCCGCCGGGCTCGAGGTCCGGGCTGCCAAACCGGCGGCCCCAACGACGCCCAAGGCGATCCCGCCAGAGCGGCTTCACGCCTCGGCCTTGCTTTTGTTGAGCGCCCTCCAGCGCGAAGGGCGCCTGGTGGATTTCCTCCAACAGGAGGTGGCCGGCTTTTCTGACGAAGAAATCGGCGCCGCGGCCCGGGTTGTCCACGGCGGCTGTCTCAAGGTCCTGCGCCAGTATTTTGAACTCGATCCCGCCAGCCCGCAGACCGAAGGCGAGGCCGTGACCCTTCCTGCCGGTTTTGACGCGCAACGCTTTCGGCTCACCGGCAACGTGGCGGGACAGCCTCCCTTCCGGGGCACACTCAAGCACCACGGTTGGGTCGCCCGGCAAATCCGCATGCCCGTGTTGAATGACGCGCTCGACCCTCGGGTGCTCGCGGCGGCGGAAGTGGAATTGGCCTAGGCCTCCCTTATGTCTCGCTACGCTATTGGCATCGACTTGGGCACCACGCACTGCGAGTTGTCGCACGTTGATTTGACGGCCGAAACTCCCCGCGACTGGCGGGAGAGCCTGCTGGGGATTCCCCAGTTGACGGCCCTGGGCACAATCGAGGAGAAGTTCCTCCTCCCCTCCTTCCTTTATTTGCCGAACGCCGGCGAGTTCCCGGAGGGCGCCATCGCACTCCCCTGGGATAACCAGGCCGTCGAATTCGTCGGCGAGTTCGCCCGCAGCCAAGGGGTCAAAACCCCCGCCCGGCTGGTGGCCTCCGCCAAGAGCTGGCTTAGCCACGCGGGCGTGGATCGCAATAGCCCGCTGCTGCCGTGGCAGGCCCCGCCCGAGGTGCGGCGCCTCTCGCCCGTCGAAGCCTCGGCTCGTTACCTCCGCCACTTGGCCGCCGCCTGGAATTACCGTTTCGCCCGCGGCCAAGCGGGGGAGGGTCATGCCATCGCCGGACAGGAGGTCATCCTGACCGTTCCCGCCTCCTTCGATGCCGCGGCGCGCGAGTTGACGCTCGCGGCGGCCACGCACGCCGGCCTCGAAAACGTCACCCTGCTCGAAGAGCCCCAGGCCGCGCTTTATGCCTGGATCGAGGCTATGGGCGAGGGGTTCCGTCACCACGTCCGCAAAGGCGACATCATCCTGGTCGTCGATGTCGGCGGCGGCACCACCGATTTTTCCCTCATCGCCGTTACCGAGCAGGGGGGCGAGGTGCAGTTTACCCGCCTGGCGGTCGGCGATCACATCCTGCTGGGCGGCGACAATATGGACCTCACGTTGGCCCACCATCTGAACTCGAGCCTGGCCGCCGCCGGCAAAAAGCTCGATGCCTGGCAGTTCACCTCACTCACCTACGGCTGCCGCCAGGCCAAAGAACTCCTCTTCAACGACCCGAAGCTGCAGCGAGCCCCGATCTCGATTCCCAGCCGCGGCTCCGGCCTCATCGGCGGGACACTCAAGACCGAGCTCACGCGCGAGGCCCTGGCGAGCATCCTGACCGATGGGTTCATCCCGCAGGTCGCGGTGTCGGAACGGCCGCAGACCGCCCGCCGCACCGGGTTGGCGCAGATGGCCCTTCCGTACGCTCAGGATGCCGGCATCACGCGGCACCTGGCCGCCTTCCTGAGCCGCCAGGCCCGCGCCCTCGAAACCACCGAGGGAGCCCCGGGCCTGGCCCACGGCCAGGCCTTTGTCCATCCCACCGCCATCCTGTTTAACGGCGGCGTCTTCAAGGCCGGGGCGCTCAAGGAACGCGTCCTCGAGGTGCTCAATCAGTGGCTGGCCGCCGATGGGGGCGCCCCGATCAAAGAACTGGCGGGGGCCGACCTCGACCTCGCCGTCGCGCGCGGCGCGGCCTATTATGGCTGGGTCCGCCACGGCCACGGCGTCCGCATCCGCGGCGGCACCGCCCGTTCCTACTATGTCGGGGTCGAATCCGCCATGCCGGCCGTGCCCGGCTTTGAGCCTCCCGTGAAGGCCCTCTGCGTCGCGCCCTTCGGCATGGAGGAAGGGACCCAAGCGGATGTCCCGCCGCAGGAGTTCGGCCTGGTGGTGGGTGAGCCGACCCGATTTCGGTTTTTTGCTTCGTCGCTCCGCCGCAACGACAAAGTGGGCGAGCTGTTCGAGGACGCCGTCGGGACCGAGGAACTCGAGGAACTGGCCCCGATCGAAACGGTCCTTCCCGCCAATCATCGCGATCCCGGCAAGCTCGTTCCGGTCAACCTCCAGGCCGCCGTGACCGAGATCGGCACCCTCGAAGTCCGCTGCCTGGAAAAAGGCGGCGAAGGCTCTTGGAAGCTCGAATTGAACGTGCGGATGAAGGGCGAAGAGGCGCGGCCGCAATGACCACCGTCGGGCACGCCGATTACCTGGTCGGCATCGATCTGGGCACCTCGAACTGCGCGGTGGCCTTCGTCGAGCCGTCCGGGGGGGCGGAGGCGCCGGTCAACGATTTCGCCATTCCTCAACTCCTGCGCGCCGGGGAGACCGCCCCTCGGCCCTTGCTCCCCTCCTGTCTCTACCTGCCCAGTCCGCACGAGATCACGCCCGAGGCCGCACGCCTTCCCTGGGGCGGCGAACCCGGCTGCATTGTCGGGGAATTCGCTCGCTGGCAGGGCGCGCGCGTGCCGGGCCGCCTGGTCGCCTCCGCCAAAAGCTGGCTCTGCCATCCTGCCGTGGACCGCTCCGCCCCCATCCTCCCCTGGGGCGCGGCGCCCGAGGTCAAAAAACTCTCCCCGGTCGAGGCTTCGACCCGGCTGCTCGCCCATATCGCCCACGCCTGGGATTTTGCCCATCCCGACGCCTTGCTGGCCGCCCAGGAGGTGATCGTGACCGTGCCCGCTTCCTTCGACGAAGCCGCCCGGGCGCTCACCGCCAGCGCCGCGCGCCTGGCGGGCCTCGAAAAATTTACCCTGGTGGAAGAACCCCAAGCCGCCTTCTACGACTTCACCGCCCGCCATCGCCACGACCTGGCGACCGTGCTCGAAGGCCTTCGCCTGGTCCTGGTGGTGGACGTCGGCGGCGGCACGTCGGATTTCACGCTCGTCCAGGTCGGCTGCGGCCCCGAGGGCCCGGTCCTCCGCCGGATCGCCGTCGGCGATCACCTCATGCTCGGCGGTGACAACATGGACGCGGCCCTGAGCCGAAAAGCCGAGGAACGCATGCTGGCCGGCGGACGCAAGCTCAATGCCACGCAGTGGACCCAACTGACCCAGGTGGCCCGCACGGCCAAGGAAGCCCTCCTCAGCGCCAACGCCCCCGACCGGCACAACCTCTCGGTCGTCGCCGAGGGCAGCCGGTTGATGGGCGGTACCCTCTCCACTTTCCTCACGCGCGCAGAAACCGGGGAGATCATCCTGGACGGCTTCTTCCCCGCTGGCGGACCCGGCGAGGCTCCGCAGCGCGGTGGGCGGGTCGCCCTCCAGGAACTCGGACTGCCCTACGCCCAGGACCCCGCCATCACCAGGCACTTGGCCGCCTTTCTCCGCACCCATGCCGCGGCAGGCTTAACTGCCTTGGGGGCGCACCCCGGCCAAACGGGCGCGCTGCCCCGGCCGGACGCGATCCTCCTCAACGGCGGGGTCTTCAACTCTCCCCAGATTGCCGAGCGCCTGGTTCAAGCGGTTTCCCGCTGGTGGCCGGAGGCCGCACCCATCCCCTTGCTGGGGCACGATTCCCTCGAATTGGCGGTGGCCCGTGGCGCCGCTTTTTACGGCCTGGTGCGGCGGGGTCTCGGACGTCGCATCACCGGCGGGGCTGCCCACGCCCTCTATGTCGGCATCGACCCGGCGGGGGCCACGGCCCCGGCGGCCCTCTGCGTCATCCCGCGCGGCCAGGAGGAAGGGCAGGTGGTCGAGTTGGGCGACCGTGTCTTCCACCTCACCCTGGGTCGCCCCGTGCGCTTCCCCCTGTTTTCCTCCGCGGCGGACCGCCTCGAACGCTCCGGCGAGATCGTCCCCGTATCCGAGGACATGCGGGCCTTGCCCCCCATCCACACCCTGCTCAAGGGCAGCGCCGGCAAAACCGGAAAGGTCCCCGTGCATCTGCGGTCCTCCCTCACCGAGATCGGCACCCTCGAGTTGTGGTGCGTCGCCAACACCTCCACCGAACGCTGGCGGCTCGAATTCGAGCTGCGCGAGGGGCAATCCCAGCCCGAACCCACCGTCACCGAATCCATGCCCGCCTCGTTCGCCGAAGCCCGACGCTGGGCGACCCTGATTTTCGGCGCCAAGCCCCCCCCGCCCGCCGTCCTCAAGGGACTCCCCCCGAAAGATGTCCGCCAGCTTTGGAGCTCGCTCGAACGCACCCTCGGCCCCCGCTCCGAATGGCGCCTGCCGGTCTTGCGCGAATTATGGGGCGAACTCTTCGCCGGCGCCGCCCGCCGCCGCCGCTCCGCCGAGCACGAGCGCATCTTCTTCCAACTCCTGGGCTTTTCCCTCCGCCCCGGTTTCGGCTATCCGCTCGACGAATGGCGCGCCGAGCAATCCGCCCGCCTCTTCGCCGAAGGCGTGACCTTTCACAAAGAAAAGGTCGTCTGGAACGAATTCTGGGTCTTCTGGCGGCGCATCGCCGGCGGTCTTACCGAGGCCCGTCACCGGGAAATCTGGGCCTTCCTCCGCCCGCAACTCCTGCTCCACCTCCCCGGGTCGGCGCCCAAACACGCCCTCAAGTCCAAAGGCGTCCAGCCTCAGGGTCTGGACGAAATGGTCCGCCTCGCGGCCGCGCTCGAACACCTCGATCCCGCCGATAAGTCCGCCCTGGGCGATGGGCTGGCCGGCCGCCTGCGCGCACCCGAGGCCGGGGGCGGCCCCGGGGCCTGGTCCCTCGGCCGGCTCGGCGCCCGGGCGCCTCTCTATGGCAGCTTGCACAAGACCGTCCCGCCTGAGCTTGCCACCCGCTGGATCCAGTGGCTGCTCGACCCCGCCGCCCTCCGCCGCGAGGGGGTCCTATTCGCCCTCGCCCAAATGGCCCGCCTGACCGGCGACCGCTCCCGCGACGTGGATGACGCGACCCGATCCGGCGTCCTCGAGGCGCTGCGCGCCGCCGCCGCGCCGCCTTCCTGGCAACAGATGGTCCGCGAGGTCGTCGTCCTCGAGGCCGCCGACAAAGCCCGCGCGCTCGGGGATTCGCTGCCGGTCGGGCTTTCCTTTGCGGAGCAACAGGAGTGATCGGCCGCGGACCTTGGACCGGCCCCGCTGTTCCCAGGCTTTACCTGGGAGGATCCCCCAGGCATCCTGCCGCTCTTAATCGCATGATGACCCCAGTGCCACTGACCGAGTTGAACGAGCGGATGTGCCGTTTTCGCGCGCGCATGGACGCCGACTATCCCAGTTGGGAAATGGCCGCGTTGCTCGGCCGCGTGAACCAATATTATTTCACCGGCACGCTTCAGGATGGCTTGCTCCTCGTGTTGCGCGAGCGTGAGCCGGTGTTTTGGGTGCGTCGCAGCTTCGCCCGCGCTCGCGCCGAATCACTATTCCCCGACATCCGGCCCATGAGCAGTTTTCGCGAGGTGGCGGCGGCCGCGCCGGACACCCGCGCCGTCGTCCATATCGAGACTGAGATCGTGCCGGTCGCCTTGCTGCACCGGTTTCGCAAGCACTTTGTCTGTCGCGAGGTGGCCTCACTCGATACCCAGGTGGCCAGGGTTCGCTCGGTCAAGAGCCCTTACGAACTGGACATCCTTACCCGCACGGGCGCCGTCCACCGCGAGATCCTCGAAGACGACCTGCCGGCGCTCTTGCGCGAGGGCATCAGCGAGGCCGAGTTCGGCTGCCAACTTTTTACCTTGATGGTCCGCAAGGGCCATCAGGGCATCGCCCGCTTTGGCATGTTCGGCGTCGAAGTCGCCGTGGGCCAGATCGGGTTCGGGGAAAACTCCATCTATCCCACCAACTTCGACGGGCCCGGCGGGTGCCTCGGCCTCGAACCGGCCGCGCCCGTGCTCGGCAGCCGCGAGCGAACCCTGCGGCACGGCGACCTGGTGTTTGTCGACATCGGTTTCGGCCGCCAGGGGTACCACACCGACAAAACCATGACCTACATGTTCGGCCGGCCGTTGCCCGACGACGTGATCGCCGTCCATCGCCGTTGTGTGGAACTGGAACGGCAACTGGCCTCGTCACTCCGGCCGGGGGCTATCCCCTCGGGCATCTACGCCGATGTGATGGATCGTCTCGATCCGGAGTTCCGCCAGAACTTTATGGGCTATGGCGAGCGTCGGGCGGCCTTTCTGGGCCACGGCGTCGGCTTGCAGGTGGACGAACCCCCGGTTATTGCCAAGGGTTTCGATGAACCCCTCGCGGCGGGCATGGTCCTCGCGCTCGAGCCGAAAAAGGGAGTGCCCGGCGTGGGCATGGTCGGCACCGAGAACACCTTCCTCGTGACTCGCGACGGGGGCAAGAGCCTGACCGGATCCAATCCGGGCCTGATCCTGGTCTGACCTCCGCCACCTCAGCGCCCTAATGGGAGAAAGCGGTTGCCCATCCCCAAGGGCAAGGTCCGCGTCGCCCAGCCGTTGCAAACCGCGGGCGCATTGGTCACGGTCATCCAAGTGACCGGGGGCATGCGGTTGGTGACCAGGCCGATCGCTGAAACCCTGGCCGTGAACAGCGTGCCCGCCGCGACCTGCTTCTCGATCTCCGCCC
>TBL_comb47_HYPODRAFT_10006381_pt1 | contig 12750 bp, 13 predicted proteins | sample TroBogypolimnion_40_FD_10682 | JGI IMG/M metagenome (IMG submission 10682)
ATCGCTCCTTTGGTGTCGCGGCCGTGCATCGGATTAGCCCCCGGAGCAAAAGGCGCACCGGCTTCTCGACCGTCAGGCGTGGCACCGGTTTTCTGACCATAGACCACGTTTGAAGTAATGGTTAGAATTGATAAAGTCGGTTTAGCACCGCGATAAATATGATGCTTGGAAAGTTCAGCGTTAAAATCGTTAACTAGTTTAATGGCAATATCATCAACTCTTTTATCATTATTGCCATATTTAGGATAGTCGCCATTAATTTCAAAAGCTGTAGTTATGCCCTCTTCATTTCTCAGTGGCACCACTTTAGCATATTTAATCGCTGACAAAGAATCGGCGGCTACCGATAAGCCAGCCAAACCGTAAGCAACTAGGCGATCAACGTTGCTGTCGACTAAAGACATCTGAGCCCGTTCGTAATAATATTTGTCATGCATAAAATGGATGACATTCATGGTTTTGATATATTCGCTAGCCAAAAAGGAAAGGCTCTTTTTAAATTCTTTAAGTACCTGCTTGTAATCCAGCGTCTTACCACTTAGAGGGCCAATACTATCGATTATTTTCAGACCGCTCATTTCATCTTTTCCTTCGTTAAGAGAAAGCAATAAGGCTTTAACTAAATTACATCGAGCGCCAAAATATTGCATTTGTTGGCCAATGGCTAATTTGGAAACACAGCAAGAAATTCCGTAATCATCGTGACCACTAGTCTCTCTCATTAAATCATCGTTTTCATATTGAATCGAAGACGTCTTGATGGAAACTTCCGCGCAGAATTTTTTAAAATTATCTGGCAAATCTTTAGACCATAAAACTGTTAAATTTGGTTCTGGCGAGGGGCCAATATTAAACAGGGTTTGCAGGAAACGATAGGAAGTTTTAGTAACCTTACTCTTGCCATTTTCAAACATGCCGCCGATTGATTCAGTGAGCCAAACCGGATCGCCAGCAAAAAGTTGATTATATTCATTCGGCCTTAAATGCCGTACTAATCTAAGTTTTATAATAAACTGATCAATTAATTCCTGGGCTCCTTCTTCATTAATTAAGCCTTCCGATAAATCATGTTCTAAATAGATATCGAAGAAAGAACTGACATTGCCCAAGCTCATCGCCGCCCCATCTTGTTCTTTTAAAGCCGCTAGATAAGCAAAATAAGTCCATTGAATCGCTTCACGGGCGTTTTTAGCAGGCGTCGAAATATCAAAGCCATAAGCCGCTGCCATTTCTTTCATGGCTTCTAAAGCCTTAATCTGTTCGCTAATCTCTTCGCGCAAACGAATAACTTCCTCGGTCATTTCCGAGGGGTCAAGTTTATTTTTATCTTCTTTTTTAGTTTCAATAATATAATCCACTCCGTAAAGAGCTACGCGGCGATAATCACCAATAATTCGGCCTCGAGCATAGGCGTCTGGCAAACCGGTTAAAATACCCGTTTTGCGCAGCAGTCGCATCTTATCGGTGTAAGCATCAAAGACGCCTTCGTTATGGGTTTTACGATATTTGGAAAATATTTCTGAAACCGTCTTATCAAGAGTCACGCCATTTTCTTCACAAGCTTTTTCAATCGAACGCAAACCGCCAAAAGGCTTAATGGCCCGCTTTAAAGGTTCATCGGTTTGTAAGCCGAAAATTATTTCTAGTGATTTATCAATATAGCCTGGTTTGTGACTCGTAATACTGGAAACCAAGTGATTATCAATTTTTAAAACTCCGCCCCGTCTTGTCTCTTGTTTTAACAAGTATTCGCATTCACCCCATAACCTTTGAGTTTTTTTGGAAGGACCAAACAAGAAGGAGGCGTCGCCTTGATAAGGGGTGATGTTTTTTAGAACAAAAGATCTGACATCTAATCTATTTAAATGAGTAAACCGAAGCTCGCCCAGCGGTTGGCAATCAGTGGTTTTTTTATGTTTAACCGTGGTTTTTTTAATAACTTTTTTCATATAGGCAACCTAAAATATTAGTTTTATCACTAATATTTTATTTCTTATTTATTATTCAATGACAATGCGAGCGTCTAAAACTTTAGCTCCTTTACCGGCCTCCAGCACGAATAAAGGATTAATATCCATCTCTTTAATTTCTGGAAAATCCGATAATAATTTAGCTAAACGCAAGACGCATTCGACAATCGCTTCTTTATCTGAAGGCTTAGCACCCCTAGCACCTTCTAAAATGTTTTTAGATTTTAAACCGTCAATCATTTTAAAAACATCAGCGCGACTTAAGGGATTTAAACCGAAAATTACATCTTTAATAATTTCCACATAAACGCCGCCCAAACCTAACATAATGGCGTCGCCCAAACTGGCATCTTGAACACTGCCCAAAATTAATTCCACACCCGGGTCTAAAATCATTTCCACCATTAAGACTCCTTCCAGTTTTGCCTCGGGACGATTAACCGCCACGCGCGCCATCATTTCTTCAAATTTAGCACCAGCTTCTTCCGGAGCGACATGCAGCATGATACCGCCAGCATCACTTTTATGGAGAATCTCTTGAGAGACTATTTTAAGAACCATTGTTTTACCAATTTCTTTGGCAATTACTTCTGCTTCCGCCCGGTTATGAGCTAAACGGCTGGTTAAGACCGGCAGACGATAAGCGGCTAAAATAGCCAAAGCTGAGGCCTCCGGAAAAGAATGAATACCACTGGCCTTGGCTTGTGCAAATATTTTAGACACCGCCTCACGGTCAACATCATCAAATTCAGTTATCGGTTCAATTTTTGACTGGGTATCTTGATGGAATTTTTCTAAAACGCTTAAAGACTTAATCGCCGACTCGGGATAAGAATAAGCGGCAATTCGATTATTATTTAAAATTGCCAATCCGGGGGCGACTAATTCTTGCCCCATAAAAGCGGCGACTATCGGCTTATTATATTTATCGCGCGCCGCGATTATTACTTTAGCCGTGGCCTCAATTTCCGTCATCGATTGCGGAGTTAAAATAACTACTAGAGCATCGACATTTTTATCAACCATCACCGCCTCAATGGCCGCCGAAAAACGATCCGCCTTAGCATCGCCTAAAACATCAATCGGATTATGAATATTGGCTTCAGAGGGCAAAGCAGCCGCTAAAGCTTGCTTAGTGGTGTCATCTAAAGTAGCGACCGATAAACCAGCTAAAACAGTCGCATCGATGGCGAGTACTCCTGGACCGCCAGCGTTAGTCACAATGGCCAAACGGGCCGCGCTCTTAACTTTGTTTGTGCTAAAGACTTTAATATAATCAAACAGTTCCTCAGCGGTGTTGGCTCTGATAATACCGCTTTGACGAAATAGAGCGGCATAAGCGGCGTCATTACCGGCTAAAGCTCCGGTGTGCGAAGCGCTGGCACCCGCTCCGGCTGAAGTCTTGCCGGACTTTAAAACTACCACTGGCGTTGGTTTAGAATTATGACTCATCTCTTTGATTTTGGCCATCAATTTTTTAGGTTCCGCTAATTGCTCAGCATACATGGCGACAACATCAGTATCTTCATCATTTTTTAAATAATGTAAAATATCGGTTTCATCTAAAACGGCCTTATTACCCACGCTGATAAATTTAGAAAAACCAATTCCCATGCTAGTGGCACAATCTAAAATAGCGGTGCACAGCGCGCCGCTTTGAGAAATAAACGCGACGTTGCCGGCCGCTGGTGTAAAAGCCGCAAACGAAGCATTTAATTTTAAAGAGGGATTAATAATACCTAGGCAATTAGGGCCGATTAAAGCGATATCATATTTAAGGCAAATGTCCTTAACAGAGTTTTCTAAATCCGCTTTACCAGCTTCTTTAAAGCCAGCGGAAATAATAATAGCACCTTTAATTCCCAAAGAACCGCCTTCTTCTAAAACCATCGGCACAACCGCAGCTGGTACCACAATCACCATTAAATCAACGGGCGCCGCAATCGCCGTTAGAGATGGATAACATTTTAAGCCGCAAAGCTCCTCCGCTTTGGGATTAACCGGATAAACTAAACCGGAAAAACCCTGAGCTAAATTTTTAACAATGTCGCTGCCCACACTGCCGATTTTAGTGGAAGCACCGACAATCGCCACTGAACTTGGCTTAAAAACAAAATCTAGATTAGGCATAATAAACTTTTTTAATATATTATTTTTTATAAACAAAAATGATTAATAAACTGTTTAAATATTAACTCCTCCTATAGTATACCGCGTAATTACCCAAGAGGCACTACTATCAACTTAAGCTCTAATTATTTCTTCGGGTAAATATTTTTTTAAGATTTGAACGGCTAAGTCAACATCGGCGGCACTAGCTGGTTTAACGGCCGTTAAGCGATACTCTAAACCTAGCTCTTTATACTTATGAACGCCTAAATTATGATAAGGTAGAATTTCTAAACGCTTTAAATATTTAAACTGACTTAAATATTTAGCCAGCGCTTCCAGGGACTCAGCTTGGTCAGTCCAACCAGGAACCAAAACGTATCTAATCCAAAAAGGTTTTTGACTTTGTTCACGGAATTCAATCATTTTCAAAACCGTTTCGTTACCCTGCCCAGTTAATTTTTGGCACCAAGCCGAGTCAAAATGTTTTAAATCAATTAAGGCTAAATCGGTCAGATTTAAAAGTTTTTTAGTGCTAGCAGTCAAAATCGTGCCATTAGTATCTAAAGCCGTGTGAAAATTTTTCTTTTTAACTTCAGTGAATAATTCTATGAGCGCCACCGCCTGCAAAGTCGGTTCTCCGCCAGAAACAGTCAGTCCGCCGCCACCAGTAAAATAAGGCGCCTGTTCGAAAAGCAACTGCATAATTTCTAAAGGGCTAACTTCTCGGCCACCAGCCAAACTGATAGTGTCCGGATTATGGCAATAAGCGCAAGTTAAGTTGCAGCCTTGCAAAAAAATCACCAAGCGGATGCCTGGCCCTTCATGGGTTCCAAAGGTTTCGATTGAGTGAATTTTCATTTTAAAAATTTTGGGCCAGCAAAAAGAGGCTAGGGGCCCCTTTTTTGTTCGCTGCTATTATAGCAATAATCTTTCAGCTCGGCAAGAACCGAAAAAAGTGAAATAATTGACTCGGGATTTATCCTTGACAATATTTTTATTAAATGTTAGACTTAGCAAACTAAATCTTGGATTTTTTCTTTAACAAAGTTATAATATTAATAATAAAATTAATTATTATGGAAATAATCAAAAGTTCCGAAAATCTAAATTTCGTCTTTGAGAAATTAAAAAATCTCAAATTCGCCGGCGGTCATTTTTTACCAGCGACCAAAGACAATGCCCTGTCGCTCCTGCTGCTCTATGACTTAAAGGACATCGTTAAGTCAGCCAAAGAAGGTTTAACCTTTAACGAAGAAAGACTAAGCGAAATACTGGAAGCGGATTTTATCCATAAAGTAAAAGTGGGAAAAACCGCCCAATATCTCAATTTCAAAGAAACTCTGGCCAAACCAGAGTATCTTGAACACTTTGCAATGTTGATGAGTTATTAACTATACTCACACTGTGCAAATCTGGCCCCTAAAGCTTCAATAGCTTCAGGGGTCATTTTTATTTTATCAATAATTTTTAAATCTCCTTTAAGCGTATACCAATTTAAATTTTCATCCAGAACCTTCATTGATTTTTCGGAACATTCTAAAGCGTAAATATAGCCCGAGCCTTTACCGATATAAAGATTCTCCAAGCTGGTACTAAAATAGATATTAGTATCTTTGCCGGCAAAAATACTCTGACCAACCGGTAAGTTTTCTGGTGAAACATGAAAACCGACGGCTGTTTTATAACCTTTTGATTCCCGAAATTCAACAATTTTTTTTACATGCTCCAGCGAGAATTCTTCACGAAGACTGCGGTCTCTTAATTCCTCGGGCAACAAGGCTAGCAGTTTAACTTTTTCCGCTTCATCATCAAGCGGTTTATCACCTGATTCCGGATTAGCCTCTGCGATATTTTCTTTTTTTGATTTAGCCCTAATGATAGTGTTAAAAATTTCAATTCCCATATAATTTAGTTATATCTAAATTTTAGCCTAATTAGTAAAAAATTTAAAGGGTCTTCATTTAGAAGACCCTTTTTTTCAAAAGATGTTAGTTAACATAACCTTCCGGTTATTTACCAAAAATGTTTGTTCTTTTCTGGCGCCGATTATCTGGCACCCCAGGGGACTTTCGGTACTGCAGGTGTCCGCAAACCCGCCAACGCCCTCAACGCGCATGACTTTTTTTCCGTTGTTTTCAAACGAAAATTCCACCAAGCTACCAATCTGAACAAAATCGCTGTGTACCGGATTTGGCACCGGTTCACATTCTTTTAAAATCATTTTTGCCTGCCTCAAGGTGGTCTGTAATTGCGCTTCGAGATCTAGCTCCGGTTTTGACTTGTCGCCTTCAACCAGCTTTTCTCGGCTTTCACGTTGTAAGGTTTTAAGCTCCTGTTCTAACTCCAGAACCTTTTTTTTAATGATTTGAAAAAAATCGATAGAAACTTTCTTTTTCATGGGCCCCTCCTCTCTCTTTTTTGTTAATTTAACTTCTCTTTTGGAACTACTATAATATAATATTAAAGAGATTTTGTCAATAGACAAGATTATTGAGCCTTTTTGCTCAAAAGTTGGCCACTTTTATCAATTAAAAGCTTCATCAGCCAGCCTAAGCCGACAAAAACTAATAAATATAGAGTAAGAGCCAGCCAAGCTGGCAAATATTTATATAAGAAGTCATAACGATACATCAGTGGCCAATGGAACAGATAAATTTCGTAAGAAAAAAAGCCCAGCCAGTAAAAAACTTTAATTTCTACCCGCTTGATTAGAAATAAAGCTAGAAGAGCTAAACAAGTGATAATACTGACCGTTTCTTCAATAATTGGTTTATCACCTACCCCCGAATTTTTGGCCAAATATAAAATAACGGCTAGCAGTAATAGACTAGAACCGGCTCTAAGTAAAATAGTCTGATATTTTTTAGTAATTTTTATTCGACTGAAAAATTCCTTAATTTTAAGCCAAGGAGCGGAATCATTAAAAAACCACCCCAACAAGATGCCCAAAGGAAAAGCCATTAAATGGACGCGGTAAAGATAAAAAACGTTGCTTAAAAAATAAGGCGGCCAAAGGATGATGGCCAAAGTTGCTAAATAAATTAAAATTGCTGTGAGCCAGGGCGCTTTTCTAATCAGCAGCCAAGGGAAAATCAGATAATAAATCACAATCCAGGTAAAATACCAAAAAGGCGCATTAACATCCAAATATAAATTGGCGCGGCTAAAGATGCCAAAAAAAGCCTGAATCATGTAAACCAAACCATAGTTTAAATGCAGCCAGAAAAAATCTAAAGTAAAAAAAGTAATTAGACAAATCCAAAAAGGCACATAAAGCTTAGCCAGTCTACGTTTATAAAATTGCCAAACGGAACTGGGTTTTTTAAGTGAGCTGATAATCAAGCCATAGCCTGACAACATCAAGAATAAATTGACACCGACGCCGGCCATCGTTGAAAGCGGACTGAGAAAACGGGAATCACTGACGAGCTCATAACCGACATGTGCAAAAACAATGGTCAAAATTGCCAGCCCTTTGAGTTCCTGAGAAACAGAAATCGGAAAAAAATCTTGGTCTTTACGGCGGCGGAGCGACAGCAACAGAGCCAGAAACAGAATTGTCGAAAAAATATAAGTCTGCCAGACTGGATTAGTAATTAAGACGATCATAAATTATTTGCGCCCAAAGCTGATAGCCGATAGCTGAGGGGTGGAATGAATCAACGGAATAATGGATTCCGTCATTTTTAAATAAATCTTTTATTTCTGAATTTAAATCAATATATTTTACCTGATAATTATCCGCTAAATCTTTAATTATTTGATTATAATCATCGGTTTCTTTATCAAAATAATAATTTAGCGGCGGCAAAATAACCGTCTCGGAGCCGATTCTAGGAATGTTTATTAAATATATTTTGGCTTTTGTTTCTTTCGTTAAGCGTTCTAAAATATACTGATAATTGCTCCTAAATTGGGCTTGAGAAATATGATTGTGAATATCATTAACACCAATCATCACTGTGATAACATCCGGATTAGAGGCAATAGCTGGTGATAAATAGATGTCTATCAAATCTTTAGTTTGGGCGCCGGGCTGAGAAAAGTTAACGAGAGTGACCTTTTGATTTTTTTCTGATAATTTTTCGGCTAAAAGATAAGGATAGCTTTCTTCATACTTAGCTGCCCCCACTCCCGAGGTTAAACTGTCGCCTAGAGCCGCATATTTTATTTTTGATTCCGCTGCTTGACTACCTAAAGAATAGGAATTTTGACGACTGGGCATACTTAGATTTCCGTGGCCGATTCGATAATAAATAAAAGCGTTAGCCGTATATAGATAAATGGCCAAAATAATTAATAAAATTAGAGAATAATAAAAGATAGTTCGTTTTCTCATAGATACTGTTTCATTTTACCATTAATTTTGAGAAAAATGAAAATTTTAAATTACCCCTGGAGTAAATCTTTGATTTGGCCTATACTGATTAATTATGAGAGTCCCTATTAGAAAATCGGAAAAATACACCAATCTTAAGACTGACCCCTATATTACTCAGGCTAAGTTCGACGAACTGAAAATAAAATTAGAACGGCTCATCAAGGTCAAACGCCCTCAAGAAGCCGAAGAGGTAAAGAGACTGGCTCTGATGGGTGACTTCTCGGAAAACGTCGGCTACCAAATCGCCAAGGGGCGCTTAAGAGGAATCAACCAAAGAATTATCGACATTGAAAATCTACTTAAAAGCGCTGAAATAATCTATCAAGATAAAAATAGCCAGTCGGCTCAAATCGGAAACTTTGTCACCTTAGAGCGGGCCGGCAAAGAAAAAATATACCAAATTTTAGGCTCAGAAGAAACCGATCCTAGTGCCGGAGTAATCTCCCGCAATTCCCCGCTGGGCTCGGCTTTAATTGGTAAAGCGGTCGGGGATTTTATTGAAATAAATCTCCATGATAAAATAATCAGCTACAAAATAATCAAAATAACTTAAAAGCTCCGAAAATATCGGCGCTTTTTTAACGGCTAATCAGTTTTAATTTTTCTGCTCGGTCCAGCTTTTTAATCAGGGATTCTTGCTTAGAAGCGCTAGAACGGTCGCCAAATTTTTCAAAATAAACTAAAGCCACTGGACGCCTAACGGCGGTATATTTGGCTCCCAAAGGAGACGAGTTATGTTCTTTGAGGCGGCGCTTTAAATCAACGGTGATGCCCGTATACAGAGTGCTGTCGGCACATTTTAAAATATAAACGTAATACATTAATAAGAAAAATTTAAAAATAAATCCTTGGCCCAACTGATAGTTTTTTCTTTTTTAGCTTCGCTGGTATATAACAATTGGGGTAAGGGTTCAATACTGTCACGCCACAAGTCTAGGCGGTCAGCATCCCAACAAGCCTGAATAGTTAAATCATCGCTACGGGCCGAATCAAAACAGTGATAAGAGCAAGCATAGATTAATTTATCATATTGATCGGGAGTAATATCAATAAGCTTCTGCTTATACATCTGTTCAACAATTTTGGCACTTCTTTTTCCGTGTTCTAAATCCTCATTATCATGAGTTCGACCGAGATCGTGAGTGTAGGCAAAAAGCGACAAAACTTCTTTATCGGCCCCAGTCTGATCCGCTAAATAGCAACCGATTTGCTCCACTCGAACAAAATGGCTCAGACCGTGCAGACCGTCAGTATTAATATTTAATTCATCTTTAATATACTTTAAAATTGCAACTCTATTTTTCATAATTAAAAAACATATTGGATTATTAAACCGGCCAGGACGCTAATAGCAAATAATAAGCTAATTACCTTAAAAATATCGTTTTTATCCTTATCTTCTCTAAATAAAACTAAGATCCCTAAACCGCCGCTGGCTGACAAACCAGCAATTACGGCTCCGTAAGAAATAGCCCCACCTAAGTATAGCTGGGTAATCGCTACTGAAGCCGCGCAATTAGGAATTAGACCGACTAAAGCCGCGATGAAAGGCTGCCAAAAAGTGTGCCCTAAAAGCAACAAGGCGAATTTATCGGCACCCACATAAAAAATTAAAGAGTTCAAAATAGCGGTCACCAAAAAGATAAACCAGGCAATTTTAAAAGTATGCTTAATTGGATGCCAGATGATTTCTCGATAATTAAATTTTTTAGCCGCCGAGCTGGTGCAATGCCCGCAGCACGCCGGCTCTTCCACAACGCTTTCATGATGATGGCCGCTATCGTCAGCACCTTTGGCGTAGCTATTAATATGCGCCAAAGTTTTTTGGTTAGATTTTCTAAAAAGAACATCAATTCCGTAACCGGCAATGAGCGCAATAATTAATTTGGTCATAATCAGTGGCCAAATTAAATGAATCTTATCCGGTTGCGACAGGATTACCGGTAAAGCTTCGTCCGAAGTGGAAATTAAAACTGCCAGAAAAGTACCGATGGTTACCAAGCGCTGCGTGTACAGCGCGGCGGTGACGACGGAAAAGCCGCATTGCGGAAAAATACCAGCAATCGCTCCCAAAACCGGCCCCGCCGAACCGGCCTGCTGGACTTTCTGGCGAATCAAAGTACCAAATTTATATTCAATTAATTCAATACCAATATAAATAAGCAGCAGTAGCGGCAGCATTTTAGCGGTATCGAGTAAAGCATCTAAAAAAACCTGAGTCATAATTTTAATCTTATTTGAGAGATACTAGCATAGAATTTATTTTTTTTCCAGCCTTATAATCTTCAATGATTATATCATCTTTAAAGGTCTGTTATCCAGCGGTCCGGCTTAAAAAGGTCAATCCTTGACAGTCGGTTTTATTTGCGATATACTTGATATATCAAAGATTAATCAATAACTATTATAATATGAACCAAATCAATTCTACGGTTAATTTCTTTCTAGAAATCACCAAATTTCAAACTAAACTTAGCCGCCGCTTAGATAGCGGCTTAAATGGTATCAGTCTAAATGAATTTATTATCATGCATTATTTAAGCCAAAGCCCTGAAGGCCGCATGCGCCGGATTGATTTGGCTGAAAAAGTCGGCTTAACCGCTTCCGGTATCACCCGGCTGCTGCTGCCGATGGAAAAAATCGGCTTAGTCAGCCGTGAAGCTGATAGCAGTGATGCTCGTGTCAGTTATGTGGTGCTCGCTCGCGGCGGCCAGACCAAATTAAGTGAAGGTTTGGAACGTTTAGAAATATTCGGCGAAGATTTGGTGCCCACAAGTAAACTGAAGAAATTAGAAGAAGCAACTAAACTACTTATGGAGCTTAGTAAAAACATCTAACTTTAAAAAAGCGCTACCGGCCAATTGGTTGGTAGCGCTTTTTAAATTACCACTCCAAACTACCAGTCGAATATTCTTTAACCGTCGATTCGAAAAAATTGCTTTCCGTCATATTACCTTGAGTAATTTCATCCAACCACGGAAAAGGATTTTCCACGTTCCATTTTTTAGACAAGCCGATCGCTTTAAATCTCAAATCGCCGACAAAATGCAAATAATTAGTCAAACTCTCTTTATTTAAGCCTAAGATTCCCTCACCGATACAAGACAGTCCCCAGCTGAGCTCATGCTCAACGGCGCCTTCAATATTTTTAATAATTCGTTCTTGAAAATCAGCCGTCCACAGTTCCGGCTGCTCTTTTTTGATTGTATTAACAATATTAATAAAGAGCTTTAGATGCATATCCTCATCTCGGTTGATAAACTGGATCATCTGAGCGCTACCGGGCATTTTATTATTGCGGCGCAGGACATAAAAATTTAAGAAAGCGCTGTAAAAATAGATTCCCTCTAAAATAATATTGCCGACGCAAGCCTCTAAAAATAATTGATCATTATCAAAAGTGCCGGTACTAAAAGTCGGGTCACCGATTTTATTGATTGCTTGCAAAACATACTGATTTTTTTCATAGAGCTCTTTATCATTTTTGTACATGCCATAAATTTCATCCGGATCAAAGCCTAAAGCCTCAATCATCGTTGCATAACTATGGACATGCAAGGCCTCTTCAAAAGCCTGCCTGACAATCGCCAAGATAATTTCCGGCGAGGTAATTTGGTTGATGATATTAGTGGTCAAGTTAGCGGTCTGGATTCCATCTAAATTAGAAACAAAAGCCAGACTTCGCTTGTAAACTCGGCGTTCGCTAGCACTTAAAAAATCCGTTTTTTTCCACTGCTCAATATCTTCTTGCAGATTAACTTCTTGGGGCACCCAATTATTTTTTAGTGAAGTCCGAAAAATCTCATCGGCAAACGGATGTTTTAAAGGGGCAATTTGCATCAGTCCGTCGTCATCTCCGTTAATTACCCGCCGAAGATTTATTACCTCGGCGTTAGATAAAGTGTTCATTTTTCCAATCATTCTTCCCATATATTTTTAATTTATTTTTTAAATTATTGGCAGGCTTCGCAATCCGGGTTATTTATCAGGCAAGCTTTCGGTTCTTCTTTAACTGGTCGTTCGCTTGGCATTTCAATCGTTTTAGAAATCTGCGACGCCGCCAAAGTCCGCAGATAATAGGTCGTTTTTAAGCCGGTTTTCCAAATATCCAGATACAAGTCGCTTAACATTTTGCCGCTGCTAGTTGAAACAAAAATATTAGTCGAAGCACTTTGATCAATCCACTTCCCGCGGTAAGCGGCGGCTTTAAATATCCAAGCCGGTTCGATTTCAAAGGTTTCTAAATATTTACTCTTGATTTTTTCGGGCAAGCCATTAATACTGGCG
>TBL_comb47_HYPODRAFT_10006383_pt1 | contig 12747 bp, 10 predicted proteins | sample TroBogypolimnion_40_FD_10682 | JGI IMG/M metagenome (IMG submission 10682)
CGCCGGTTTAGTCATGGCCGAAATCGAACTGGGCAGCGAAACCGAACAGTTCGACATGCCCCCATGGGCAGGTCAGGAAGTAACCGCCGATTCCAGATACTGCAATTCCAACCTCGCGCAAAACCCTTACCAATCCTGGCAGCCGTGATTCCGGTTTTCTGCCATCCCATGGAGGGTTACGCTCATAGCTATCAAGTTAAGAATTTTGAACAGAATATCCAATAACCAACACGGAATATCCAATATCCAACATGAAACAGCCGAAATGAAAACCTAAAACCTAAAACCTAAAACCTTATTCAATATCCAATAACCAACACGGAATATCCAATATCCAAGGGAAACAGCCTGGAGACATAAGACAGGAACTGGTATTACTGGAGGGTTACGCTCCGTCGTAACCGGATTTCCATGCTTATTTCCCGTTCTTATTCCGATTGCGTTTTTCCTGTTCTTTTTTATCCTCTTCGGCTTTCTCCTTGAGCCAAACGCTGGACAGAGTGAATGTGCCATCTGTTTTATGATACTCAAACGGCTTGCCGCTAATCGGATCNACCGGAATTTCCTTCAGAATGTCCGGAGCAAGCTGTTCCAGTTTATCCGGAAACGAGCCGTTTTGATTCTTGAAAATATGCAGTGCCAGCGTCAGTTTCGCCGCGTCTATTTCAGATTCGATCCTGGCGGTTTTCGTTCTGAACTGAATGAGGTTTTTTGTAAGAGATCTTGTTAGAAATCTGTAGTTCCAATGGTTATTTTCACTTACAATTTTTTTCATTTCATTTTCTACGCTGCAATCCCAATAAGGTTTTTTAAACAAGTTTCTTATCTTACTCATTCGTTCGAGGAAATATGCATAGTCTTGATAGAAAAACGGCCATATCCAGGATATGTATAATACCATATTCTCCATAACGCACAGATCGCGACCATGAAATCGCAAACAACGCTCTCTTTCACCGCTAATGATTTTTTCAAAAAAATCATCTCTACAATATTTAATCTCCCCGTCAAGACTATGAATCACGGCCTGGTTAAAATCCAATTTTTCCAATTCGGCAAGAATTTGCCGCGCCGATGAATCAGAGATGCCGTATCTGGAAGTAAGTTCATTCATCCCGCCAATATTGATTGTAGCGCATGTAATATTGACCCATTGCGTAATTGCAAACGTTTCAGATTTAAATTGAACTATCACCTTGAAGCCATCACTCAGCAGACGGTATCCGGCTTCCGGATTGCCGTCAAGTCCTTCATAAAAACTCTTTACGCTAATAAGACGAAACAGTTCGCGTTGCGGATTCAATTCCGGCAGCAAAGTGTCACTTCCTTGATATTGGCGTTCGTAAACGGCATAAGGTTTCGCCGCCCCCTGCCGGAACAAATTGATGATCAATTTAATATTTTCTTCTGTCAGAATTTGTCGCACGGTCTTTGCATCCTGTTCAGACCACTCGGCAGTGGCTTCAGCATATCTGCTGTCTATATATTTGCGATATATTTCGTTAAAAGTGTCACATGAAGGAGTAACATTCATAATTGCAAATGCCGCCTTGTAGAAAAAAGCACCGTTGTCAGCGTACTTTTCCGGCATTTTTGGAAGAACTGAATCTTTATCTAATGGAATTCCTTGAGTCCGCATTTCCGCTAGCTTAGCTTCAACGTGGGAACGTCCGATGAAGTTGGAAAAGATATAAAACAGAATATAGGTCGCTACCAGCCCGGCAATAGCTAAAACGAAAATAGTCAGGACTTTCCTGATGAAGGGATGCTTGAACTTGTATTTTAGCAAATAAAAGGCTACCGCCGCCCCGGCTAAAACGGCAATACAGATCACAATAAAATTCTGCATTCCCGGCAGAAACAATGGCAGATTCATAATATCATCCTTCAAATTTAGCCTATTTCTGTATATTCCGATTACGTTTTTCCTTTTCTCTTCTATTCTGCTCCTGACGCTTCCTGTCCTGTTCAGTTTTCTCTTTCAACCAAACACCGGAAAGAGTGAACTTGCTATCCGTCTTCTGATATTCAAACGGCTTGCCGCTGATCGGGTCAACTGGAATTTTTTTAAGAATGCCCGGTGCAAGTTGCTCCAGCTTGTCAGGGAATGCACCGTTTTGATTCTTGAAAATATGCAGCGCCAGCGTCAATTTAGCCGCGTCTATTTCCGACTCAATTCGGGCGGTTTTAACCATAAGGACAGAAAAAGATACTGAATTAATGTCTGAAAACAAATAGCCGGAAGGAGCATTCTTTGATTCATTTTCTAGTTCTTCTATTTGTCTTTTCGCAAGCCAATATGGCTGACAAAAAAGCTTTCTGATCTTAAGCGTCATTCTCAGGTAACACGCATAGTCCTGATATAAAAACGACCACGGGCCGTATTTTTCTATGAATACATGTAAACTGTTATCATTTAAATAGTCAGGGATTTTACTTTTTCCGGTTATTGTCTTCTCAAGAAAATCTTTATTCAAAAGGAGTTCTCCGCCCATGGCACGAGCCATCGCTATATTGAAATTGATTTTCTCCATACCTGAAATAAGCTGTCCGGCAGTCTTGCTGCTAATGCCGTACCGGGAAATCAGCGAGTTCATGGCTTCAATATTTATCGTAGTAAGGGCAATATTTACCAGTTGTGAAATCAAAAATGGGTCAGATTCGAGTTGCTTTATGGTTTTGAATCCATCGCAAATCAGGCTGTAACCGGCTTCCGGGTTACCGTTAAGCCCGCAGGAACTGCTTTTAAGGCTGATTAACCGGAATAATGCCCGTTGATTAACCATGCCGGGAAATTGAGTATCAATACCTTGGCAAGGATGAAAAATAACACAAGTTTTTTCCGTGCCCTGCCGGAATAAATTAAAAATCTTCTCCATATTTTTGGAATCAAGAACTCGTTGAGCGGTTTCCCGATTTTTATCAGAAAACTTGGCAAGGTCATAATTGTAATCCAGATCATAAAGTTTTGATATATCAGCATCGCCGTCCATAAGAGCAAACGCCTGATTGTATAAAACTGCGCCATTGTCTGAAGCGTTTTTCGGCATTGGCGGAATAATGTCATTTTCGTCTGACGGGATTCCCTGTTTGCGCATTTCTGCAAGTTGGGCATTTATCTGAGATCGTCCGATTAAAGAGGCAATCGCATAAGAGAGAGTGTAGGCAAGAACCAACCCGGCCAATGACAAGAAAGAGATGAACAGACATTTTCTGAGAACAGTATTTTTGAATTTGCATTTCAGCAGATAAACAGCAACCCCGATAAAAACGCCAAATAAGGGTAAAATGACAGCACCCATTCCCGGCAGAAACAATGGCAGATTCATATATTGCCTCCAGGCAGTTTGTTCAAGATACTGATAGCTTCTTTGTCAAACATCGAAAACGCAAACCATTTTTTGCCTAAATCTTTCAACGAAGCGCCAAAGTGGTAAACAGTTTTATCGTCTATGATTAAAAACCGGTCGTGCGAGTTGTTGAATTCCTTTACCTCAACTGGCTGATACTGTTCGTTGAATTTTTTTATATCCAGGGCCAGTTGTCTGGAAACAGCTTTAGTGAAGATGGTTACTTTAACATTTTTATTTCTTTTGCCGAGATGGGTTAAAACGGTGTCATCAATGTAGTTGTCTATAATAATGATTGATTTTGCGGCGGTTCTGAACAGATCGGAAACGAACTGATAGGCGTCAAAAACCTGACCGTCAAAAAAGATGCCCTGCCTGGGCAGAATTTCTCTGCTTTCAATAGCCGTCAGCACCTTATCCAGTTTCCGGTCGGTTTCGAGCTGTTTTAACTCAAGAGTTCCCAGCCGCTGGAAGACTTGCGCATTTGAAAGCATAAACCTTCGCATGGCGACAAAAGCGCTCATGATCTGAACACTCACTTTAACCGCAGTTTCGCTGCCTAATACTGCTGAAAGCATTGCGACACCTTGTTCTGTAAAGGCATATGGAATCTTCCGTCTTCCACCCCAACTTGAAGTCGCAAATTGCGACTTCAAGTCATTAAAGTCTGTTTCTGATAGCTGAAACATGAATGCTTCCGGGAAACGTCCGATATTTCGTTTAACCTGCTCATTCAATCGTTTGGTCTCAACTCCGTAAAATTCAGCAATATCATTGTCCAGCATAACCTGAATACCACGGATTGTGTAAATTCGGTTTTGAATATCTTCCGTTTTGATGATATCGAACTCACTCATGCAGACTTCTCCAATTCAACTTCTTTGAGGTCACAATTTGTGCCCTCAAATTCATACTCCTCACAAACAATACACATTGTTTCTGAAAAAGAAAGTTTTTCATAGAAAGAAGGTATCGCATTTTGCGATACCAAGCTCATACTCCTCACAAACAATACACATTGTTTCTGAAAAAGAAAGTTTCCCGGCTGAAAATCGGCAAAAAAACGGTGTGCATAACAGCGCTTGTTTTCTAATCCCGAAACGCTGGATTACGAAGTCAGCAAACTGGTCGATACAATTATCAGCCGCCTGGGCAGTGAAAGCAAATTGCCGCCGCTTGTTTATCAGGAGGTCGGGCTTTCGGCAGTTCCATCGGCTGGCGGCATTTTGTATGGTCATGTCGAGCATGAGAATGGAACGCAGCTGGGGCCGTTGCTGCCGCAGCTTAAAGCCTGGGAATCTCTGGGCTTAAGCGATATTTCAAGGAGCACGGTTTCAAGCCGCGGCAGATTCGTCCTGCGCAAAACCTGAGCGGCGACGGCAGCCGTCCGCTGGTGGTGCTTGACGGCGTCATTGCCATCGCCGCCAATCTTGATTATCTCACGGAACACGGTTTTGATTATGTGGTCAACGGCAAGCGGACGACACGGCAGAAATTTACCGCCGACTTCCTTGAGCTCGACCGTTTTCATAAGGTCAGAGAAAGCGATGACAAAGTGATGCACCGGCTTGAATCAGAAGACGAACACGTTCTATTGTGCCGCAGCGGCGAACGCAAGAAAAAAAAGGATGCCATCGTCAGCAAAACCGAGGAGAAATTCCTGGCCGCACTCGAAAAACTGAAACTGCGGGCCGGCAAAAACGACGGCAAGCTCCATCTGGCAAAATGGCCGGAGACAGTCAACCGCACTCTCGAAAAAAACTGGACAAGTGGATTAAGCAGCGCTCCATCGCCCAGATTCCCGACTGGTTCGACTGTATCGAGACGACAAACGCGCAGACTGTCATGGGGAACTACCGGTGGTATACAGAATCAGTGGACAGGAACCGGTTGTTCCTGAAGTATTTAGGGGTTCCCGGCAAATAATGTACGCTTCATCCGACTTTAAGGGGGGCTAAGTCGTTGATTACCAACATGCTTTTTTTAGCCTGCGGAAGTTGGGCTACCTGCGCATGAATTCAAACCGGCTTTAATCATCATTGATCACAACAAAAATTTACTTTCTGCCGAAACGCTTTTCCAGTTCGCGGATGGAAATGTTGATGATAGTCGGCCTGCCGTGGGGGCAGGAGAACGGCAGTTCGCACCGGGACATCTGGTGCAGCAGGCTCAATGCTTCGCCGGGAGTCAGATGGTCGTGTGATTTCACCGCCGCCACGCAGGCCGACCGGGCCAGCACTTCCAGATTGGCTTTGGGGCTGGATGCGCCGTTTTCGGTCAGGTCGGAGATAATATCATGAATTAAACCGCCGATATTCTCCTGACGGATTGACGACGGAATCGCGCTGACCATGACGGTATTGCTGCTTAATGGATCTATTTCAAACCCCAGTAATTTCAATGTTTCAGCATTCTTGTTAATAAATGACGCTTCCGCCCGCGACAACTCCAGATTTACCGGCAGCAGCAGTTTCTGCGCCGGGCTGTCCGGCGACGCGCCTTTTAAAAGTTTTTCAAACATCACCCGTTCATGCGCGGCATGCTGATCGATGATGACCAATCCGGTGGCACCTGACGCCAGAATATAGGTATTGTCCAGAATGCCGATGATCTTCAACGGCCCGCTGCCCGGCAGTTCCGGCACGGAAGATGGCTGTTCCTGAAATTTAAGCGGCTGGACAGGAGGCTCCGGCTCTTCAAAGGACTGATTCCCAACCAGAGATTCCGTCATTTCTTCGTCATTCTTTTCTAATTGTTGTCCGTTTGCCGGATACATCCGGGGCGCGCGGATAGATGGGAATGCTTTCGGCGGAGGATTTTCTTCCTGAAAATCAAACACCGGGTGTTCCGCCTGTCTGATTTCGTAACTGACGTCAGCGCCGTCGAGCATGGATTTAAGCGAAACTGACGGATCAACGGTAATTGACGGCGCCGGTGTCAGCCGGAGCGCGGTGCGCACGGCTTCGGCCAGATCAAAGGCCAGTTTCCGTTCGTTCCTGAAACGAACCTCACGTTTGGCGGGATGAACATTGACGTCAACCAGTCCAGGATCAAGGGAGATGAACAATACCACCGGCGGGAAGCGGCCTTTCTCAACGAGGCTGCCGTAGCCTTCGCGAATCCCCTGATACAGAGTGATGGATTCAACGCCGCGACCGTTGACGAATGTCCGCTGCTCCCGGCGGGTATTACGGTTTAAACCATGCATGGCGATAAAACCGGTGATTTTAACGTCTTCGGACGAATAGCCGACGGGCAGCACCCCGTCAACAAACGCTTTGCCAAAAAAAGTTTTCAGCCTTGGCAGCAGCGTGTCGTGGGCCGGCGATGAAAAAATACATTTGCCGTCAATAAACAGTTCAAAGGTGATCTGCGGATACGGCAGCGCCAGCATATACAGCATTTCTTCAATATGCTTTTCTTCAGTCGCTTCAGTTTTGAGAAATTTCTTTCTGGCGGGAGTGTTGAAGAAAAGGTCTTTAACCGTCATTTCCGTTCCAGGTGCGCAGCCGACGGGCGCGGTCTTGATGAATTTTCCTCCCTGGACAATTACCTCGCTACCCTCCAGCGCGCTGCGCTGACGGGTTTTCAGCGAGAAACGGGATACCGACGCAATGCTGGGGAGCGCTTCACCGCGAAAACCCAGCGTGACGATGCGTTCAATATCTCTTTCCTGGGCGATTTTGCTGGTGGCGTGCGGTTCCAGGCACAGCAGGGCATCGTCCGCATCCATGCCGGAACCGTCATCGGTGACGCGGATCAGCCGCACTCCGGCTTTTTCTATTTCAACACAGATTTTTTCCGCTCCGGCGTCAATGGCGTTTTCGACGAGTTCTTTGACGACGGAAGCCGGGCGTTCAATTACTTCACCGGCGGCGATTCGATTGCTGATACTTTCCGGAAGGACTCTGATTTTGCTCATTGCGGTGAACTGGAGTTTAGTTGAAGTTTGGTGGCCGGATCGATTTTTGCAGGAGGCGTCGCGGCTTTTTCCGCGGGAACGATTTTCAAAGTCCTGGCTTCTTTGATAATTTGTTTAAATTCCGGCTCGTTCCGGATATTGTTTAATGTCGGGTCGTATGAAATCGGAATGATCTGGTCGCCCAGGGCTTCCGAAGCTTTCCGGAAAAGCTTTATGGATTTTTCCTTTTCGCCTTTTGCGGAGTACATGCCGGAAAGGTTTAGCGAGATAAACGGCGATTCCGGGTCAAGTTCCGCGGCAACGCTCATCTGTACAATCGCCTCGTCAAATTTATTCTGTTTCGCCAGAGACTGGCCGAGATTGTTATAAACCGTCGGGTCGTTCTTGTGCAGTTCCACCATGCGGCGGTATATCGCTTCGGCATGGTCATATTTTTGTTCGGAATAAAGAATTTTCCCGAGCAGTGACATCGCGTCATAATTATTCGGCTCGAAAACCAGCACATTTCTGGCTTTATTCTCGGCGGCGGACGTATTGCCGGCGTCTATTTCCGCATAGGCCTGTTTGAGCAGTTTCTGAACTTCCGCTTTTTCCTGATACTGCACCCGCTTCGACGGACGGGTATGGGGGGCGGTTTTCTCTATATTGTTGTAGGGGCTGAGTTTGATATCCGATTCATCTGAAGTCAAGCTGCTTATCCTTCCACGCTCGGTCTGCTTGATCGTGCGGGTGTTGATAATGACCACAGTCATCAGAACGACTGTGGCCAGAACAATCAGCAGCGGAATCAGTGACTTATTCATCTGCGCGATCCTTAGTATCTTTGTTTTAGACTTCTATTGTTTTAAACGTTTTTAAATTAGTATCATAAAATGTTTGTTTATCAAACAGCAGCGTCAACAAACGGCCTCTAATTTTTGATCCGGTTCCATTGTTTCCTGAATTTCCGGCTCCCATTCTGACTCACGGCTGTTCAATGTTGGTTATTGGAAATTCCGTGTTGGATATTGGTTATTGAATATTGGTCTCAGTTTTCAAGTTTTATTCTGACTCCTGACTTCTGACTCCTGACTCCCTGTTTTTTAGGTTGCGGGCAAAACCCGCCTTAATTATTCTTATACCAGCAGCGGCAGTAGTGTTCTTCTCCGATATTTTCCCATTCCGGCACGGAATTCGCGCAAAGCGCCTGCTCTTTCACAGATTTGGCGGCGGCCACGGCGCATCTTCCGTAAAAACGACACCCTTTCGGATAATTTGCCGGCGTCGGAACCATGCCCGGAATCGTGGTTAAGCGCTCCGAGCGGGATTTAAGCTTCGGCACCGCGGCCAGCAGGGCGCGGGTGTAGGGATGCGCCGGATTCTTCATCAACGTTCCGGTCGCGGCGGCTTCAACCATATGCCCGGCGTACATGACCGCCACCCGGCTCGCCAGTTCCGCGACAATTCCAAGATTGTGTGTGACCAGTATTATCGCCATATTCCGCTGTTCCCTGATTTCGCCCAGCAGTTCAAGTATCTGCGCCTGGATCGTAACGTCCAGCGCGGTGGTCGGTTCATCCGCCACCAGCAGTTCCGGATTGCTGGCCAGCGCCATGGCAATCATCACGCGCTGCTGCATGCCGCCGCTCATTTCATGCGGATAGCACCTGATCCGGCGTTCCGGATCGGAAATGCCCACCCTGCGCAGCAGCTCTATCACCTGGTCCCGGACATTTTCCTCTTCCGGCTGATGGAGACAGATCGCTTCGGCAATCTGGTCGCCGATCCGGAATACGGGGTTAAGCGAGACCGACGGCTCCTGAAAAATATAGGCGATTCCGGCACCCCGGATTTCCCGAAGCTGTTTCACCGGGATGTTCAGCGTATCATACGCCTGTCCGCGGTGCATGAATTTAACTTTTCCGGAAGCGTATCTGGCCTGTTGCTGCGGCAGCAGCCTCGCCAGAGACATGCAGGTCACGCTTTTTCCGCAACCGCTTTCGCCGACCAGCGCCAGCACTTCGCCGGGGTCAACCTTGAAAGATACATCGCTGACTACCGGCAGCCAGCGCCCGTCGGTTTTAAATTCGATGGAAAGTTTTTCTACTTCTAACAACGACATTAATCAATAATCCGTTAATTCGGACTGTAATATACTATTATACAGCAAGTTAAGAAAAAAATCCACACTTTTACGGCTTTAAGACTGCAAATCCAATGCCGTTCCATGCTATACTCTGCACGGCTGAAAATTTAACATAGATTGCGGAGATTTTGAGAATTGGTTCGTATTCTGAAAGGCTGCCGATACCGGGGTATCGAAGGCCTCGAAGAGTGCGAATCCAAAATCAAAAGATCGCAATCCCGCAGTCGCGGGACGATTGTCTATGCTTAAATTTTCAGCCGTACAGAGTATAATATAATCACTGTTTATCCGGAAACCAAATCCGGAAAGAAACTCTTTTTTCAGAGTTTTTTCTTTCCCCCGTCCGTCCCGGCATTGCAAGCCAGTTATTTAAAGATTTTCTTTCTGTCCATTTTGTCCATTCCGTCCATCCTGCTTATTCTCTGTGGTTAAAATATTTTTTCAATCTTTATCAACTTTAATGTCCTGCGGCTGTATTTTTCCGTTCCTCCTTCCGGCGATATTTATATCGCCCGTCAGTCGGATCGAAAAAAACCAATCCACAATCCTATTCATCTATAAGTTGAATTTTCAACCGCGCAGAGTATAGTTTATAGCACGTTATGTTTTAATCTTTTAGCTTTTTCAGGAGTTCAGCGCTATGAAGTTTACTGGAATTATTTTCGCCGGATTGATCGGCGGGGCGTTTTTACTGACGGGTTGCAACAGTGTTCCTTCCGGCACTCCGCCGAAAGGCGATATTGTTTCACAGGAGGATATGAAAAATACTTACAGTTCGGCGGCGGCGGTTAATTATCTGATTACCTCGCTTTCCACCTTCGCGGTGAAAAATGTTCCGAAAGACAGCCAGATTGTCCAGAAATTCACCGCAACGGATAAAAGTTTGAATTTATATCCGGATAAAGTGTTTAAATCCGCCGCGTCTATTGCCAGATTCACCAGCGCTCCCGCCGGACGGGCCGGAGATTACCGTTTGACCAGCAGCATCAAGGGCAGCGAAATCCTGGTCTGGGAAATGTCGCTGATCCGTGTGCAGGATAATGTCGCTGTCTGGTCGGAAACGATCAGGATTGATCAGGGCAAGCTGGAATGAAACTCTATTCGTGGAATGTCAACGGCATCCGCGCGGTGGAAAAGAAAGGCTTTGCCGGACTGGTGACTCAGATGTCGCCGGACATTCTCTGCCTCCAGGAAACCAAAGCCTCCGAAGATCAGCTTTCCGGTGAACTGAAAAATATTCCCGGCTATACTTCCGTATGGTGTTCCGGCGAACGCAAAGGCTACAGCGGAGTCGCCTCGTTTTTCAAAACCCCGCTGCTGAAAACCGCGTCCGGATTCGGGCTTGATCCGCGTTTCGACTGCGAAGGCCGCATCCTTATTTCCGAACATCCGCATTTCACGCTGCTGAATATTTATTTTCCCAACGGCCAGAGAGATGATGAACGGCTGCAATACAAGCTTGGATTTTATGACGCCACGCTGGAATATTGTGAAAAACGCCGGAAAGAAGGGCAGGCGCTGGTAATCTGCGGCGATTTGAACACCGCGCATAACGAAATTGACATCGCCCGTCCGAAAGAAAATGAAAAAGTATCCGGTTTCCTGCGCATCGAACGCGACTGGATGGACAAATTTGAAAGTTTCGGCTATATCGACACGTTCCGCAAGTTATACCCCGAATTAAAAGACGCCTATTCCTGGTGGAGTCCGTGGGCGGGAGCCAGAGCCAGAAACGTCGGCTGGAGGCTGGATTATTTCTACATCACCCCGGATTTATGGAATAAAGTAAAAAGCGCGGCGATTCATCCAGAAATAACCGGCTCCGACCACTGCCCCGTCTCCCTGGAACTGGATTTGTAGTCCCCGGGAACGCCGTCATCCTGACCGGCTCTAGTTTTTATCCACAAAACACAAAAAAGACACGGGAAAATCCATTCCTACCACAGAGAGTGCTTAGCGCGGCCTAGCCGCAACCAAAAGTTTTAACAGGGATGGACAGGATATGCAGGATAAAAAAAGGCAGCTTCACCATGAAGAACATGAAGGAAATGAAGTAAATCCCGGGAACGCCGCTCTCCGTAGCGGCTTTATGCATTTCGCCTTTGGCGACCAACGCCTCGCCGTTGGATCACGCCCGGCGGGCCGCCGGCGGCAAGTAAGGGAAACAATGATTTGTTTGCAGGGGAAACCCGGACAGTTCCAGGTTCCCCCTTGCATCCCTCCTCCGGAACTTTTATTTGACGGATAAAGTGACGGAAATTCTATTCTACATTGCTGAACATTTTAAATGTTGTGAGTTAAAAACTTATGAAAATGGCTGCATGAAAATCTTTCTAAATAAACAAGAAAATGACGGATAGTTTTACAGAGGGAAACCAGTAGTCAGCATATAACTACATAAAGGCTGACTACTCTTTCTTATATTCATTCTCTTCATGGTAAAACCAGCGTTCTTCTTTTTTTATGCAACATCAAATACTCAATAAATTTTTTCCCAACAATGAAAACACGAGTACTAAAACGGACATCAAAGTTTTATAAGGTTACATTGTAGTTTTTGCCATCAGTGGCAGTTGTTCGGAATTTCCGAACAACTGCTGCTTCGTTCAATTATTTGCCCTCATAATCTTAATTAACCGCATTAAAAGTACAAGAGCCGCGGCATATTTATAGTCCTTAATTCCATAAAATATTCAGCTACTGCGGAGTGATACATTGCCGCCAATTTTCAAGCAACGAAAACTCCAATACTAGGCTTCGACTTTTGTATTCTGCTTCATTGTATTGCAACAGTTTTGTTGTACAACATATTTGTTGTGTTTTTTATCTAAATTTCTTATTTCTTGCTAGTCGCACTGAAAATTATCAGTTTCAAAACTGCATTTTACCGCCTAATTTGAGCCTGACATCAAGGTTTCTATTGACAAAATCACTAATAGTAAAAAACAGCAATTGAAAATTGAAAATGAGAAATCATGAAAATCGGGGATATTCACCACAGAGGACTAAGAGAGCACGGAGGTAAAACCGGGGAAAGGTTGTCCACTAATTACACGAACGAACACGAATGAATATTTTGCTATGAATTTGATTTTGCGTCACAAAATCAAACTCACAGCAAGCGTTTCTGTTTTATTAGTGCCAATTAGTGCCATTCGTGGTTAAAAAATGTATTTTTGTGTTCTTTTGTGTGTTTTGTGGACGATAAAAGGATTTTGATTTATGGCGGATGTGTTTAAATTTACTGAAGACCAGCGGACGGCGCTGAAACTGATCGGCGGGACGGTTCGGAACCTGCTCTTGTTCGGCGGTTCGCGCTCGGGCAAGACTTTGATCCTGCTCTTTTCCAT
>TBL_comb47_HYPODRAFT_10006384_pt1 | contig 12745 bp, 12 predicted proteins | sample TroBogypolimnion_40_FD_10682 | JGI IMG/M metagenome (IMG submission 10682)
TATTAAAAACCACTACAAAACAATATTTTATTTACTACATAATATGATAATAAAAACATATACCAAATTATGTTTTTATTTATATGACCTCCTCGGAGGTCAGTCGGGGACCGAGAGGTTAATACTAATTGAGACTGTAAAAGTAATTTATACCACTAAAGATTTGAAACACCGATTTCAAGAGGCGTTTCGAATTAGAATGTGGAGGGAGTGGGGATATATTTTCGACATATGAAATGTTAAAAGGTGTAAATCTTTACCGAAATATATTATCTTCGCATTTCCATTTTAGAATAATCTTCTTCACGACTTTTTTGTAAAGCTTCAATTGTTCCTTCAGCCATTTTACTTTGTTTATAACTGTGTTCATCATTAGGTGTTTGAATTGTTTCACTCATATTTTCACCAAACATTGAATATTGATGTATTTGCCTTAATCCTCCATTGCCTTTAGCCGTTAAAGATTCGCTATCCATATCCAAAAAACTATAATTATCCGATACAATTCCTCCATAAGAACTTCCATTGGTATTTAAAGAAAAAGCCATTGGTTCCATGTTATTTTGAGTTGATACAACATTAATATTTTCTTGTATTGGTTTTAAATAATTTGTAATATTCTCTCCATATAATACTTTACAATTATCATTTAATAGTAATAAGGCAGGAACTTTAACAACATTTTCAGGAAATACAATTTTTTGACCCGATTCCAATACAATATACATTTTTCCATCACTTTCTTTTACTCGTTTATCAATACATATAAAATGCATACCTTTATTTACTTGTGATTTTGATAAAGATTGTAAAAGTTTTTTAGAAAATTCACAAAAATTTGAATAATATAAAATTGATGTCATTGAATTATCTAAAGTTTTTCAATTAATTAATTTAACTAATTCCTTCCACTTTTAGAAAAAGTGGAGCAAAAATCGCATCCGAGATTTATAATTAATATTAGCATAAAATTCAATTGTTATTTCAATTAATAATTGAAAATAGAGAAAAGATTCACACCTGATTATATTTGTGTTGTAAAATTTACGATAATTAAATGTTATAATGATTAAAATTTCTCTCCATTTTCAATTATTAATTGAATTAATAATTGAATTTTATGCTAATATTAATTATAAATCTCGGATGCGATTTTTGCTCCACTTTTTCTAAAAGTGGAAAAGTGGATAAATTGATTTAAAAATTGATTTAAAAATGATTTAAAAATATGTGGATAATAATATAATAACATGAATCCAGTAATTAATAACACTCTAGAAAATGATAATAATACTTTTACCTTTACTTTAAGTGGGGTAAATGTAAGTTTAGCAAATGCTTTAAGGCGAACAATTATAGCAGATATTCCTACAGTTGTATTTAAAACTGCTCCATATGAACAAAATAAAGCAGTTATATTTAAAAATACCTCAAGATTAAATAATGAAATATTAAAACAGAGATTAAGTTGTATTCCAATTCATATAACGGATGAAAAACTTCCTTTAGAAAATTATTTATTGGAAGTAAATATAGAAAATACAACTGATACAATGCAATATGTTACAACAGAACATTTCAAAATAAAAAATATAACAACTGACGAATTTTTAACAAAAAAAGATAATGATAAAATATTTCCACCAGATCCCTTTACTGGTTATTATATAGATTTTGTAAGACTTCGTCCAAAAATAACAGATGAAATACCTGGCGAGAAATTACACTTTACTTGTGAATTTTCATATGGTACTTGTAAAGAAGATGCGATGTTTAATACTTCTTCGGCATGTTCTTATGGAATGACTTGTGATACAGTTAATTCAAAAATAGAATTGGGTAAGAAAAAACAATTATGGAAAAATGAAAATTTATCTGAAGAAGATATAATATTTAAAAGTAAAGATTGGGATTTGCTTGATGCCGCAAGAATTGTAATAAAAGATAGTTTTGATTTTACAATTCAAAGTGTTGGAGTATTTACAAATCAAGATTTAATTCAAAAAGCTATAACAATAATAATAAATAAACTTCAAGAAATAGAAAATACAATTGATTCAGGTGATTTAGATATTACTGTTTCTGAAAATACAATGAAAAATTGTTTTGATATAAAATTAAAAAATGAGGATTATACAATTGGAAAAATTTTAGAATATGCTTTACATTTTAAATATTATCAAGAATTAAAAACAATAACATATTGTGGATTTGTAAAATTACATCCACATGATAATGATAGTATTATTCGCATTGCTTATAAAGAATTGCCTGAAAAGCCTTTAATATATCAAAATTTAAAAGAATGTATACATAACCTTATTACAGCATTTCAAATAATTTTTGATAAATTTTAGGAAATTGCCATTGGTATAAATAAATTATATCTAATAAATATAGTAATAAATGTCTAATAGTTTAGAAAAAGAAGATAATAAAGAAAATCAAGTATTATCTTTACAACTTGGAGATATTATACGAATTAAAGATGCGACCAACGATGTTTTAAATAAAAAAGTTTTTTTTATTGAATATATAGATGCGACAACAATTAAATTAATTGAAAGTAGAAATTTATCCAAAATAAAATTAATTATTAATAATGAAGGTATAATTGAGCCTGGTTCAATTGAAAGTATTGATTTATTATACCGTAATGAAAATGTTGGATATGCTAGGCAAAATGGTTATTTACCTGGAACATGGATAACTATTTTTTTTGGAGAAGATATTCCTTTAACAATAACGGGAGAAATAACAAATTTAGAAGAAGACATGATTGAAATTAAAATTTATCCCGAAAATAATATTATATATATTAATTTTTCTTATAATGGTATACCACAAGATCTAAATATTACTTCAATTAAAATTAGAAATCCTCCTCAAAAAATAGAAGAAGAAAAAATTGGTATACCTGAAAAAGAAAATGAAGGAGAAGAAGAACAAGGTGATGAGAAGAATAAAAATGAAGATATTATATCAATTGAAGAAGGTGAAATATATGAAAATTCTGAATTTAATGAACCATCACCTCCTCAACAAAATAAAGAACTTGTTATAATAAAAGCTGATGAAATACAATTTGGAAAAAGTTTAGGTTCCATTAAACAAAATATAGATGTTGATATTTCTCAACAACGATATACAATTGATACCCAAACAACTGATTTATGTAATGAATTATTATCAAAAATTCCATTTTCAAAACGCAATTTAACAAATATAAATAATGTTCATAAATTAATTGAAAGATTTATCCAATTACGTAAAGAATTTTCCATTTTTGATTCAAATGGAAATGTTGTTAGTATTTTTATTAAAAACGCAAATTGGAAGCCTCTTGTCGCAGATTTAAAACATTTTAAAACACCATTATATTGGATTGTTCCAATAGTTAAAAATATGAAAAAAGTCTATGATATTAACTCAAAGGGAGAAGGTGATTCACCCGATGTTATTCCGTCAATAACTACATATCAATTATTAACAGAAATAAAAGATATTATAGATATTTATAAATCCAATAGTGTTCCAGATGATCGTAATAAATATGTTACGTTGAATAATAACCTGACGCCTTATTTTAGACCATTTGAAGAAGTTGAAATATATAATGATATGAATGTTATAAGTAAAATTAATGTATTAACCGATATGAATGTTATAGTGGATAATTTGGATGGGTTTATATCTTCAACAGTATCAAATGGTTCAATTGTAAGTGATAAATTTGTTGTGGAGAGATATACATCAGGATTAACATGGATTAATGAATTAAAAAATAATGGTATTAATAAAGTTTCAAATTTATCAAATATGAGTTATCCGGATATATTATCTTTAAAATCAATACTTACATTGCCCGAACCAATAGTTCGTTTTTCTCGAATAAATTTACCATCAACAAATATATTAGAAAGATCTAATTTGGCCAATACTTTTATACAGTATTGGCAGTTATTAAAACAAAATACCATTGTAAATAATATTATTATAAATAATGAATATGTAAATAAAATGGATGATAATGAAGATGAGAATAATTTTGTAAATAAAATAAAAAATTATATGATTCATCTTGACGAAGATGATTTAAAATTAACGAATGAAGAATTAATGACAAATTATTTGGAAAAAATAATTCCAAAAACAGTGGTTTTATTTAAATTAGTAAAAAAATATATAATTGGAAAACTTTCATTAAATGCTGTGGTTGGGTATTTAGAACCCTTTCTTATATACACAAGTGATTTAACATTTTTTCAATATAAAGAAATTATAAAATTTTTAGATGAAGAAATTTCAAAATATAATATAAAATATCTCTCAAGAGAGAAATCATTTAAAACATTATTTAACAAGTTAAAGGAATTATCAAAACCAATATCATGTGAAATTCTTGTTGGATTAATAAATGAAAATATACAATTAAAAAATGATGTTTTAAAGAATTATACCATAATAAATGGTCAAAAATCAAATTCAGAAATATTAACTGATATGTTAAAAATTGATTATGGGAATATTTTTATGACATCAATATCTTTAGAAAATATTAAATTAATGTTTCCTGAAGATATAACAACTATTATAGAAAAGAATAAGGAATTATTGGCACAAAGTATTGAAACTGGTAAAATTGATAATAAATGTGTTACTTATGTAATCGCAAAACAATATTTAACAGAAGATGAATTAAAAAATGATAATGGTAAAACGATATATTTTGATAAAAAGTTTGATACGACGGATTATAATATTTTTGAGGATAAAAATGGTAGAATAGATAAAGATATTGATAGAGCTAGAAATATTCTTTCAAATGAAGATTATAATTTATATTTGGTTGATATACTTCAAAGAAAATTTAAATATACTGAACTTGATGCAAATTATATGGTGGAAACATTATTAAATAAATTAAAAAAAGTGGTTGATGGAAATATAGCAATATTATTTGAAGAAAATAAATTTAATTATTATCGTAGAGTTGATAATATATGGAAATTTGACGATACAATTAGTGAGGATATTGTATCAGATTCGCAAAATATATTATGTAATCTTCAAACAGATTGTATAGAAAATGCAAAAATGAAATGTGAATCGATGGATTTAAATAAAAAAGAATTATTTAATTCAACACTAAAAGAAATAATTACAGAATTTGATAAAAAATATCAAGAATCAAAAGAAAAAATGGAAATTTTATTAAATTCAAAATACAATTATAATTCAAGTATTATTGATAAATTAAAACAAATATCACAAAATAGACTTTTTAAAAACAATAATTTTCAATATAACTTGGGAATGATGTATAACTTAACAACAGATTCCATTGAAGGGAATGAAATTATAGTGTCTCCTTTTAAAGTTGGTATGGATTTAATATTGGGACAACCTGATTTTGTAAAAAAACAAAATGATATAATTAGATTTACTCAAAAATTTACACGAGACCCAATAAAAAATATGTTTACTGAAAAAGAAAAACAAGAAGATGTAAATTGGAGATATTGTATTCAAACAAATACAAAATTAATGCCATTATTTTTATATGACTTGGCATTATGTTATATTGAAAATCCTGAATTGTATAATAAAAAAATGGATCAAGTAATACAATTACATGGAAAAATAAGTGATGACGGAAATGAATGGGTTGTTGATTATTGTGGATATAATATTCGTAAAATTAATTTAGAACTTAATGAAGGTTATGATGAAAAGGGTCGGATTGTATCCACCAATGCGGTATTGGATGATGATATTATAAAAACTCCATTAACAATAACTATAAATAAAATTAATATTGTTTATAAAAATCCTAATTTAGCCATTGCTTCAAATATTATTAATACTTTATCAACAAATATGAATATATCATTGGATAATGAAAAAGAATTTATTATGAAAATAATAAATACAGTATTACCATCTGCTTTAATTAGTGAAGAAAATTATAAATTAAAAGTTGATGAAATGGCTAAAAAAGGTAAAAGGATTATGCCATATAAAGAAATGAAGGATGAAATACTTCTTTATTCAACATTTGGAGCATTTTTAATAGGAATACAATCATCAATTCCTTCAATAATAACACGAAAAACATATCCTGGATGTGTTCGTTCATTTGAAGGATTTCCATTGGATGGTGGTGAAGATTATTCATTATTAAATTATTTATCTTGTGTTGTGTTTAAAAGTAAAAGTAATATTGAACCATGGTCTATATTAAGAGGGAAAAAAAATGATGAGATTTTGATAGCAAGTAGAATTAAAAAAATAATAGAAACATATTATTTGTCAGATAATGATGTAAAAGATAAATTTTTTAAAAAAACAGAATACTTGAGAACAATTATAATTGATAATAAAATTCCAAACATTCATGATTTATCAAGATGGACTACATTTTTACCTCCATTAATGTCATTTAATATAAATAAATCAAGATTATTAAATGTAACTAGTGAATTTAAAAGAAAATTTTTGGATGAATTAAAATCCGGTTCTCCTTATTCATTGGAATCAATATTAACTATTAAATCGCGTATTATATTTTTCTCTCTAGCTATACAAGAAATAATACAAGATATAATTAAAAAAAAAGATTTACTTTTAAAAAATTCTCAATCTGAACCTTATATAGAAAATTCATGTTGTAATGAAAATATTTTAGATGATAATACAGCATTAGGTTATTTTAATAACATGGATTCAAATATATCAAAATATAATGATATCGTTAAAGAACTTTCAAATATAATTTATGATGTTGTAAATATAACAAAATCTCCATATTTATTTTCAAAAGAAAAAACAAAACGAATTTATCCAGCAATATCTAGTGAAATGACAGAAGAAACTGTTTATATAGCCTTCATAAGACTTTGTCATTTCCATTCTTTAGTTGAACCAATTAATAAAAATTTAAAAGGTCTTTGTAAAGAAAAACCAACATTTTTATCTTTAAATGAATCAATTAATAATAAGATTAAAAAATTAAAAGAAAATGGTTATAATTATGGTAATGAAGATTTATTACGATTACTTCAAATAACTGGACGCCAAAATATAATTCATGTATCAATAAATAATATAAAACCTAGTCCCATTCAAAAAATTCAAAAAGTTTTATATGATATTAAAAATATGGATGATGAAACAGTTATTCCAAAAGAATTAATAAATCGTATTGAAGCTATATTAGATACATATGATATAGCAATTACTGAAGATACACAAGATATACGCAATTTAAAAAATTATTTGTATAAAACAAATGAAAATTTAAAACAAAAAATCACCGAATTTATTAATAATTCATCTTCAAGAGTTCTCTCAACATCAAAAAAACAAAAAACAAATAGAATAATAAATGATTTACTTTCTTGGACAAAATTAAGTAGTAAAACGGAACAAAAAAAAGGAAAACTTATAAATAAAGAATTGAAAACGGAAGTGAGAGATCATAATACAATTTCAGATAGTACAACATATAATTTGATAAATTTTATTAAAAATTATTCACAAAATATTATTAAAACATTTCCAAATATTATTATAAATAATGTTTCCAATAGTCCCACAGATATAATAGTTCCGACTTATACAAAACTTGCATTGGGTGAAATAATGAGAATAAAAAATTTAATAGGTTCATATTATGAAAGATTACATATATTTTATGGTAATGTAAATTTACAAAATTTATTATTATTAATTCAGAAAAAATGTGCAAATTTACTTATTTTGATTGAAAATACTCCATATATGACTGATATTAAATATGATGGGGAAACTACTTATTCAATTTTTAATAAAACTGTATCAACTCTTTTATTTGAAAATTATTTTTTACTTATTTTAAATACTTATATAACTTTATCAAATGATTTTAAAACTTTAAATCCTGAAAATAATAATAATATAAAATCAAATGAGGATGAATTAGTTAGTTTGAATTATTTGGATGATATGATAAATGAAAATATAAATGAACCCACACCAATTCAAACTGGTGATTTGATAAAATTGAAAGAAAATACAGAATCTTTAATTGATGTTTTTTTAAATATAATGAACGATCATAAAAGTATTAGTAGTTTATCATACGATTTAATAATGGAATATGTATTTAAAGAACGAAATAAAGAGAAAAATAAAATGACAGATATATTAAATATAATGACAGATGATGAACGTTCTGTAAACAATATTCAAAAAGTTCATAAATTAGGAATGTGGGGAAAAGGTCTTAAAAAAGGATTAACCGTTTATACAAAAGATATGGCAGATGAAGATAGAGATCAAATGATTGAAAACGCAAATTCTGAAAAACAAATGTTATTAAAAGGAATTGATATTGAAGATTATGAAGAAGAAAATGAAGCAAGGAGAGAAGAAGCGGAAGAGTTTGATATGTCAAATGTAACGGAAGATTATGAAGCGGGAGGAGATTATGGCGGAGCCGCAGCAGAAGATGATAGTTACCAAGATTATGAATAAACGATTGATTGATAAAATAAAATATTATTAATAAATTATAAAAAAATTGAAATATAATATTACCATTTACATTATATTATTATCAATTAAACACAATGAGTTCTTCTATGAATATTGTATTATTATTATTAATAATTATTTGTATTTTGTGTTTTCAAAATACAAATGGTCTTGGAGTATCATCAACATCATATAAAATGCGACAATATAATATAAATTATAATAAAATGATGAGAGAGTATATGGATAAATGTAATAATACTTTATATCCAGTTCCAATAATAATTCCATCAAAAATTTTAAATTGTGATGATATATTAGAATTTAATAATAATTATTTGGACTATAAAAAACAATTAAAAACAAAACAAATAAATATGGTTGGTAATGTATTTTCACCCATGTTAATATTTATAATAATGGGGATTGTTATTATACCATTAGGGATGTAACATTTGTTCATTTAGAATTGTATATAAAATCTTACAAATGTATAACATAAAATTCCTAAAATAATTGATAATAACCAAATGGGAAAAATTGTTTTATTTTTATATGAAATCCCAAATACCCTTATGCTTCCATTTCTATTATATAAAAAACCGGGTTTTGCTATTTGTATAAGAATAAAAATAGTAATAAATAATAAAATACTTACAATTAATGGATTGTTTTTAATAAAAGTGGGGTTCATTAGTAATATATTATACTATTACTAAATTTTTTATTTGAATAATTCACTAAACTACATATATAATGTTTGGGCGTTTGCATCTTGTTTTTTCGTTTGCTTTTCTTCTTCAATTATAAATTCTTGATGTTTAACTGCCATTAAAGCTGCATCATTAATACATCCACGAGATGTTAAATTATATTGAACTACTGATATTAATAATACAGCCGTATAACAATACCATAACGATTCTCCAACATCATCACGCATTATTACAAGATTTAAAAATTTTTCTTTTATTTTTGATGTCTCTCCATAACTAGAACCTCCAACTTTATATTCAGGTTTCATTAATGGTAGTAATATAGCCCAATAATCATTGAAATTTTCTGGAACTATTTGATTAATAATAATAGAGATGTTGCCGCATAATTTTACAACAGCTTCTGCCGATTTTTGTAATGCTGTTTTTTCTTCTTGTGAAACACCAGAATTATCTTGTAAAGCGGGTTGTATTTCTGTATTAATTAATAATTTTGTTAATAATTCCGTTGCTGAACCAGAAACAACAAAATATCCAATTACATTTGAAAAAGCTGATTTAAATCCTGGAAACATAATTAATACCAAAATCATTGTTCCGAAAATAAAAATCCAAGGAATAAATGTTATTACAAATCCTGCCCCTACATTTTTACCAACAGATCCACCGCATTTAGTTATTAATATAATAGCATTTATAAAAAATTGAGATATTAAAACGGTTGATAAGTAAATGAATAAATACATGTATTTTTTACTAGATAATTGTTCTAATAAAGTAGGGTCTTGTGAATCTAATATATCTATTGTAATTTTAGGTTTAAAAATGTAATAGAAAATAGTTATAATTACAAATATTAATAAAGAAATAAATGTTGGGTCCATTATATTCCAATGAGAATTAAATATGTCAATGTCAACATTATTAATAATTTGTAAAATCAGGTAATCCTGTAATTAAATGAGATGAAGCTCTTAATTTTGAATCCTGGTAATTTTTTACTTTTGTTAAAATGTATTGTTGTTTTTCTAAATTTTTCATTTCTTTTTCAGCTGGAGTTAATTTACCCTTATATTTTACCAGTAAAATAAAAAATATTATTCCTAAAAAAACTAGTAATAAAATAATATTTAAAATATTGTTATTATATTTTGTCTTGAATTCTCTACAATTTCTTAAACTTGCATTTATAAAATACTTTACACCTAATTCTGTTAATATTGGTTTATCAAAATCCATAGTATATTTATTATATTTTATATTTTTATAGTTCAATCTAGACCTTGTTGTATCTTAATATCACTTATCATTGATTTATCCAACGGACATTTAATTTCAGTTTCTTTATACACAAAACAATTATCTGCTCTATCTTTATACTGTACTTTTCCTACATTTGAAATTGTTGGATACACATATATTTTTTTAATATCCGGACCCATAATATATACACAAAATATACCAACAGCGAAACTAATTATAAACACCTTTAAATTTATATATTCAAACATAATATAACCTTTTATATAAATAATAAGGATAATAATAAAATGGATAATCTTCTTCTTCAATATATGAATCCGTATATAATGGATTTACTACATATAAACCTCTCCCACCATTATAATATCCAGAATTTCCAGTCCATCCCCTACCAAATCCTCTAGATCTCCCCATTTTTGAATGCCCTCCTCTAGAACCATGACCAGAACCTCCTCCATGACCTTCAGTTATTACCTTTTTAGGTCTAAAATTATAATATAAAATTATCAAAATTATTAAAATGCAGACAAAACAACCTGATATTTGTTTACTATTCATATACTAAAAAAATATAAAAATTAAAATATTGCGTTATATAAAAGTAATATGTCAATTCAAGATGAAAGTTATAAAAATTATGAACTACCTAAAATTATTAATAATTCATTTTTTGAACGCGTTAAAAAAGCGATTATATATATAAAATATTATTTGAATAAATTCACATATGGAAGAAGAAAAATAATTCCAACTGGTGTAAGAAAATAAGACCTTATTACATTGGACAAACTTTTTAGTATAAATAGAAAGAGTTATGGTAAAATTATTCGTGTTGTATAATTATTTATATTATATAATATAATATAACTGTATAATATATGTTACATTTATCAAAATTTATTCATACAGCAACAGGAAAATTAATAATGTCAATATTATTTGGATTTGGACTTGCTAGTTTTTTTAGAACAGTTTGTAAAGAAAAGAATTGTTTAATTTTTCAAGCTCCGGATTTAACAGAAATTGAAGGTAAGATATTTCAACAAGATGATAAATGTTATAAATTTAAGCCTGAATATACAAAATGTGATGCGAAAAAAAAAGATGTAATATATATGAATAAAGATTAATGGCGTTAAAAATATAAAAAATTTCAAGTGTATATAATATTATGGATACTTCAGCATCAACAACATATTCAACAAGTATTCACGATTTGCCAATGAATCCTACTGGAGGAAGTGATATAAAACAAAATGTATCTTTTTCGGCTACCGAAAATACATCAACACCCCCCAATATAACTTTAGACCAAACAACAATTAATCAAATAATAAATGGTTTACAACAAGCTGGAAATTCAACTCAATTACAGTCAAGAGATATTCCTACAACAACAACACATTTAGCACAAGATCCGCAAGTTCAAGCAAATTATATCCCACCAGTACCAACTGGTGGTCGTGATTATATCCAAGAAGAAGAGGATAATGATGATATTATTGATAATTACAATAAAAATGTTATTAATTCAAATAAACTAGATCAAATGTATAATGAATTACAAACACCTATTTTAATATCTGTATTATTTTTTCTTTTTCAATTACCCATATTTAAGAAATTAATGTTTACTTATCTCCCCATGTTATATTTTAAAGATGGAAATATAAATTTGTATGGTTATACATTTACAAGTATTATGTTTGGATTATTGTATTATATATTATTTAAAATTATGATGTTTTTCAACACATTTTAGTAAAATTGTATTATATTATATTATAAATAAAACAACTTAAAGAAAACAATATATAGTATATTGGGAAGGGATTATAATATTTATTAGTATAAATTGTAACAAAAAATCAAGCAGATTGGGCTAGAGGAAGGCCGTTTGGCTCATAACCAAAAAATCATCTGATCGAAACAGATATCTGCTAATCTTTTTCCACTTTTTATAAAAGTGGAAAAATTTAAATACTTTTAAACTGACGAACATTGAAAACATGTCATTTTAATTCTTTGTTGGTATAAATATAATTTATAAAAAAATTGAAACGTTTATTCTTAAATACAAAATCGTTATTATAATAAAGAAATGGAAGTTCAACTTGAAAATACTATTATTAATGATGATGATATTGTTATCAGTAAACAATCTAAAAAATTAAAAATAAAAAAACCAAAAATAATTGAAAAACTAATAATTGAGGAATGTGACAATCCAACTGTTTTTCAATCACCAA
>TBL_comb47_HYPODRAFT_10006385_pt1 | contig 12745 bp, 12 predicted proteins | sample TroBogypolimnion_40_FD_10682 | JGI IMG/M metagenome (IMG submission 10682)
GGATAATGTGAGCGGCGATATGCTGATCACTACAGAGGAAACCTTTGGCCCAGTGGCTCCGATCATCACCTTTGAGAATGATGAAGAAGTCGTAAGACTTGCAAACCAAAGCCAGTATGGTTTGGCGTCGTATTTCTACAGTCGAGATATTGGACGGATCTGGAAAGTCGCTGAAGCTTTGGAATACGGCATCGTTGGCGTGAATAGCGGCATCATCTCTAATGAAGTAGCCCCTTTTGGCGGAGTCAAGCAATCTGGCTTAGGTCGCGAAGGCAGTATCTTCGGGATGGATGAATACCTGGAACTGAAATATCTTTGTATTGGGNTGTAAAAACGNTTTANCTTTTTTTATAAACCAAGTCCCATACGCCGTGCCCCAGCTTTAAGCCCCGCTTCTCGAACTTGGTAATCGGCCGATAACTGGGTCGGTCAACATAGGCTAAATGCTGATCCTGTAATTGCGCNAANCTGGGTTTGAATTCATTTCNCACTTCAGCCTCTTTGGCAACATCTTCAAGCGTGAAGGTTTTCACTGAANCTTTTTCTTGGGAAGTATTCAGCAATGATGGTTCGGCATTGAGCACCAAAAACATTTGCTCAGCATAGTTATGCCAGTCGGTTGCTAAATGCAGATAGCCGCCCGACTTTAAACGAGATACTAATAATTTGACAAACGCNTCNTGGATCAAGCGACGCTTATGATGACGCTTCTTATGCCAAGGATCTGCAAAGTAAATATGAATGCCATCCAAACTCTCAGGCAAGATCATTTTTTCTAGNACCTCTACCGCATCATGCTGAATTAATCGCAAATTNGTGAGACCCATTTCACCAATCTGCTTGAGTAAGGCGCCAATCCCTGGAGGATGGACCTCGATAGCCANAAAATCATCCTGACTACGAAGNTGAGCNATTGCAGCGGTAGTCTCGCCCATGCCAAANCCAATNTCCAGAATTTTGGGATTGGTAGATCCATCAAAGGCTTTGATCAGANCAAGAGTCTGGTCTTGATAAGGGATGCGGTATTTGGGGCCGAGCTCGTCGATCGCACGTTGCTGGGCTGTCGTAGTTCTTCCAGTGCGAAGTACAAAAGAGCGAATCCGCTCAACGCGATCCAACTTACCTTCTGGCTGCGAACTCAAATTAAGCCAAGACCTTCTTAAGTTGAGCAATCTTCTCTTTGAAGAGCTTCTCAGTCAAGTGAGAGCCTAAGATGCCAGCGCCGCCGGTGTTGAGGATTTTTTTCATTTATGTCTTTAGTGAGCTGACTTTATTTAGTCAGAATGCGATTTTCCCAGCCAGCCGAGAGGTAACCATAGACCACCTCGCCCAACATGATTACCATCGAGGTCATAAATGAGGCCATCCCGAATACAAAGCTCCACATCACATAGCCCGTTTTGGGTGTATTGAGGGCTCCAGCCTGAAAGAAGAAGAGCTCTAAAACGGTTAGAGAAATAAATACCCCACTTAGCACGTCAAAAAATATTGCGATGGTGCAAAGACGGCCGCGAAACTTGGATTCATCAGCCTCTTTGAGCATGAGTTGATACAGGCCATCTTCAGAAATATTGCCATCTCGCAACTCTTGATGAATAGCTCGCATCCGATCGACTGTTCTTGCCAAACGCGTGGAAATCGCATTGAATAAAGTAGCAACTGCAGTGAGCAGAAAAACGGGCGCAAGCGCTAGCTGAATATTATTCGTGATGACATCAATTGAGTTATCCATACTTACATCCAATCTTTTAATGTGACCAGGCTACAAGGCCGGTATAGGCACTAATTAGAACAACTAAACCAAATACAATGCGGTACCAAGCAAAAGGAATGAAGTTATGTCCAGCGACATAATGAATTAACCAGCGGACGCAGGCAAATGCGGAAATAAAGGCAGCCAAAAATCCAACTACGATCGCTAATGTAAAGTCTCCTGTGCTACTACCGTCGACACTTAAAGAGACTGGGGACTTCCACAATTTGAGAAGTTCATAAGCCGTTGCTCCGCCAATGACAGGAANGGCCAAGAAGAAAGAGAACTCAGTAGCTACTGCGCGCGGCAATCCGAACAGCATACCCCCAATAATCGTGGCCCCTGAACGGGAAGTGCCCGGTATCAAAGCGGCACATTGAGCAAGACCGACCTTAAGGGCGTCTAAATGGGAGAGCTCATCAACCGAATGCAAGGGGGACACAATGGTTTGGATCGGTCTTTTGGCCTGCAAGCGTTCAGCCCAGAAAATAATCAGCGCTCCGACAATGAACGCAGTGGCAACCGGAATAGGAGCGAATAAAACTGCCTTAATGTGCTTGCCAAATACTAGGCCTAAGCTCATCGCCGGAAAAGAAGCGATCAGGAGGTTGAGTACAAAACGACGTGAGAGCGAACTGCTGCCAAGCGTGGAAACCACTCTCCAGAGCTTAGCTCTGAACTCCCAGCATACCGCGAGGATGGCGCCAAACTGAATAATGACCTCAAATGCTTTGCCGCGCTCATTATTAAAGCTCAGGAGGTCTCCAACCAAAATCAGGTGGCCCGTACTGGAGATCGGTAAAAACTCGGTTAGGCCTTCAACCACCCCCAAAATGAGTGCTTTAGTCAGTAAAATAAGATCCATAATCGAGATATTAAGCCATTACCAAAGAGCCTCTCTGTTTGGCGACTATATTGAGGGAAAATACTTGCTTTACCGTGTTTAGGCTTAAACTTCAGCCCATATTTACGCTTTGGAAAAAGATGACTGGTTTTACCTTCGATCACATCGGATTGCGTAAGCTACTAATCCGATTTGCTCATATTGCTTTGTTTGCTGGGTCTACCCTTGGGTCTTTGCACGCCTTGGGACAAACATCAGTCGTGGTTAGCCAAGCTGCTCCGAGTCAGACTGCTCCAAAGAATTCTTTGCCGATGCCAGTAACAACTCAAAGTCTTACCGGACTTGAATTGCCCCCCAACATGGTGATTGCAAAACCAGCTATTCCGCAAGCCCCTGTTTTATCTAATATTTCTGGGCCAATTAACGCCAACACTCCTGGACAGGCAATGGACTTGATAAGCCTATATCAAGAGGCTGCCTTCAGCGATCCGGTGATGACTAGTGCACGCTTTCAGTATGTTGCAAACCAAGAACAATATTGGCAAGGTTTGTCACTGTTGCTTCCCCAAATTAATGCGGCTCCTGGATTAACGCGCTACTACCAACATGCGATTCAGAATTCCGCTTTGCAAAGCTACCCTGGCAATGGTCGTGTATTCGGACAGAAAAATTACACTGTCAGCTTAACGCAACCCTTGTTTAATGTAGCGTCTTTAGAGCTATTTAAAGTGGCGGACCTAAGCTCAAAAATTGCCGACCTTCAGTTTTATCAAGCGCAGCAAGATCTTATTATTCGAGTTTCTCAAGCGTACTTTGATGTTTTGACTAGTCAAGACAATGTTGTGCTGTATCAAGAAAAAATGAGCCTGATCAAACGTCAGCTTGATCAGGCTCAAGCTAAATTTGATGCCGGTCTGGCTACGATTGTGGACGTCAATACTGCGCAAGCCAATTACGACCTAGCGAATTCTCAAGAAATCCTTGCCCAAGCAGATTTAATTGTTAAACGCGGCATCTTAGAGCAACTAGTCGGTCACCCTGTGCCTGCGGTCAAGCCCTTGGCTAAGAATGCTCAGCTTGAGGGTGTGGCTAAAGATCCTCGCTCAACTTTGAAAAATCCAGTTCCCAGTCCAGCAGTTGCAGATAGCGTCAACCCAAAATTACCCCCTGGTCAGACGATGGATGACTGGATTCACCAGGCAGAGAATGCTAATTTCAATGTGCTTGCTGGAAAACTCAATGTTGATGTAGCGGAGGCAACTTACCGTGGCGCTTTAGCTGCAAATTATCCGACCTTGAATTTTGGCGCCACAGCAGGTTACAACACGAATAATGGCTCTACCTATAGCACGCAACCGTCATCAACAAACATCTACAACAATACTCTTGGTCTTACATTAAACATTCCTATCTATTCGGGTGGCTATAACAGTTCTGTGATTAGACAAAATGCTGCCTTACTAGACAAAGCAAAGTCAGACTATGACAATCTGCGTCGAACGGCTGCACAAAATGTCCGCCAAGCATTTACTGGTTTTTATGGTGGCCTCGCAAGCGTAAAAGCCTATGAAGCCGCTGAAAAATCTGGCACCTCTGCACTTCAGTCGAGCCAACTTGGCTTCGAAGTCGGAACTTTGATTAACTTAGATGTATTGGTTGCGCTCGATTCCTTGATCACTACTCGAGCTCAGTTGACACAAGCACGCTACTCAACGCTATTAAACGCAATCAAACTCAAATCGACTGCGGGCACGCTTTCAGACGAAGATCTGATAGCAATCAATTCGCTGTTGCGTTAATAAACCTTCAGCCCTGCAGTAGATCAAGACAACTAGCCAATACCTCTTCAACACTGGGAGGCGCTTGAATATCACCCACATTTCGAATCTGGCTAGACCAATAACCCTCGGTTTTCCAGCGCGGAGAATCGCAATAAACTTCCACAGTAGGTCGATTTAGTACCGCCGCAAGATGAGTCAAGCCAGTATCAACACCAATAGTTAAAGTCGCATCCTTGATGAAAGAAAAAGCCTCATCGATTGAGAATGCTGGAGGCACAAGAGAGTGACTCACTTTGATCGCCAGCGCCTCACTAATGCTTCGCTCTTCTGCATTACCCCAAGGAAAAACTATCTGATAGCCCTCTGCAGCCAACGATTTTCCTAGCGCAACCCAATTCTCTTCAGGCCAGCGTTTCGCTGTTCTGGCTGTTGAATGAAAACACAAGATGTATGGTCGATGCAAACCAAAGATTGAGCTATTCGGAATTTGCTCTACAAACGGAGATGGATAAAACTGAGGGCTAATCTCGCGTACTACTAAAGGCATATCTATTGCAGAGCACATTACCCAACGCGAGCGATCCACCGCATGGCATTGTGTTGGTACCGAAACTGACTGGGTATAGAAATTTCTTACAATGGATTCATATCCAGAAAACTCAGTTGCGTTTGCTAATCCAGCAATGATTGCATTGGGGCTTTTATTAGCCAGAGCACACACCAGGGCTGACTTCAGCAAACCCTGAGTCTCAATCACGATATCGTAGGTCTGTGCTTGTAAATCTTTTTTAAAGAGAGAGAAGGCTTGCCAAGTTTTCAGTGAAAAGGGCGATTTTTTCCAGCCCCGTAAGCCAAAGGGAATGATTCGGTCAATGCCTCGAAAGTGCTGATTTGAAAGAAGCGGTTTAAGTAGGTTGACATACCCTTCCTCAACTACCCAATCAATCTGTGCATCTGGAAAGCGAGCGCGCAAATCCCAAACGATCGGCAGGTTGTGCAGTACGTCCCCAAGCGAAGATAACTTCACGAGTAAAAATTTTGGATTGCCCATCAGAGCATTATCTATTGGTTTTGGCTCAGCTTAAAACTTTGGGGCTGCTTCCCAAGCTAAACCAGTGCTATCTTTGGCATTCATATTGGGTGAAACACCCTTTGGCAGAGGCCACTCAATGGCAATCTGAGGATCGTTCCAGGCCAAGCAGGCTTCGCTTTGTGGGTGGTAATAATCTGTCGTTTTATACAAAAACTCGGCAATTTCAGAGAGCACCAAAAAGCCATGGGCTAAGCCAGCAGGAATCCACAGTTGCTTATGGTTCTCAGCGCTCAGCTCAAGTCCGACCCACTTGCCATAGGTAGGTGAATCTCTACGAATATCCACTGCCACGTCAAATACGCTACCCGCAACTACTCTGACCAATTTGCCCTGGGTCTTCTCGAGTTGATAGTGCAGGCCGCGCAAAGTCCACTGCCGAGAAAAAGAATGATTGTCTTGTACGAACCGAACATTGAGGCCAGTAGCTTCTGCAAAATCATTTGCATTAAATGATTCTGTAAACCAGCCACGCTCATCTCCAAATACTTTAGGCTCTATAACTAAAACATCATGGATCGCCGTTGGAGTAATTTGAAGTTTTCTACTACCCGACATTAGAGCGCTTTCTTATTGGATAAGCTCATCGGCTGAGATGAGGTATTGAGTTCATTTAAAATCTTGCTCAGGTATTGCCCATAGCTATTTTTGCTCAACTGGGCAGCTACTTTTGCAACTGCTTCTGCGCTCACCCATCCCTGACGATAGGCAATTTCTTCTGGACATGCCACCATCAGACCTTGACGCTTTTGCAAGGTAGCAATAAAGCCTGCAGCATCTAACAACGAATCATGCGTCCCGGTATCCAACCAAGCAAAACCACGTCCCATGATTTCGACACTCAGCTCTTGCTTCTCCAGATAGACGCGATTGACATCGGTAATTTCTAATTCGCCGCGCGTACTAGGCTTAATGAATGCAGCAATATCGCAAACTTGATTGTCGTAAAAATAGAGACCGGTAACAGCGTAATTACTTCTGGGCTTCAGGGGTTTCTCTTCAATCGAGAGCGCTTTGTAGCGCTGATCAAACTCAACAACCCCATAACGCTCTGGATCATTGACATGATAAGCAAATACGGTTGCACCACTAGTGCGCTCATTGGCACTATCCAACTGATCAACTAATTCATGGCCATAAAAAATATTGTCGCCCAGCACTAAAGCACTGGGATGTCCATTAATGAAATTCTTACCCAAGGTAAATGCTTGCGCTAAACCATCTGGCGATGGTTGCACACAATACTCAATGCTTAAACCCCACTGTGATCCATCGCCCAGTAACTCATTAAAACGGGGGGTGTCATGGGGCGTGGAAATTAATAAGATATCCCTAATTCCTGCCAACATCAGAGTACTGAGTGGGTAGTACACCATGGGCTTGTCATACACGGGCATGAGCTGTTTAGATACCGCCTGAGTCACCGGATACAAGCGTGTACCAGAGCCTCCTGCCAAAATAATGCCTTTACGTTTTAAACCCATTACCAATCCTTCACCAATCTATTGAATTACTGCGTACTTAAATCTTTGACGTACTTTTGCACCATCTTGCGCCAATCAGGAAAAGCACTAATTTGATCAGTTTGATTATAAGAGCTTGAATCGTTGCGATTTTTAACAGTCAGAATAGTGCGTAATTTTTGCGTTCCCATCCTCGAGTTTTGGGGTCTAGGGGCTGGCAAAGGGTAATCTGTCGCAGGAATAGGCTTGATTGCTTCTGGCTTTAACTTGAGGATCTCGCCAGACTCGATAGCAGAGTCGACCACTTGGCAAGCCAGGTCATACCAAGTGGTCTCACCAGCCGGGACAGCATGATAGATGCCCGATGGAAAGGTCTTGATCTGAGACTCAGAATCAAAGCAAAGCTCCAAGCTAGTACAGGCTAACCAAGCGGCACTAGTAGGTACACCATATTGATCATTGATCACTTTGAGCTCTTCGCGCTCTTTAGCTAAGCGCAAAATCGTGCGGATGAAATTACCACCATCGCCATATACCCAGCTGGTCCGCAAAATAGCGTACTGCCCTGCTTGACTACTCTCAAATACTTTTTGAATCGCTACTTCACCGGCCCGCTTACTCTTACCGTAGACCCCCAGAGGATTGCAGACATCATCTTCGAGATAAAAGTCTGACTTACTGCCATCAAATACATAATCGGTTGAGTAATGCAGAAAAGTGACGCCCTGCTCAGCTGCATATTGCGCCATTAGCTCAGGAGCACGTGCATTAACCGCATAAGCCAAATCGATTTCAGTTTCCGCTTTATCCACAGCAGTAAATGCGGCGGCATTAATGATGAGATCTGCTGAAGATGTTTGCAATACTTCGGCAACTGCACGAGCATCACTCAGATCACATTCGGTCCGGCTAATGTATTGCACATCTATATTTCTCCGCTCGCCCAGTTGCGCACGAAATGCTTTACCTAGCTGACCCCCTGCTCCAAATACGAGGACTTTCATGGGATTAATCGTGGTATTGTTTTTGCAACCAGTCGCGGTAAGAACCACTCACCACACCCTCAACCCATACTGGATTATTCAAATACCATTCAACTGTTTTCCGAATACCGGTATCAAAAGTTTCTGCTGGACGCCAGCCTAGCTCTCGCTCCACTTTACTAGCATCAATGGCATAACGACGATCATGGCCTGGGCGGTCTTTAACAAAGGTAATCTGTTCAGCATAAGACTTGCCATCGGCGCGAGGCTTCAGCTCATCAAGAATCTTGCATATGGTTTTTACCACCTCAAGATTGGGCTTCTCATTCCAACCGCCAATGTTATAGGTCTCACCCAGCCTCCCTTTAGACAATACTTCTCGGATAGCGGAACAGTGATCTCCGACATACAACCAGTCGCGAATTTGTTGGCCATCGCCATAAATCGGCAAAGGCTTTCCTGCGAGAGCGTTGAGAATCACTAGGGGAATCAACTTTTCTGGAAAGTGATAGGGGCCATAGTTATTAGAGCAATTGGTGGTCACCACCGGAAAACCGTAGGTATGAAACCATGCGCGCACCAAATGATCAGAGGCAGCCTTAGATGCAGAATAAGGGCTGTTGGGCTCGTAGGGATTAGTTTCAGTAAATGCAGGGTCTGTTAGGGAGAGTGATCCATAGACCTCATCAGTCGAAACATGATGGAAGCGAAACTGCTTTTGAGACGACTCTTCCAATTTTCCCCAATACTCTCTTGCAGTTTCAAGTAAATTGAAGGTGCCTAAAATATTTGTTTGAATAAATTCAGCTGGACCATGAATAGAGCGATCCACATGACTTTCGGCAGCAAAATTCACAATGGCACGAGGTTGATACTGGTCTAATAGTTTTTCAAGCAATCCCTTATCACCAATATCGCCATGAATAAAAATATGACGAGGATCTTGTTTGAGAGAATCGAGCGTCGCCAAATTACCTGCATAGGTTAATTTATCTAAATTGATGATGCCTTCAGCGCTTGGATTCGAGAGCCAATCCAAGACAAAGTTACCGCCAATAAAACCAGCACCACCGGTGACTAAAATCATTGCTATTAGCCTACTTTATAAATTGAATTAGTGTAAATTATGCCTGATAAAGCATCATAAATTACAGCCTGATTCGCGTTCAGCAAGCCATTTAAGAAGATTAATTCAAAATCCGAAGTCATTTCATGAAAACTATTCGAATCTCAACCCAAGGTACTCCCCATGATTATCGAGTCAGTCTTTTACCTCTGATAGTGGAGCATTTGGGATATAAGATCGAATGGAGCAAACCCACACGGGCAGATTTGCAAATACTGGGGCCATTTTTAAATCCGATGCATAAGCAGTTTTCTTGGTGCCCAAAACCCCTTCGCCCTTTGGCTGTGAGTATCCAGAAAAATATAAACTTAAATAAAATAAATCCTCCAACTTCAGCTGTGACACTTTTTCACACACAAGAAAATGTTAGGCATGATTTTATAAAATCTGACTTCGCAATCTCTTTTGATTTAGCAGTTAATTCTCCAACTCATTTCCGCCTCCCCTATTGGATGGAAATGATTGACTGGTCACATGAAGGCTTAAAGGGAAATCTCAATTTGCGTTACGGGCAACTTTTAAGTTTAAAAAAACTCAAAAGCCCATTAGGAGATCGTTACCTCAAAAGAAAGAGAGCGGGCGTACTACTCTCATCTCACTTGCGCGAACCACGAGCCAGTATTTTTCACGAAATCAATAAGCTGATTCCAGTTGAGGGAATTGGCGCGAATTTCAATAAAAATATTAAAGATCACCACTCGAGTGGATTTTTAAAACGCGATGTTTTAAATGAATTTGCCTTCAATATTTGTCCTGAGAACGGTCTATATCCTGGCTATTACACAGAAAAAATCCCTGAGGCATTTGATGCTGGCTGTCTCCCGATCTCTTGGACCGACGAGAATGTAGGGGTTGATTTTAATCCCAAGGCTTTCATTAACCTTTTGCCATTTTTTAAGAACGATTTACGGGGTGTGAAAGATGCGTTATTCAATTCAGCCACTCTAGAGCAATATCAATCTGAAGCTTTGATCCTGAACTCGCCAAGTCTTGATACTTTTAAAGAATTTCTCCGAGAGCTGCTGCGCACCAGCACTAGTTAGAGCTGAAATCTATTATTTTGGAAACCAGGGATCCTTGCTGATCATTCTGTCTAGCATTCTATTGACTGAACGTATTCTTTTCGCAAGTCCTTTGATCGGCTCTCTTTCAGAGCGGTCATCGATTGTGGACTTCGCTTTCGTGATGTCAATTAAATATGGTCTTACCGTCAAGAATTCTAAATGGTGCTTTTTTCGATGTTCGAGGAAGTGATCTACTGGCTCATATATTTCTTGGGATGCCCCGATTAACTTCTTCGCAATAGCTGGCTTGACTAGATATGCTGTTGCACCAACAGCATCTCCTAAATTTTCTGCAATAGCAAACTCATTGATTTGGCTTCTCAGTTTATAAGGGACATCATACAAACCCTGCAGCCTCAAAAAATCCCACTGGTCAGCGTTTTTTAACAAAGCGGCCAATTTGGACTGAAACTCATCGCACAAAATAAAGTCATCTTCCAGAATTAGCGTAGGGAGATTGCTCTCCACACAACGCTGCCAGGCCTTTTTATGCGATAGATAGCAGCCAATTTCATTAGGGGTTAACGGATAACCCTGCAAGCGCTTCACCTTCTTAGCCTTATATTCTGCCGGGGATTCAGAAATGAGTGATCCATCAACTGCATCCAAAAACTCCCATGGCAAACTTATCTTTGATAGCTCTTGACTTGCTTTCTCTCGTCGATCAGAGGAGCGCTGTAGAGAAATCACTAAGATCTGTAATTTTGAATTAGATAGATCCATTAAAAATAGCTTTGTAGATAGCGTGCAAACCGCTTGATTTTTCTGAGCAGCTGGGAGAGAAAGGGTTTAGTTTGGCTTCCGTAATCTAAATTGAATTCCCAGTTTGATTGGTAAATCACTCCCAAGTAATTACTGCTCAGATTGCTTTCACACTCACCCATTCTCTTCAGCAAAAAATACTGCCAATCGTAATAATAGATTCTGAAAAGCTGTTCAATAGGGCGTAACGGGATTGCTTGGTATTTCAACAAAGCCTCGAGATATAACAAGGTTTCAGGGTGATCTTTGCTAGATATGTCCCAAAAGGTCAATCCTCTAGGTTTTAAATATTCCTGATCTAGTGAGGCCCATACCTTTGCCGACCAGATAAATGGCGGGCAAGGGCAATAGTAATTTGGGCCGATTCGCGCAAAAAGTGCTTTGACTGTGTCACCCTCTTTGATCAAGTTACGAATTACCTTGCTGTGACCACGATTCTGAGCAAGCTGAAAAAAATCTTTGTTTTGATAAATTACCGTATATGGGCTGCCATCTGGCGAGATGAAATCTGAACGCCTGAAGTCTTTAATAAAGATACAGTCTGCATCTAGGCAAACATAGTTTTCTGAAATGCCTAGTCGCCAAAATTCGGATTTAATGGCTTGTTGTGCCAAGCTACCAGATCGATTTTTTTCAATCCCTGCTGTCACAGCCGGATTAGCCGCAATAATTGATTCGTCAGAAACCCAATTAAAATTGACAGTCTTGCCCAGCACCCTCTCTAATTCGTCATGCTCTGCTTCAGCAGTTGAAATATATATCGGAATATTCTCAACATTGAATTGATCAATCGAGGCGAGTAGACGCTTTACCCTGAGAAAATCTCGAGTATAGGTTTTACAGTAAAGAACAAGCTCTCTCAATGGATTCTCTGGGGTCTATTTCGCTTCTATCAAAACTCTAGCAACGGCTTGGTCAACACCGATCGGCTGCCACTGTGGCTCTATTAAACCTTGATTTTTCCAGTCTAGCCAGATCTTCTCTAAAGTTGCTGCAATTCCCGAATCATCGCCTACTTGGCTGACATAAGCGCCACGCTCATTGAGCATGGTGTCCAGTTGGGGGTTGTGATAGGTAATGCCCCAAATCGGCCTTCCCGTCCAAAGGTACTCGTAGAACTTCGAGGGAATGTATTCTGCGCACCATTCATCATTGCCATGCAAGAGAATCAGAACATCCGCTTCCTGCATTTTTTCAACTACGCGCTCACGCCCAGACTTACCAGTTTGAGGATCCCTCTCAAGGCGACCATGGGCAATCAGGACGTCTTGATAACCCCCTCTCTGAATTGCCTCCTGGCTGAGTGAATCTAGAGCTGCTCCGTAAGCATGAATACGAATATCATTGCGCGCCTCAGGATATTTTTTCAACAAAGCATCTAAGGCCGTCAAGATGATTGATAGAGAGCGATCATTTGCCAAAGATCCAGAGTGGGACAGATTGAGTTTATTTGAATAAACATGCGGCTTTGTGGCACTTAAACCCCCGGGTGGCTCCGCTCCAGGCAAGACTACAAAACCATGCGCATGTCCTGCTGTATTCAAGGCGGGATTCCGCTGCTTAGCGAAATGTAAAGCTCCATCAGTAAACCACCAAACCTCATCTGCATGCTCAACAATCTGCTGCTCTAGATATTGCCTAAATCGTGCATCCCGATTCTTGGGTATCGCAGTGCCAATATCTTCGGGACTGCTGCGAATGACCATCGGATCATGAATCTCTGCCAACCATTTGACCCCAGTTGCTTTCTTGAGCCATAAGGCAGCAAGGTGTGCAGACCATGCGCCGCCAGTGCTGTAGACCAAATCGATCTGGCCTGCTCTGATGAATTTGAGTCCATGTAAAAAAGCGGGCATCGCCCATGACCACTGGCTCGAGT
>TBL_comb47_HYPODRAFT_10006386_pt1 | contig 12744 bp, 11 predicted proteins | sample TroBogypolimnion_40_FD_10682 | JGI IMG/M metagenome (IMG submission 10682)
TGTCGTCGAGAGGTCAATGCGGATGTTGCCGATCGTGTGCGTGAAGGCGTAGCCGTAGCGCGCGTCGGGCCGGAACGCGATTGCCGTGATCATCCCGCCGCCGGCCAGGGAGCCAAACTGGGAGGCGTTATATACCTGCTGGTAGCGCATTGTTTCCGCCACGCTGAACGGATAGCCGTTGTCAATGGCCCCCTCCGTGCCCGCGAGGTTGTTCGGGGTGACGATGTTGACGGGCACCGCGTGCAACAGCGTGCAGACATTCAACAAAAAAATGCCGGAAGCAGACGATGAAAACTCAGGCGGGAACTCGGATGAAACATGGCGCTAATTTGAAGCCCGGCCCGAAAGATTCAAGCCGAAAGTGAAACTACAGATTTAAATTCAAAATTATTTGAAGCCGTGGCTCAATCCATGAGCGAAGTCTGCCTTAATTGCCTTTTCCTTTTTCGCCAACACACCTTGAGCGGTTTCGATTTCTAGCAACTTCGTTTCGTATTCGCCCATGTGCTTTTTCAAATTGCCAAACTCTGGCCAGGAATGAATCTCAGATAGCAGAGGAGCCTGTTTGGAATCAAACAGCATATTCGCGTCACCTTGAATGAAAGCCAACTTGTGTTTGCACATGCGTTGCAGGATTCCGGCTTGGCAGTGGCAGAAAACCCGCAACGAGCCGCCGTCGGCCAGGAGCTCAACATTGTATGGTTCCCCAGAACTGCTCTTGGCGAGTAATGTGGCTTTCATTCTTAAAATAGATCCGCTTGTTGTTTCTGGCCCGGCTTGGGCTTTGGACCGAGTAAATCCAAAAAATCCTTTTCGGATAAAATTTTCATGCCGAGTTCTTTTGCCTTGTCCAGTTTTGAACCGGCTTCTTCTCCGGCGAGCAAATAATCTGTGTTTTTGCTGACTGAACCGGTCACATTGCCGCCGGCATCACGGATGAGTGCCGAGGCTTGATCGCGGGACAGGGTTGGGAGTGTGCCGGTGAGAACAAATGTTTTCCCGGTGAAAGCAAGTGCTTCAGCATTCGGCTTTTTGGCTAGCCCTGTCGGATGGATGCCGAGCGTATCCAAGCGCTTAAGAATTTTCTTTCCGACTGGGGTTTCAAAAAAACGGAGCAGGTTGCGAGCGCCTTCCAATTCAATATCGGCAGTGACTTCCAGAATTGGCGGAGCCAATTCTTTGCTTCCTCGTTTTTTCTTTTCGTTTTTTTCGACTTTGAGAACAACGCCAGCATTTTGAAGATGTTTTACGAGCTCTTCAATCTGCTGATTCACCTTTGTCTGTTGTTCAATTCGTTGCCGCCACTCCTCATTTTCTTTCTCGGATAATTGTTCGATTTCAGCTTTCAGCTTTTGTCGCTTTCCGTCATCCAATTCAGATTCCAACTCCTTTTTCATGTCAATTCGCACCCTGCGTATTGGTCCCATGTTCAGCATTGAATCTGGACTCAAATTCTTTGCCTCCTCAACTTTTTCGTAGAGCAATAGACACTGCTTCAAAACTTCTGAATGAGAAACTTCATCAATGTTCTTATGGATTTTTGCAAGTTGATGTGCGGAAGTTTCTCCAACGCTGGGAACGCCAAGTGCCAAAATCCAGCGCGACAGCGGCGCGGTCTTGGCGCGCTGGAGCGCGTCGAGAATCTTCGTGGCGTTCTTCTCGCCGAACGTGCGCGGCTCGTCGTCCGTGCCGAGATTCAATGTCGCGAGTTTTTCCGGTGTCTCAATCAAGTTGAACAGATCGAGCGGTTCCTTGACGAGGCCGCGTTCCACGAGTTTCTCCGCCACGATGCCGCCGAGCGATTCGAGGTCGAGCGCCTTGCGTTGCGCGAAATACTCGACGCGGCGCGTGAGCTGCGCTGGGCAACCCGCGATGTTCTGGCAGCGCCAGGCGACTTCGTCGTCACCGCTAGCCGTGGCTTTGTCTTTGGCAATTGTTCCTCCACAAACTGGGCATTTGCCACCGACGTGCTGGAACAGATCAAACTCCTGAGCATCGGGTGGACGCTTGGTTTTCACCACCTCGAAAATCTCCGGGATGACCATGCCGGCCTTGCGGATGACCACGGTGTCGCCGATGCGGATGTCTTTGCGATGGATTTCGTCCTCGTTGTGCAACGTGGCGCGCGCAATCGTCGAGCCTTGGACGAAGACCGGTTCCAGTTCCGCCACCGGCGTCAGCACGCCGGTGCGCCCGACTTGCACGGTAATCGCCTTCAAAACGGTTTCCGCCGGCGTGATCCACGGCACCGGCTTGTGAACAATCGCGTAGCCCGGCGAACGGCTGCGGCCGGGAATCTTTGCCCAGTCCGCGAGCGTGTTCACTTTGAGCACGATGCCGTCAATTTCGTAGGGCAATTGCTTCCGCAAATCTTTTTCCTCGTCGTAATGGGCGACGATTTTGTCGCGGTAAATTTTTAAAACCTCCTCGATGCCGTCGCACACCCACCACAACTTTTGCGTGGGCAGTCCGAACTTGGCGAGCGTTTCCAGCATTTCGGAATGGGTCTTGAACTCGATGCCGTCCACCGCGCCGGTGGCGTAAAACACGGCGCGGATCGGGCGTTGCGCGACGAGTTTCGGGTCAAGCTGCTTGAGCGTGCCGGCGGTGGCGTTGCGGGCGTTGGGAAAAGGTTTTTCACCTTCGGCAGCGAACTTGGCGTTGAGCGCGTCAAAGTCCTTGATGGAAATGTAAGCCTCGCCGCGCACTTCGAGCAGCGCGGGCGGATTTTTGCAACTCAGTTCCAGCGGAATGCCGCGGAGGGTTTTAAGATTGGCTGTGATGTCGTCCCCTTCCGTGCCGTCGCCGCGCGTGACGCCGAGCGCCAGTTTTCCGTGGCGATAGTGAACGCTGATTGAGACACCATCTACTTTGGGTTCAATGATGTATTGAATGTCATCGCGACCAAGTTGCTTGCGGATTGTGGAGTCAAAAGTGGTTTCTTTGCTCTTTTCTCCGTCTTTATCTCTGGGCGAAAAGATTTTCTTAAGTGTGTTTTCGTCTTGCGCGCGATTGCGTTTGTCGCGGTCCGGCTCCTCATCCTTGGTCGGCGAATCGCTGGCCTGGACTTTGTCGAGCGAGAGCATCGGCACGAGGTGTTTGACGCGGACAAATTTTTCGCTGGGCGCGCCGCCGACGCGCTGCGTGGGCGATTCCGGCGAAATGAGATCAGGAAAATTCTTTTCCAACTCCTGCAGTTCTTTGAATAGCTGGTCGTATTCGCGGTCGGTGATGATCTGTCGGCCTTCGACGTAATAGGCGGTGTCGTGCTGGCGGATCTCCCCGGAAAGTCCGGCGTGGCGTTTTTGGGCTTCAGCGTGTGTCACGCGGAAATGGTTATCGGCCAGCCAGGGAAAGGACAGTTTTTTTATTTGGCGTCGGATTAGGCCGGCGATAACGCTGGCGTCAGCGCCTCTTTCTCAAGACAACTTTTCACGAGCGCCGCTACCTCAGGCAGCGCGGCGGCGACGGCCGGGGAAAGCTCCATGGTCATCAAACCAAGGTCCCCGATGGAAACGGTGATCAGATCCACTTCCGGCCAGTAATCGAGCAACGCGGCGGATTCGATCAGGTCTTTCAGTCCGATGTCATGCGCGGTGAGCGTCGGCGGGAAATCGCTGGCGTAGCGTGGCTGGATGAGCGAGACGGTGCCGAGCGGTTTGTCGTCCGTCGCGGCGTCGATTAGGATGAGATGCTGCTGATTGCGGAACAGGCCGAGCAAATGAAATCCGCTGGTGCCGCCGTCCACGAGTTCTGCGGATTGGCCGAAACCATGCGCTTCAAGATGCCGGATGGCGGCGACGCCCACGCCTTCATCGCCCATAAGCAGGTTGCCGACGCCAAGGATCAGCGTTCTTTGTTTGGCGCCCGTTAGATTCATTTCTTCTTTTCGCCGGCGGGTTTTTCGTCCTTGAGCGTCGGATGATATTCCTTCTCGATGAATTTCCAGCCGCTGCCCATCGAAGAGATTTCGCCACGGCCCTCGACGTAATCGTGATAGAACACGATATAAACATGGACGAGCGCGAACAGGATGAAGAACCACATGAACGCGTGATGCCACTGGCGCACGGCGAAATCGCCGCCCATCATCGGCACGATCCACGCGAACATCTGCGGGAACCAGGATTTGCTCATGGCCGCGTAAAGACCGAATCCCGTGACGCACTGGAACAGGAACGCGAGGAAGGTCAGGAAATAGGTGAACCCGGCGACGGCGTTGTGGCCGATGGTTTCAATCGGCGTGTTGTCCGCCTGCAGCACGTCCACGGCGATGACCTGCTTGATTTCCTTCCACTGTTTCTTGCGGAACGGGATGAAGTTTTTCCAGTTCGCATACCGGTTTCCGGCAAAGCCCCAGTAGATGCGGAACAGGAAGTTGAAAAAGAAAATGTAGGCGGCGACGAAGTGGATGAACCGCACCGTGCCGAACCAGTAGGAAAACGACGCCTCGGAGGCGCGCTGGATGGCCAGCGGCGCGCCGATGAGATAACCGGTCACGCACAAAACCACGAGCGTGAGCGCGTTGAGCCAGTGGTAGAACCTTACAGGAATCTCCCAGACATAAACCCGGCCGAGCGTTGCTTTTTGCATAATGATGCCTCTTGTTTTTAGCCGCCGACGGTGACGCGGTTGAGCGTGCGGCCTTGCGGATCGTAAAGATGCACAGCGCAGGCCAGACACGGATCAAACGAGTGGATCGTGCGGATGATTTCGAGCGGCTTGTCGGGGTCGGCCACCGGCGTGCCGATGAGCGCCGATTCGTAAGCCGAGAGCTGACCTTGTCCGTCACGCGGCGAAGCGTTCCACGTCGAGGGCACCACGAGTTGGTAGTTGGCGATCTTCTTGTCCTCGATGACGATCCAGTGCGCGAGCGCGCCGCGCGGGGCTTCGCTCATGCCGACGCCTTTGGCTTGATGGGGCCAGGTTTCCGGCTCCCATTTCTCGCCATTGAACGTGCGCGAGTCACCGTTTTTGATGTTGGCGATCAGGTCGCTGTAAAACTCCTGCGCCCACTGCGCGACGAGATAGGTCTCGATGCCGCGCGCCGCCGTGCGACCGAGTGTGGAGAACAAGGCAGCCACCGGCACGTCGAGTTTCTTGAGCACCATGTTCACGGCTTCCTGAATGTCGGCGCGGCCGGAGCCGTAGCCGACAAGCATCCGCGCCAGCGGGCCGACTTCCATGGCGTGATTGTTCCAGCGCGGCGTTTTGAGCCAGGAATATTTCCCGTCAACGTTCAACTGGTCATAGGGCGGCTTCGGGCCGGTGTAATTTAATTTCGTTTCGCCGTCCCACGGATGTTTCGCCGCCGCGTCGCCGTCGGAATATTCATACCACGAATGCGCGATGGACTCCTTGACCTGCTGCGGATCGTGCGCGTCCACTTCGTGAATCTTGCTCAGGTCGCGGTCGAGAATCACGCCGCGCGGGAACTTGAACTTGCTCGGGTCGCCAAAGCCGTGCGTCGGCAGATCGCCGTAGGCCATGTAATTCTTCAGGCCGCCGCCGATCGCGCCCCAGTTCTTGTAAAACGAGGCGATGGCCAGCAGGTCGGGGATGTAAACCTGTTCCACGAACGTCTTCGCATCGGTCAGAAGTTTGCTGACGTAAGCCAACCGCTCCGCGTTGATGGCGTTAGCGTCGTCGAGGTTCAGCGAACAGGGCGCGCCGCCGACGAGATAGTTCGGATGCGGATTTTTGCCGCCGAAAATCGTGTGGACCTTGACGATCTCCTTCTGCCAGTCGAGCGCCTCGATGTAATGTGCGACGGCAAGCAGGTTCACTTCCGGCGGCAGTTTCATCGCCGGATGCCCCCAATAGCCGTTGGCGAAAATACCGAGCTGGCCGCTGGCGACAAATTTCGCGATGCGCTTCTGCACGTCGGAGAAATAACCAACGGAACTCTTCGGCCAGTTGGAGATGCTTTGTGCGAGCGCTGCGGTTTGCGCCGGGTCGGCCTTCAGTGCGCTGACGACGTCCACCCAGTCCAAGGCATGCAGGTGATAGAAATGCACGACGTGGTCCTGCATGTATTGCGCGCAGAACATGAGGTTGCGGATGAGCTCCGCATTCGGCGGAATGACGATGCCGAGCGCGTCCTCGACCGAGCGCACCGACGCGAGCGCATGGACCGTGGTGCAGACGCCGCACGTCCGCTCCGCGAAGGCCCAGGCATCGCGCGGATCGCGTCCGCGCAGGATGATTTCCAATCCGCGCACCATGGTGCCCGAACTGAACGCCTCGGTGACAAAGCCGTCCTTTACTTCCACCTCGACGCGAAGGTGGCCTTCGATGCGCGTCACCGGATCAATGACAATTCTTTTTGAAGCCATATAATTTTATTGGTTTAGGAACCGCCCTGTTCCGCGCGACCGTCGCGCACGTCCTCGCTTGCCGCCTGTTCTTCCTTGATCAAATGCCGTTTGCGGATGTTTGTCGAAATCGCGTGGGCGGCGATGCCGACCACCGTCACCGCGCCGGCCGCGACCCCGACCTTGTCCGCCGTGGTTTCGATGCCGAAGCCGGGGAAGTTGGGCAGGTGCCGGTAGAACGGGCCGTTGTCCCAGAAATTTCCCTCGCTGCAACCGATGCAGCCGTGTCCGGATTGGATCGGGAAACTGACGCCGCCGTTCCAGCGCATCACGCCGCAGGCGTTGTAGGTCACCGGGCCGCGACAGCCCATCTTGTAAAGGCAGTAGCCGCGCTTGGCGTTTTCGTCGTCGAAGGAATTGACGAACAGTCCGGCGTCGTAATTCGGCCGGCGATAACAGGTGTCGTGAACGCGCCGCGAATAAAACGCTTTCGGGCGACCCAACCCGTCGAGCTGCGGAATGCGGTCGAACGCGAGCAGGTGAACAATCGTGCCCGTCATTACTTCCGCGATGGGCGGACAGCCCGGCACCTTGATAATCGGCACGCCGGAAATCAATTCATGGATCGGCGTGGCCTTGGTGGGATTGGGCTTGGCCGCCTGCACGCAGCCGTTGCTCGCACAACTGCCCCAGCAGATCAGCGCCTTCGCGCCGGCCGCGGCTTCCTGCAGGATGTCCAGCGCCGTGCGTCCGCCGATGCAGCAATAAACCCCGCCATCGGCAGTCGGCACGGAACCCTCGACGAGCATGAGATACTCGCCCTTGTATTTGGTCATCGTGTCGCGCAGCGCGTCCTCAGCCTGCTTGCCGGAGCCGGCCATCAGCGTCTCGGTGTAGTCGAGCGAGATTTTATCGAGGATGATGTCGGCCACGCCGGGATGCGAGGAGCGGATGAACGATTCCGAGCAGCAGGTGCATTCCTGAAAATGGAACCACAGCACCGGCAGGCGCGGTTTGGTTTCAAGTGCCTTGGTGACTTCCGCAACGGCGGTGGCGGGCAGGCCGAGCATGGCGGTCATCCAAGCGCAGGCCGTGAGAAAGTCACGACGCGAGACGCCCTTGGACTGGGCATGCTCCCAGATAGTCGGTCGGGAATGGTTCGACATAATTTGGCTGGGTGGTTAAAGGGATTGTTTTTGACTCGCTGCCACTCTCCTCCTGTGTGAAAAAAATAACCAAACCAATCTTGTGATTTATTCGACAAATCTTGCCTTCTGCTTGGGGCGTTTTTTGCCGGCTTAAACCGGGCGGGACGCGGAAAACAACTTTGACCGCGCCCGTTCCGGCTTCTACGCTGGTGGCGTGCGCGGAAATCTGGCAAAGGCATTCGAGTTGACGAACACCCAAATGTTCCGGCGCGCCCCGCTGCCCAAATCCTACACGGATTTTCTCGGGCGGAAATTTTTTCTCTTCCTGCTGACCGTGCAGGGGCTGGGCGCGTTCGCCTTGATCACGCTCGGGGTCATCCTGCACAAAAACAACGTCGCTAGGAATGTCATCCGGCCGCGCATCCGGCAGGAGGTTGCCCGCGCGGGCGTGGCGCTGCTGCCGATGTTCGGGTTCGTGGCGCTGGCGCTGGGGTTTCTTGTCGTCGGACAGACCGTCTCCGCTCTGGCCAAAGTCGGCGCAATCAGCTATCTCGGCTCGACGATGGTGATCGTGGTCGTGCGCGAACTGGGGCCGCTGCTCGCGGCGGTGCTGGTGCTGGCGCGCGTCGGCATGGCCAATGTGATCGAACTCGGCACGGCGCGCGCGCTTGGCGAGGTGGAGGCGCTCGAGGCGCTGGGGATCGACCCGGTGCATTATCTCATCGTGCCACGCGTCATCGGCATGGCGCTGGGGATTTTCGCGCTGACGGTTTATCTGATCCTTGGTGCGCTGGGCAGCGGATATCTGTTCGCGTTTTTGCAGGACGTGCCGATGACCCCGGGCGATTATTTCAGGCAGATCACCGAGGCGCTCGGCTGGCTGGACTTCGCGCTGCTGGCACTCAAGACGATCGCGTTCGGGTTTTTCATCGCGACGGTGACGTGTTATCACGGGCTGGCGCAGCCGTTGCGGCTCGAGGATGTCTCGCGCGTGGCGGTGCGTGCGGTGACGCAAGGCATCATCGTGTGCGTCCTGATCGACGCGCTGTTCATCATCCTTTACCTGCTGGCATGAACGAAAACCAGAACATCCCGGCCATCGAGATGCGCGGCGTGAACGTCGCTGCGATGCGCGATGCCTCCTTCGCGGTCGTCGAAGACCTGAACTGGTCAGTGGCGGCGGGGGAATTCTGGGTCGTCGCCGGCCAGGAACATTCCGGCAAGAGCGATTTGCTGATGCTGGCCGCCGGACTGATGTCGCCCACCCGCGGCATCTACAAACTTTTTGGCAACGACACGAAAACCTACGGCGAGGCGGAGCTGGCCGAGCGGCTGCGGGTCGGGTTTATCTCCCAAGGTGGACACCTGTTCAACCAGTTGACGGTGGCCGAAAACGTGGCGCTGCCGCTGCGGTATCAAAAAAATTACACGGCCGCGGAAGCGGAGCGGGAAGTGCAGGCGCTGCTGGAATTGATGGAGCTCACGCCGCTCGCCGAGGTGACGCCGTCGAACATGGCGGCCAACTGGCGGCAGCGCGCGGCGCTGGCGCGGGCGTTGATCCTCAAGCCGGAAGTGCTGCTGCTGGACAATCCGCTGGCCGGCCTCGGCGCGCGGCACCTGCAATGGTGGCTGCGCTTTGTGGACCAGTTGTCGCGCGGTCACGAACAACTCAAGCCGATGACGCTGGTGGTCACCGCCGATGATTTGCGTCCGTGGCAGAACGCGCGGCGGAAATTCGCGTTGCTGCGCGACAAGAAATTCATTCCGCTCGGCACCTGGAGCGAACTTGAATCCGCCAACAATCCGATCGTAAAAGAACTGCTGGCCGCCCAGTTGGAAACGACACTTTAATTATTTATGGCATTACAAGATTTGACCCCGCAACTGCGCACGCGCCTGAGCCGGATGGAACGGACGGTGGGCTGGTTTGTTTTTCTGGCCACGGCGCTGCTGCTGTTCGGCTTCGGCTATTACATCTACCACACGGCGGAACGCAAGGGGTGGTTCCTCATCAAGGCGCATTTCTTCACCTACGTCCAAAGTTCCTCCGGCCTGAATATTGGCGACCCCGTGGTGATGATGGGCTTTCCGGTCGGCGACATCACTTTGATTCACGCCATGCCACCGGGCGATCAGCACAATGTCCGGGTGGAATTTGAAGTCCGTGACACTTATTTCCGCTACATCTGGACGGGCGGCTCTTATGTGAAAGTGAACTCGGCGGATTTTCTCGGCAAGCGGCAGTTGGAAATCACGCGCGGCACGAACGGCCCGGCCATCGCGGTCACGCAGCCGGGTTTCATCAAAACCATTCCCGAACTGGAGCAGCTCATCACCACGGAAAGCAACCGCTGGCAGCTTTATCAGGATGTGTTCGACGGTGACTCCAACAAAGTCTTTGGCGCTTACACGATGCTCACGCTCTCGAACCTGGAGCGCATGGCGCAGGTGAAGCTCGCATCCAATTCCATTTGCGCCTACGACAATAAAATCAACGCCAACCGCATCGTGGCTTCGTGGAACCGGGCCACGCACCGTTACGAAGATTACAAACCCGGTTCCGAAGACGTCTGGCTGCGCGCAGCAGAAACGCCGCCGATTTCCGACCAGTTGCAGGCGATGGTGTCGCAGGTGCAGGCGGCGCTGCCGGGAATCCTCTCGCTGACCAATAAAATCGGCGTCGTGCTGGACAACGCCGTGAACGCGACCTCGAATTTGAATGTCACGTTGCTCTCCGCCAACAAAACCATGGTCGCCGCGCAGCCGGTGGTGACGAACTTCGCCGTCATCAGCGCGCAATTGCGCGAACCCGGCGGACCAATGTTGTGGGCGCTCGGCACGAATGGCAACGACCAGATGCAAGGTGCGTTGACGAATGTGAATTCGCTGCTCGCGAACACGGACACCAATCTGGCGGCGATCCTGATCCAAATGGCGGGCATCACCAGCAACTTGAACGCCCAGGTCCAGTCGAACACCAACATGCTCAGCGGCATTTCCAAAATCGTCACCGATGCGGATGATCTGGTCCAGGGATTGAAGCGGCACTGGCTGTTGCGTTCGGCGTTCAAAGTGAAGGCCACCAACGCGCCGCCGGCGGCCGTGCAGCCGTTGCTTTCGCCCCGGATGCGCTAAGCCGATGGCTTCAGAATCCGGCGCAGGCGGTTTAGCAAGGATTCCGCGAAGCGTTCGTAGGGCGCCAGCGGACGGCCGTAGGTTCTGATTTCCTCCACCGTCGCCAGCGGCATGCAAAAATCGAAATCGTGCAGGGCGCGGTCGCGTTTCACGCGGCGCAGCCAGCGGGTCAGGTCGGTGATTTCCTCGATGCCGTCCGTTTCGCCGGGATAAAAGGACATCCTCCAGTCATCGCGGCGGAGATAGCCATCCGCGTCGCTTTTGTCTTCAAACCATGGATCGCACAGCAGAATGCAGATGGACTTTTCCGGCACATCGCCCAGCCGGTAAAAAACCATGCGCGCGCCGGTTTCAGCAAAATGGTCGAATGCAATCTCCAGCGCGTCGTCGGGCGGCGGGGTGAATTGTGTCTGGAAACCGAAATGAAAACCGCCCGGCTCGATGTGCAGCCGTTCAAAGCAGAGGTTCTCCTCGAAGATCCAGGTGATGTTCGTCGCAAAGCCGTGCTCGGCCAGAATTTTTTTCCAGGCAGCGAGGGCCTCGTCTAGGTCGGGACGTTTCAACGGGGCAGGGGGATTCATGGCGGGCTAACTGTGACTTTTCTGGAACCAATCCGCAAACAATTTGATGCCCTGCTCGATTTTCACCTGCGGCTGGTAGCCGAGCCGGGCGCGCGCCTTGGAGATGTCCGCGAACGTGATCGGCACGTCGCCGGGCTGCATCGGCTGGCGTTCAATGACGGCTCTCTTGCCGAGCGCGGTTTCGAGCAGTTCGATGAGCCGGCTCAGCTTCACCGTCTCCGATTCCCCGAGGTTGAAGATCTCGAAGCCGAATTCCCTTTTCGTGCAGGCGATGATGCCCTCCAGCGTGTCAGTGACGTAGGTGTAATCGCGCGCAGTGCTGCCGTCACCGAAAACGGGGATCGGTTTCCCCGCCGTGATGAGCGTCGCAAATTTATAAATGGCGAGGTCCGGCCGCTGGCGCGGGCCATAGACGGTGAAGAAGCGCAGCATCGCCACGTCCATGCCATAGATGTGATGCCAGACGTGGCCGAGCGCCTCGCATGAGAGCTTGCTGGCCGCGTAGGGCGAGATGGCGGAAAAAATCGGGTCGCTCTCGCTGAACGGCACCTTGGCGTTCACGCCATAGACGGACGAGGACGACGCGATGGTGATTTTTTTGACGCTGTTCGTCCGCGCGGCTTCGAGCACGTTGACCGTGCCTTCGACGTTGACGCGCTGGTAAAGCGCCGGCTCGGCGAGGCTCGGACGCACGCCCGCCCGTGCGGCAAGGTGGATGACCTGGTCGAACTTGACCGAGGAAAAAATCTCGTCGAGCGCGGCGCGGTCGGTGAAATCGCCGTGGACGAATTCAAACGGCTTGGCGAGTGACTGGATGTCGCGGAGGTTGCGGCGTTTGAGTTGCGGGTCGTAGGAGTCGTTGAGGTCGTCAAACGCCCAGACCGCATGGCCGTCGTGCAGCAGGCGCTCGCAAACGTGCGAGCCGATGAAGCCGGCGCCGCCGGTGACCAGGAAATTCATGCGCAAAAGTTAACCACCGGCGGTTGAAGTGTCGAGCGCGCAAGGAACGCGAAGCAAGTTCTGACGGGGAATGGAAACGAAGGTTGCCAAAGTGGTGAAACTAATGCAGCCTTGCCGCCGTCTCAACCTGGCAATGTGTTTATCCCATCACAAAACAAGATGAGTGCCTTTTTCAAGCTGCGGATGGTCGCTGTCTTTGCGGCGGTGCTGATCGTCGCCGGCGCGCGGGCTGAGGCGCAAGGTAGCTTCGGACTTTTGGTTACCAGTTCGGCAAGTTCCATTTTACTCAGTAATTCCCTGACTTACACCATCACCGTCACCAACTTGGTTGGCGTTTTGTCCGACACGGTTGTATCTAATACGCTGACCCCGTCGGCTCAGTTCGTGGCTGCCAGTCCAAGTTTGACCGGAGCTTTGGTCGGCACCGTTACGAACTTTAATAACGTCACGGTTTTCCATTTGGGGGGATCTATTTTTGGCGACATATCGCAGATGACCCTGACCGTTCGACCCACGGCGGTTGGGTCTATCACGAACCTCGTGTTCGTCTCCGTCCCCTCGATCTTTGTGACCAACACCGCCACGACCAATCTGGTGACCCAGGTC
>TBL_comb47_HYPODRAFT_10006387_pt1 | contig 12744 bp, 10 predicted proteins | sample TroBogypolimnion_40_FD_10682 | JGI IMG/M metagenome (IMG submission 10682)
CCAGAGGCTTGCCGAGGAACTCCTTGTAGAGCCGTGCGACGTGCTGGTTGGCGTGGCTGACGCGCACCGGCGCCGTCCCGTCGAGGTCGTAGAGGGCCTTCATGCGCGCCTTGACCGCCGTCGTGTCCATCCCGGTAGGCTGGCCGCCGCCGGCGATGCACCCGCCGGGGCAGGTCATGATCTCGATGAAATGCAGGTCGCGCCGGCCGGCCCGCAGCTGGTCCATAAGCTTGCGCGCGTTGCCCAGCCCGCTGGCCACGGCCGCCTTGACTTCCAGGTCTCCGATGCGCACCGAGGTCTCCTTGACCCCCTCCAGCCCGCGCACGGCGGGCACGTCGAGCTTGGCAAGCTCCTGGCCCGTGATCAGGACATGGGCCGAACGCAGGGCCGCCTCCATCACGCCGCCGCTGGCGCCGAAGATCTTGCCCGCCGTGCTCCTTTCCCCGAACGGGGTGTCCGCGGTGTCCGGCTGGAGCGCCGAGATATCGATGCCGAAGCGCTTGATGAGATGCCCCAGCTCGCGGGTGGTCAGGACCAAGTCCACATCAGGAACATAGCCGCGCCCCATCTCCTCGCGGGCGCACTCGAACTTCTTAGCCGTGCAGGGCATGACGCTGACGCTGACGATCTTCTTGGGGTCGAGCTTCTCGCGCTCGGCAAAGAAGCTTTTAATGAGGGCTCCCATCATCTGCTGGGGGCTCTTGCAGGTGGACACGTTGGGCAGGAGCTCCGGATAGAACTGCTCCACGAACTTGATCCAGCCCGGCGAGCAGCTGGTGATCATGGGCAAAACGCCTCCCGTGGTGACCCGTTGCACCAGCTCGGAGCCTTCCTCCATGATGGTTAGGTCGGCGGTGAAGGATGTGTCGAAGACCCGCTTGAAGCCCAGGCGCCGCAGGGCCGCCACCATCTGCCCGTCGATGTCCTTGCCCGGTGCAAAACCAAACTCCTCGGCCAGACTGACCGAGACCGCGGGGGCGTGCTGGACCACGACGTATTTGTCGGGGTCCGCCAGGGCCGCGACCACGAGCTCTACGCTGGATTGTTCCATCAGAGCGCCGGTGGGGCAGACCACGACGCACTGCCCGCAGTTCACGCAGCTGGAAACGTTGAGCCCCTTGTTGAACGCGGTGGCGACCATGGCGCGGCTGCCCCGGTTGACGAAGTCGATGGCGCTGACGCCCTGCACCTCCTCGCAGACGCGGACGCACCGGCCGCACAGGATGCATTTGGCCGGGTCGCGCACGATGGACGGGCTGGAGATGTCCATCTCCTTGGCAGGCTTGTCTCCCCCGTAGCGCCGCTGGCTGACGCCCAGCTCCTGCGACAGGGACTGCAGATCGCACTTGCCGCTCTTGCCGCAGTAGAGGCAATCGTCCGGATGGCTGCTCAGCAGCAGCTCGACGATGGTCCGGCGGGCGTCCAGGACCCGCGGGGAATGCGTCTGGATGCGCATGCCGTCGGCGACCGGGAATGAGCACGCCGGCACCAGGTTCGGCGCGCCGGCCACCTCGACGACGCAGATGCGGCAGGCCCCCGTGGGAGTCATGCCCTTCATATGGCAGAGGGTCGGGACGTGGACTCCTTCCCGCGCCAGGGAGGCGAGGATGGTGTCGCCCGATTCCGCCTTGACTTCGCGTCCGTTGACTTCGATTTTCATCATGGTCTCCCTTCAGGCCTTCTGCGTGAATTCCAGATCGCAGCGCAGACACCGGCAGGCCTCGGCCTTGGCGGCCGGCTCGCTGATGCCCAATTCGACCTCTCGGTGGTTCTTGCGGCGCGCCCGGGCCGCCAGATGCGGGACCTGCACCCGGGTCGGCGAGCCCTCCCCCTCGGGGACTTCGACCGGCTCGACATAGACGCTGGGCAGGCGCACCTTGCTGATGACGCCCAGATGCCGGCCCTTCAGGAACCGGTCCACCATTCCCGCCGCCCGCTTGCCATCCGCGATGGCATCGATGACCGTGTTAGGGCCGCGCACCGCGTCTCCACCCGCGAAGACCCCCTTGACGGAGGTCTGCATGGTGCCGGCGTCGGCGGCCAGGCCGCCCCGCTTGGAGGCGCCCAGCGTCTCGAGGCCGCGGAGCTCCGGGGCCTCGCTGATTGCGACGACGAGCGTGTCCAGCGGCGCCTGGAACTCGGAGCCGGCTACCGCCGCGAAGCTCTGCCGTCCGCTGGCGTCATTGGCGGCCGCCTTATTGCGCACGAACTCGACCTTGGCCAACCGGCCGCCTGCGGAGATGATCCGGGTCGGCGCCACCAGCGGCACGATCTTGACGCCTTCCTCCACCGCCGCGGCGACCTCCTCCTTGTATGCCGGCATCTCGCTGAGCGCGCGGCGGTAGAAGACCGTCACTTCCGTGACCGCCTTCTGCCGGATAGCGACCCGGGCCGCGTCGATGGCGGAGTTGCCGCCGCCAATGATGCCGACCCGGCCGCGGGCCAGATCCTTGCCCGCGAGGTTGTAAGACTTGAGGAAGTCGATGCCGGGCAGGATGCCCTTGGCGTCCTCACCGGCCAGGCCGAGCTTGCGGCTGGAGTGGGCGCCGATCGCGACATAGACCGCGTCGTATCCTTCTTTAAGGAGGCTCTCCACCGTGAAGTCCTTGCCCAGGGCCTTGCCATAGCGGACGGCCAGGTTCTTGTTGAGCAGGCTCGCAACCTCGCGCGCCAGGTTCTCGCGCGGCAGGCGGTACTCGGGAATGGCGCAGACCAGCATGCCGCCGGCCTTCTTCTCCCGCTCGAAGACAGTCACCTTGTGCCCCAAGACGGAGAGGCAGTGAGCCGCGGTCAGGCCGGAGGGTCCCGCGCCGATCACCGCGACGCGCTTGGCGTCGGCGCCCGCCTCACGCACGGGGGCTTTATAGGAAGACGGATCGACGTTGTCCACCAGGAAGCGCTTGAGCGCGCGCACCGCGATGGGCTCACCGCCGGTAGTGCCGCAGCGGCACATCGCCTCGCAGGGGTGATGGCAGACGCGGGCACAGCTGATGGGCAAGGGATTAGCCTGCCGCACCACGCGATAAGCCTCCCCATACTCCCCCCGGGCGACGTGGGCGACGTAGCGCCACACCTCGGTGTCCACGGGGCAGGTGTTGGCGCAGGGCGCGCCCACGAGCTCTTTGCACGATCCCGCGGGGCAACGCCGTTCGTAAATATGAGCCTCGTACTCATCCCGGAACCAGCGCAAGGTGCTCAGGACCGGGTTGGGCGCGGTCTGTCCCAACCCGCACAGGGAAGTCTCCTTGATGGTCTTGGCCAGCTTCTCCAGGTTGAGGATGCCCTGAAATCGCAGCAGGGCGTCCTGCCCGCTCTCCTTGCGGCGGGGGCGGGTGATGGCCTTGAGGATTTCGAGCATGCGGCGGGTCCCCTCGCGGCATGGGATGCATTTCCCGCAGCTCTCATTCTGGATGAACTCCATGAAGAACTTCGCCAGGTCCACCATGCAGGTGGTGTCGTCCATCACGACCATGCCGCCGGAACCGACGATGGCGCCCAGGGACTGCAAGGACTCGTAATCGATCTTGACATCCATCTGGCTGGCGGGGATGCACCCGCCGGAGGGGCCGCCCATCTGCGCGGCCTTGAACTTCTTGCCCCGGGGCACGCCGCCGCCGATGTCGTTGACGATCTCGCGCAGGGTGGTCCCGAAGGGCACCTCGACGAGGCCGACGTTGTTGACGGTGCCGACCAGCGAGAAGACCTTGGTGCCCTTGGACTTCTCGCTGCCGATGCCCGCGAACCAGTCCGCGCCGCGGCCGATGATGAACGGGACATTGCACCAGGTCTCCACGTTGTTGATGTTGGAAGGCTTTTCGAAGACGCCCGACTGGGCCGGGAAGGGAGGCCGGGGCCGGGGCATGCCGCGCTTGCCCTCGATGGAGCGCATGAGGGCCGTCTCCTCGCCGCAGACGAAGGCGCCGGCGCCCATTTTGATAACCATATCGAAGCTGAATCCGCTGCCCAGGATGTTCTCGCCCAGCAAACCGCTGGCGTGCAGCTGCGCGATGGCCTTTTGGAGCTGCTCGATGGCCAGGGGGTACTCGGCCCGGCAGTAGATGTAAGCCTTGCCGGCGCCCATGGCGTAGGCGCCGATCATCATGCCCTCGATCATGAGATGCGGGTTACCCTCGATCTCGGAACGGTTCATGTAGGCTCCCGGGTCGCCCTCGTCGGCGTTGCAGATGACGTACTTGACGTCGCCCGGGGATTTGCGACAGAGCTCCCACTTACGACCGGTGGGGAAACCCGCGCCGCCGCGGCCGCGCAGGCCGGAGCGCTTGACCTCGTCGATGACGGCGTCGGGGGTCATGCCCTTGAAGACCTTGGCCAGGGCCGAATATCCGTCGTTCAAGATGTAGTCGTCTAGGGAGGTGGGGTCGAGATGCCCGTTGGCGCCGAGGATGACGCGCATCTGCTTCTTATAGAACGGCACGTCCTGTTCGCAGACGATGCGCAGGCCGGTGGCCGGGTCTATATAAAGCAGACGCTCTACAATGCCGTTCTCGATGCAGGTGACGCGAACCAGATCGTCGGCGTCGGCAGCCTTTACCTGGACGTAGAAGACGTTCTTGGGCCGCACCACGACGATGGGGCCCTTCTCGCAGAAGCCGTGGCAGCCCGTGACCTTGACCTCGACCTTCTTGAAGAGCCCGTGCTTCTCGACCGCGGTCCGCAGCGCGGCCACCAGATCTATGGATCCCTGCGCGTTGCAGCCCGTGCCGCCGCAGACGCAAATGCGCGTCTTGCCGGAATCGTGCGCAGCCTTGAGGGATTCGCGGTAGGTTTCCAGCTGATCAACGTTGGAAAATTTAATCATGAATTGTTCTCCTAGGCCCGGGGCCCACGGCCGCGCCGTGGGGTCGTCGTCTTGGGTTTTTCCTCGGCCGCCGGGGCCGCCGATCCGGCCTTGCGCCGGCAGTCATCGAGGAGGTGGGCGAGTTTGGTCTGAGAAAGCCTCGGGAAGAACTCGCCGTTGACGGTGATGGCAGGCGCCAGGGCGCAGGCTCCCAGGCAGGCCACGACCTCGATACTGAACAGGCCATCGCGCGTGGTCTGGCCGGGCTCGATGCGCAGCGCCTTGGTCAAGCTATCGAGCGTCTTGGCAGAGCCTTTAACGTGACAAGCGGTGCCGCGGCAGAGCATGATATGGAACTTGCCCTTGGGCTGGAAACGGAACTGGTTGTAGAAGGTGGCCACGCCGTAAATCTTGCTGGCGGGTATGCTCATGTGCCTGCCGATGCGGACGACAGCGTCTTCGGAGAGGTATCCGAGCTTGGCCTGGACTTCCTGAAGAATGGGAATCAGGTGATCCCGATGTGAGCCGGGATGGCTCTTGAGTATCGCATCCACCATTTTTGGAGCCTGCAGACTCATAGTGTGCCTCCGCCTTTTTCCCGGCAAATGACTGTTGCCGAGTGACTTGGAACAGTACCTATTCTTTACTCCTGCAACACCGATGCCAAGCGTGACCGTGCAAGGACTATTGCGGTGCGGGGGAATTTGTGCCCCAATTGAGACAAAATGCCCCCATGGCGCTGATACCAATTTAAGGAAGGGCCGCTCTGACAAATGATAAAATCCCATTCCTTGGGAACCTTCACCTACCCGTACGCGGCCAAGGCGAAGAGACCCTTGGCGTTATTAAGGAGAAGTTTATGACCCTACAAGAGCTGGGAAAGATGCTGGGAATCGAAGCCAAGGGAGACGGGGATTATGCGATCCTGGGTGTCCGTGATGTGGAGCGCCTGGCGGCAGACCAGCTGCCTGAAGAGAATCTTCTTTATTTCATAGAGTCCCCGGCGGTCCTAAAGCGCCATCCGGCAATGTTGGACCACGCCGCAGTGCTGACGACCAAGGAACTGGCGCCCCAGTTCAGCCGAGCCCTGGTCTGCGCCGCGGATATCCGTTTGGACTTCATCAAGGTCCTTAAGATATTCGATAAGACGCCGACATTCGAGCCGGGGATTTCGAGCGGGGCCAAGGTGGACCCTTCGGCCGTGGTCGCAAAGAGCGCGGCGGTACTTCCGGGCGCGGTCATCATGGCGGATGCGGTCATCGAGGCGGGGTGCGTGGTTTATCCGGGCGTGGTGGTGGAGCCGCACGCGAAGGTTGGGGAGGGCACGCTCCTTTATCCTTGCGCGGTCATCGGCCATCACTGCGTGGTGGGCAAGCATTGCATCATCTACGGTGGCGCGGTGATCGGGGCGGACGGGTTCGGCTATTATGACAAGGCGGGGCAAAGGCATAAGATCCCGCAGATCGGCAACGTAGTGATCAGCGATTTCGTGGAGATCGGCGCGGGCTGCACCATCGACCGGGCGACCATAGAGAGCACGACGATTGGGGAGTTCACGAAGATTGACGACCAGGTGCACATCGGGCATAACTGCAGGATCGGGCGGTTCATCTACATCATCGGGAACTCGGCCATCGGGGGATCGGTAGTCATCGAGGATGGGGCGATGATTTCGGGGATGGTCATTGTTAAAGATCATCTAAAGATTGCTAAGGGGTCGGGCGTCATGGGCATGTCGGGGGTGGCACAGGACACGGAACCGGGGCAGGCTTATTTCGGGACTCCGGCCATCCCGGCCCGAGAGGCGCACAGGATGCACTCAGCTATGAGACGGTTGCCCGACTTGATTGCGAGGGTCAAGAGCCTGGAAGCGCAGCTGGCGCAACGCGAAGAGAAGCCGCGGCCCTGAGTATTGACGCAACCGATTCTCCAAAGGAAGTTTGCGTTATCCCCGCATCTATGCTATCATCCTTATGCGGGGTAGAGCAGCCCGGTAGCTCGCAAGGCTCATAACCTTGAGGTCGCTGGTTCAAATCCAGCCCCCGCAACCATCTAGAAGTTTCGAACCTGAGACGAGTAATGTCAGGACCGACCCTTGGCGAAAGCCAAGGGTTTTGTGTTTCGGGACAATGTAAGCCGTAAAGGAGAAATCAAATGGGCGACTTACTCTATGCAGTCCTTCTGTCAATTCCCTTCTACTTCGTTTGGAATTACGTCGCCCCCATCTACTTCCGAGCCATCCCGCCGCATTACCGGCATCTCCCTTTCTTGCACTGCGCCGGCTTGTTCGTCTTGATCGCCATCGTGAATATGGTCATATCTTCTTCAAGACGCGACTGATCGTTCGGCCCGGATGAAAGTCAAGATCTGCGGAATCACCAACCGCGAGGATGCCGTCTGGGCTCTCAACTACGGCGCGCAGTTCATTGGGATAGACTTTCGCAAGAGGAGCCCGCGGCGCGTCCTGCCGGCCGAGGCCAAAGACTGGGTTCCCGCGCTGCCCACGTTCGCCGCCGTGGTGGGGCTCTTCGATGACGAAGACTCAAAGGACATCGTGCGGATGGCCGCCGAGATGAACCTCAAAGGCATCCAGCTCAACGGCCCCCAGACGCCCCAACGGCTCAGGGGCCTGCGCCAATCCTTAACCAACACCGAGTGCCCCCCCTTCATCATCAAAGCCCTGGCCTTTCCCGGCCCGGAGACGCTCGACGATATCCCCCGCTGGGGTGACGCGGTCGATTATGTCTTGCTCAACGACCCCGATGAAAGCAAGCCTAGCCGCAGCCCGCGTCCGTTCGACTGGGCTCTCGGGGCCGCCGCGGCGGCGCACGGCAAGCCGGTCTTCTTGGGCGGAGGCCTCACGGCCGACAATGTACGCGAAGCCGCGACGAAAGGCCAGCCCTTTGCCGTAGACGTGACTTCCGGCGTCGAGAAATCCACCCGGCACAAGCACTCAGCCAAGATGCGCGCCTTCATCACCACCGCTCTGCTGGGAGGGTCGGGCAGGTCCATTCCCGAAGCGCCGTAAGCGCGCGTGCGGATCCAACTGCTACAATGTTTCGGACGGTCCAGCTGTCCCATCGCATCAATGAAGAACATCCTCCTCGCCGCAGTCCTGCCGCTGTGCGCCCAGCTCTCGTTCGCCGCTGAGCCAGAACCGCGCAGACCTTCCCCCCTGCTTCCCGCCAGCCGCATCGTCACCTATTACGGCAACCCTCTCTCCAAGCGCATGGGCATCCTCGGCGAGATCCCCGTGGACCAGATGCTCGCCCGCCTGCAGACCGAAGCCGACGCCTGGCAGAGGGCCGACCCTGCCTCCACGGTCCGCCCCGGACTTGAACTCGTGGCTGCGGTCGCCTCAGACTACCCCGGAGAGAACGGCCACTACTGCACGCGCATGCCGGACGAACTCATCCGCAGGGTCATCGGCTGGGCGCACCGCCGCGGCTGGATCACCATCCTCGACATCCAGGTCGGCCGCAGTACCGTGCACGCTGAGCTCGAACGCCTCACCCCCTACCTGCGCCGCCCGGATGTCCACTTCGCCATAGACCCTGAGTTCCAGATGCCCCGCGGCCTGCGGCCCGGCAAACGCATCGGCTCCAGCGACGGCGAGGACGTCAATGTCGCCATCATCGAGCTGGCCGATATCGTGGACAAATATCACATCCCCCCCAAACTCCTGCTCGTCCACCGCTTTACCGACGACATGCTCAAGCGCCGGCAAAAGATCCGGCTCGACCCCCGCGTGCAGGTCGCCATGGTCATGGACGGCTTCGGCACACCCCTCGGCAAGCGCCGAATCTACCGCCGGGAGATATCCAACGAGCCCGTCGAATACGCCGGCATCAAGCTCTTCTACAAGAACGACCAACCCATGCTGTCCAAGGCGGAAGTGCTTCAGCTCAAGCCCGCGCCCAACATCATCATCTACCAGTGAGCGAAAGATTTACCTTGCGTTGCGCACGGCGTTCTGATATAATATAGCTTGTTCTTACGGTTTCGAACCTGAGACGAGTAATGTCAGGACCATACCCCCGAAAGGGGGTTTTGTGTTTTAGCCCCAAAAGGCCAGAGGAAGGCAATCCCATGCAAGGCAAGAAGGTCAGCGCCACCGCTACAGTCCTGGCGCAGGTGATGACGCCGGAGTCCGCCAATCCCGCAGGGACTGTGCACGGCGGCATCATCATGAAACTCATCGACGAGGCCGGTGGCGTGGCCGCCTACCGGCACGCCCGCGCCAACGTGGCCACGGCCTCGATCGACCGGTTGGATTTCCATGCCGCCGTCCATGTCGGCGACCTCCTCACCCTCAAGGCCAGCCTGAACTTCACAGGCCGGACCTCGATGGACGTCGGCGTGCGGGTAGAGGCGGAGAATCTGGTGACCGGAGAAGTCCGGCACGCCGCCTCCGCGCACCTGACCTATGTGGCCCTCGATGCCGCGAGCAAGCCCTGCCCGGTCCCGCCGCTGGTGATGGAAAGCGAAGATGACCTCCGGCGCGGTCGCGCCGCGCAGCAGCGGCGGCAGGCTAGAAGCGCGTCCGCAAGCCGACCGTGACGCTGCCCGGCAGGATGACCACGAAGAACGGGGTCTTGAGCTGGCGCGCCAGCAAGCCCCCCCCTACTCCCACCGCCGCGCCAGCGATGACATCCGTCGGCCAATGCGCGCGCGCCTGAACGCGGGCCGCCATGTCGAAGGCGGGCAAGGCTGCCAAGGCCCACACCGAGGGATGATCACCGCCGTACTCGGCGATGAACGGCGTCACCAGGGCCGCAATCGCTGAGACGTCGCCGCTCGGGAAGCTCTGGTGCTTGGGGCCGGAGAACCACTGGTCAGGCGAGGATGACTGGCTCGGCCGCGCGCGCTGGAAGGCCTCCTTGAGGCCAAAGGTAGCGATACCGGTGATGGCCGAGGCGTCGAGGCTCTGCCAGAGAGTCCGGCCCAGCCGGGACTCAGAGCCCTCCCACAAGGCGCCGGCAACAGTCACGCCGATGAGCGCTGTAGGAAACTGCGGGCTCTGCGCAATCGTCCACACTCCCAACTGGTTGCCCGAGCCGCGGCAATCGATGAGGTTCGTACAAGCGGACGCGGAGACCGCCGAAAATAGGGCGGCCGCAACGGCCACAGGCCGGAGCAACCGTCAGCCCCGGAAACCGCCGCTGGGACGCTGTTTGAAGCCTCCAGGCTTGCTCTTGAAGTCTCCCGGCTTGCGGCCGCTGTTCGGACCGCCGGGGCCCCACTTCTTCGGGCCGCCAGAGGAGTGCATGGCGTCCCAGGGTTTCTTCAGCCCGGGCTTTTTGTCGGCGAAACTGCTGGGCTTACGGTCCTTGTCCCAAGGTTTCTTATCCCAGGGTTTCTTGTCACCAAAACCACCGGGCCTGCGGTCCTTATCCCAGGGTTTCTTCTCCCAAGGTTTCTTGTCGCCGAAGCCGCCGGGCTTGCGGTCCTTGTCCCAAGGCTTCTTCTCCCAAGGTTTCTTGTCGCCGAAGCCGCCGGGCTTGCGGTCCTTGTCCCAAGGCTTCTTCTCCCAAGGTTTCTTGTCGCCGAAGCCGCCGGGTTTGCGGTCCTTGTCCCAAGGCTTCTTGGTGCCAAAGCCGCTGGGCTTGCGGTCCTTGTCCCAAGGCTTCTTCTCCCAGGGCTTCTTGGTGCCAAAGCCGCTGGGCTTGCGGTCCTTGTCCCAAGGCTTCTTCTCCCAGGGCTTCTTGGTGCCAAAGCCGCTGGGCTTCCCGGCCTTGTCCCAAGGCCGCCTCGCGCTGGAGACTCCGACCGCGGCCGGCGGACTGCGCCGCCGGTCCTTGCCGGAACGGCGCTCGGGGCCGGTGTAGCCGGCCTCAGCCTTCTCGGCCGGCTTCGCCTCGATGACGAAGATCTTACGCTCGCCGACCATGGAGCCGTTGAGCTTCTTCATGGCGGCATCCGCCTCGGACTCCGTGGCCATGAGGACGAAAGCGATGCCGCGGGAGCGGCCGGTCTCGCGCTCGACGAGGATCTTCACATTGAGCACGGTGCCGAATTCGGAGAACAGCTTGCCCAGTTCCTCCTGGGTCATTTCGTATGGGAAGCCGGTGACGAATAGATTATTACCCATGAGACATTATCGCATTTCAGGGGATGCCGCAGGTAATGCCCTGTTGCGAAAGATAGCGGGCCGCCTCCACAAGCGCCCGGCCGGACAGGGCCGGGTCCGGCTGGCAAAGAGGCTCGCGGCCCAGCGCCTCCCACTTATCCGATCCCAGGGGATGATACTCGAGGAGATCGATGTCCCGCAGTCGCGACCCGCGGAGAAGTTCAGCCAAGTCCGATAGGTTCTGCCGGCTATCCGCGATGCCCGGCACCACGGTCAGGCGCGGCGTCAGCTTGTCCTGACAACGACCCGCAAGGCTCTTGAAATTCTCGAGGATGAGACCATTGTCCCGGCCGGTCCAGTGGAGATGATCTGCTTTGTCCAAGACCTTGAGGTCGAAGAGAAAAAGATCCACCAGCGGCTCCAGGGCCAGGATGATATCGGTCTGGACATGGCCGCAGGTCTCCACGGCGGCGTGGATGCCGCGGCTGCGGCAGCCTTCCAGCAAGCCGCGCAGGAATTCCGGCTGGAAGAACGGCTCCCCCCCTGAAAAGGTGGCCCCGCCCCCAGAGTTACGGTAGAAGTCGCGATCCCGCGAGATCTCGTCGAGGACCTCCTGCGCTTCCATCTCCCTGCCGACCGTCTCCAGGGCGCCGTGGCGGCGCAGGGATTCGGGCTCGGCCTTATGGGATTCCGGGTTGCAGCACCAGGCGCAACGCAGGGGACAGCCCTTAAGGAACACCAAGGTCCGGATGCCCGGGCCGTCGTGGACCGCGTAGCGCTGCAGGTCAAAGACCCGACCGCGGCTCACAGCCCGTGCTCGGTGCGCCAGATGACCTGGTCCTGCAGGGCCTGGCTCATCTCGACCCAGTAGGCGGAGAAGCCGGCCACGCGCACCACCAGATCCCGATAAGCTTCGGGCCTCGCCTGCGCGTCGCGCAGCATGCGCGAATCCACCACGTTGAACTGCACCTGGAAGCCCGGCTTCTCGAAGTAGGTTTTGACGAAGGCCAGAAGATTGCGCGCGCCCTTCCCACCGCGCAGAGCCGAAGGATGGAATTTCAGGTTCAACAGCCCGCCGCGGATGAGAGCGTGGTCGACCTTGCCGCTGGAGCGCGCCACCGCGGTGGGGCCTTGGGTGTCGGTCCCCGGGAAAGGCGAGGTGACCCCGTCGGCCAAAGGCTCGCCGGCCCGCCGGCCGTCCGGAAAGGCGGCGCAGACCCTGCCGAATGGCACCGGAGTGGAGATGGCGAGCATGGAGGGATCGTAAGGCACGCCCAGATAGTTGTCCTGGCCCGGCACCCAACGACAGTACTCCGCGAAGAGGTCGATGAAGATGGAATCCGCGGCGTCGTCATCGTTGCCCCATTTGGGCGCGGCGAGGGCGCGCTGGCGCAGGGCCTCGTGCCCTTTCCAGTCCGCGGCCAGGGCCGCCTGGAGTTCTTCCAGAGAGCAGGCCTTATCCTGGCAGCAGAGTCTTTTGATGGCGGCCAGGGAGTTGGCCACGTTGACCAGACCGGATGAGAGCGTGGTGGGAGTTCCGTTGTGCATGGCGCCGCCGTCGTCCATGCACAGACCCCGGCCGACGCAGTCCCGCACGAACACGGAGCAGAAGACCAAGGGCACGGTGTTCCGGTGCGCGCGCATGGCGAGGTTCCAATACTGCTGCCAACTCCGGACCGCGGCGCGCATCTTGGCCAGGTAGGAGGCGCGGATGTCCTCATAGCTCTTGGGCCGGCAGGGCTCGAAAAGCCGCTCGCCCGTGACCGGGTCGGCACCGTCGTTCAAGGCCAGATCCAGCAGTTTTCCGTGGTTGATGAAGCCCGCCTGCACCACTCCGTAGGACATCCCTTGCAGGACAGGCTCGGTGCAGCCGCCG
>TBL_comb47_HYPODRAFT_10006394_pt1 | contig 12731 bp, 13 predicted proteins | sample TroBogypolimnion_40_FD_10682 | JGI IMG/M metagenome (IMG submission 10682)
CCAGAGCCATCTGACTTCCAATCCCACGACCTTTGCCCAGTACGGCGCGCTGAAAGCACTGGCCTGCGGTAAAGAGGAAGTCTATAAGATGCGCGATTCTTTCGCAACCCGCCGTGATTTGATTTACAATCTGGTCAGTGAAATACCGAAAGTAAAATCCATCCGTCCGCAGGGCGCGTTTTATCTGTTCTGCGATATTTCCGCCTGCGGTCTGAAGAGCGGTGAATTCTGCGAAAGACTGCTGGAAGAGGAAAAGCTGGTGGCGATTCCGGGCGACGCTTTCGGCGCCGACAACGGTCTCCGTCTCTCCTATGCATGTTCCGAAGAAAATATCCGGAAAGCAGTTTCCAGACTAAAGAATTTCTGCTCGAAATTCTAATTTTACCTAATCACAAGCCGCCAGTAAAATGGCGGCTTGATTTTTCCCCCAATTAAAGATAATCACGAGTTACAAAATTCCTGACTGAACTATTTTCTACCCTGATTTCAGCATCAGGACTGTTCAATGTTAATGAACTTAACCGGCGGTACCGGGACTTTGCCTGTCAGGCGCTCCGGCCTGACTTTGGACTGCGGCACCCCCGCGCCGCTTTGGTTCTGCTATAGAACTCGTATTCCAAATATCGGCGAAATATTTGTGGCATCATACCCGATCTAAAGCGGCGCAGGGTCGCCGCAGTCCAAAGATGGTTTCACAATCATAAGAAACCAGAAATACAAATTCCCATACGATCAAGTTTATTCCAGCCTGTAAATTTTTTTTCAATAGCGCTTGAATTTTAAATATGTGTAGTTATTAATAATATCCAGAGGAAAATTTTGTCATCTATAAACGTTATAAAAAGCCGCTTTATGGTAGCTTGATGTTTAATCGTCATCCTGATATTGTTAAAACGTGTTTTGCAAAAGGAGGAAATTGCCATGAATGTTTTTGAATATGCGAAGAAAATGGAACTGGACGGAATTCATTTCTATCAGGAGGCCGCAGACAGCACAACCAAACCAGGATTCAAAAAGATCCTGCAATTATTGAGCAATGAAGAGCAGAAGCATTATAATTTTTTTGACAGTCTTCAGCAAAATGCAGATGCGGGTGAATTACCGGGGTTTCCGGCAGATGAGGCGGAAAATATTTTCCAGCAGCTTTGGCTGAACAAGGAAGGATTTGATTTTTCTATTGAACAAGTTGAAGTTTACAAAAAAGCGTTTGAAATAGAAAAGCAGAGCGAGAGATTTTACCGCCTTCAAGCTGAGAAAACTGAAAATGAAAAACTGAAAGAGCAGCTTCTGATGGTGGTGGAAGAAGAGAAAAAACATATGATTCTGGTAGACTGTCTGGTGGAATATCTCAGCCGTCCCAGGGACTGGGTTGAACATGCGATGTTTACGCAGCCCAGACCGGAATATTGAGATGTTGTCCAGGCAGCGCAGAGCATAAAATTAAAAGAGGAGGATATGGAATGAAAGCGATTGTGGATGAAAATACCTGTATCGGTTGTGAATTGTGCGTGGCGACCTGTCCCGAAGTTTTTGTAATGGACGGCGGTCTGGCAAAGGTAAAAGTTGACGAAGTCCCGGCTGAGGTTGAAGATGCCTGTCGCGATGCGGCCAAAGGGTGTCCGGTGGATGCTATTTCGATAGCATAAACTTTAAAAGAGGCAACCATTACAGTATCTGACGCCGTATTGCGGCGTCAGGTCGTTACGGCATTAACAGGAGCAGTCTGTTTATGATCGATATCCGGATAAAACGGGTTTACGAAGCGGCGGATCCGGATGACGGCTTTCGCGTGCTTGTCGACCGTTTATGGCCGCGCGGGATTTCCAAAGAGCGAATGCAGATGGACCTGTGGATGAAAGATGCGGCTCCGAGTACCGCTTTGCGAACGTGGTTCAACCATGAACGGGCTAAATTGGAAAATTTCAAGCACCGTTATTTTTTGGAGCTGGATGCACAATCAGAAGCGGTAAAAATATTGCTTGAGAGAGCCGCAAAAGGCCGGCTGACGCTACTCTTTGCTGCGCATGATATTGAATGCAATCATGCGATTGTACTGCGGGAATATCTGATTTCGCGATCTATGAATCAGAATAAATGAAATGCGTATCTCCAGTTTCCTTATATCAAAACATTATATTTCGCAAAGCGCGTCAGGTTATTTTTTAATAACTCCTAAGCGGCGCAGCACTTTCCTGCTTCTTGCCCAGTTTTTTCCGAAATGGGAGAGTATGTGATTAAGTTTGCGATATTTGCGCTGCAGGGATATCGGAACTGGTCCAGGAGTCTGATAGCCCTGCGCGACAGCCCACTCAACCAGTTCAACTGTTTTGTCAAAATGCTTTATACTGTACCTGTTCCACATCTGCCAGGGCTTGGGCTGGTATGCAAAGTGTATGAAAAAGGCATCCGGATCCTTGTCCAGCATAAAATTATCGGTTGGGGGGATGGCTGTTTTCGAAAAACACAATACTGAGTTCAGTACTGATTCATCTGTCTGAAAATAAGCAAAACTGCGCTTGTCACAGACGCCGATATCCTCATTTGGCAGTACTTTTTGTATCTGGTCGCGCCATTTTTCCAGAAGTGCGCGGTGGCTCCGGTGAAGAGAAATAAAGCAGGTGGAGCAGCAGGTGCGCAACGCCGGTTCGGTATTCTCTCCCACATCCTTCCGCCATACATCCAGAATTTTTGCCGGAATACCGCCGTAAGTGTCGGCAGGTTCATAAATCTTGGTAAATACTCCGGCATTCTCCTTTGTTCCGCGCATTTCGACATGGATATGGTCAGGGTCGGCAGTCAGATAGCGGCTGCAGTTGCCGTAAAAAATCGCATCGCAATCGGCCCAGGTGACATAATCCGTGTCCGGCAGCAGCATTGCGTCCGGCTTGCTGCAGCAGAGATTCCGTCCGGAACTATGAGGCCTGTTCAGTACTGTAACATCAGCAAACTGCTTCAGAACCGCAATATCAGATTCAGTGTAACCTTCCCCCTGAACCAGCACCGGATCGTTCATGGCGTTTTTACGCATGGATACGATAAGCATCCATACGCCCCATATATAATTTCTGTCGCTGGTTAATACAACAGTATTTGACATTTTCAGCCTTTCGTGAGCTTACAACCTCAGTTTTTAGACCTTATCACAGCTTCTCATTTATGAATTATAACAATATAATATTTTAATTCATAGTGATATAGTATACATTCTTTTTCTAAAAAAACACTTCTATTAACAGAATAACGTATATATATCAAATTATATTGTATATATTATTACCGCACCGGCTAATATTATTATTGACAGACTTGAATTGTTCAGCGTTGCCGATAGATTTATTTATAGTAATAATTCATGGAATAAGTCTGGTGCTTTCATTGGCCGGTCCAAGGAGAATTTTCCGTAAATGGATGATATAACATTTTATGCAAAAGCATTTATCACTCTGCTGGTGCTGGTCAATCCGCTGGAGGGGATTCCGGTGTTTCTGGCCGGAACGGAACAGTCAGACGCCGCGTTGCGGTCGGCAATCGCCAGACGGGCGTCGATTTCCGTCACCATCATTCTGCTTACTGCGCTTTTTCTTGGCAATGCGCTGCTTAAACTCTTCAGCATCAGTGCCGGAGCTTTTCAAATCGGCGGCGGCATTATCCTCTTTTTGATTGCGGTTCAGATGGTGCTTGGCACCGGCAAGCCGTCGTTTGGCGGCATGAGCGGCGGCACCGTTGATTTACAATTTGCCGTTGTGCCTCTGGCGATTCCGCTGCTGGCCGGTCCCGGCGCAATCAATGGAGCTGTTCTCTATGGCACCCAGACCCATTCCTGGGAAGGAATGATTATTCTTGCCGGAGTCACCCTGATTGTCGGTCTGGCCACCTATATTTCGCTGTGCGCGGCATTGCCGCTGGTCAAATACCTTAAAGAGACCGGAATAAATATTGCGACTCGCGTTACCGGCCTTATTATTGCGGCGATTGCGGTAGAAATGATCGCTCACGGCGTATCCGCGGTCTTTGGAATAAAAGCGATTTAAAGCTGACCTTAGGAGCCGTAAAGAAATAACATTTACATCTTCGCGCTTCTCCCGAATGCCTTTGTGTTTGCCGGTTCGTTACATCCCTTACAGGTATGCGCCTTATCGGCAATTCATAAAATCTCTTCAGGATATTTCGCGAGACTTGTCAAGTTTATTTCTTGACAGCTCCTTAATGCGTAATTTTTGATATATCCTGCTTTACATAAATGAACTTTGAAGTTGTAAAACCTTCAGCAGCTGCCTGCCGCACAAGCTCTTCAAGCCTGCCGGTTGGCATTTGCGGTGTCCGGGAGAGTATCCAGAAATAATCCATAGTATCGCTGGTAACCACCGCCCATTGATAATCAGGATCGAGCCGTATAATCCGGTACTGACCATAAAAAGGCCAGAAAAAAGTAACTTTAAGCTCTCCCGTATTAGGGGCTCCGGTAAAATAAGCCCTGCCGCGGGCTTCGCTCCACTTGCCTGAATCCTTATTAAACCCTTTATTCAGGACATCAATGCCGCCTTCGTCACGCAGCGAGTAAGTCGCTGTGACATTGCTCAAGCCTTGCTCAAAAGAGTGCGGCATCCGGACAATCTCATACCAGGTGCCGAGATAACTGTCGGGATTAAACCCGGAGACTGGCGGCAGATGCTCCGTGGATTTAACACTGGAACACCCGTTCAGCAGAAATATGCTTAATAAAGCTATGATCAGAAACAAATTTTTCATATCAGCCTGTGCTGTGTTTATCATGAAAGTCGCGTTTATGCTTTAAACTTTCATCTGTTTCTAATCTAATCCATAAAGTACAGGAATCAATAGATGGATAATGAAACGGCTTTTCCGCCGCTTATTGCAATAAAGTTGAACCATGAAACAGACACGAAGGCCGGGTATGGAAAACTTTTGGCTATCATGTATAAACTTGACGGCAAAGAATCCACAGTCACCACCGGTGAGAACGAAAGCCTTGATCAACCGCAGATTAATACCTGTCAGCAATTTTTACTAGCTTTAAGAATGCGATTCGGTATAAGTTAAACTGAAAAACAGATATTTGACGCCGGAAGTGATTTCAGCGTTTTCAAAGGTAGAAAATGAGGATAATTTAAATAGATTCATTCTTAATTTAAGTTGTTGATTTTTTTTTAATATTGGAATATGGTATAAAATGTTGTTTACGGTGGCCTTACTTAATTTTAAACAGGGAGATCCGGAAAATGAAGAAAGTAGCGTTTCTGGCAGCGCTTGCGCTGGTATCAGGGTCGATGGCATGGGCAGGTGAAAAACTTGAAATCATCAAGGCTGAGTATGGGGCGGAAGGCAAATGGTCCGATGTCACAGCCATAGTTAAATCCAAAGTCACAGACGAAGGCTTGAAAATTGATGCGGAGAACGGTCTTTTTCAGGATCCGGCTCCCGGCCTGACCAAGATTCTGAAAGTTACGGCCAAAGTCGGTGATAAGCAGGCCGTTTTTAAATGCGAGGAACACAAGTCCATTGATATTAAGACGGAGTCGTTCGGCGCGGTGGCAAAGGCACAGGCCGAGACTGAGTTGGAGATTATTAGCGCTGAATACGGTGCCGGTGATAAGAAAGTTAATGTCGCCGAAAAAGTAAAAGCTATGGTTGACAAAGGCACTAAGAAAATCGCGGCGACTAATGACCTGTTCAGCGATCCCGCGCCGGGGGATACCAAAACCTTGACGATTAAGTACAAACTTGGCGGTAAGGAAGGAACAGTGTCAGCCAGTGAAAATGAAAGCCTTGATCTTCCCTGATAAAATCAAGCTAAAATAACAGATATTCAACGCCGGAAGTGATTCCGGCGTTTTTTTGGGCAGAGACTTATAACAAATTCATTCTTATTTGTGGTATTGCTTTCTTTTTAATAATGGGATATGTTATAGAACGATGTGTGCTTATTGCGCGCTGGAATTTTATAAAGTACCGAAAAAGGAGAGTTGTAAAATGAAAAGAGCAATGTTTCTGACAGCGCTTGCGCTGGTATCCGGTTCCATGGCGTTTGCCGGCGAAAAAATTGAAATCATCAAAGCCGAATATGGTGCGCAGGACAAATGGGGCGATGTTACCACCATTGTTCAATCAAAGGTCACAGACGACAGCCTGAAAATTGCCGCGGATAATAATATTCTCTCTGATCCGGCGCCCGGACTGGGCAAAGTTCTGAAAGTTACGGCCAAAGCCGGTGATAAGCAGGCTGATTTCAAATGCAATGAAGGCGAAACGATTGAAATCAATGCGGAAAAGATCACTGCCGTGGCAAAGGCCGCCGCGTTAAAGGCCGCTGCATCAACCGCCCCCAAAGTTAAGGCTGATACCCGCCTGGTGATTATCAGCGCGGAATACGGTGCCGATGACAAGAAAGTCGATGTTGCCGAAAAAGTAAGAAATATGGTTGCTAACGGCACTAAGAAGATACCGGCGACCAATGAACTGTTCGGCGATCCCGCAGAAGGTGTAGGCAAAGTTCTGACTATCAAGTATAAACTTGACGGCAAGGAAGCTACCGCCACTGCCGGTGAGAACGAAAGCCTTGATCTCCCCTGATTAAGTTAAAACTGAAAAAACAGATATTCGACGCCGGAAGCAATTCCGGCGTTTTATTTTTTAACGAAAAGATTGGAGGGAATCATATTTATCTGTTGACAAAAATTAAGTTATATGGTATTATATGGGTATGCAGAACAATGCCGAATAAGTATTGAGGTGTGAAGATGATGCTGAAAAAACCGGATACTCTCTCCAACCAGATCGCCCTTTATTTTGAAAAGGAAATCTTCGAGGGGCGCATCAAGGAAGGGGATAGAATTCCCTCTACAACTTTACTTGCCGAGAAATTTGGAGTAAACCAGGAAACGGTTCAAATAAGCTTTAAACGGTTGATGGGACGCGGTCTCATTGAAAGAACCAGAGGCAAAGGCACATTTGTCAGAAGAGGCTACAACAATAAGACGATAGGAATCGTTTTCGGACACGAAATATTTACCGATCCGGATACGGCATTTTTTAACTTGCTGCTTGATGAAATACGCGATATCATTGAGAAAGAAGGCTGGAATTACAAATATTTCGCCACAGCTCAGAATTCTGTGTATGATCGCGCCTTCTATAATTTCGAGTCTTCCGTGAAAAATGGCGAAATACAAGCCATTATCGAATTCTGCTCGAATGATTTAATCCAGTCCGTAATCAAAACATCTTCAATTCCGTATTCAACCACGGATGCGACGATAGACTATTATGATTTCACCATGCAGGGGCTGCGTTATCTGCTGAAGCAGGGCTATAAAAGTATCGGCTTGATAAACAGGCTTGATACAGACTCGGAAGACAAAATCAAGAATGCGATAGCGGACATATATTCAGAGTTTCATCTGAAAGATGGCGCGATACAGGTTTTTAACTGTGGTGCATTCCAAAGGGAAGGGTATGATATTGCAAAGAAATTATTGACCGGCAAAAAGAAACCGGAAGCCCTGCTGGTCGGCTATGACTGCGTATTCCGCGGAGTGCTTTATGCGATTCTCGAGACTGGCAGCAGGATTCCCGAAGATATCGCGGTTCTTACCCATTCCAATAATGGAATAGAGATATTCTCGCATATACCCATTACCCGGCTGGAAGTTAATCCCGCGGATTTTGCCAGGCAGACTTTTGAAGAAATAATATCTAAGATTTCCGGAAAGAAGTTTTCAGTGAAACATTTTAAGCCTGTGCTTATTCCCGGAAAATCGTGCGGAGAAAAATAATCAGGAAAAACTATGGAAATTAAAAGCATGAATTGTACAGTTGACCATGACGGAATAAGGGTTGAGGCGGGAACGTTAAGCCACCGGATATCATTCCGCCATGTTTTGCGCGGTCAGGTCTACCACCGTCCGGAAAAACGGATGGTCGCTGTAGTCGGCTTCGAGGCAGGCCAGAGTGTTCTCGCCGCCAACCGGCTGAAAATCAACTTCTGCCAGCATCAGTACGGTCTGCTGATTCCGGTGGAATTCTCCTGGAACGACCAGGAATTAAAAGTCCGGATTGATGCCGGCCTGATTGTGGAAAGCAAAGGCTCGGTCTACCGGCTGATGGAATTGAGCCTGCTGCCGGAACTGATGTCTGCCGTCGCGGAAGACTCCGGCAGTTATCTTATTCCGGTTGGATCAGGCGCTCTGGTAAAATGGGACAGCAAAGAGTCGATGCGCAACCGTGATCGTATTTATATGGATCAGGCGGAGTGGGAAAAATTCGGTTTGATCAACTGTTTCGCATCTATTCAAGATACCGGCAGCATTCTGAGTATTGTCAGCGCCGGCGAATTTCTGGCCTGGGTTGATACTGAATTGAATCAACAGGGAGCGCACCATATTTACGTCACCTTCGGCATCCGTCACGACTTCGGCGAAGTGCTGCCGCAGGATCCCAAGGAACTGCTGATTAAATTATTGCCGGAATGTCATCAATATACTGAACTTGCACTGGTCTATCAGTCATACCTGATGCAGACTTACGGACTGGTTCCATTAAGGGAGCGCCTGGCACGGAATCCGGTNCTGGCTTATGCCGCCGCCGCCATGCGCATCAAGATTTTCATGGGCCAGAAGATGCCGTATGTTCCGGATGGATCGTCGCCGCTGAATATTTGCACCACCTTCGCAGAAGCTGAACAAATTGTGGAGGCAATCAAAGCCGCCGGAATCGAAAAAGCAGTCATTACTATAGTCGGCTGGAATCTGGAAGGTCACGACGGTTCCTATCCGGCGCGTTTCCCGGTGGAACCTGCATTCGGCGGCGAAGAGGGACTTAAAAAACTGATTGCCGGAACGACCGCGCTGGGCTACCAGATTGTCCCTCATGACAATGTCACGGACATTTATCTGAGCAGTCCATCTTTCGATTATGAATATGTTTCCCGCGATGAACACGGTGAAGCCCAGGCTGCCGGAATGTGGGCAGGCGGACTTTCCTATAAAGTCTGTCCGGCAGTGGCGATGAACCGTTATGCAGGAGATTTTGCCAGAATCAAAGAACTGGGATTTCACGGTTCATACTATCTGGACGCCCAGGCTACCGGACTGTTCCGCTGCACTGATCCGCGCCATCCGGCCGACGAAAAACAGTTTGCCATGTCGCTCTGCCGCATTCTGCAATATCCGCGGGAACTTTACGGCGCGGTCTCCAGTGAGCTGGCACCGGTTTACAATCTGCCGTTTATTGACGAAGCCGCCCGGATCCACGGAGCGGATGCGGGTTTCATGGAACATCTGCCGGAAAGCAGCCGTAAAATCATCAGTCGGGCGGTACCGTTTTACCATATCGCGGTACACGGCCTGCTGCTCTATCAGGCCAACTGGGTTCACTGCAATCGTAAAAAAAGCGGGGTATGGAATGGTTTGCTGGAGGAACTGTCCACCGGGGCCAGACCGTCTATGGAAGTGTCGTTCCGTGAGCTGGCCAATGGCGGCGAATACAGTAACTCGCTCCGTGATATTGCTGAACCGTACCGCATCAGCCGGTTGCTGCAGGACACTTATGTCGGACTCATCTCAGATTATCAGGAATTCAACCCGGAAGCCTGCCGGATCACTTATGACAGCGGGCATATTGTGGAAGTGAACCGCGGCTCAGTCGCAGCAGGCAATATTCCCCCGCTGAGCGTAACGATCAGTTTTCAGGGAAAAACTGTTTATGCCAGCCACAATCCTGAACTTGCAGTCATAGAGCCTCTTGATCAGTCTCCAAGTAAAAATTATCCATATAAAACATCAAAGAAAGGAATCAGGAAAATGAAGATGACACAGTTGAATCGTACAAGAATTTTTACACTCATCGAACTCCTCGTGGTGATCGCGATCATCGCAATTTTAGCCGCCATGCTGCTGCCTGCCCTGAATAAGGCCAGAAACAAGGCCAGGGAAACACAATGCATGAACAAAAAGAAGCAGTTGATGGTGGTGACCTTGAGCTATACACAGGATTACAATGATTATCTCTTCGGCGCATTTTTGCCTGGCGGCGCTCTGCCTATTTTGGATTCGCTGCAATCATTAAAATATATTCCCAGCAGGAATAATTTCTGGAGCTGTCCCGCCCGGGGTACCGAACCGGTATCCAACGGCAGTACCACCGACTGTCCTACCGTCGGCGCAAATTACAATTACTCAAAAAAATTTGGTACGCCCATTTTCGTAAAAATAAACTCGCTGCGCTATCTGAGCGAGAGGGCGATGTGGAGCTGCACCAGAGGAACGTGTCAATATGGCGGATCAGATGGAGGGTTCGCCTGGGCGAACGCCGGCGAAATGGGCTTCCGTCATCAGGATGGTAAAGGCATTACCGTATCCTATCTGGACGGGCATGCCGACTCGCTGCGTTACGTTGATGTGCAGAACAAACCGCAGCGTTTCATGCTGCCGTGGCAGAATTAAATTAAAAGGATTTTAAGCATGAATAACAAATGGCACAAAATCGGAATGACGTTTGGAATGAGTATCGTGATGGCGACAGGAATGCAGGCGGCGATGCTCTACCAATTTAGTTTCAACGGGGATGACGATACCGCACGTCTGACCAGCACCGGACAGCTCAAAGATACGGCGCAGGTCAAGGTTATTGACGGACAGAAAGTTGAATTTGTAGCGGACGCGCCGGTAAAGGATAATTTTTCCTGTAAATTCACCGGTTCGCCGGATGCCAGCCGCGCTGCTATGCTGATACTCCCTGGAAGTACCGGTCAGTTGTCCTGTGCCAAGGCCGGGGATAAGCTGACTGTTGCGCTGTGGGTGAAATGGAATGGAACAGCCAGGGAAGCTTCCGGTCTGGTGTCAAAATCCAGTTCCGCGCAGAATAGCGGCTGGATGTTCCGGATTACGCCGAAAGGCGAACTGAGTCTGGGTTCCTGCGGCGGTTACGGTTCGCGTCAGTCAGTCGCCACCATCGCCAAAGATCAGTGGACGCATGTCGCCGTGACCTGGGATGTAGGCAACAGTAATGGTGTGGTTATGTATATCAATGGTACCAATGCCGGTATTAACCTGGATTATGTCGGCGAAGCCGGTTGCAAGGCCAATACCGAAACTATCCGGATCGGCACTCAGACTCCTGATTTCTATCTTCCGCTTAACGGTGCAGTCTATGACATCCGTCTCTATGATGAAGTGCTGTCGCCGGAAGCCATTCAGCAACTCGCCAAAGAAAACGTTTCAGTGACCGAAAAGGAAAAGAAGTGAATAAACTGCTTATTTTGTTGCTGCTGACAGCCGGAACGCTGTTATATGCCTCCGCTGAAAATGCAGGGGAACTTTCGGGTACCGTAAAAGAAGAGTTTATAATATGGAAACCGGCCGGACAGGTTTTATCCGGTGAATTAGCCGGAAGTGACGGCTTATTCCGTCTTGTTCCCGGCGATCAGATGACTGTTGTGGCGAAATTGCGGCGGATATCCGGTTCAAAAGGCGGTGGGTGTATTGCTTCGACGACAGCCTGGGGATTCGGCGTGAAAGAGGACGGATCTCTATATTTTGAACTTTCCGGCAAGGGATCGAGGAAAAGCATTCCAGCAGCATCCCCTGCAACTCCATTGTATATCCCCATGAAAGAACACTGGCCACCGCTGGAAAATTCTTTGAGCGGACGAGTGCCGGAAGGTATCTGGACTACCGTTGCATGGGCTGTCAACACCAAAGGCGGATGGGGTGATTCATTCACATTTTACATCAATGGAATAGCCCAGAACACGGATATGGGGTATGCGCCTCTTGATGCAAGCCCTGCCGGGGGAGGGGTGAAATGCGGCGGCGGTTCAGGCCTGGAACTGGCGGAAGTCCGTATATATGGGCGGCGCCTGAACAATGCGGAAATCGAGGAGCTGACTAAGACCGGAAAAATTTCAAGCAGGATTTCTGAAACGAATTACGAGCCTGTCAAAAAACAGATGATTCGTGAAAAAAGCGGGAAACAGATTTTCGCACACAGGATGATAGGATTCGGGCCTTCATTCGGGGTCAATCCCGACAAAAACAATTTAGCTTCAGGTCCAGGCGGATTTCTTTTTCCTGTGAAAAATCCCAAAGGCACGAACATCCCCGGCTGGTGCAGGGAGGGACACATCGGCGCGCTGCATCCTCCATTCGAGAGCCAGCTGGAGGAATTCAAATGGGAGATCGGGCAGGCAATAGAGGGCGGAGTAGACGGATTTGTACTGGACATCTGCGGAGGAACCCATGAACTTGGAATTCCAGACAATCTTATCAAGGCCGCAGAGGAACTGGGAGGCAGTTTTCAAATTGGATTATGTCTGGATTTTGCGGCAGGGACAATTGAGTCGAAAGTGGAGACAGTCAGGGCATGGCTGAAAAGACACCGGCAAAACCCTTCGCTTTTCCGGCTCAGAGGAATTCCGGCCTTCGCCACCTATGGAACCGGATATCAATCTGTGGACAAGCTTGAGAAGGATTTTAAACAGTTGCGGGATGCGGCCGGCGAACCTGTCTATCTGATTGTTGATCTCACCGAATTTCCGAATGCGGATCCGAAGGAATGGGATAAGAAGGCTCGTTCCTATGCCCGGATTGCTGACGGAGTTACTTGTTTCTACAGCCGGCAAAAATACGAGCGGAATGCCGAGGCGCTTGCGGCGCTTGCAAGAGCTGCCCATGAGTCAGGAAAGGACTGGGCCGCCTCTCCATGGCCGAACTATT
>TBL_comb47_HYPODRAFT_10006398_pt1 | contig 12729 bp, 15 predicted proteins | sample TroBogypolimnion_40_FD_10682 | JGI IMG/M metagenome (IMG submission 10682)
TCTTGGAGGAAACGTTACATCAGACGGTGGAGCCACTACATCGCGCGGCGTTTATTATGGCACATCAACAAGTCCAACATCAGGGGTTGCAATGGGTACGGGAACCGGTGTATTTTCCGGAACAACGCCGTCACTTGTAGCCGCCACTAAATATTATTACCGCGCTTATGCTTCGAATTCAGCGGGAACAAACTACGGAACAGAACTGAATCTGACAACAATGAACATGCCGACAGCTTTTTCCACGACGGCTGCTACGTCAATTACCGGCACAACAGCCACAACAGGAGGTAATGTTTCATCGGATGGCGGTGGAGGTATTACAGCCAGAGGCGTTGCTTACGCATTATCAACGGTAACAACCTCTCCAACGACGGCCAATTCTGTTTCTACCGTTGCTAATACAACAGGTGTTTTGCCAAGTTATTTGACAGGATTAACCGCCGGTCAGACATACTATGTTCGGGCTTATGCCACGAACTATTGGGGAACGTCTTATGCTCCAGCAATCAGTTTTACCGCAGCAGGAGGAAATATCACAGTTACCTGGAGCTGTTCAATTGTAGCCGGTTCTGGAGGTATGTTCCAAATTCAGGTAAATGGAGGCGCACCAACAGTTAGTCAAGGGGCTTCCGGTTCAGGATCTTTTGTTGTTGCTTCAGGAGCCACCGTTCTTGCATTTACAAATGCTGGTTCTCGCGGAGGTTGTAATGTAACAATGACAGGGAAATCATCTGTAAGTTGTTCCACACAGGGTTGTACTTCTCAGATCACAGGCAATCCAACAACGAACATAACATGTACGGGAGCTAATTAATTCGATCAAACAGATTCGGAAAATCTTGTCCTTTCCGGATCTGTTTTCTAAGATCAAATTTGGGATAGCTTATTAATCCAAATAAAAAAACATACATGAAAGTATTGATTACACGTACACGGGTTATGCAGATTGTGGCCGGAGCAGCCGCATTAAAATCGCTTTCAGGCATTAAGCTGGCTTATGCAGTAAGTAAGAATATTACCGCCCTTAGACGCGAACAGGACACCATTAAGGATGCCATGCCAAAAGTTAAGGATCTTGAAAAGTACAATGAAGAATACGGTCTTATTCTGGATCAGGAAGCCCGAAAGGATGAAAACGGGAATTTCATTCCGACCGGTGGTGGTAATGTGGCCATAGCCAATTACACCAACTATACTGAAAAGTTAAAAGCATTGGAGAAGAAATACGCCAAGCCGTTAAAGGAGCAATCCAAAGCCAATGAAGATTTTGATAAGTTCCTTAAAGAACCGTTTGAATTTGAATTCTTTCAGTTTGAAGAAACTTATCTTCCTGAAACGGTCACGGTTGAACAAATGGATCTTTTGGTCGAAATGATCAAAGAAACCAATGAGTAAATAAAAAGGCCGGCACTCTTTATGGGTGCCGGTTCTGCTTAAAATCAAATTTCAACTATTTACACTTAAAATAATGCTTTCCCTTACCCTTAACGGAAATAACATACCTCTGACAGTGGACTTTTCAATGCAACTGACATGGAAAAGTCCGGTTTGTGCTTTTGATAAAATACCAGGAAGCTTTGGTCTTGGTATTACCTTTCCGATTAATGAATACACCCGTGCCTTATTTGGCTTTGCGGAGCGATTTGCCAAATATCGAACTAGTTCTAATCAGAAATTCCAGGGCTTTGAGATCCGTTTTGGTGGTGTGCTTCTCATGGCCGGTATTCTTACCATCACCAACGCTTCAGCTACCAGTTACGAAGCCTCCCTGATTGATCAGGTCGGGGTACTGGGTGAACTGGAGCAGGAACGTGATCTGCTGGATATCCCGGCTTTCTCGAAGCAAATCAATTGGGTGGGCAGTCCGAATTACAATCCGGATCAGCATTGTTATTGTGCATTCCCAATTGTCAATCATGGTTTTTTTACCGACAAAGGTCTAATCATTAAGCGTACTGTATGGGATAATATACCCGGCAAGGGATTACAGGCAACGGGAGAAACTTATGACACGCAGGTGATGAGTTACCTGTTTAATAAGACAACTGGTTGTAAGATCAATCAACTGTTTCTGGGAACTTACATCGAGATGGAAGAATCTCAGATAGACTTACAGGTTCTGACAGAGAAACACAACACTTATGACTCTGGTAAAGTAACTGTTGTTACTCCTTTCTTCTTTCTGAACTATGTGATCAGGGAGGCCTTGAAAGATACCAACTTTCACATCGGCACTAATTTTATCGGTGAAGATGCCCAGCTTCGAAACCTTTGTATATACAACAATTACGACATCACCCTGACACAGTACCTGCAAACCGGAGAATTGTTGTATCAGGATCAGGTTGTCGGAATCAGTGAATCAGGAAATATAATACTGGTCAATATGCCTCATTCAGTAGGGGTGAAACTTTACAGTTATTATCGTTCTTATGAATATGTCCTGACACCTAAGAACCACCTTCCAAAGATGAAGGTTGGCGATTTGATCCTATCCACACAAAACCTTACCAATGTGTGCTTTCATTTTTTACCTGATAATACCGTTAATATCCTATCCAGGGAAAAGCTATTAACCGGTACTGCAATTGATCTGGATGATTACTTTTTGGGTGTATGGGAAATCGGGGAGCAAAAAAGTGTAGCCTTAAAATTTACCAGGGAACATGACTCCAATGATCTGGTATTTTCTGAACGTTTTAATGATCTGAGTGACCGAAGGGCTGATATCAAGCAGCCAGTAGCCGATTGGCCGGGAATATGGTCCATAGCCAATCCTACTGAAGGAGAGATAAGACTCATGATCTCGAACAATACTTTCTATCAGTACAAATGGATTACCCAGGAGAAAGTTAATGGATCGACCATGGCCTCAGATACCACCGATGTTTTAGGATGGGAGGAAATCTCTATCGGACTTCAAAACGGATGGCATGAGTTTGGACGGGAGGAAGTAGAAGAGATCAAATCATCATGGTCCAGTTGCTATGGCAACGAGCAGCTTACTCTAGTTAACCAACAGGGTAACATGAACACCTGGAAGGCAAAAACGCAGGCTTTTTCACCACGCCTGATGATTAATAAGGCTAACAATTCCGGTGGAGTCCAAAATGCAAACTTCTCATTCGAATATGAAAAAGCAGATACCGGAATACTTCCTCTATACTGGAAAAACTGGAATCGTTTCTGGTCGAACCGGCTGGCAGTAAGCGGAGAATTTGATCTTCCGGTTAATGTGCTTCGGCATGTGATCTACAACATTTGTAGCAAGTATCGGACCCGTGAAGGTGAATTCCTGATTGAAGAAATGAGCTGCGAACTATTTATTGACCGGATTGGAACTACACAGGTAAAAGGGTTTAAAGTATAGTAAACCTGTCCTTTGGTTGGATATCTCATTCAGCTAGGTTTGAAATCAAAAACACTATGAAAGAAACTCCCAATGCTGGTGCCTTTGGCACAATCGCAACCTTTCTGTTTGGCTCTATGCTTCACCTGGATAAAGCCATACAGGATGAAATAACCTTTTGGCTGCAAACTGCTGCCTTTGTTATTTCATTAATCGTTGGTATACTGACCATTTTTATTTCAATCCGCAAAATCAGGCAAAAAGATGCAAAGAATTAAACTTTCGACCAATCTCAATTTGGATGAATACATTCCCAAAGAGCTGTATTTGAAATTTGAGTCAACCCCGCATATATTAATCGGACTATTGGATAAACGACTTATCACAGCTGATCAGAAGCTCAGGGATCAGTTTGGCTCTGTCACAATCAATAACTGGTGGGATGGAGGAAACCGGAACTGGTCTGGAATCAGGACTCCGGAAACAACTTTGTTCAGCCTCACTTCTCAACATGCCCACGGAAGGGCATCCGATAAACTATTTACGGTGTCAGCAGCCGAAGTTCGGCAATATATCCGGGAGCATTGGCGCGAACTTGGTATCACTTGTATCGAGGACAATGTAAGCTGGGTGCATTCGGATGTGCGAAACTGGACTGGTAATGAATTATTAATCGTACAGCCATGAAAATATTCTTTCTAAATATATGGAAATACCTGGCTCTGCTTTTTGCAGGAATCATTGCAGGAATGGTTGCAGCCATTAAGTTGATAGAGAAGCCATCTGTAGTTAATGTAGCAGCTGACACATTTGTGGCTGAGCAAACCCAGCAAATCGGGAAACTAAAACAAAGAGGTGATGGAAATTTGCAGGATATTTCCCTGCCTACACAGATCCCAACCCGAAAAGAAAAACGAATTGCAAGAAGAGCCGCAAGACGTGAGCTGCGTCAAGAAAGGAGAAATCAGCAGGAGGAAGAGATACTTAAAAGTCCTTGAAATTATTCTTCCTATAATTTCATTTGATTGATTGATTGATTGATTGATTGATTGATTTTGAACCCGAAAACTTACCAGTAGCTTTCGGGTTTTTTTCATTTCTTTTTTTTTGGTTTTCAGGTTTAATAAATCACATAGAGAGCTTTTCTTCTATCAATTCTCGCCCAAAGTTATTTGCGCATCCCGGAAAAGTAAAGGGAGCTTTTCTCCTTCCTAAAGGGAAATGAAAAGCTTGCTCTGCACTTGGTCACTTTCTCGCTTCACTTCAAAACTGACATTCGCCCATTGACTAGAATCCGGTCTGCTCAATCTGGTAGGGTTCAAATTAACAGGCGAGCCAGATGCCAATAAAAATCTGTAGGGCAACAGTGAAATAAAATGAGTGATTTTTCAGATTGGGAAGTAATTGACACTTACAGCACCAAACAGGCTGTAGAAGATGGATTCTTAGTCCGTGTCGATCAAAAGATTTCAAAAGAGGCTGGTATCAAGTATCCGGTTTACCTGACCCGCACGGTTTGGGATAAATACGTGGAACTGCCCGAAGGTTTTGAACAGGTACAGGATCTGGATGGAAGGCTTTGGGACATACTTTTCATGTTCATGTTTGCCGCCAGGGTATGTCCACAGGCAACTTTAATGTATAAGCTGAACGTGGTGCTTGCCGATAAAGGAGATTGGGAACCAAACGAGAAACTGGATCCTGACATGGATGGTAACCGGAATATGCGCTTGGTGACTCTCAAATCGGTTATTCAGGCCCAGGACTTTGACGATCCGTCACCAGCCATTTTTATCATGAAACCTTCTGAGGATTAATCAAACAAAATGGGCGTGCCAGATGCCAAAACGAGTCTCAAGGGCATGAGCATTTACTTATGAATATAGTTGAATTGACACTTGATGAATATCAAAGGCTGATGGATGCCCTGCTATGGGTTCTTGGTCCGTACCTGGAATCTGATGACGCGTTGAGCGAACATCCGCATTTGTTCGAGCTTGGTGAGTGTTACAACGAGTTGTTTCATAAAATGCCCAAAGAACTGGAACACAATTACCCTGAACTTATTATTTATTAATCAAAACGGGTGAGCTTGATACCCAAATAAGACCGAAAGGCATCGGCATTTTACAATGGATATTACACTGAATGAAAGTTGGCTTAATGGAAAATACTGCTGTGGAGTTATAAATACTTCCCTTGGAACGGTTGAAGTATTTGACCCAGAAGAAGGGTTTTTTGCTCGCGGTGAGCATGCCTGGGAAATAATCCTGGAAATCCATCGGATATGGATAAGCGGAGATTTAACTACTGAAAAGGCTTTTCAACAATGGATTTCATTAAACATTTAATAATAAAATCATGGATTATTTAGTCTTAGGCTCAAACGGCTTTGCCCAAATGGGAGATTCAGCATTTTGTAAAAAACTGAAAGTTGAAATGCGGGTACTACTGGATTTCTTTCACTCCAATTTCCCCATTCCACAGAAATTCAAAACGATTGTCTATTACTCTGTAAAAACATTTAATCACGACTTTGGTGATTATCAGGAAATTGTTCTGTGGTATGATCGTGAATATGTTGATTCGTTGGAAGATTCAGAAATCGAATCAGAAACACAAGTCTTTGAAGTGTTTTGGAGTTGGGTTCGTGTAATTGAATCAGCCGATCTTGAATCTGATCAGTTAACCGATCAAATCAAGAATGCTTACTTCAAGTCGGTTGATGTTTCAAAAGGTGAGCATTTATCGGTATCAATTGCATCTTAGAGAAAAAAGGGGATTTAAAAATCCCTTTTTTAGTCGCTACGCTTCTTAATGATATTGTCCTTTCCCTATCAAGCTCCTTTGCTCAATTTTGAATCTCATTCTTTTATTAACTCAAAAAAAACAGCACAATGAAAAATCTCATTTCAGTAATGATTCTGATGATCGGCTTGATTGTTACCTTGCCTTATGGCAATCAGGTTCAAGCTTCAAATCCAACCGATCAAACTTCCTTTGTAGTAGATAACCAAAGTACAGCACCTGCGGCATTGGCCCAGGAGGATGGAGGTGTTCCTGCCACGCTGGAGAAAACCAATGTCGTGCAAGAATCTACAGGTAATTTCTTTTCAGATAATTGGGGAGCTTTAGTTATAGGTTTACTTGGATTCTTTGATGTGGTAGCGAGATTAACCCCTACGGAAAAAGATAATTCAATTGTCAATTTTCTCTTGTCGTTTTTCAATGCTATTATCCCGAACTTGAAGAAAGGTGGAGGAAGATTTTAGCTTCTGACTAAAATAAATTGTATTTTTAAAATCCTGTTTGTAAATATTTTATCCCATTTTTGACACAATATTCAAAATCAAGAGTGACTCCTTTTTGAATAATATTATGAAAATAAAACAATGTGGTTAGAAATGTGGTTAGAAATAAATCAAAAAGCCTTGCAATCTATTGACTGCAAGGCTTTTATTTTTCCTAATCGTGACCCAGTTGGGATTCGGACCCAAGACCCCATCCTTAAAAGGGATGTGCTCTACCAGCTGAGCTACTGAGTCATCCTCATTTGCTTTTGTTTTTCAAAAGCGGTTGCAAAAATATGCTTTTCAAAGTAAACTATCAACAAAATATCAAACAAACTGACATTTAATTTGTAACAATCTGTCTTTCAATACTAAATACAACTATTATTTAAAGGATTAATACATACTATTGCTTAAATTTCATTACATAGTAAAATATTCTGTCTACAAAAGAACTATCCTGTTTAAACAATTACCTATTTTTGTTGAAATATATGCACAACTAAAATTATATAACTTTTAGTTTCTTAAAATATAAAACAAGAATAAACTCCGTTTATCCGTTAAAACATTGATTATGAATATTCAAATGGTTGATTTGCTTACACAGTATGACAAAATAAAAATCGAAATTGATTCTCAAATCGATCAGGTGATACGTTCTTCTGTATTCGTAAAGGGTGGTAAAGTAACTGAGTTTGAAGAAAATCTCAGAAAATATCTGAATACGGCTCATGTGATCGCTTGTGGAAATGGTACTGATGCCCTGCAGATTGCGCTGATGGCATTGAATTTACAGGAAGGTGACGAAGTAATCACAACCCCATTTACTTTTGTATCAACCCTTGAAGTGCTTGCATTGATGAAACTGAAACCAGTTCTGGCCGATGTTGATCCTGTTACGTTTAATATCAGTCCTGAAGCAGTAATGAATTGTGTCACACAAAAAACAAAGGCTATTGTTCCGGTTCATCTTTTTGGACAGTGTTCCGATTTGGAATCGCTAATGAAGATTGCTAAAATGCATAATTTGTATCTTATTGAAGATGCTTGTCAGGCCCTGGGGACTGAGTATTATTTCAGCAATGGTGAAACGTTAAAAGCAGGAACGATTGGGGATATTGCTTGTAATTCCTTCTTTCCCACTAAAAATCTGGGGGCCTTTGGTGACGGAGGTGCAATCTACACCAACAATGATGAACTTGGTCATACCATGCGCTCAATTGCCAATCACGGCATGGGCATAAGATACCACTATCATCAGATTGGAATGAACTCAAGGTTAGATGCCATTCAGGCGGCAATTCTGGATGTAAAACTGAAATACCTTGACCAGTATATATTGGCAAGGCAGAATGCTGCTGCATATTACGATAAGGAATTATCCGGTATTCAGGGCTTATCCATTCCGGCAAGGGTTTCCTACAGTTCGCACACTTTTCATCAGTATACACTAAAAGTTCCAGGCAGGCGCGATGAACTTCAGAAATATCTGAAAGATAAAGGTATTCCCAGTATGGTTTATTACCCTATTCCACTGCATCTTCAGGAAGCTTACCAGTTTTTAGGTTATAAGTCTGGTGATTTTCCCGTTGCAGAGGAACTTTCGCAACAAGTGTTATCTTTGCCCATGCACACCGAATTAAGCAGCGATCAGTTATTTTACATCGTTTCAGCTATTCATGAATTTTTCAGCTAATGGAAACCTCTTTCTTTGCCCACGAGACAGCAATTATTGATCCGGATTGCCGGATTGGAACCGGTACTAAAATCTGGCACTTCTCACATATCATGACCGGGTGCAGCATTGGCGAACAATGTTCCATCGGACAGAATGTGGTTATATCGCCAGAAGTCATCATTGGCAACCGGGTAAAAATTCAGAACAATGTTTCGGTATACACCGGAGTGATTTGCGAAGACGATGTATTCCTTGGGCCATCTGCAGTCTTCACCAATGTCATCAATCCACGAAGTGCCGTAATCCGCAAAAATGAATATAAGAGAACTTTGGTCAGGCTAGGCGCTACTATCGGAGCAAACGCAACCATCGTCTGCGGTATCACCATCGGAAGGTTTGCCTTTATAGGTGCAGGTGCAGTCGTAACCAAAGATATTGCAGATTATGCCCTTGTAATGGGAAACCCTGCCCGCCAAACAGGCTGGATGAGTGAAATGGGGCACAAACTGAAATTCAATGCAGAAGGGTTGGCTGTTTGTCCTGAAAGTAAGGAAAAGTATCGTCTGGACAATGGAAAAGTAATAAAAGTAAATACCTAAAATAACCATGCTATCAGAGAAAAAAATAAGGTTTGCCGTTGTCGGGCAAGGACACATTGGCAAACGCCACGCAGAAATGATTCTTCGCAATCCGCAATCGGAATTAGTTGCGGTATGTGATGTCCTTACTTCGGAAGAATGTAAAACCTCGTATGAAGGAATTCCATTTTACCGGTCTATTGACGAATTACTTGAAAAGGAATCCAATCTGGATGTGTTAAATATCTGTACCCCAAATGGATTACATGCAGAAATGGCTATCAAGGCTCTTAACAAAGGATTGCATGTTGTAATTGAAAAACCGATGGCTTTGACCAAGGCTGATGCTGAAAAGGTTGTTTATAAGTCACTGGAGAAACACAGGAATGTATTCTGTGTAATGCAAAACCGCTATTCTCCCCCATCCCTCTGGTTAAAACAGGTAATTGATCAGAATCTGTTAGGTAAACTTTTCCATGTTCAGATTAACTGCTACTGGAACCGGGATGATCGATACTATACCCGTAAAAACTGGCATGGTGATGGCCAATTGGATGGAGGCACCTTATTCACACAGTTCTCCCATTTCATAGATATCATGTATTGGTTGTTTGGCGATATCAGAAATATTAGCGGTCAGTTCAGGGATTTTAATCACAAGACTTTAACTGATTTTGAAGATACAGGTATCGTAAATTTCGAGTTTGTCAATGAAGGAATTGGCACCCTAAACTATTCAACTGCCATATTCCATGAAAACCTGGAAAGCAGCATGACTATTATCGGTGAGAAAGGCACCATTAAAGTTGCCGGTCAATACATGAATGAAGTGGTCTACTGCAATATCAAGGATTACACGATGCCGGAGCTTGAAGCCAGTGCTCCGCCAAACGATTATGGGTTGTATAAAGGTTCGGCACAGAACCATCATCTGGTTATTCAGAATGTGATTGATACCATTGGAGGTCATACGCCCATCAGCACCAATGCCCTTGAAGGTATGAAAGTTGTGGATATCATCGAACGTATTTATGCAGTCAGGGATAAAGTATGGAAGAAGTAAATCCTTCACGTGAATACAAATGGCATGCTGTTTACGTCAAATCGAGGACAGAGAAAAAAGCACAATCCGAATTACAATTCAAAGAAATTGAAACTTTTCTGCCTCTACAACGCAAGCTAAGGCAATGGAGCGACCGTAAAAAGTGGGTTGAAATGCCTTTGATTTCGGGTTATTTGTTCGTTAAAATCTGCCGCAAAGAATATGATTCAGTATTGCAATCCAATTATGTTGTCAGTTACGTCAGGTTTGAAGGAGTAGCAGCAGTAATCCCTGATAACCAGATTGAATACCTGAAACTAATGCTTAAACAAGATAATCTTGACATTGAGATTGTGCGTGAAAGTATTGCTCCGGGTCAAATGATTGATGTTATTGCAGGCCCACTGATAGGCTTACGTGGAAAACTGGTCCGTATTAAGGGTAAAAACAAAGTGGCTGTTGAACTTGAACAACTAGGCTATTCTGCATTGGTTGAGATACAGTCCGATGATATACGCCCTTCAGAAAACATCCCGGATGCTAAATCCAAATAGAAGGCATTGCATCTGGAAGAGTTTAATCCAGTTACGAATTAGTTACCAACGAATTGTTTTGCATATAAACTGATGAATGTAATTCCACTGATTGACATAGCGATACAAGCAGCCATCAAGGCCGGAGAAAAGATTATGGACGTTTATACGACTGTCAGCTTCAAAATTCAATACAAGGCTGATAATACTCCAGTTACCCTTGCTGACAGAAAAGCACATAATGAGATTATGAAGCTTCTTAAGCCTACTCATCTCCCTGTTTTAAGTGAAGAAGGTGTTCATATAAGTTATGAGGAGAGAAAAGACTGGGATATGTTTTGGTTGGTCGACCCGTTGGATGGTACCAAGGAGTTTATTAAACGTAACGACGAATTTACAGTCAACATTGCTCTTATATACAAAAACAAACCTATCGCAGGGGTAATTTATGCCCCCGTTACCCGTGAACTTTATGTTGGAATTCCGGATATAGGTGCATGGAAGGTCACCAACCCTACCGCCATGTGTACTTTGCAATCCTTGCAACTTTCAAGAGGAAGGCTGCCGAAAAAAATCAATTCCGAAGAATATATTGTGGCCGTCAGTCGATCTCACATAAATTCCGAAACCGAAGACTACATACAAGTGCTCCGCGTAAAACACGGTTCAGTAAAAGTCATCAGTTTAGGAAGTTCACTTAAAATCTGCAGAGTTGCAGAGGGAACTGCTGCAATCTATCCCAAACTTGGTCTTACGATGGAATGGGATACTGCTGCAGGACATGCCATAGCAAAGGCAGCAGGAAAAAACATTTATCTTCAGGATATGAAAACAGAGCTCACCTATAATAAAGAAGATTTACACAATCCGCATTTTATCGTAATTTGATTTCATCTTTCTTGAAAGATGGAAGTACAAGTAATAGAAACAATTTAATGTCGTAGATTATCTGCGAATTAATGCTGACAAATTCTTTCACCGCTACGCGGCTTTTATTATAGTTGTTCTGTGTACTTCTACCATACTTCTACAGATACGCGGCTATTTTTCAGGTGCGTAGCACTGATAGTATGGTAGCAAAAGTACAGTGAGTCAAAAATGAGCCGCGTAGCGGTGACACAACATTGTTAATGCAACATTATTTGATTCCCTGAACTCAAATTGCATCGATCAGGAAATCTAAGTTTAAATCTTCCCCATTTTTTCGCCTATCAGTATTAATACCAATCAATAAAAGAGTATAAAGTATTATTTTAGGCCCCTCAAAGATAACCCGAATACCCTATGACAGAATATAGTCTTTCGCATTTAAAGGAACTGGAAGCCGAAGCCATCCATATCATCCGTGAAGTAGCTGCCGAGTTTGAAAACCCGGTGATGCTTTATTCCATCGGTAAAGATTCATCGGTGATGGTTCGCCTGGCCGAAAAGGCCTTCTACCCCGGTAAGGTTCCATTTCCGCTGATGCACATCGACTCGAAATGGAAGTTTAAAGAGATGGTCGAATTCCGTGATAATTATGCCCGGGAGAATGGATGGAACCTGATTGTTCATTACAACAAGGCAGCCTTCGAAGCCGGTGTTGGACCCTTTACCCATGGCAGTAAAGTTCATACCGACGTGATGAAAACCCAGGCTTTGCTCGAAGGACTTTCGTTATACAAGTTTGACGCTGCCTTTGGTGGTGCACGCCGCGATGAAGAGAAATCAAGGGCCAAGGAACGCATCTTCTCTTTCCGTGATAAGTTTCACCAATGGGATCCCAAGAATCAACGCCCAGAACTGTGGGATATTTACAATGCCCGTGTACATAAAGGCGAATCCATCCGTGTATTCCCTATTTCGAACTGGACTGAACTGGATATCTGGCAATATATTCGTCTCGAAAAGATACCCATTGTGCCACTCTATTTTGCCAAAGAACGGCCTATCGTGAATGTCGACGGCAACCTGATCATGGTTGACGACGATCGTATGCCTAAAGAAATAGCCGATAAAGCCGAAATGAAAATGGTTCGATTCCGTACCCTGGGATGTTATCCTTTGACAGGAGCCGTGGAATCAGAAGCTGATACCATTGAAAAGATTGTGGAAGAAATGATGACGGTAACTGTTTCTGAACGTACAACCCGTGTAATCGACTTCGATCAGGACGGTTCGATGGAACAGAAAAAGCGTGAGGGGTACTTCTAGCGCCCCCTCTCGGCATAACTAGTGCTAAGAAGAAAAATACAATAAGGATTTAGAATGTTT
>TBL_comb47_HYPODRAFT_10006401_pt1 | contig 12726 bp, 9 predicted proteins | sample TroBogypolimnion_40_FD_10682 | JGI IMG/M metagenome (IMG submission 10682)
CGCCTTCCTGATCGAACGCCTCGATGGCGGTCACGTGGCGGTGTTCGTGCCCGGTTCGCCCAGCCCGCAGTCGGGGTCCCTTTATTTCCTGACCGGGGATCGCATCCGAATCCTGGACGTCCCGGCCCAGGCGGCGACGAAATGTTTGAAACGTTATGGGCTGGGTGCGCATGCGCTGCTGGGCAGCCAGCTCGCTTCGGTCAAATCAGCGAGCCCGGTGGCGGCAGTGGGTTGATTTGAGAAGCCTCCAGAAGCAAAACCTTCCAGTTGCCGCGCTCACCTGCGCCGCAACCGGTCGTTCAGGACCATGAATCCGGGCTGGATTATTTGAGACTTTGAGCGCATCGTTGCCAACGCCGTGGCTGACACGGCAACGAGTGATGGAATCGGAAGGAATGCCCGCGATGAACTTTGCCCAACTGGCAGGCTGTGTCACCGGCGCTTTGGTGGTGGCTGCCATTGGTCTGGCACCGCTGCCGGCGCGCGGCGACGTGCTCGTCGGCACGAACGGCGAGCGGTTTGTGGGCACCCTGATTGAGCAGACCACCAATAGCGTGGTGTTCGATTCCGAACTCGCCGGGCGGCTGACGTTCCCGGCAGCCAAAATCCGCGAGCTTCAACGGGCCCCGGCGGTGACCGTGACCAATGTGGCGGTGGCTTTGGTCGCCACCCCTCCGCCAACCAACACGATTGCCTGGAAGCCGCCCGGCGTCGGTCGTGACGGTTCCGATTGGGTGCAGCTCAAGTCGGGCGAATGGCTGCGCGGCGATCTCAAATACATCCAGAACAAGGAGGTCGAGTTTGACAGTGACGAATTGGAGATGCAGATGCTGAAGTTGAAAGATGTCAGCAAGCTATACACGGCACACCGCGTGTTCACCAAATTCGAGGATCGGGAGCCGGCCTACGGTCGGGTGGTGATCAGCAACGAACTGGTGATGGTCAGCGGGGCGGAGCCGTTGTGCCTGCACCGGGATTTGCTCATGGGCATCACGCCCAGCGGCGGCAAGACGGGCATCCGCAACTGGTCTGGCGAGTTCAATATGGGGTTGAGCCTCCAGTCCGGCAACAACGACCAGACCACGATCATCACCAGCGCGGAACTGGCGCGACGGACGCCCACCACCACGCTGCTGCTCAATTACCTAGGCAATTACAGCCAGGTGAATAATGTTCAAAGCGCCAACAACGATCGCATCAATGCAAGCTACGATGTCCGGCTGAATCCGGATTGGTTCGTGCGTCCCGTTCAGTTGGAATATTATCACGATTCATTGGCTAACATCTCGTATCGACTCACCGCCGGCGTGGGCGCGGGCTACTATGTTTTCGATCGGAACGAACTGGAATGGATCGTGTCCGCCGGTCCCAGTTATCAATACACAAAGTTTTCGACCGTGGAGACCAATCAGGCCGACAGTGCAACGGCACCGGCGGCCGTGCTGAATTCAAATTTCAAGGCGGACATCACCCAGCGCCTGACATTCAAGCAAGCGTGGCAGAGCATCTTCACCAAAAAGGAGGCTGGCCAATACACGCATCACACCGTGTCCACCCTGGAGTTTGAAATCAAACGGCATCTCAACCTGGACGTGTCGTTCATCTGGGATTATCTCCAGAATCCGCAGGCCCGGTCCGACGGCGACCTGCCGCAGAAGAGCGATTATTATTTGACCGTGGGATTTGGGGTGCGGTTTTAAGCCCGTCACCAGTCTTCGGGCGTGCTGGTAAAAGACCCGTTGCGAGAGAAGACCGGGTTACAAGTTTCAAAATGCGAAATGAAATTTCTTTTGGGGTTTGGTGTCGCAAAGGTGCAGCGCCATGAACTGGATGACCATTGTCTGGCCCATGCTGGCGGCCGCCTGTCTGACGCTGGCATTGATCCATGTGCGCATCGCCTTCGGTGACGGGCGACGGCTGCCGCATTTGTTTTTCTCGCTGGCGGCCGTGGCGGTGGCGGTCGTCAGCGGTTTTGAACTCACGCTGCTCCGCACGGACGAGTTGGTCCGCTACCAGACTGTTTTGCGCTGGGCGGTGGTTCCCATCGGCATCATGGTGGCTTCGGTAACGGGGTTTGTCTGGACTTTTTTCGGCACGGGCCGGAAATGGCTGGCGATGGCGGGGGTGGGATTGAATCTGCTGTGCCAGTTCGCAAATCTGGTCGCGCCGGTGCCGGTGGTCCGGCAGGCGATCGCACTGCATCAGGTTCAAACCTGCGGCGGCGTGTGGTTCACGGTTCCAACCATCGTGAACGGACCTTGGAATATCGTCGAGCTGTTTAGCGTGATTCTGGTGGCGGCTTTTGTTTTGGATGCCTCCGTCCAGCTGTGGAAAAAAGGGGAACGGCGGCGGGCGGCGATTGTCGGTGGCGGCATCATTTTCTTTTTCTGCGCGTCGCGAGGACACGCGATTCTCGTCGAGCAGGGCATTGTGCAGACGCCGTATCTTGTCAGCTTCGCCTTTCTCGGTGTGATCATCGCCATGGGGTATGAATTGAGCGCCGATGTGCTACGGGCGGCGACGCTCGCCCGCAGATTGCGCGAAAGCGAACGCCACTCGGATCTGGCGGCGCACGCGGCGGCGCTGGGATTCTGGACGTGGAATCTCAGTCGCGATGAAATCTGGGCCTCGGCAAATGCCCGCGCCATTTTCGGAGTGTCCGAGGACGAACCGCTGGGTTATCCAGGCTTTCTCAATCTGGTGCATCCGGAAGATCGCGATGCCGTGCGCAACGCCATCGAACAAGCGTTCGCGGGCAGCGGCGATTACCAGACAGCATACCGGGTGCAGCTTCCCACTGGCCAGCTGCGCTGGATTGCCGCGCATGGACGCACGGAATTCGATGCGAATCACAACCCGGAATTCATGAGCGGCGCGGTGATGGACATCACGGATCGCCGGCAATCCGAACTGGAACTCCAGCAGTTGCGCAGCCAGCTCGCGCACGCCGGTCGCGTGTCCGTGATGGGACAACTGGCGGCAGCGCTGGCGCATGAACTGAACCAGCCCTTGGGCGCCATCCTGAGCAATGCCGAGGCGGCGGAACTTTTTCTGGAACAAAATCCGCCGGCGCTTGGCGAACTGCGCGACATTCTGGCGGACATCCGCAAGGATGACGAGCGAGCCAGCGAGGTCATCCGCCGGATGCGGTCGTTGTTGCGCCGGCAGGAAATGGAACGGCAGCCGCTGGCGGTCAATCCGCTGGTCGAGGACGTTTTCCGGCTGGTCAGCGCCGACGCCGCGCTGCGGCGGATCACGATTGCCTTGGAACTGTCGGCGAACCTGCGAACTATCCAAGGCGACCGGATTCATGTGCAACAGGTGGTTTTGAATCTCATCCTGAACGCGATGGAAGCGATGGCCAAAAGTTCGGTGGGCGACCGCCGCATCACCGTGCAAACCCACCAGACCAGCGATGACGACGTGGAGATTTCGGTGGCCGATTCCGGTCCCGGCATCGAGCCGGCCATCCTGCCGCGTTTGTTTGAACCATTTTTCACCACCAAGCCAAACGGCATGGGCATGGGCCTGGCGATCTGCCAGCGGATTGTCGAGGCCCATGCGGGGCGCATCCGGGCGGAGAACCAGCCGGCTGGCGGCGCGGCTTTTCACGTCACTCTGCCGGCGGGAACGGCGCGAAAACAGACATGAATTCCGGCCAGCCCACAATCTATGTCGTAGATGATGATGCGTCGTTCTTGCAGGCGGTGACGCGGTTGTTGCGCGCCGGTGGCTATGCGTTGCGGACTTTCACTTCGGCTCATGGGTTTCTAAATAACCCACCACCGGATTCGCCCGGCTGTGTCATCGTTGATTTGCACATGCCGGACATGAACGGCCTGGAGCTGCAGGATGCGCTGGCCAGAACCGGGGCTCCGCTGCCGGTGATTTTTCTCACCGGCCACGGCGACATTCCGACCTCCGTTGACGCCATGCGCAAGGGCGCGGAGGATTTTCTGACCAAGCCAATGAAGCGGGAAAAACTGTTCGATGCCGTGCAGCGCGCCCTGGCCCGCAATGCCCGCGAACGCCAGGCATATGAAAAAAACCGCGCGCTGCGCGCCCGTTACGAAACGCTGACGCCGCGCGAACGCGAAGTCCTGGCCCAGATCGTCACGGGCAAATTGAACAAGCAGATTGCCGCCGACCTGGACACGACGGAGCGCACCATCAAAGCTCATCGCGCCAATCTGACCGCCAAGTTGCAGATGCAGTCGGTGGCCGAACTGGTTCGCCTGGCGCAAGCCTTGAAACTTCCAACCTCGTAAACGGTTGCCGCCGTCGCGGTGTGCTTTTGACTTATTGTCCTAAGTGCCAATAGACCGTTTCGCCTCGCCGGCGCTAATCTCGCCCGGCTGATCAATCAAGCTCAATCGAAGTGAATGAAAACAACATTCGTGTCGCGGTGGTGGATGACGACGAAAGCTTTGCCCGGGCCATCGGGCGTTTGCTGCGCGCGGCTGGCTTCGAAGTCCAGGTTTACTCCGCCGCGGAGATGTTTTTACCGGCCTTCACCCGAGATTCGTTCGACTGCCTGGTGTTGGACATTCAACTGGGCGGCATATCCGGGCTCGACCTTGGCCGCCGTCTGGTCGAAATGGGTTCAAAAACTCCCGTCGTTTTCGTCACGGCGCTCGAAGACGAAGAACACCATCGGTCGGCTCAACAAATCGGCTGCTCGACTTACTTGCATAAGCCGGTGTCCGGCCGGCTTCTTGTCGGGGCCATTCACCGCGCAGTAGCTCCCAGCTCAAAATTGACACCCAAACCACGATAAACCAGAAGTTCAAACTGACATTGCGAAAATGAAAACCAACCTACTCAATTACGGATTAAGCGGCCTGGGCATTCTGGCCAGCGTGGCCGTGCTTCCCTTGGCTAGTTCCCGGGCCGGCGCCGCCGACGCCAAACCCAACATCGTTTACATCGTGGCCGACGACCTCGGCTGGAAGGACGTGGGCTTCAATGGCTGCTCGGACATCCAGACGCCGAACCTGGACAAGCTCGCCGCGACCGGCGTGAAGTTTTCCCAGTTTTACGCGCAGCCGATGTGCACGCCCACACGCGCCGCGTTGATGACGGGCCGTTATCCGTTCCGCTACGGGCTGCAGACGATCGTCATTCCCGGTCCGGCGGGTTACGGCCTGGCCACCAACGAATGGCTCCTGCCGCAATGCCTTGCGGACGCCGGTTACACCACGGCCATCATCGGCAAATGGCATCTCGGCCACGCGGACACGAAGTATTGGCCCAAGCAGCGCGGCTTTGATTACCAATACGGCGCGATGATCGGCGAACTGGACTATTACACGCACAGCGACGCCGGCGTGCTCGACTGGTTCCGTAACAACCAGCCCGTCCACGAAAAAGGCTACACGACCCAGCTCCTCGGCAACGACGCCGTGAAATACATAAACGAGCAAAGTGCGGACAAGCCATTCTATCTCTACCTCGCCTTCAACGCCCCGCACACGCCCTATGAAGCGCCGCAGGATTACATTGACCGTTATAAAAACATCGAAGACCCCACGCGCCGCACTTACGCCGGCATGGTCACCTGTCTTGATGACGAGATTGGTCGCGTGGTCGCCGCGCTCGACAAGAAGGGGCTGCGCGACAACACGCTCATAGTTTTCCAGAGCGACAACGGCGGCACGCGGAACGCGATGTTTGCCGGCCAGATGGCCGATTTATCCAAGACCAAGCTGCCGTGCGACAACGGCCCTTATCGCGACGGCAAAGGCTCGCTCTTCGAAGGCGGCTGCCGCGTGGCCGCCTGCGCCAACTGGCCCGGCCACATCCAGCCCGGCATCATGGCGGACGGGATGATTCACGTCGTGGATATGTATCCCACGCTTGCCGCGCTGGCGGGCGCGTCCACCGCCAAGTGCAAGCCGCTTGATGGCCTGGATGTCTGGGGAACCATCAGCGAAGGCAAGCCGTCGCCGCGCACGGAACTCATTTACAATGTTGAACCGTTCCGGGGTGCCGTGCGCGAGGGGGATTGGAAACTCATCTGGCGCACGCTGATTCCCACGAGCGTTGATCTTTACAATCTCGCGGATGATCCCTACGAAACAAACAACGTCGCCGCTGCGCATTCCGACAAGGTGGTAGCGATGCAGGAGCGCCTCAACGCGCTGGGCAAGGAATCGGCCAAGCCGCTCGCGCTGATGTATGTCGCCGGCGTGGGTCTGAAGCATGGCAAGCCGCTCATGGCTTCCGAAGGTGGGCACGGTCCTGCCTTGGTGGATGGTGACGGACAAGCGATGACCGACGAAGGCTTTGGCGAGTCCGAGGTCGAGACTCCCCAGCACTGATTTTCCGTGCAGCGAAACTCTGAAACGAAATTACAAATTCAAGAAACCATTCCACCAATGAAACAGAAATTCATTTTTGCCCTGGCCATGGCCGCCAGCCTGCTTCCTTCAGTCTTGCGCGCCGAAGAGGGCGGCAGCGCACACTATGCGCCGGGTGCCACGGCGGATTTTATTGACACCTTGCCCGGAAAACCGGCCCTAGTCGTCGCCGGTGCCTACACTTATTATGATGGCCACGCCACCCCACCGATTGAATTCGCGGGTAATCCGACCCTGAACGCCAATGCGCGACTGAATGCGGCCACCCTGTTCGCGCTTTACGAAACGTCTCTGACGCTGCTGGGCGGCAATTACGCCACCGCCGTGACCGTTCCCTATGTCTGGCTGGAAGTGGACGGCAACGTGAAGCTGGGACCGCTCAATCCGCATGTCCACGACGAGACGAGCGGGCTGGGCGACGTCACGGTCTATCCGTTCATGCTTGGCTGGACCAACGGGACGGAGTTCAAATATGACGTTCGATTGGGCGTCTATACGCCGACCGGCAGCTACGAAAAAGGCCAGCTCGCCAACGCCGGCCGGAATTATTGGACCTTCGAGCCGTCGGCATCTTTCAGTTGGTTGAGCACCACCATCGGCACGGAAGTCACCCTCTTCTCCGGGTTTGATTTCAACACGCAGAATGAGGCCACCAAATATCAAAGCGGCGATTCCTTCCATCTGGACGGCACGGTGGCGCAGCACCTGCCGCTGTTTGGCGGTTTTGCGGGAGTCGGCGCGGAAGGATTTATTTACGAACAGATCAGTGCGGACAGCGGCAGCGGCGCCACTTTGGGCAGTTTCGAAGGTCACACCTACGGCGTCGGCCCGGTCGTCTCCTACGCGCACAAGATCGGAAAATACGACTTCGCGGGCGAAGTGAAATGGCTGCCGGAAGTGGACGTGCAGAACCGCCTCAAAGGCGATTACGTCTGGGTCAAGCTCGGCATCGTGTTCTGACCAGGGCAAAAACTTTGCAAAGCAAAAGGATTCTGCGTGGCTGGTCTAGGGTTGGCCCACGGCAAGCCGCTCATGGCTCCCGAAGGAGGGCACGATCCGGTTTTGGTTGAGGATGACGGGCACGCGATCACCGACAAAGGCATCGGTGAAGTTGAGACTGGTGCCGCCAGTCATTGATGGTTGGATAATGCCAAAATCGGTGTAGCCGGTTGGACTGGCAAAGATATTCAATGGCCACATAGCTGCCATAAATCAAAACCACCAACACAACCATGCAAAACATCCGCAAACAAAAGTTGATTCGCGCCGCGTTCGCTTGCGCGCTGGCGTTCGCAACCAGCTCCGCCAGAGCCGGTGAAATCGGCCACTTCGCCGGTGGTTTTCTGAACATCCGGGATTATCTCGTGCCGGATCCGGGCATTTATTGCGGCGTCTATAACTACTTCTACACAACGGATCGGGTCAATGACAGCAACGGCAACCAGGTCAAGTCCATTACCATCAACCCTCCCGGTGGCGGGCCGGGGACCACATTGGGAGTGAGCGTGAAGGTGGATATGTATGTGGTCGCACCGACGCTCATCTGGGTGACGGACATCAAGCCGCTTGGCATCAAATACGGCGCATTGATCGCGCCCAACTTTGCCAATGCCAACTTGAACGCGGCGATCTCTTCAGCGGCCGGGCATGGCGGCAGCATGGAAAACGGGAGCTTCGGCGCGGGCGACATGCTTGTGCAACCGCTGTGGCTGGGCAAAACGCTCGACCATTGGGATTTCGCATTCGCCTATGGCTTCTACGCGCCGATTGGCAAATACAGCACCGACAACGTGACCTTGCCCAGCGGGTCTGTCGTCAAGGCGGAATCCGTGGACAACATCGGGTTCGGTTTCTGGACGCAGCAGCTTCAGGGCGCGGCGGCGTGGTATCCCTGGGCCGACAAGCGCATGGCGGTCACCACCGCCTTGACCTACGAGATCAATGGCAAGAAAGAGGACTTCGACCTGACGCCTGGCGACAATCTCACGCTTAACTGGGGCATCAGCCAGATCCTGCCGCTGAAGAAAGACCACACCCTGCTGCTGGAAGTCGGCCCGGCCGGCTATGACACATGGCAGATCACTGACGATTCCGGCGGTGCCGCGAGCACCGTGCGCGACCAGGTCCACGCTGTGGGCGGACAACTCGGCTTGATATATTTGCCCTGGCACACGGCGATGACTTTTCACGCATTCTACGAATACGCCGCCGTGGATCGTTTCCAAGGAGAATCCTACGGCCTCAGCCTGACCAAGAAGTTTTGAACTGCGCAGCAACCAGCAAAAGGAAATTCATACGATGAAAAGAACAGGCAGACAAATTTTCTCCACTGCTGCGCTCGTGGGTGCGCTGCCGCTGCTTGGCGCGATCGTTCCGGCAATCGCGGCGGACAAACCGAACATCCTGCTCATCGTTGCCGACGACATGGGCTATTCGGACATCGGCTGCTTTGGCGGCGAGATCAAGACGCCGAATCTGGACCGGCTGGCCCAGGAAGGCGAGCGGTTCACGAGCTTTTGCGTCGGGCCGACCTGCTCGCCCACGCGCTCGATGCTCTTGAGCGGATGCGACAACCACGTGGCCGGCCTCGGCAACATGGCCGAGTTTCTCGGTCCGAAGCAGAAAGGCAAACCGGGCTACGAGGGGCATCTCAATGACCGGGTCGCGTGCGTGGCCAGCGTGCTGCGCGACGCGGGCTATCACACCTACATGGCGGGCAAGTGGCACATGGGCGAAGAGCCGGAAAGCTGGCCGGCGGCCAAAGGTTTCGAGCGCGATTTCACGCTTCTGCAGGGCGGCGGCAGCAGTTGGAGCGACATGATGTATCCAAATCCAGCGCACCCGCGCCTCACCTTCACGCTCAACGGCAAACCGCTCGAGAAGCTGCCGGAGAATCATTTCTCCTCCGAGGCGTATGCGAATTTCATCATGCAGTCCATTGATGAAAACAAAGACGACGGCAAACCATTTTTCGCTTACCTCTCGTTTCAGGCCGTTCACAGCCCCTTCGCCGTCCCGGACGACTGGCTCAACAAATATCAAGGGCAATACGACAAGGGCTATGACGCCATCCGTGCGGCGCGCCTCGCCCGCATGAAGGAAATGGGCATTGTCGGCAAGGACGTGCTGGCGTTCCCCCGCCTCCCGAAAATTCCCGCGTGGGATTCACTCACGCCCGAACAGCAGAAACTCTCCGCCCGTAAGATGGAACTCTATGCCGCAATGTTGGCCAACATGGATTATCACATCGGTCGCGTGCTGGATCACCTCAAGGCCGAGGGTAAGCTGGACAACACGCTGGTGATCTTCTTCTCGGACAACGGCGCAGAACCGGTTGAACTCTCCACGCTGGTCGAATCCGCCTTCTCGCCGGAGGCCAAGAAATGGTTCCTCGAAAAATTTGACCAGCGACCCGAAAACTGGGGCAAGAAGGGTTCTGCGGTTGCCTATGGCCCGGCCTGGGCGCAGGTCAGTGCTACTCCGTTCCGCATGTTCAAGCACTTCGTTGCCGAAGGCGGCATTCGCTCCCCGCTCATCATCGCTGGCCCCGGCGTGACGCACGCCGGCGACATGAATGGTGCTTTCCTGCATGTGATGGACATCGCGCCCACGCTCTACGAACTGGCAGGCGTGGAACACCCCTCAAAGCAACCCGGCAGCAAGGTCGCCCCGTTGCAGGGCAAATCTCTCGTGCCGCTGCTAGTCAGCAAGTCGGATTCGCCGCGTGGTGAAAGCGACTGGGTTGGTTGGGAACTTTTCGGCAACCGCGCTCTTCGTCAGGGTGACTGGAAAATTCTGAACATCCTGCGCGCCGCCGGCAGCAGCGGCGACTGGCAGTTGTTCAACCTCAAAGATGATCCCACAGAATCCCGCGACCTCGCGAAACAGAATCCCGCGAAACTTAAGGAAATGATCGCTCTTTGGAATCATTACGCCAAGGAAAACGGCGTCATCCTCACCGGCGAAGGACCTTTTAAGAAAGGCAAGGAGGTTTCCGTCGAAGATGATCTTTATGATTGAAACGGGTCGCCGTCCAGATAAAGAACCGTAAAAGCGCAGCAAACGATGATCGGCGGAGCTGCTCCTGCAAACTCCGCCGAGACCAAGCCCACCATTGTTTATATCTGGACGGCACGGTGGCGCAGCATCTCCCGTTGTTCGGCGGTTTCGCGGGAGCGGGCGCGGAAGGATTTGTTTACGAGCAGATCAGCGCCGACAGCGGCAGCGGTGCCACCTTGGGAAGCTTCGAAGGTCATACCTACGGCGTCGGCCCGGTCGTCTCCTACGCTCACAAGATCGGGAAATTCGACTTTGCCGGCGAAGTGAAATGGCTGCCGGAAGTGGATGTGCAAAACCGGCTCAAAGGCGATTACCTCTGGATGAAGCTTGGCATCGTGTTCTAATCACGCTCTCTTAAAAATCTAAAACGGAACTTGCCATTCGCGCGCGCTTGTGAAAAATTTCACGAAGTAGTTTATAATTTTATGGCACACGTCAAACTCCACATTCCGGGACCGGTCGAAGTCAGCGAAAAAACCTTCCAGGCGTTTCGCTCACCGATGATCGGCCATCGCGGCCAGGGCTTCAAGGATCTCTACGCGAAAATCCAGCCGCAGCTCCAGCAGTTGCTTTACACGAAGCAGCTCGTTTATCTCTCCACCTCGTCCGCGTGGGGCGTGATGGAAGGCGCGGTGCGCAACCTCGTTCAGAAAAAGGTTCTGAACTGCATGTGCGGCGCGTTCTCGGACAAATGGTTCGACGTGTCCAAGAAATGCGGCAAACAGGCCGAGGCGTTGCAAGTGGAATGGGGTTCCCCCATCCGCGCGGAAGCGATTGACAAGAAGCTCGCCACCGGCGAGTTCGATGCGCTCACCCTCATCCACAACGAAACCTCGACCGGCACGATGTCGCCGCTCGCGGAAATCGCCGCGCTCAAGAAGAAATATCCGGACGTGATGTTCATCGTGGACGCTGTCAGTTCGCTGACCGCGCTGCCGATCAAGTTCGACGAGCTGGGCGTGGACGTCTTGCTGGCGGGCACGCAGAAAGCGTTTGCGCTGCCGCCGGGACTCGCGGTGTTTGCCGCATCACCCGCCGCGCTCGCCAAGGCTGCCACGGCGAAAGATCGTGGTTACTATTTCGACTTCGTCGAGTTCCAGAAGAACGCCGAGCAAAGCATGACCCCGAGCACACCGAGCATCGGACACATCTACGCGCTGTCGTCCAAGCTCGATGATTTCTTCGCGGAAGGTTTGGAAAATCGCTTTGCCCGTCATAAGAAAACCAACCAGCTCACGCGCGACTGGGCGGCGAAGCACGGCTTCAATTTGTATTCGGAAAAAGGTTTTGAATCCGTCACGCTGACCTGCGTCAGCAACGGTGCGCGGCCCGGCGGCCGCACGGTGGACGTGGCCAAGCTGCAGAAGCTCGTCAAGGATCAGGGCTTCCTGATTGATGGCGGCTATGGAAAAATCAAGGGCACCACGTTCCGGCTCTCCAACATGGGCGACGAAACGGAAGCCACGATGAACCAGCTTTATGCCGCGCTTGACAAGGCGATGACGCAGCTCTGATTTTGGTGTCGGTTGTTCGGGTTGGACCGGCGATTGCGCAGGCAGTCGCCGGTTTTTTATTTTCTGCAATCAGGGCCCCACCGTGATGAAGGCTGCAGGCATTCCGTCGGGCAAGTCTTGCCGGACGCTTGCCAGTGGGTTGCTGCTGATGCCAGACCTTAGCAGGCCTCGTGGCTGAACTCAGAAGTGCAATTTTTGCGGGGTATTTCCCAATGGAGGGTGAGAGTAAAGGTTCAAAAGCTCTATTTTTGGCTCAACCCACGAATACTCGCGCATGACGGCTAGTTGCATTACGAAACAACTGAAGGAGAATTCCATCCGATCGAGCGCCGCCCGTCATCACTTGGCCCACGCCGCGCCGGAGTTTTGTCTGCCACGGCCGCCTTCCAGCAACGTCGATCCATGAAGTTGAATTTACAGGCAACCGGGCTGGCCGGAATCTTCACGTTGTTGGCCTTGGCCACCAGCCTGGCGATGGACGCACCGCATACCGCCGCCTGTTTCGACTGCCATAACAACCAGGTGACGTTCGGCAATCAGTTCGGGGGCAGTTCCGGCAACGCCAATTTGTGCGAGAGCTGTCATCAGCCCGGCGGGGTCGCGCATGCCAAGGCGTTCACGGAAGGAACCCAAGCGGAACCGTGGCCCGGGCTGCCGACAAATTCGGTGGCCCATGGCACTTCGCATCGCTGGGATTCGTCCCCGTCTGGGCGGGTAGTGTCGCTGGGGGCGACGCCGGTGGGCGCGCTAACGGCGGGTGGTGTCTATGCCGGCCGCTACCCCAAGAATTACAC
>TBL_comb47_HYPODRAFT_10006402_pt1 | contig 12726 bp, 12 predicted proteins | sample TroBogypolimnion_40_FD_10682 | JGI IMG/M metagenome (IMG submission 10682)
CGCCATCTGTGGCCGAACTTCCGAAGACAATGGTTGTCCCACCGGATCCAGTTGTACCGCCTGAAGTGACCCCGCCGGTCATTGCAGAAGTTCCGAAGCCACCCCGTAAGCAGGGGCGCGGCGGGCCGCTGCATCAGACAATGCAGAAGGATTTTCAGCGAATCGCCCGCGGCATGGGTTTTACTACCGCCAAGATCGAGGACGAGATTTCTGACGGCAGCAAACGCTGTGTTGATCTGCTTTTGAAACGTGGTGATGTCGTCATCGCCTGTGAGTTCCCGTTCACCAATTCAGTTCCAAATGAAGTTGAAAATATCGCAAAATGCCTTCAGACCGGATTGCCGCTGGTCGCGGTCGTGTGTGAAGAGCCGAAACATCTCGACAAAATCCGGGCCGCCGCTTTCGCTAGGCTCGGTTCCGTTGCTGCGGACCGTGTTGGGTATTTTAGCCGCGATGAGTTCATCGCAGAATTAACGAAGATCGCGACTGAAACTCCCACCGGCGCCGCGAACCGGGAAGTGATCGGTGATCATACGGTGACGGAAGAGCAATCGCAGCTTTCGCCCGCGGAATTAAAAGCCCGCAATGAAAATGCGATCAAAGTGATTGCGGCCTTTATGCGCCAGCGGAAGAAGTAGGGTCACTTCTGCGTCCGACAAGATTCGACATACCACACAAAATCGGCGTCCTGAAACGGTTTGATTCTTTCCCAAATAATTTGGGGCATTGGCAGCGACAAGAACCACTGAATATCCTTTGGCAGACCCTCGAGCTTCAACAACAACCCATATTTCTGCGCATGGTAGACACTGTTGAGATGCAAGATCAGCATCCGAATAAACAACTCTTCATTTTGGGAAATCGGCGCCGATTCAAAATCCACCTTCGGTTCCAGCACCCGGGCCAGTTCCGGGCGGCGGTAGAGTTCCGTCCAAATCTCCCGATGGTTTTGGGTGATGCTCAGCAAATTGCTCACACGCCGGGCGTTTGCATCGAGATGAAGTGCGGCAGCGGAAATCAGCAAGCCGACGATGATGCCGCCCGATTGAACCAGATTGAGCCAATAGTTGTTGAGCCAATTCAGAACCCCCATACCGTGAATTATACAACAATTGCACCACGCGGCCAAAGGGTGCGCTGAAGATTAAACAGTGCTGGGAATGTCCGGCTTGGCCAACACGAGGGTCTTGCGAGGAATCTCAATGATACATTCATCAGGACCACAACCGGCGTCGGCAGGCAATTGCCCGGCAGCCTCACGGGTGATGTTGCGACCGATGAGCGCAAAATTACCTGATTCCAGCTCAAAAATATCAGGGCATCCACACAGGCCCGGTGTCTGAGCACCACCGGCGTGCGGGGCAGGTCCAAGTCGTTTTCGAATCATAGTGTACATGTAACTATTATGATTACGCTTGTCAACTGTTTTTTTATAAACTTAAAACATGTCCACCAATAAATCGTGTGCGGCCATTTTTTCTTAAGTCGCGCGCCTCTTATGCGAGGAGCGCATAAGCAGCACTTGTCGCTGAATGAACTGGCAGCGAAGGCTGCCCTCTCACGCCAAATGGTGAGTTACGTTAAACAGGAAGCCAGGAATCCAACTTTTGATACATTGTTGCGGATCGCATTGGCTCTGGGGGGAACTTGGACGATGTAATCCGAGGGGCGCGGGTTGCCACTTCACTACAGAGACCCAAATAACTCCAACATTCCGAGTTCTGGAAGTTTCATCGTTTTCCCAGAAAAAATACTGGTCCAATCACTGTATAAGTCGAGTATCGTTCGATGATCCGTTTGCGAAGTTTGAAGAAACTCTTTTCGGGCGATTCCTCAGCGTAAATTACCGCTTGCCGAGCCACACCCAGTGCGCGAGCAGCCTGCGCGCGATTCATTCCAGAGGCAATCCGGAACTTCTTCGCAGCAGCCGCGAGTTCGTTTGCGGTTACAGGTGTTTGTTTTGCCATGCGAGCATTTTAAGAAAAGATTGCCTGGCTTGCCACTTTTTTCTTGCATGGAGTAATCATAATAATTACTTATAGGTCTTATGAAACCAACCGTGCACGAACACAGCCCAACAAAATCTGTGGGCATCTGGATTCGGGTCTCGACCGAAGACCAAGCTCAAGGGGAAAGCCCCAAACGGCATGAAGCGCGGGCCCGCCTCTACGCCGAAGCCAAGGGCTGGAACGTCAAAGAGGTGTATCATTTGGAAGGGGTTTCGGGGAAATCCGTGAGCAACCACGCGGAGTGTCGCCGGATGCTCGCGGACGTGCGCAGTGAACGCATTCAGGCGCTCATTTTTTCCAAGCTGGCCCGACTGGCGCGCAACACCAAGGAACTGTTGGAATTCGCGGACATATTTCGGGAGTGCAATTGTGACTTGGTTTCCCTGCAAGAGTCCATCGACACTTCGTCGCCTGCGGGACGCCTATTCTACACCATGATTGCGGCCATGGCCCAGTGGGAGCGCGAAGAAACCGTTGAGCGCATCAAAGCCTCCGTCGTAATTCGCGCCAGACTTGGGAGTCCGCTCGGCGGATCGACACCGTTCGGATATCACTGGAAAGACAAGAAATTAGTCCCCAACCCGCAAGAGGCACCCGTCCGGAAGCTCATGTATGAACTATTTCTACAGCACCGGCGCAAAAAAACTGTTGTGCGGCTCCTCAACGAGGCCGGCCACCGGACGCGAAAGGGTGCGCGGTTTACTAGCAAAACAGTGTCGCGGCTGCTTCAAGACCCGACCGCCAAAGGCGTCCACTATGCCAATCACACGACCCGCGACGCGCAAAATAAGAAATGCCTCACCAAACCTAAAGATCAGTGGGTGATTCACAAAATCGAGCCGATCGTGACAGTCGAAATCTGGGACCAATGTAACCGCATCATCGAAGCGACACACCAGAATCATCGCCCCCCAGCCAAGAAAACGGTTTATCTTTTCGCAGGAATTGCCCAATGCACATGCGGAATGAAGATGTATGTCCCCTCGAATAGTCCGAAGTATCTGTGTCGAGGGTGCCATAACAAGATTCCCATCGACGACCTTGAAGAAATATTCATCGGAAAGCTGAAGCAATACTCCCTCGCGCCAGACGAGATTCGAGCCTATCTTGACAACGCGAACCAAACGCTACGGGGAAAAGTTGATTTACTCCGAACCCAAGAGCATGAACTTGAAAAGATTACGCAAGAAATCACCCGCACCTACAAGCTGTACCAAGAGGGACAATTGGACAGCAGCGGCTTTGGGCGTTTCTATAAGCCATTGGAGGAGAGGAGAAAACAATTGGAAGCGAGTGTGCCAAAGATCCAATCGGAAATTGACGTCTGCAAGGTCGACACCCTTTCGGTTGAGGAAGTTGTTGCGGCAGCGCAAAACCTATCCCAGCACTGGCCCAGTTTAGACACCGAAACAAAACGTACCATTATCGAGGGAATCACAGAGAAAATCGTTATTAGCAAGGATGAGGTCATCATGACGCTTTGCAACATGCCAGCTCCCGATAGTGGGAATATGGCAAAAAGGTGGCGGAGAGAGAGGGATTCGAACCCTCGATACAGACTTTAGCCCGTATAGCGGTTTAGCAAACCGCCGCCTTCAACCACTCGGCCATCTCTCCACACCGTTTACAATTAAGTACTTACGACTTACAACAGAGGTTTGAGTTGACTCGCGTGTAAACACTGTGTAAACAATAATGCTCAGTAACGGAGGTTACCGATGCAAAAACAAAAAAATACGCGCAAGCAATCATCACTTAAAATCTATAAACTAATCCTGCCAAGCGGTCAAGTTCGTTACAAAACCTACTTGGGGCGAGTTCGTGGTAAACAGAAATTTAAACTCTTTGCGGATTACAATGAAGCCGAGACCTACCTGCAAAAACTTACAATTGCAAAAGCCAATGAAGGCCAACAACTCTGGTCATTAACACCTGAGCAGCGAGGTGAAGCGGTTCGGGCCTACAAAACGCTGGACCAGCATGGCGCCTCTTTGACAGACGCCGTACAGCATTATTGCAATAGCGTTTTAAAGTTTAAAAATGCCCCTCCGATTGCGATTGGCGTAAAACAATTCCTGGCCGAAAAAGAAGCCCTGAACCGCCGCCCCACCACAATTAAGAATCTTCGCTACCTGCTCGGTAACTTTGCGGCAGAATTTGGTAACCGAAAACTATCAAGCTTGAGCGTACAAGAATTAAAGACTTGGATCCTCTCGCAATCATCGCAGCGCTCTCAGATCAACTTTGCTACTAAAATCAGCGAGTTTTATAACTATGCCATTGTCCACAAGTGGGCAATCGAAAACCTCGCAACCAAACACTACATTCCCCGTCCGAAAGCTATTCGATCGGAAACTAAGTTTTTTACTATCGAACAGTGCGACAAGATTTTGGCGTGTTCATCCGAAAGGGAAATCGGGCTTCTGCCCTATGTCGCGCTGGGCTTGTTTGCGGGGTTGCGCCCTGAAGAAACCAATCGGTTGAGCTGGCAAACGGATGTGAGGGTTGGCGAACAGGCCATCATTATTGGCGACCAGTTCTCCAAGACCGCCCAGCGAGTAATTGATGACAAATTCATCTGGGAAACTCTGTCGCATTGGTTGCTTCCGTATGGCCAACAGCAGGGTTCGATTGTTCCAGACGGCCTCAAGCTCCAAGCCCGCTTTCGTAGATTGAAAAAAGCAGCTGGGTTTGCTTGCACTACGCAAGACATACTCAATGGATTACCTGCCTGGGTTGAGGATGGATTACGCCATACGTTTGCGACCTACTTCTTAAAAAAGACGGGCGACATAATCCGCACAAGTTTCATCATGGGTAACAGCCCGAAGGTTATTCATAATCACTACAAAGGACGCGGATTCACGGCAGATGCCGAGCGGTTTTGGAACTTGCGGCCGACAGGTGTTGCAGAAGGCAAGGTAATCCCGATGGCGCAAGCAGGCTAATCGCCAGCCGCATTCCGCCGAAACTTTTTAAGGGCTAGATCAACAGCAGCAATATCAAACATTACATTTCGTCCAATCTTTTCGGAAGGGATGATGCGGAGCCGCTGCCACTCAGCAAGCGTCCGTTCAGATTTGCCAAGTAGTTTTGCCACTTCTTTAATATTAACTCGCAATGGCTCCAGTGGTGGTCGCCCGATAACATGTTCCACCGGTTGGTTAGTAACTGGCGGACGCGATTCGGACCGTAGAGGTAAAATAGCCTGATTCGATGCATTCTCCTTGGCAAACTGTCGCACGGTTTCCGCACAGCGCTTTTGCTCTTCCGTCGGTGGCAGAATAGCACCCCAGATTGTTTGTAAAAGGTCGTCGTTGATCAGTGGATCCATGTATTGCCCGGCTACCGTAAACTCCCAGTGCTGGATGTCGGGTTGATTCTCAGGACCTTGGCATTCCAGTAGCAATTCTAAGGCAGCCCCAGGACCAGCGGTTGATTGACAACAATAGTTCCGCAATAAATTAAATACACTGGGCAGGCTCAAACTTCCGTATTCTGGGGTGGGATTTGGATCTGCCGAATCAAAATTACAGAGATCGTATAAAGCTGGAGACTCCCAGTATTTGGTAATTCTATCAAACGACAAGTTGGGATGATATCCGGCATGTTCATCTTCAATTTCCAACAATAAGCGCAGGGTGAGATTCGTCTCTTCCCGTCGGAATTTGGTCGGCTCCAATCCCAAATGACGGCGGAGCGCATACAATGCCTACGCAGGCCCACTGGCGGGCTTTCGTAAAGGATTAGTGAAGATGAATGGCGGCAACATTCTGGTCACGACCTCACCGATCTTGATTCAACCGAAGCCAGGAGCATGGCCAATCATCGGCAAGATTCTTGAAAACATGCTCTACGATGTGAACTGCGATCAACGGCCGTATTTATACGGCTGGCTAAAAGTCGCTATAGAAGCCGTACAACAGTCAGCAATTCGTCCAGGGCAGGCATTGTGTTTTGCTGGTGAGGCTGAAAGCGGTAAATCCCTTATTCAGGGGTTGATTACCGAGATGCTAGGAGGTCGGGCTGCCAAGCCTTACCAGTTCATGACGGGAGCTACTTCATTCAATAGTGATGCGTTTGAGGCTGAGCATCTGATGATTGAAGACGAAGCCGCAAGCACTGATATCCGTGCCCGTAGGGCGTTTGGAGCGCAATTAAAACAAGTTGCAGCCTCTCGCGACCAGCGGTGCCATGCCAAAAACAGGGTAGGGCTGGTTTTAACTCCGTTCTGGCGGCTAACGATCAGTGTGAATGACGAGCCAGAAAATCTAATGGTACTGCCACCGATTGATCCGAGCATTGAAGACAAGATCATGTTGTTCAAGGTGCATAAAAAGCCGATGCCGATGCCAACTGGTACGACTGCTGAGCGGGATGTGTTCTGGAAAACCATACTGGCAGAGCTCCCTGCGTTCATGGATTTCGTGTTGAACTGGCAGATTCCACCAGCCCTAAGCAGTGCGCGGTATGGCATCACTCACTATCATCACCCTGAAATCTTGGCAGCGTTGGATGAATTAGCACCTGAGTTAAGATTGCTGGCGTTGTACGACCAGGAGAACAGGAACGGCAGTGGCTACATCACACAGTTTGATGGTACGGCGGTACAGCTGGAGCAGGCACTACTGGACAGGGATACCTCGGTGTGGGCGCAAGCCCAGAAGTTGCTGACATTCAACAATGCATGCGGGGTGTACTTGGGACGGTTAAGAAAGAAGGCCAACTCCCGTGTGGACTGTAAAACAGTGAACGGCCACACCCAGTGGACCATCTACCCACCGAACTACAGTGCCAGCGTCACAGCCAGCACCGGTCAGGTCTCGGTAACAGTGCCTTAATTCGGGTGGGTTGTAGGGGCAAGTTTCTAATGTCTATGGAAAAAGTAAGTAATAGTAATAAGTAAATATATGTAGAATTACGAAACTTGCCCCACCTCCCCACCCTGGAGTGGCAAATCGGGTGGGGTGGTGACACAAGTTTGCCACTTTTAGACAAAACTCCGAGAGGTGGAGCGAAGCACATGGTGGGAAACTGCCAAACTTGCCCCACCTCTCCACCCACCCAGCATTCCCCAACCGAACTACGAACGCACAGCATCTCGCACAAGATTCGACGGGCAAATAGTAGTGCGGATTTCTGAGGAAAGTTGCCAGCAACGATCCTGACACTGTCAATCGTCAGTTCTTCTTATCCGCTCGCGGACCGGTAAGTGTGGTTTCAATGTCACGCATGACTTTTTGTGGGCCAACGTATGTCTTACCCTCATAACTATTGGAAAGGATATCGCCATCCTGATCAATGAAAACCAGGCAAGGAATCCCTGGACCGGCAAGCTTATTGAGTGTCGTCGCACTCTGAATCTTGCTGAATCTGAGCGCCGGCCAGCGCATCAGATCTTTCTCCATATAGTTTTGCGCGTCTGTTTCGGACCGATCACGAGAAACGAACAGGAGTTCAAACTCTGGATGCTGCGGTTTGAGGTTGTTGTAAAAGCTAACGAGCTTCGGTGTGAACGCCCGGCAAGGGGGACACCAATTTGCCGAGAAATACACCGCGAAATATTTTACCTTAGCCAACGAACTGTCGTTGAATGGCGCAATTGATTTCCCATCTAACTGTACCAAGTCACCTTTGACATCCTTGGCGATTGCACCCAAGACTGGGGTCGCCACCGGTTTGGGCGGCGGCACGACGACTACAGGCACTGAAGCCGCCCGCGCCCGCGCCAATGTTTCCTGCTGTTTAAGGGATTGCGCGACTCTGGAAAACAAGTCGGTGTCCGAGTGGGCCACCATGAGGAGCGTGCCGTTATAGTTCAACTGCACCTTCTCGCGTGTCACCTTTACCAGTGGCAACTTCATACCGACCGGCAGATTGGCTGTTCCGACGGTTTTTCCGTCGATGACAAGCGACACGGGAACCACCACGGCAAGTGTTACCTCTTTGGGCCAGAGACCGGGCTGACTCACCACAACATCGACATTAACCCCATCGCTGGGCACCTGAGCTGAAGAAATGTGAATGACCGATATTACGAATAAGAGAGCCGCAAGAAACTTATAAGGTAAGCCGCTATGAGTAGGTTGGATGGGCTTGTCCATTATTTCTCAAGATATTCTGCCTGAGTGCCTGGCCTTCTCCGGCTCATACAAATTCGCATGAAATACCATTACGAACAGCAATCTGACACAAGTTAACAGGCCCGACAAGCAAGTACATGGTGTAAAACTGCCAAACTTGCTCCACCTCACCACCTGATACTTGACCAACCAGTCCGAGTGGTGGATAATTCGCTTGGGGGTGCAGGACGGGAGCTAGCGCCGAACGCACTCGATCAGACGAGTGACGAACAAGTAGGCAAGATCAACCCACCTGCACCTGACCTTTTCAATAACACCGAGCGCAACTCCAGCGCCGGTGTTGTCGCATCAAAAGCTGTAGGTTGGGGCGCATAGGCAAGAAAGCGGTCGCTAGCCAGCCTTCGCTACATCACAAATCCTTCGCACCTTTGTTAGCCTTTTCATTTCTCTCAGCGTCAACCTCTGCTTGATATTGACGATGAATTTCTTTGCTGTAAATATCGAGATTAACAACACCCCAGCCAGTCAGTTCGGCATAAACTCGCTCACCATCCCAACGACCTGTAAAAACCACAGCAACCAGACACTTTCACTTGTTATCGCTAACCCGCCGGCAACAACAAGTTAACCATTACAATGGAACATCCATGACAGGTTTCACCTAACCCGGCTAGCATCAACAAGATACCGGGATTGGATGACGATGTGGGTTATGTTGTGAAAAATTGGCTAAAATGGACGGAACGGTAGTTTGCGCCAAAAGTGTAAGACAACTATCATTCGACCATACCAACCAAAGAAAGGCTCAAATGATTCATCCCAAGATTATAACGATTCAGCGCCAATTGCTGTAAAAACACTCAATCGTCTTTTTACCTATCACATTCTTGTCCATCAGGCCGTCTGAGTAGCACAACGCCACGCGAAGTTTTGTTGTGTCCTTCAACCATTTCAAAAGGTTAATTGATTTAGCTACAGCATCTGGATTCTTATCGTAGTAACAACGCGAGGGATGCGGTGGCAGCCTTCCGAGAGCATCGGCGATAACCTGACCAGATCGACCTTGGCCAAAACCTGCCCGCAATGTGGCTTTCCGTTGGCTGCACATGTAGCAACCAACCAAGTAACCAGCGGTACTGTTTCGCCGCCTTTGGCGGACGACTGCCACCGTTCTGATAATTGCGCTGCTGGTATGTCAAGTGCCGCGCGCGATGATTGGTCGCGGCGCATTTCAAGAGACCGACCATCCAACACCCTGGAAAAAGGACAGAAAACTTGATCATATTGCTTTGCCAGCGGATGCACCATGTAGAGCCGATCTGTGCGAGTGATCCACCGCGAAACACGGTAGGCCAGCGGCGTGGGCAGCCGGTGGCAGGAAAAATTCACGGTCGCAAATCGCAACAGCTGGTTGCCAGCAGTCAATGAGGTCGCAGATTTCGCGGCGGACGCGCGGGAATTAATGACCATTGACTTTGCAAGCTGAACCGACCAAAAAGTGCCGACATGAAACTTTACATCATGACCGACATGGAAGGTTGCGCCGGCATCCTCAATCACGACGATTGGGTGTTGCCGACCGGTCAATTTTACGACACCGCCGGTATGGCGTGGAGAAGTTTGCGAAAGCCGCGGCAAAGGCCGGCGTGGATGGGGTGTTGGAAACGGCGCACCCAGCCAAGTTCCCGGCTGAAATTGAGCGCACCGCGACAGATGCGCGTTGAGCCAATCGCCGTCCTAGGTGATAATTCTCATACAGTGCCATATCAGGGCAATGGGATTGCAGTAGTAGGGTTGCCGTGAACTTATCATAATTGACGGCAGTTTGCATTCCTGTGGACGCGCCAGCGTGAGCCGCTATAATACCGGCATGTCGATCATCAAATTTGGAACATCTGGTTGGCGTGGCATCATCAGTGACACGTTCACGTTTGCGAACGTCGAAATCGCCGCCCACGCCATCGCACAAACACTCATCAAAAATCCGCCACCTGGCGCGGCAAAGCGGTTGATTATCGGGCACGACACACGGTTTCTATCACGAGAATTTGCCACGCGCTGCTTGTTAAGTCCAGCCCTACGGGCCGTCCTGGCCTTGATGATTTGCTGATAAAGCATGCCCGCCAGCGTATCTCTTTTGGGTACCTTTCTAAACCCAAGATGTAAGCGCGCTGCATCGCAAGCAGTGCATCATTCAGCGAGAATGTTCCGGATTGTTGTGCAAATATAATCTAGCTCCTCATTGGTTAGGGTAGGGTAGACTGGCAGTGTGACCACGCCCTGCCAATGGCGCTCAGCTTGGGGATAATCCGCTACTTTTAATGCATACCGCTCCCGGTAATAGGTCATTCTGTGCAGTGGTTTGTAGTGGACCGAGGTGCCGATTCCTGCTTTGTTCAACTTTTCAATAAATTGGTCGCGATTCAACCGGCTGGCCGCGTTGAGAACTACCCAAAACAAATGCCAGGAATGATCCAGATGAGGGACTTTGCAAACCGGTAGATCCAAGCCTTTTACTCCCGCCAGAGCGTTGCAATAAAACTCAGCGCAGCGTTGCCGTTCCGCGCGGAACTCGTCGGCTCGCTCAAGTTGGGCGAGTCCGATGGCCGCATTGACGTCGGGCATGTTGTATTTATAACCTGGGGCAACGACATCGTACTCCCAATTCGCTTTTTTAGCGGTAAACCGATCCCAGATGTCGCGATTAATACCGTGCAAGCGCATTACTTTAGCGCGTTTGTAGATCTCCTCGTTATCGGTCACCAGCATTCCGCCCTCACCGGTGGTGATGGTTTTGTTAGCGTAGAAACTGAAACAGGTGACATCGCCAATCGAGCCAATCATTTGTCCTTGATAACGGGAAGGGAAGGCATGCGCCGCATCTTCGATCAGCTTCAATCCATGCTTCCGGCAGATCTCCAGAATGCCAGCCTGTCCGCTGCCCACTGACTTCTGCCCAATCATCTCCGCCGCCTGTCCGCCAAAATGAACGAGTACTAACGCCTTGGCAGCGGGATATTGACAAATGGCTGCTTCCAAAATGGCAGGTGTAATCAGACAGGTGCCGTATTCAACATCAAGGAACACAGGGTCGGCTCCCAGATACCGGATAATCTCAGCCGAGGCGGTGAACGTCATCGTCGGAACAAAAACCTGATCCCCCGGCCCGATGCCTATGGCTTCGGCGGCAATGTGCAATGCCGCGGTCGCCGAATTGACGGCGCAAGCGTATTTCCCACCGACTTTCTCGCCGAACCGTTTTTCAAATTCCACACACTTGCCGGCCGTGGTTAGCCATCCGCTTTCGATGACTTCGCGGACGTATTGCAATTCATTGCCGTCACAGATGACCTTGCTGAATGGTATTTTTCGCATAAAATAATTAGTTAGTAAAAGTAATGGGCCGGTACGCTGCCCGATTCTTGGCGGTATTCCAAACCGCCCACAAAATTAGGGCGAGCCCGGTAACTTCAAACACAAGGTAGTGCCCCCACAAAACAGTCACAGATAAATATGGCGGCAGCCGATTCATCAATGGTTCAATTAATGGACGGCCAGCGCGCCAATCCATCCAACCGGATACCGGCCAAAACAGATCGCGGGGATCGGTATTTGCAAAATCGAGTACCGGGTGTAACGCCATAATTCCGACGTAGACTAGAAACTGGGAGCGCATCCGCCATAATCCAAGCGACGCGATGGCGTAAAAAACAAGGGAATGAAAGACCAGATGATCGGGATAATTTGGGCGCAGCCAGTGCAATGACCTGTCCAGAATATCTGGCAGGAGCGACGCAAAAACGAACATGGAAAGTTGTCGCAAATCCAGCGGTGGCTGTTTTCGCACCTTTTGAACGAAAGTGGCGAGGCCCAGCGTAAAACCGACATGTCCGGGAATTAGCATGAATTAAAGGACTTTTGCGACAACCTTGAGAGTTTTGAAGATTATTCCAATATCCCCCCAAAAACTCCGGGAGCGAACATACTCTTCATACAGGATTAATTTGTGCGGCAGAATCTCTTCCCGATACGTACGTTCGGGATCGACTGAACGAGCGAGGATTTCTTCCTCATCCCGATAGACAATCGAAGCCGGATCCGTGATTCCTGGTCGGACCGTTAATACCGTAGCCCAGCGATCAGGATAAACTGCCACCCACTTACGGACTTCAGGACGCGGTCCGACCAATGCCATGTCCCCGGTCAGCACATTCCAAAGCTGGGGTAGTTCATCGAGTTTGGATTTGCGTAGCAGTTTGCCGATCCGGGTCACGCGAGTAGAGCGGCCGGCATCAAAGGATCCATGTTCCGTTCCCTGTTTCACCGTCATAGTTCGGAATTTAAATAAATAGAATTCACAGCCGCTACGGCCAACGCGTTGCTGTCGGAATAGACCGGGTAACCCGGTTTCTAGCACGATCGCAATCCAAACGGCCATCAATACCGGCCCGAGTAGGACCAATCCGAATAATGCACTAGTGCTATCCAGTAGGCGTTTCATGTCAACCACGTGAACCGATGTTTCATAATCAAATTATCAGAGAACTTAACGACCTGATTGTTTGACTCTTTCGGTCGGTGAAATTGGGTAAGGCGGTTTATACTTTAGGAGGGCTGGGAGTGCAACCGGTAGG
>TBL_comb47_HYPODRAFT_10006403_pt1 | contig 12725 bp, 14 predicted proteins | sample TroBogypolimnion_40_FD_10682 | JGI IMG/M metagenome (IMG submission 10682)
TACTTGATGAGGTGTTCGACAGCTCGCTGGATAATACTGGCACTGAAGAATTTATGAAGCTCGTGAATACTTTGACTGACACTAATGTGTTTACAATTAGCCATAAGGGTGATATATTGATGGATAAATTTAGGGATGTAATCAAATTTGAGAAAGTTAAAAACTTTTCAAGAATCGTATAATGGAACCTTATCAATGGCAAGCAGGTCTTATTAAGAAACATGCTAATGTTAAATTTAAAATGCTCTTCACTGGCGAAAACCAAATAGGATATAAGGTAGTAGATGGAATTGAAGCTTCTTTCGTTTTAGAGAATGGAGTAATGCAATTTGAACATTATAATTTACAGGAGATAAATGATGGCTGAGAAGAAAATTAAAATTGTAGAAGGTAACATGTATGAGTATGAGATATTTGATAGAGTAGACCCATATTCAGATATTCTTAAAACTAAACTCCCACTTTTTGATTTCAGCAATCCTCCTATTGACCCTAGATATCTTGCTATTTCTTTAATTGAGACCATGGTGAAATATCGCGGAATGGGACTAGCAGCTAATCAAGTCGGACTTTCTCATCGTGTATTTGTTATGGGTGCTGAGAAGGTTGGATTTGCTTGTTTTAATCCAGAAATTTTAAGCGGTACTGGAATAGAAGTATATGAAGAAGGCTGCGTTTCATTTCCAGGATTGTTTATAAAAATTCCAAGACTGTCCAGTATTCAGGTTCGTTACACTGACATGAATGGCGTAACTAAAGAAGAACGATTTGATGGTTTAACAGCCAGAATTTTTCAACATGAGATGGATCATTTAGATGGCATCTTATACACTTCCAAGGTTAGTCAATTAATTGTAAATAGAGCAAAAGAAAAGGTTAAGAAAAATCTGAAGAAAATTGAAAAAGACAGAAAATTACATGCTGTTGCTTTGAATCAACAACTAAAAGAAGAAAAGGCAGCAAAGCAGGTAATTGTTGATGATTCTCCAAAAATACAAATTCAACAGAAACCAACGGTGTTTGAATATGGAACCTGATAAAATGTACATATACGAAAGCCCAGATAAGGGTAAGACGGTCTACCAGAGGGAGCATGGGAGCTCACAGAGGACTTTAATACCTGAGCAACTGGACTGGGTGCAAGAGCTAGAGAAAGCGAACACATAAGTCATTGATTTGGATTGAGTTATTTGGATTGCCTATTTCAGCCAGTTAGAGTAAAATGGTTGTAAGGTTAAGAGGTTTTCAAATGACTCAATTATTCGAATCTAAGTCCGTTCTGGCTAAGTGTCTCGCTGAAGAGAATATTCATGTCGAGCACCGAAAAGTACAAACTGCGTATTTTGATCTAAATTCCCGTTCTATTATTCTTCCGATTTGGAAAGAAATGGATGGTATTCTTTATGATCTTCTTATGGGTCATGAAGTCGGTCATGCTCTTTACACCCCGAAACAGGGCTGGCATGATGCCGTTATTGAGAATAAGGGACTCAAGTCTTATTTGAATGTGTGCGAGGATGCTCGCATTGAACGAAAAATTAAAGATCGTTATCCTGGTCTGCGACGTTCATTTTCACTCGCCTACAAAGAACTCCATAATCGTGACTTCTTTGGTCTTAATGGTCTTAACGTATCTACGATGCGTCTAATTGACCGTCTCAATATTTTCTTTAAACTTGGCGCACATGTTCGTGTACCATTTACTCCCGATGAAATGAAATTCGTTGATCGCCTTAATGTTGCTGAAACATGGGACGAGATTGAAGTTATTGCGCGTGAAATTTACGGCAAGGCACTTGAAGATAAGAAAAATGAACCCGAGCAGGATGACTCGGACGATCTATCTGATCCGATAGATATGGGTGATGATTACGAAGATGAAGATTATGATGACGGCGACGATTATGAGAATGGCGACGACTCAGAAGATTCTGATGATTCAACCGATTTTGAAAATTCAGATGACTCAGATGACTCAGATGACTCAGATAATGAGGAAGGTTCAGAAACTTCTGATGCTTCAACTGAAGAGAAAGAAAAGTCAACAGGTGATATTAATGAAACTCCTGAACATGAAAATGAACAGGATGTAAGTTCTATTACTGATAATGCTCAGCGCAAGAATGAAGAGAATCTGGTTGATAATTCAAATGGTCAGATTTACATATTAAATGTTCCTGAATATAATAAAAACTGTATTATTCCACACAATAAAGTTCATGATAAAATTCGCAGTCACATAAAACTGATGAGCGATCACTACAGTGCAGATTTCGTCGCTCAGAATCCTGAACGATATACTAATTTCATCAAGCGTTCTAATCCTGTAATTAATTACATGATCAAAGAATTTGAAATGCGCAAAAACGCAACTCAGTTATCCCGCGCAAAAAGTGCTAAGTCTGGTAAAATCAATCCTAAGAAACTAGCACGTTTCAGCTTAGACCGTGATATTTTTCAGCGCGTTATGTCTGTTCCGCAGGGTCAGAACCATGGTATGGTGTTATTCATTGATCTTTCTGGTTCAATGCAGGATATCTTAAGTCCGACGTTTGAACAGGCAATCTTACTTACTATGTTCTGTAAAAAAACTAATATTCCGTTTGAAGTTTATGGGTTCTCTGATCACCATAACGTCCAATCATTTGGCGCGCGCGAACCTTATTTTACCAAGAAGGTTAATGATCTTTCCGTGTTTAATCCTAGTTTTCATCTAAAACAGTATTTGAGTTCCTCAATGAGTTCTTCCGCTTATCGGGAAGCTGTTCAAAACATGCTTTATGTGGGTGCTGTTTATGCCTCACGCTATCATCGTGATTATGTTCCTCCGAGTGAACAACTCTATGGTACTCCGCTTGATGAATCTATTATTGCTTCTATCAATATTGTTTCCGAATTCAAAAAACTGTATAAATTAGATCTTGTTAATTCTATCTTTTTGACGGATGGTTGTGGCGGTGTCTCTTCGAATTATGTTACAGCCCAATTTGCATTGTGCGATAAATGGTTTCATCCTCATATTGATACTGTGTTCATTCAACATCCTGATAGTAAAGTGCGAGTTCGCATGGAAAAACGAACAAAGAACAAAAATGACGATGATATGTTTATGAGCTCTCGCGCTCTTATTGAAATCGCTCAGCGTGTAACTGGTGCGAAATATACTGGTTATCTTATTGCAAGTAAAACACAAATAGTGCATTCCGTTATGCCCTATGAGTTTAATTACATCAATTATGTCGTGACTAAAGAGCAGCGCAAATCAATGTTGAATAAATTGAACGATGATGGATTTATTTCTTCTAAGCACCATGGCTTTTCCGAATACTTTTTTGTACCAAATAACAATCTTAAAATTGAAGATCATAAACTCGAGGTCATCGATGGTGCCAAAAAAGGTCAAATCGCTCGTGCTTTTGCTAAGTCGTTGAATTCACGTGGGTTACAGCGTATGTTCTTAAATAAGTTCGTACAGAACATAGCTGCATAAGTTATTGATTTGATTATGTAAAACTAGATTGCTTTGTAATAGCAACTAGAGTATAATGGTTCTATTGAGTTGATAAATGAATGGAGATTAATTATGCCTCGCGTTTCGTATTCTGCTGAACAGCAGACTGAGTTTTTGAATGAAATTGGTGCCTTCTATAAGAAGGAAATTTTGACGGCGAATCAAATTCGTCAGTTTGTTGATTCTAACAAAAAGCCATTCCCGCATTTTCTGTTCCGTGACGATAATCGCAAGATTAAGCGTGGCGTGTATAATATTGGAATGGTTGCGAATGTCTCTCCGCTCCGACTTCCTCCGATGCGGAAAGTTCAGCAGATTAAAGAAAATGTAATTGTTGAAACCACACCGAATGAGGTTGTATCGATGAAACTGAAGTCAATGCAAGCAGATCTTTCTTGCACTGTCCCTGATCGTGATCCGACTTATGTTCCATTTGGTAACTATTCGGACATTGAGACTATTATTAAGTCTAAGATTTTCTTTCCTGTTTATGTAACTGGTCTTTCTGGTAACGGTAAGACGATGTCTATTATTCAGGCTTGTGCCAAATTGAAACGCGAGCTGGTTCGTATTAACGTCACTGAAGAGACAGATGAACTCGATCTGCTTGGTGGTACTGAGTTGGTTGATGGCAATACTGTAAATCGTGAGGGTGCTGTACTTCTTGCGATGCGTCGTGGTTCTGTACTTCTCATTGATGAGGGCGATCTCAATAATACTAAGATTCTCTGCTTGATGCCGATTCTTGAAGGCAAGCCATACTTGAATAAAAAAACTGGTGAGGTCATTCATCCTGCTGAGGGATTTAATGTATTCATTACTGGTAATACAAAGGGTAAAGGTTCAGAAGATGGTCGTTTCGTTGGGACTAAAGTGATGAACGAAGCATTCCTTGAGCGGTTCTCAATTACGATGGAGCAGGAATATCCGACTGCTGCTATTGAAAAGAAAATTCTTATTAAAAATATGGAACAGCTTGGCAACGTTGATGATGATTTCGCTACCAAGTTATGCACGTGGGCTGAAATTATCCGCAAGACTTTCTTTGATGGTGGCGGTGATGAGCTGATTACAACTCGTCGTCTTGTTCATATTGTTAAAACTCAGTCAATTTTCAATGATCGACTCAAGTCTATCAATCTTGCAACCAATCGGTTTGATGCTGAAGTGAAAACTGGATATTTGGACTTATACACGAAAATTGATCCTTCCGTAAATCCTCCGATGCCTGAGATTGCTCCAGTTGCTGATATTGTGATTCCTTCGCAGAACACGACTGTCAAGACATCAACTGATCCTAATACTGGAGATGTAACCATTGAATCTCATGGTTATCTAACTGTAATTGCTCAGTCTGATCTTTTGAGTTCTTCTCTTACTCAAGAAGAAATCGTACAGCGTGTTGTAAGTAATCATGATGTTCTTTTGACTAATCCTAGTGCCATTCAGGCTCATAATACTGTAAAGATTAGTCCTGCGACTGATGCTTTGCCGTATGGTTTCATTCCTGCAGGAGGACCATTGGTCGGTTCGGCTGGTGCGACTGGTGCGGTTGGATCCGAATTTAATCAAATTTTAATTTGACAATTTCATAGAATTCAACTATAATGGTTGGGTAGTGATGAGTAAGCCGCAACTCATCACTTTAAGTTTCGCGGTGTTTGTTTGAGGTTTGTAATATGTCTGCTATTGATTCAATGTTTAATTACCTATCGAATGGTAACCAGGTGACTTCACGTCAGGCTCGTACTCTTTTCAAGATCGAGAATGTCGCTGATGTTGTGTATCGTCTCCGTAATGAAGGTGTGGCTGTCTACACCAATCGCGTGACTCTTAGCGACGGCACTCGTACTTATGCCTACCGTATCGGTAAGCCAAGTCAGGCTTTTGTGAAGAACATGAACTCGCGCCATGTTGCTCGCGCTCGTAAGACGCTTTATCGCAACGCAATTGCTGCCTAATTCTAAGCAGTAGTTTAAAACTATAAAGTTTATATGGGGGCGCAATGCCCCCATTTTTATTTGCTTTTGCATAAGTAATACTATAGAATAGACCCATATCAAGGAGAGTTATATGACAAAAATAATTGTTACAAAACAGCTGGTTGACTGTGAAAATCTCCTAGGGCAGTTCTTAGATGAATCTCATTATGATCTTTTAATAGAAGAAGATACGGATTGTTATCTTCCTCTAAATTGTGGTATGGGATATAAAAGTGATTGTAAGACTGATGATTGTGCCAACTGTAAAAATTTTGACACCAAAGATGAAACTCGAATAGCATTTAAGTTTCGTAAGAACTTTTTTTCAAAAGAAGAACAAGAACAAGCGTATATTGGTTTAAAAGAAGCAGCGACACAATCTCAGAATCGTGGTCTTGCTGCTGGTCCTAAAGGTGAAAAATGCCTTATGCGTGACTGGGTCACTGATTACCAAATTAGTGCTCTAGATTATTTAACAGAACTGCAGTCACTAACAATGACTGATATTGAAGAAGATATTAAACGGATAGAAGAAAATAATAGAAATACTTCTTCTTCTCGAGGTCTAGTTTGGTTAGCTGATGAAGTTAAAGAACACAATTTTAACTTTGATATTTGGCTTGCCAAAACAATTAAACTTCCCCTTGATGAAATAACAGCCCAATCGAAATGGGTTGCAAACACATTTATATCAGATACAACTTATGCGAATCCTGTTAATTCAGGTATCGCTGGTTGGTTTGATCGTTATCCTCGTATCCCTTATGGTCGAGCAACTTCTTATACAGCCAACCACTTTAACAAGTTTAAATTGTCTTTTCCATTCTTAAAGAGTTTAGATGATGGCTTTCAAAAGCTGCTTCCTAAAAGATGGAAAGCCCAGCGCGAAGCTGCTAATAAAATTGATCAAGCGTTCTTGGTTCCAAGAACTGTATTCAGTACAATAACAGTAAACAAAACATTTAGAACCGCTGCTCATCGTGATGCAGGGGATTTTTCAGATGGTCTTAGTAATCTTCTTGTTCTTTCTAATGATGGTAAGTTTACTGGAGGATATTTGATTCTGCCACAAATCAGAATGGCAATTAATGTTCGCCCTGGAGATCTTCTCTTAATTAACAATCATGAATGTATACATGGAAACACTCCTATTGTATGCGAAGAAGGTTCCGAGAGAATCAGTCTTGTTTGTTATCTTCGTGAGAAGATGCTTGAACTTGGAACTAAAGAATATGAAGATGCTCGGTTTGAGTTTGTAGAGTCCCGTCGTAAGAATCCTGAGCACCCAGAACAGCGTAAACTTTGGAATGGAATTTCAAAGGCAATGTGGGAAAGTCAGGAATGGTATGACTATCTTGAAGCAAATAAAGGCAAAGAAATAGTTGCTAAATATCACCCAGAAGCGTATAATAAACAATCATCATTAGAGAGTCTATTTGGATAATTATGAAAATACTGACTGTTGTGCATGACTTTAATAATTTTGGTGGTATTGTTTCTCATACTGAACAGTTGATAGCTGGGTTTAAAGACCTCGGTCATACTGCTGAATTCATTTTCCTACGCTCTACTAAATCTGCTGGTACGATCACTCCATCTAATACAGATGGATATGACATTGGTGAAGGAACTGGAGTCCCAGTTCATCAGGGTAAAGGATGGGCTGGTAAGTATTTGTCATTCATTAATGATTCGGATATTGAAACATTCGTTAAGATTGCCAACAAGTTTGATCTTGTAGTCTGGCAATCAATCTTTGGATTTAAGTGTCAAGAAAGTGAAGGAAAAACTTCTTGGCTTAAGATGATCAAAGATGTAAAGGCAAAACAGATTGTTATTGTCCATGACGGTAATCTGAGGAAGAACTATCCTTGGATTCACCATGTGAAAGATCATATTACTGGTCTTGCTTGTGTACATCCTAGTGCACATGAACAATCAGCTTGGATGGAAATTCCAAGATCTCTTATTGTTAATCCTCAGAAAATTGTAAAGAAACAAACTAAAAAATTTACCGAAAGAACTAATACAATTCTTTCTATTCAGACTTTTAAGCGTTGGAAACGGGTTGATGATTTGGTCGCAGCTGTGCCTTATATTAATGCTGCTGGCGGCAAAGTTATTCTTGGTGGTGACGGTATTGAGAGGGCATACATGGCATCCCTTGAGAAGTGTAAGGAAGAATACTATTGTACGCCTGAACGCGATCCTGGTGGGCATCCAAGTAGATATGGTAAGCGTATCTGGGAAAATGCTTTAGATTGTGGTATGGAATATGTTGGCTTTATTTCTGAAGCCAAGCGGGATGAATATTTACAAAATGTTAAGTTTCTCTTAGATCCTTCTTGGTCTAAAACTTACGGTGAACATTTTAATCGTGTAGTTGTTGATGCGATGAAACAGGGCGTAGTTCCTATTGCTCGTAATCTTGGAATTTCAAATAATGAAGATGGGATTGGAATCTTTAAACCAAATGAAAACTATTTGATGATTCCTTGGAACGCAACTCCTAAACAGTTTGGTGAGAGAGTAAATGAGTTCCTCAACATGGATCCCGACAAGTATGATGAAATTGTACAGAACAATTGGGAGTTTATTAAACGATTTGATCGTAAGCAAATTGCATCAGAGTACATTGATTTAGCTGCTGATGCTCCATGGATTAAGATTGAGACTGGTAAATATAACACAACTCTTGATAAAACAATTGATGGTGTATGGGTTGATCATTTTGGATTTGAGCACAAATTAAATGCGTCTAGTTCTCTAGATGCGCTTTTTGGTTGACTATATAATTAGATAACCATGGTATCTTGATAATAATAACTGACTGGAGTGTTTAAAATATGAAATTAGAAATTTCTGTAGATGAATTGAAGAAAAACAAACTTTTCATTGCTACGCCAATGTATGGTGGACAATGTTTAGGTATGTACATGAAATCCTGCTTAGATCTTCAGGGTCTATGCTCCCAATACGGAATTGAGGCAAGATTCTCATTTATCTTTAATGAGTCTCTAATCACTCGCGCTCGTAATTACCTTGTTGACGAATTCCTTCGTTCAGGGTTTACTCACATGCTCTTTATTGATGCTGACATTCACTTTGATCCTCGCGATGTGATTGCTCTTATGGCAATTGATAAGGATGTTGTTGGCGGACCATATCCTAAGAAGTCAATTAAGTGGCCAAGTATTATTGAAGCTGTTAAGCGCAATATTGCTGCTCGTGCTGCTGCAATGGCAGCTGGTAAGCCACCTGAAGAAGTTCCACCAGAGATTACCTCAGGAGAACTTGAGAAGTGCGCTGGTGACTATGTGTTTAATGCTGTTGCTGGTACGGGACAATTCAACGTTGGTGAGCCATTAAAGGTAATGGAAATAGGCACTGGATTCATGATGATCAAGCGGGACGTCTTCACTAAATTTGAAGCGCAATATCCAGAATTGAAGTATAAGCCAGATCATGTCGGTCAGGCTAACTTTGATGGATCACGTTATATCCACGCATACTTTGATACTATTATTGATAGACAAAGTGCTAGACCAGAAGCTCCTGGAACTTCCGAGCGTTATCTTTCCGAAGATTATATGTTCTGTCAGTTGTGGCGTAAGATGGGCGGTGATATTTGGCTCTGTCCTTGGATGAAGACTCATCATATCGGGACTTATGCATTCACTGGAGACATGGCTGCTGTTGCCAATTATGTGGGCACCCTTTAGAAATGTTGGTCGGTCTAGTTGGGTTCATTGGTTCAGGAAAAGGGTCAGTCGCTGACATCCTAGTAGACAAACATAATTATATCAAAGAAAGTTTTGCTAATAGTGTGAAGGATGCGGTCTCAGTCATTTTCGGCTGGGATCGTAACCTTCTTGAAGGTGATACATCCGCATCCAGATACTGGAGAGAATCTCAAGATGACTTCTGGTCAAAGAAGTTTAAGAGAACATTCTCCCCAAGAATGGCATTACAAATAATGGGAACTGAAGCAGGAAGAAATTCCTTTGATCCGAATCTTTGGATTTATGCTCTTGAGCGTCGCTGTGATCCTAATAAAAATTATGTAATTGCTGATGTTCGTTTTCCTAATGAAATCAAAATGATTAAAGAGTCTGGTGGTAAAGTATATCACATTCAAAGAGGGGAACTCCCTGCGTGGTATACTGATGCTTCCTCAACTAATTCATTATATGATTGGTCAGGAGATGTTCAGCAGATGACAAATTATCCTGATGTACACTACAGCGAATGGGCTTGGTGTGGTATGCCCAATGATGGCGTAATACGCAACGATGGTACGCTGGAGGACTTACAAAGTAAAGTTAATTTGCTTTTATGATGGGTTACGTTTATAATAATGGTTCGTTTGTTATTGGAGATTGTTTATGAAATTGAGTGAAAATACATTGAATGTTTTGAAGAACTTTGCTTCTATTAATCAGGGAATTCTTGTGAAGCCAGGAAAGAGTCTTAGAACTATTTCTTCTAATAAGGCAATTCTCGCTGAGGCAAGCGTTGATGAAAATTTCCCAACAGAGTTTGGAATTTATGATTTGAATAAACTCTTGAGCATTATCAGTAGCAATAAAAATGCTCCTGAAGTTGCTTTTGAAAAGGAATTCTTGTCCTTTAGTTCGGTGGGCACGATTCGTCTTCGTTATACCGCACCAACTTTGATTCTTACTCCTCCGAATAAGAATATTAATATTCCAGATTATGACGTTTCTTTTGAACTCACTTCTGAGATTCAGAATTGGGTNTTNAGCACTGCGGCAATTCTTAAGTGCCCAAACATCGTCATCAAGAGCGATGGTGAGGGTGGTGATATTAATATCTGGGCAATGGATGTTAAGGGTGAAATCGTTGATGATGCTTCCGTTAAGGTCGCTGGAACTTCTGATGTTGCATTCCAAGCAGTCCTTAAGATTGAGAATCTAAAGATTATCCCAGGATCGTATACTGTACAGCTCTCTTCAATTGGTGTTGGCAAGTTTACAAATTCAGCTAAGAACTTGACCTACTGGATTGCATTGGAACAGGCTTCATCCAAATTCAGTAAGTGATATGCTAGTCGACTGTTTCACATTCTTTAATGAACTTGATCTACTTGAGGGCAGATTAGAATATCTGTACAATAAAGTAGATCGGTTCGTTTTAGTTGAGTCCGACAGAACGCATTCTTGTAAGAAGAAACCTCTTTACTTTCAAGAGAACAAAACAAGATATCAAAAATATCTCGACAAAATCGTTCATGTCGTATACAGAAACAGCAATACATCAACTGCTAGTGCTTGGATTCATGAGAATGCTCAGCGAGCTTCTATTATAGAAGGTCTATCCGATCTTCCTGATGATGCTTGGGTTATGATTAGTGATCTTGATGAGATTCCCAATATTCATGTAATTGATCCTGTTATAAGATGTGGATTAGCAGCGGAATATACCTTTCTACAAGATATGTTCTATTATAACTTTAAACAAAAAGATGCTAATCCTTGGTGTGGGACTATTTTGACTCAGCTTAAAAGAATCAAAACGGAAGAAACTGTAGGAGGAGCTCAATTTTTTAGAACTCTAAGAACGAAATTAAAGTATGTGGCTAACGGTGGTTGGCATTTAAGTTATTGGACAACACCTGATAATATCAAACATAAAATTGAAAGTTTCGCTCATCAAGAATACAATCAAAAAATCTATAAAGATATTGAAAATATAACTGAGAGTATTAAGAAGGGTGGAGATATCTTCAGACCAGCAAAATACAAATCAATTCCAGTTGATATCAACACCTTGCCTCCTCAGATAGTTCAAATTTTTGGAAAGTGCCAGGTCTTCGTATAATGATCATTGATGTGTTTCCTTTCTTCAATGAGTTTGATCTTCTTGAAGGTAGACTAGAATATCTTTATAATAAAATAGATCAGTTTATTATTATTGAATCTAATAAGACTTTTACTTGCAAAGATAAACCATTAAATTTTCAAGAAAATAAATCAAGATATGCTAAGTATTCTGACAAAATAACTCACCTGATTTATGACAATCAGGACACTCAGCCACCAGATGCATGGTATCATTATCATGCCCAGCTTGTTTCAAGAAAATAAATCAAGATATGCTAAGTATTCTGACAAAATAACTCACCTGATTTATGACAATCAGGACACTCAGCCACCAGATGCATGGTATCATTATCATGCCCAGCTTGATTATGCATTGACAGTTCTTAATGCGATTGAGGATAATGCATGGGTGTTGGTTGGAGATCTTGATGAAATCCCGAATCTACAAACATTATCTGGAATGAAATTTCCAGTTGAAAGTAAAGAATACACTCTACTCCAAGACATGTTTTTTTATAATCTTAATCAGAAAACCATTGGTCCTTGGAGTGGAACAGTACTGACTAGAAATTCTAATATAAAGAAAAAACGTCCTAGTCATTTTAGACAGGTCAGAACCCATCTACAATTTATTGAGAATGGTGGTTGGCATTTATCTTATTGGGGAACTCCTGAGAAGATAAGATATAAAATTGAGAATTTTTCTCATCAAGAATTTAATGATGAGAAATACAAAAGTCTTGATGCTATTAAAGACAAAATTAATACTGGCATGGACTTGTATGCAAGACCAGAAGAAAAAATGGTTAAAGTTGATAGAGGGAATTTACATCCCGATTTAGTGAAATACTTTGGTAAATATGAGGTGACTATATGATTAATCAATACACTCCGACTCAGCTTAAAGAGATTAAGGGTAAGTTTGATGAGATTTCAAACTCAATGACTCGCGTCTCTGCTGAGAAAGATCTCGTTAAGGAAATCTATGCAGATCTTAAAGACAAGTATGAAGTTCCACCTAAGATTGCTCGTAAGTTGGCTAAGACTTATCATAAGCGTAATCTCGCGGAAGTTCGTGCAGAAAATGATGACCTAGTGGAGACTTATGAGACTGTATTTGAACAGAAGTAATTCCGAAACTAATTGAGGTTATATTATGATTAATGATGAAATGATGCTGTGGTGTGAAAAATATCGACCAAAGAAAATTGAAGATTGTATTCTTCCTGAGTCTCAGAAAAAACCATTCCAAGAATATGTAAATCGCCAAGAAATTCCTAACATGATTCTTGCTGGTACGGCAGGTACAGGTAAGACTACTGTTGCTCGCGCTATGTGTGAGGAAATTGGTGCAGATTACATTCTTATAAACGGTAGCGATGAGAGCGG